>Ga0068868_100003584_pt1 | contig 10816 bp, 6 predicted proteins | sample KBSMisM42_FD_64660 | JGI IMG/M metagenome (GOLD analysis project Ga0068868, IMG submission 64660) | Miscanthus rhizosphere microbial communities from Kellogg Biological Station, Michigan, USA - KBS Miscanthus M4-2 | ecosystem: Host-associated > Plants > Roots > Rhizosphere > Soil ...
CCTACACTCTTGAGCGTTGACACCAAAGAAGGCGGATCGTATTCTGCGATTCGATACGCTAATTAGAACGAATTAGCATCCAAGTCTCCACTCTCCCTCGAATCGATAATCCGTGACCTCGAAGTCACTCCGAATATTCCGCCGGCATTGTCAGGCACGTCCCTGAACGCGCGGATGAATCCGTAAAACGCCTGTCAGGCGCCATTACACAAACTCCAGCAGGAACTCAGCATTGGAACGTGAAAGGGGAAGTCATGGAAGTCAAAAGACCTCGCAAAAAATTTGGGGCCGTCGTCACAGCAATTTTTCTTATGCATATCTCTGTTTACAGCGTTTCTGCGCAGACGGCGGGTGGGACGATTCAGGGCAAAGTCACGGACCTGTCGGGCGGGCTCCTTCCTGGCGTATCTGTTTCAATCCGGAATACCGAGACCGGCATCACGCGAGCGGTTCTCACCAGTGAAGTGGGTGCCTATAGTGCTGCGAATCTGCAGCCTGGAACCTACCAGGTCACCGCCGAGATGCCGGCCTTTTCCGTCGGTATAAAGAAAGGTATAAGCGTCAACGTCGGCAATGAAGTCGCTATCGACTTCCAGTTGAAGCTTGAAGGTATTTCCTCGACGGTTGAAGTCACGTCGGAGGATGAGAAAGTCGACCTTATCGCATCAACAGTGAACCGGACCGTGGACGGCAGCACCATTCGCGAATTGCCACTCAACGGACGGGATTGGGTGCAGCTGGCAACGCTTGAACCTGGAGTGACGGCAATCAGCAGCGGAGGAAGTGGAGGCCGCAACGGGAACGGCGCAAAACTCACGGTCTCCGGAGCCCGGCCATCGGAAAACAATTTCCGAATGGACGGAGTCAGCGTCAACGACAACTCCAACAGCACTCCCGGAAGCATCCTGGGCTCCAATCTCGGAGTCGAAGCGATACGCGAGTTCTCCATTGTGTCCAATAGTTATTCCGCGGAGTACGGCCGCTCCACTGGAGCTGTGGTCAACGCAGTGACCAAGTCCGGAACAAACGCGCTACACGGTGATGCTTTCTACTTCCACCGCAACAGCGCCCTGGACGCACGGAATTTTTTTGACGGCGTCACCATACCGCCCTTCCGTCGCCATCAGTTCGGAGGATCGCTGGGCGGAGCCATCATCCAGAACCGAACGTTCTGGTTTGCGAATTACGAACAGGTTCAGGAATTGCTCGCAACCACCGCGATATCCACCGTGCTTTCGCCCAACGCACGGATGGGAATTCTCTCAACGGGAACGGTTACCGTCGATCCCAATATTTCGCGCGTGCTCGGTCTCATGCAGTTGCCGAATCTTCCCTTGCTCGGCGCCGGTGACGTTGGACAATTCAGCACGCCGACAGACAAGCTTTCCAAAGGCCGCTATGTCCTTGGAAAAATCGATCATATGATCTCCGCCTCCGACAATCTCAGCGGAAGCTATTTCTTCGATGATGCGAATTCAAACTCGCCCGACGCTCAGCTGACCAAGATCAGTGAGGACACTTCGCGGCGCCAGTTGTTCTCCCTGGAGTACACGCACATCATCAATCCTCAGTTGCTCAATGTTGCCCGCTTTGGGTTTTATCGCACGACGAATGTCAGCGGTGGAGTGATGACAGTCCTGAATCCGCTGCTGGAAGATCCAACTCTCGGCTTTGTTCCCGGACAGAATATCGGAGCGACCTCGGTAACCGGCATATCCGTTCCCGGAGGCGGCCCTGGGGCGGTCAACGTGAACAAGCTGTACTTCAATTCATTCCAGGGCAATGAGAATCTGTACATCACCAAGGGGAACCACTCGATAAAAGTCGGCGGCAGCGTCGAGCGCATGCAGTACAACTTCGATATCCCGAACCTGAATGGAGGATCTTACAGCTTCGGTTCGATTCCAAACTTTCTCATCAACCGTCCGACCAGCTTTGGTGCGCTATATCCGGGATCCGATACTGGTCGGGGACTGCGCCAGACGCTGATTGCGGGCTACATTCAGGACGACTACCGCTTCAAGAGCAATCTGTCATTCAACCTCGGACTGCGCTATGAATTCCTGACGATCCCTACCGAAGTGAATGGAAAGGTCGCCAAACTTCACTACCTGACCGACACGGAGGCTACCGTTGGCGGCCCCGTTCTGGACCGGAACCCGACGTTGAAAAACTTTGCCCCGAGAGTCGGACTTGTATGGGATCCGTTCAAGACCGGCAAGACTTCCGTTCGCGCCGGCTTCGGAATCTTCGATTCCCTGCCGCTGGTCTGGTTGTTCGACACGCCTCTGACCCGCTCAATGCCTTATTTCGTTCAGGGTGTGACAACGGCACCTCCTCTGGGTTCGTATCCCGCCGGAGCCTTCCCTCTCCTTGCCGTGAGCGACCTTCGTACGGCTTACATTGAGCCAAATCCGGGCCGCGCCTACAGCATGAAGTGGAATCTCAATATTCAACGTGAAGTCCGGGGCTGGGTCGGCGACATCGGCTATACGGGATCCCGAGGCGTTCATCTTCCGCAGGTCGAGCGCAACATGAATACGGTAATTCCGGAAGAGCAGCCCGATGGCACCTGGGTCTATCCGGCAGGCAAACCAAAGTTGAATACGAATTTCTCGACAATCAATACGACCGATACCTGGAATACCGATTCCTACTATCACGGCCTGCAGGTGAGTATTCAGAAGAACTGGGGGTCACGAGTTCACATGCAGAGTTCGTATGCTTTCGCGAAAAGCATCGATACGGCTTCGTCCACAGGATCGACATCCTCCGGTTCCGGGTACTCCGGCGCGAGGGCCGTCCCGACACCGCTTCTTCCAGGTCTGAATCGAGGGCTGTCGGATTTTGATGTCCGTCACAGCGGCAGCTTTAGTCTGGTCTGGCAGCTTCCGTTTGCCATGCAGGCGAACGGATTTACTGGAGCGCTGGCCAAGGGATGGCAAATCGGCTCGATCCTGCGCGCCCAATCCGGGCTTCCATTTTCCGTAGTACTCAACAATGACCGCGGTGGAAGCCAGACGGACACCACTGGACTGGCGCTGGGTCAGGGACCAAATCTCATCGGTGGACCGGACTGTGTGAGTCAGACAAATACAGGCGATCCCAACAGGTACATCAAGACGGAATGCTTTGCCTTCCCGGCAAAAGGCACTCTTGGAAATGTCGGGCGCAATACGCTGACCCGGCCGGGAGTCACCACTCTCGATATGTCGCTTTTCAAGAATTTCCAGGTCACGGAACGGGTGAAAACGCAGTTTCGCATGGAAGCATTCAACGCGCTCAACCACACGAACTTTGGTCTGCCAAGCCCGGTGATCTTCGACAGCGCCGGAAATGTTCCGTCGGCCGCAGGAAAGATCACGTCGACGTCAACGGACTCCAGACGCATTCAGTTCGGACTGAAAGTCAGTTTCTAAAACAGCTCGGGTCCGGTGAGATTTCCTTGCGCGCATACCGCGCGCAGGGAAATCTCCGGTCATTTAACAACACGCGAACGTTCAGTGTTCGCAAGGAGGAGACATGTTTCAAAAAACACGATTGGTCCACAAGCGGCACGGCTGGTCTTCGGTCCGGGTTGTGAGTGCAGGACTGTTATCGGTGCTGATTCCCGGCCTGGCCGCAGCCCAGATCCAGGGATTTCAGATCGAGGAGGCCAGTATCGCCGGCATCCAGAACGCCATCAAGTCCGGACAGACCACATGCAAGGCGGTAGTCCAGGCCTATATCGATCGCGCCAAAGCGTACAACGGTACCTGCACGGCTCTGGTGACTGCGGATGGCAAGCCGATCCCCGCTGCTACTGGCGCAATACGCGCGGGTTCGTCCATCACCTTCCCGACATCCACCGTTCCGGTGACGAGCATATTTCCAAACTATAAAGAGTATTCCGGACTGCCATTCGAACTCGGCCGGATGGAACCGACAATCTCGGATCCCAGCGTCCAGCAGCAGTGGGGCATGCGCGTTGGCATGCCGAACGCCGGTCAGCTGAACGCTCTCGAGACGATCAATATTCGTGGCGAACGCTCGGTGACCTGCAAAGGTGAATTCGACAAGGCGCCATCAGCAGGCCCGCTTCCCGCCGGTGCTCCAGCAGCGTGCGAAGAATTCCGAAAAATGCCGGATGCACTCGAGCGTGCAGCGGAACTGGACAGGCAATACGGCACAAATCCCGACCTGACGAAACTGCCGATGTATTGCTCCGTATTCACGCTGAAAAACTGGTATGACGCGAAAGACATGCGGGGAACCGGCGGCAATGACGTCAACTTCGCCATGGATGTGCCGAAGTACGATTCGCCGGACATCGCCGATTTGAGAAGCAAAGGCGCCATCATTTACGCCATCGCTACGGCAGACAATGTGGGTGGCGCTTCCGCCTCCGGACCCAACAAGGCGAAAACCAACATGCCGTTCGGCAATTTGAAGTACGCGCAATGGGGCGGTCAGGCCTGCAATCCTTACGACACCGCACGAGAACCGCGAGGCACAAGCAACGGCTCCGGCGTGTCCGTAGCAGCCAATTTGGCAACGTGCTCCATATGTGAGCAGGGATCCGCTTCCTGCAAAGGGCCCGCTTCACGAAACAACATCGTCAATCTTCTCACCACGAAAGGCATCCTGATGGACGGTGGCGTCGGCAGCAAGAACGCCGGCGATCGGGCAGGAATTCATTGCCGCACGGTGGCCGATGCCGTGATGGTGCTCGACGCAATCAAGGGTTATGAATCGGATGACATGTTCACTTCCATTCCCAAAGCCCTCATTCCGAAAGAGCCTTATGCCAGCTTCCTCGTCAGCGATAAAGACGTGGCCGACAAACCGCTCAAGGGAGTGCGCGTTGCTATTGCACGCGAATTCATGGTGAAGCACACGAAAAACGATGTCGCCATCAGCGATCAGATCGACAAGGAAATCAAGTCGGTCCTGCGCGATAAGCTTGGCGCCGAGCTCGTTGAAACAGTGGATCCCATGTACGCCGACGATCCCACCGTGCCCAACCTGAAATACACCTTTCAGCAGGCACTCTCCGAAATCCTTCCGCACAATGCGCCCGAATATTTCTGGCAGAAGACTGCGACCGGTGAGCTGGAGTTTGCAGTTCCCGGATGGGACGTCACATCGGTGGATTACGCTGTCGCGCTGTCGATGGGAAAGGCGCCGCTGTCTGAGAAGCTCACGCTGCGACGCATCAGCCAGCGGCTTGGAAATCCCAGCAGTCCATTCACCATCAATAGGTACCTCGCCGAACGCGGCGATACGCGCGTGAAAGACTGGGAAAGCTGGGTTGCCAATGCGAAATTTGAAAACGATGCGCAACGGGCCAGTGCCATGAATGCCATCGGCGATAAGGATCCGCGGGCGAATCCCGAATCGGTAAGTTATCTGAAAATGCAATCCGTGCTGCGAATGGTCATTCTGAAGGTCATGTACGAGAACAACATTGATGTGTTCGTCAATCCGGAGCAGACCACTCCGCCATACAAGCTGGGAGGGCCAGGCGAGCCCGAAGTCAACGACCGTCCCACTATCAGCTGTTGCACTGCTTTCACCGCCCTTCTCGGCGGACCCGAAATGGACATACCCGCCGGATACACGCAGATCGTGTATGACCAGACTTACGCACTCACACCGGACAAGAAGGACTACATCGAAGTCACCGGCGAGGTGGAGTCCCAACTGCCCTACCCGATGCCAATCAGCATGATGTTCTGGTCCGCACCCGGCAGCGATTCGGCAGTCATCAAAGCGGCATCCGCATACGAGGCCGCCACGCATCATCGTGTGCCACCTGCTGCTTTCGGTCCACTGCCTGCTTCTGTAAGTCGACTCGGCAGCAAGTAGCCGAAAACGCGAATCTGCTGCAGGCGGCGACTTGTGAACGCGCCTGCAGCAGAGAACACGAGAATTCTGAATCCTTGATATCCAGAATGGACAGATGACATGCAAGGAAACGAACTAATGGAATGGCCGCGCAGAGAAGCAGCGTTTCTGGAGAAGACTCGACCGAATGAGAGTCCCGTGAAGCCGTATCGCGAACGCGTAGCAGGAATTGCTCACCTTCTGATGAGCGATTCCTGCGATGCCACTCACGTCATTCAGGAAACATTTCAGAATCTGTCTTGCAACACTCAACGCCAGAGCGAGGACTCTTCACTCAGGATCCTGGTTTTCCGCACTGCCGTTTCGACAATCCGGAATCGACAGCGCTGGTGGAATTGGCGAGATCGATTTCTTCATCCGCTCTCAAATCCCGCAACGAACAACGAAGCTCTCGTTCGACAGGGGCTCTACTGTCTTTCTCGCAGCCACCGGTTGATTCTTGTGCTTCGCGAGATCGAAGGCCTGTCCTATTCCGAGATTTCAGAAGTCCTGGGACTTCCGGCCGGAACAGTAAAATCTGGGCTGATGCGCGCCCGCACCCGAATGCTGAACTCTGTGATGCAGCCGCGAGCGCGGATGGCAGATGCGATCAATAATTAGGCTACATTCTTGTGCGCAATGCGTACATTCTTGCCGGTTGACAGCGACGTCCTCGGGCCCTATTCTGCGTTGCATCCGCTAATCCTTGTTCGATTGGCTTCCACATTTCATCTCTGATCAAAACTCTTCGTGACCTCGCAGTCACTTCATTGATTCGATCGACGCCCGCCGCGTTTCGGAGGACATATTCATGATTCACAGAATGGGAACACTGGTGCTGATGATGATCGTCGGCCTGTGCTCAACAGCGGTTGCGGAACGGCCGGACCCGGATCGAGTCGCGGTCGTGAATGGCGAGTCCATTTCGATACAGGAAGTCGAGAAAGCCGCGGAAGGGGCAATGAAGAGTATCGAACTTCGAAGGACTCAATTCGAAATCGAATTGGAGCGCGATCGTAAGGTGGCACTTGACGATGCTCTGGAGGGAATTGTGCGAGACCGTCTTCTGGCAGCCGAGGCAAAGAAGCACAAGGTGTCGGTCGAGGAATTGATTGCGCTCGAAGTCGACAGCATCGTTCCGCAACCGGCCGATGATGTTGTCGTTCAGTTCTACAACGAAAACAAACCAAGACTTGAGGGTTCTCTGGCAGACAACGCATCTGCGATTCGCGACTATCTCAGAAGCGAGAAGAGACAGACCGTATTTGAATCGTTTGTTGCCGACTTGAAGAAGGACTACGGAGCGAAATCCTGGCTAGAGCCGTCAAGAACAACCATTGCCACGGCCGGGCGCCCATCCAAAGGTCCAGCCGACGCTCCTGTGACCATCGTGGAATTTTCAGACTTCGAGTGTCCCTTTTGCCGTGCCCTGTTTCCGACCCTTGAGAGAATTGAAGCGGACTATAAGGACAAACTGCGGGTGGTTTACCTCCAGTTCCCTTTGGCCACCATGCACACTCACGCAAGAAAGGCCGCCGAAGCTTCGCTGTGCGCCTATGAGCAAAACAAATTCTGGCCGTTTCACGATGCCATGTTCAACGACCAGCAAAACCTATCGGTAAACGATCTGAAACAAAAGGCAAAAGATCTCTCACTCGACATGAAGGCCTTCAATACATGCCTGGACAGCGGCAAATATCTTTCCGAAATTCAAAGCGACATGGAGGAGGGCGTCAGAGTCGGGATCAGCGGCACACCCGCGATCTTCATCAACGGCCGACTGCTCATCGGGGCGCAGCCATACGCCGACATTCAGAAGATCGTCGAAGATGAGTTGCGGCGCTCTGCCATGGACTGAATCGTCATCGTATCGACTCGGACGGTATTGTCGAACCCACGACAATACTGTATGCCGGCAGCACGTTTTTTCGTCTCCGAGACCCACCACACACACCACCAACACCACTCGTCAGGACGAGTTCGAACTGACGATCCGTTAAGGGCAGAGGTTCTCCGCCTCTGCCCTTTTTCTCAGGCGGGTCTTCAATAAACTCCTGCAAAGTAGAGTCGTTGCCATATAATCTCGCCGAGTTCTATCTCCACGTGGAGAAATGCCCATGTCGGCAGCAAGGCGAGCGGTTTTTGCAATTTTCTGTTTATCCGTTTGTGCACATGCGCAAACCCGCACGCTAGCTGTGTATTCGGGCCCCACCCAGCATCTTGAAAGCTCCGCATTGCATTCGCTTCAGACGGAACTACAGCGGGTGCTTACACCTGCTGGCATCAACATGACATGGGTACAGGCAGGACCGGCTGAACAGAACGTTCCGGAAGTTCAACTTTCCGTTGTCGGTGCGTTTGATGGCGACTGCTCGGTGAATAGACTTCCAGATCTGCCGGGTCGGGCGATTCAAACGCGGACACTGGCCGACTCTTCGGTTTCCAGTGAGCACGTCCTTCCATATTTTCGAGTCGACTGTGCCCGCATCATCCGCACTCTGTCTCCAGCCCTGAGATCCCTGAGCGTTCCCATGCGTGAAACGATTCTTGGACGAGCCCTCGCTCGCGCCATTGCCCACGAGATCTACCATATTGTGGGCCAGACTACCGGCCATGAAAAATCCGGGATCGCCAAAGCTTCTCTGTCGCTGGCCGACCTCTACTCCGTGAAGTTCGACTTCAATGCCGAAAGTCTTCGTCGAATGCAGGCTCCGATTTCTCCAACTCTTTCAAGGAATGCTCTGGCGGTGCTGATATCTCGCTGACTTCCTTCCGCCGGCTCTTCCGGTGCAGCTCTTCCGCCAAAATGACGGCTTCCGCCAGATTTCGCATTGGACGACGCATCCTGCGGCTTTCGCTGCGGAGGTGCAGGTAGGCTTCTTCTTCAGTGAGCCCATCGCGCTGCTGAAGAATACCTTTCGCGCGCTCGACGATCTTTCGCGCCTCAAGCGTCCTTTTCATTTCAAGAGACTCGGACATCAGACGGGCATTTTCCAAAGCCATGGCTGCCTGTCCGGCAAGAGCCTGGGCGAAGAGTGTTTCTTCCTTTGAGAAGACACGCCTGTCCTTCAAATAGATATTCAATGTTCCGATAACGCCCTGGCTTGTCAGTAGGGGCACCGATAGCAGCGATGCGAGGCCTGCCTTGCGCGCGAGTTCCGGATAACGGTAGAGCTTCTCTGTGCGAACATCCTCCACGATCACTGGCTTTCGCTCCCGTACCACGCGGCCGATTAGAGAGTCCTCGATGCGGATGGGCATTCGGTTGAGATATTCCGGTGCCGAACATCGAGCCGCCTTGATTGCGAGTTCCTTCCGATTCTCGTCAACAATCATGATCGAACAAAGCGGCGAATCGAACGTCTGCGCCACCATTTCGGATATGGTCTGGAGAATCCGGTCCAGAAAGCCTTCGTTTGCGACAGTCTCTCCGAGCGTCGCAAGAAGCTCCACTTTCCTTGAGGCGGATTGCGATTGCTCCTGTAGCTTCGCCTTGGCGATTGCTCCAGCCATCTGTTCCGCCACATATCCAAGCAGCGCGACTTCTTCCGGACCATGATTTCTGGGATTCCAATGGTGGACATTGATGACTCCAATCACTTCTCCACTTGTGACAAGAGGAACGGACAGGAATGCTTCATAGGTATCCTCCTGCAGAGAGCTGAACGTCTTGAAGCGCGGGTCCCTCGACGCCTCGGATGACAGCGCGACAACCGAGCGGTGTTGTGCCACCCACCCTGTGACTCCTTCGCCAATCTTCATCCGAATCTTCCCGATTTCTGTTGCGTGGGGAAGCTGCGAAGCACATAAAACAATTTCTCCTGCCAGTTCGTCGACCAGATACACCAGACACGCATCGCAGCGCGTAACGCTGACGACAAGCGCAACCAGCTCCTCCAGCATCTTCCCCAGCGTCAGGCTGGAACTGACAATTCCGCTGATCCGGTGCAGCAACTCCAGCTGCCTGTCGGAATCCAGCAACCGCGTACCAGGTAACGGCAATTCTTCCTCTGCCCTCATCGGCGCCTCCTCATCCATATGCTTTGCGTCTGGCACGGCGAATGCCGAACACCTCCAATTCCCGCGACAGCTGATTCGAAAGCGGTTCCAGGAATTCAACTTGAAGTCAGACCTTTTACCAGCCGACAAGCGTGTCGGATCCAGCCTCAAGCCCGACAGATTCGTTCGATTCATCGTTATTCGATGAGGATCGGAACGCATTAGAGTCCATCATCACGTTAGCTATTGACAGTCACCATCGCCCATGTGAGACTTTGAAAATTCCGGCGGTCCTCGTATCGACCCCACCCGCGCGTCACGTTTCCACGCTTCGAGATTTCAACTTTTCAGCAACTCAACGCAGTCAACGTTCGCAATCGAAAGTGGGGTAATTGTGTTTATCTTCAAGAATCTACTTTTACGGAACTTACCTGTTTTTCTGTTGGGCGTAACGATGCTTTCTCCGCGACTACTTGGCCAGACGGCTGGCGGCTTCCATATCGAGGAGGCTTCGATCACCGATATTCAAAGTGCAATTCGCGCGGGACAAACCACCTGCAGACAAGTGGTGCAGGCTTATCTCAACAGAGCGAAGGCATACAACGGCGTCTGCACCGCGCTGCTGACAAAAGACGGCGCGCCGATTCCTGCTTCAACTGGCATGGTCCGGGCCGGTGCGCCAATCCAATATCCGACAAAGACCGTCGCCGCCTCGACGGTCTTCCCAAACCTCGACCAATACAAGGGACTCCCTCTCGACCTCGGCAAGATGATCACATCCATTTCCGATCCGAGCGTGAAACTGCAGTACGGTTGGCGGGTCGGCATTCCCGAAGCCGGACAGCTGAATGCGCTCGAGACATTGAACATTCGTGGCGAACGCTCCATCACCTGCAAGGGCGACTTCGACCGGGCGCCATCGGATGGTTCCCTGCCGGCAGGCGCTCCAAAA
>Ga0068868_100003592_pt1 | contig 10807 bp, 12 predicted proteins | sample KBSMisM42_FD_64660 | JGI IMG/M metagenome (GOLD analysis project Ga0068868, IMG submission 64660) | Miscanthus rhizosphere microbial communities from Kellogg Biological Station, Michigan, USA - KBS Miscanthus M4-2 | ecosystem: Host-associated > Plants > Roots > Rhizosphere > Soil ...
TGCACCCCCTCCTGCTCCATGTCCATCAGGAAGTAGGTGAGGCCCTGGTGCTTGGGGGCATCGGGGTCGGTGCGGGCGACGAGCATGCACCACTTCGCGTACTGGGCGAACGTGGTCCAGACCTTCTGCCCGGTGACCACCCATTCGTCGCCGTCCTTGACCGCGCGGGTCTTCAGCGAGGCCAGATCGGAGCCGGACTCGGGCTCCGAGAATCCCTGGCACCAGATCTCCTCGCCGGTCAGGATCGGCTCCAGGTAGCGGGCCTTCTGCTCGTCGGTGCCGTGGGCGATCACCACCGGGCCGCCCATCGCCAGGCCGAGCACGTTCGCGGGCGCCGGCGCCTCCTGCTGGGAGGCCTCGGCGGCGAAGATCGCCTGCTCGATCATCGTCGCGCCGCGGCCGCCGTACTCCTTCGGCCAGGAGATTCCGGCCCAACCTGCCTCGTGCAGCTTCAGCTGCCACTCGCGGCGGAAGCTCATCACCTCGTCGAGCCCGGCTTCGGGCTCCGGCCCCGGGTGGTTCTCCTGCAGCCAGGAGCGAACCTCGTCGCGGAACTCCTCCTCCGATGGCGACAGCGTCAGGTCCATCGAGTCCGCAGCATATAGAGATCGCCTGGCCGCCCGGCCAGGCGATCTCCTATTCGGACATCGGGCAGTTCTCGATCCCGTAGGCGAGCGCCAGGCGACGGGCCTTTCCGTAGTGTTCGCTGCCCCACCGGTAGTCCGCCCCGCTGACGTAGGTCTCCGGTTCGGTCTTCGCTTCGGCGAGCGCGCCTTCGATCAGCTTCAGCATCTGCTCGACCTGCGCTGGATTCCCCGGTGCCGCACCGAGGGCTTCCAGCTGCTCCACCTCGTGTTCGAGGGCAGGAATCACCGACGTTTCGACGACTTTGTATTCGAAGTCTTCACGGGCCTTCGGGTCGTCGGCCAGCTTACGGATCTGAGCGAAGTTCTGCTGGATGATCTTGTTTTTCGCTCTCTTGCAGATCGTTTCCGCCTGCCGGATGAAGTCTGCCTTGGTCAGGCCGGCGTCGGTCCCGGTCGACGAGCCCCCGCTGCCGCACCCCGCCAGGAGCAGCGCCAGCGCAAATACGCAGACGGCGGCGACCCCTCTCTCTCCCATGCGAATCTTCTCCTTTGCTCAATAAGAACTTGAGCAATCATATATGGGAAAGAGGGGAGTCGCCGCCGCGACTAGCTCATTCTTCGCCGCAGACCTTGAAGCCGTAGTCCGAGGTCAGCTGGTTGACCTTTCCGAAGGGATCGGTCTTCCCCTGGAACAAGGATTCGGGGTCTTCTTCGCCCTTGGCGACCGCGTCTTCGAGCTCGGTCAGCAGCTCGTCGACCTGTTCCTCGTCGCCCTCCGGCGCACCGAGATCGCGGATTTCTTCGCCCTGCTGCTCGATGCTGGGCAGGATCACCGTTTCGACGATTTCGACGCCCTGCTCTTTGCTCGGTTCCTCGTTTTCGGGCAGATCGTTTTCTTCGCCGAACTCTTCGAAGCCTTCTTCGATTTCCTTGTTGCCTTCCTTGCAGATCGCGTCGCCCTGCTTGATGAACTCCGTCTTCGTCAGGGTCACGGTCTCGTCGGTGGTGTCATCGCCGCCGCCGCAACCTGCGACGAGCGCAGCAAGCGCCACCAGGGCGGCAAGCGCCGCCAGCAATGCCTTGTTCAAGTTGTCTCCTCTGCCTTGGGGTGGACGAGGCGGAAAAGCTACTTCCTGCCTCGGTCCCTATCCCAAGGAGGGCCCGGCTAGACGCGCTGGATCAGGGTGCCGGTACCGAGCCCGCCGCCGCAGCACATCGTCACCAGCCCCATCTCCTTGTCGGAGCGCTCCATCTCGTGCAGGAGGGTGGTGATCAGGCGGGCGCCGGTCGAGCCGAGCGGATGGCCGAGGGCGATCGCGCCGCCGTTGACGTTGACGCGGTCCATGTCCGGGTCGAGCTCGCGCCGCCAGGCGGCGAGGACGGAGGCGAAGGCCTCGTTGATCTCGACCAGGTCGATGTCGTCCATCGTCATCCCGTTGCGCTCGAGCAGCTTCTGCGTCGCCGGGATCGGGCCGGTCAGCATGATCACCGGGTCGACCCCGACCGTGGTCTGGTCAAAGATCCGCGCCCGCGGCTTCAGGCCCAGCTCGTCGGCCTTTTCGCGGCTCATCAGCAGTACCGCGGCGGCGCCGTCGGAGACCTGCGAGGAGTTGCCGGCGGTGATCTTGCCGTCCTCCTTGAAGGCCGGCTTCAGCTGCGAGAGGCCCTCGATCGTCGTCTCACGCAGGCCCTGGTCGGTGGCGTAGGTGTCGCCGTTGACCTGCATCGGCAGGATCTCGCGCTCGAAGCGTCCCTCCTCGGTCGCTTGTTTGGCGAGCTGCTGGGAGCGGACGCCGAGCTCGTCGAGCTCGGAGCGGGGGATCTCCCACTGGTCGGCGATCATCTCCGCCGAGAGGCCCTGCGGGATCAGGTTGTAGCGCTCCATCAGCTCGGGCGAGAAGGCGAAGCCGTGCTCCTGCATCACCGAGGCCGAGTCGGCGAAGGAGATATGTCCCATGTGCTCGACGCCGCCGCCGACGGCGACGTCGTGGACGCCAGAGGCGACCAGGGCGGCGGCGAAGTTGACGGCCTGCTGGGCGGAGCCGCACTGGCGGTCGACGGTCGACGCCGGGACCTCCTGCGGCAGCCCGGCCTCGAGCCAGGCGTTGCGGCCGATGTTCAGCCCCTGCTCGCCGAACTGCTGGACACAGCCGGCGACCACGTCGCCGACCTCGTTCGGGTCGATCCCGGCCCGCTCGATCAGCTCGGCGTAGGTGCGGGCGAGGAGGTTGGAGGCATGGAGGTCCTTGTAATAGCCCTTCTCCGGGTGGCCGCGACCGATCGGGGTCCGCACCGCCTCGACGATGACTACCTCTCGCCCACCGAACTTGCCCTTGCCGTTGTCCATCGCAGCCTCCGTTCTCTGAAGATCTCTGGGGCGCGCGCCGCGCAGCCTCCTTTGAGGGTAGCCGATTGACTGGTCAGTCAGCCAAGGTTGACGGCTCCGCGAAGCCGCGCGTCATCGCAGCGCTGATGCGTGATAGAAGCCCCGGCCAATGAGCGCTAACCAGGGGTACACGAGTCCGGGGATCGCGGGCAGCGGGGCGATAGCCACCGGCCTTGCCGCGGTCTCGACCACCACCGCAGACACGATCCTGCTCGCCCGCAGCGAGGCTTCGGCTTGGCGCGCGGAGGAGAAAGTCGTCGCTGCCTGCGCCAAGATCGAGGGCGGTGAGCCCTCGCGGCTGCGGGTCACCACCGACCCCAAGGACCTCGCCGACTGCGACGTCATCGTCGAGGCGATCGTCGAGGAGGTGGCGCCGAAGGGCGAGCTGCTGCGGACGATCGCCGAGGCCTGCCCGGACGCCGACCTCGCGACCACGACCTCTTCGCTCAGCATCGCCGAGATCGCCGAGGCGGCCGGGACCCCGAAGCTCTTCGGCTTTCACGTCTTCAACCCGGTGCCGCGGATGCAGCTGGTCGAGGTCTGCGTCCCCGACGGCGCCGCCGACTCGCGCGAGAAGGCGCTCGCCTGGTGCGCGGCGCTCGGCAAGACCGCGGTCGAGGTGCCCGACGAAGCGGGCTTCGTCGTCAACCGCCTCCTCTTCCCCTACCTCTTCGACGCCGCCCGCATGGTCGAAAGGACCGGCATGGAGCCCGGCGCCGTCGACACCTGCATGAAGCTGGGCGCCGGCCACCCGATGGGCCCGCTCGCCCTCCTCGACTTCGTTGGCATGGACGTCTCCAAAGCAATCGGCGACGCCCTCTACGCCGAATCAAATGAGCCAACCCACAACCCCCCGCCGATCATCGTGAAAATGGTCGACGAGGGGAAGCTGGGACGGAAGTCCGGCGCGGGTTTCTATTCGTACGACTGATTCCTAGGCGGCTTTGCTCTTACCGCTGATGTCCCAGATCACGTCTGCCTCGCTGATCCCCTGACGGCGAGCGACGTTCTCTACCTCGCCCCACGGGAGCTCGGCCTCGGGGAGGTCGTCCCAGCGGGCCAGGTCGAGGGCCTCGACGGCGCCTTTGAGGGCCGGGCCGAGATGTTCCTCGGAGCGCAGCAACGCCCTTAGGACCTCCAGCTGCTTGTCGGTCAGGCGAACAACCCACATGCGGTACCTCCAAGGTTCGAGCGGAGCGGGTTGCCCGATGAAGTTAGGCCGGGGTGCGGACGGAATCGCCGCCGGTGCCGCTGATCCGGACCGCCTCGATGCGGTTCTCCCGCACCGCCTCGACCCGGATCGTGTAGCCATTGGAGGTGATCGAGTCGCCGCGCTTCGGCAGCCGGCCGAGCTCGCCGAAGACGTAGCCGCCGACCGAGTTGTAGGCGTCGGTGTCGACCGGCAGCTCGATCCCGGCGTCGGCGAGGTCGCCGAGGGAGACGTGGCCCCGGACGAACCAGTCGCCGTTGGTCAGCCTGCGGACGGCGGCGGCGCGGGGGTCGGTCTCGTCCTCGATCTCCCCCACCACCTCCTCGAGAATGTCCTCGACGGTGACGATCCCAACCGTCCGCCCGTACTCGTCGACGACGACCGATAGCGAGGTCCGCTGCACCTGGAGGTCGTGGAGGAGGTCGTCGAGGGGGCGGGTCTCGGGGACGATCAGGGCGTCGCGGACAACCGTGTCCAGCGGGGCCTCGGGGCCCTCGCTCATGTAGAGCCGGGCAAGGCTGTTGTTGTGGACGACGCCCTTGACGCGGTCGGGGTTCTCGTCCTCGATCACCACCAGGCGGGTGTGGCCGGAGGTGACGCAGCGCCGCAGCGCCGCCTCGACCGTGTCCGAGGAATCGACCGTGACGACCGCCGGGATCGGCGTCATCACCTCGCGCGCCTCCTGCTCGTGGAGGTGGAAGACGCCGCCGAGCATGCCCGCCTCGCCCGGATCCAGGGTCCCCCCCATCCGCGAGCTGTCGATGATCTGCTTCAGGTCCTCGGAGGTGTGGTGTTCCTCGAGGTCCTTCGGGTCGACGCCGAAGAGGCGGACCACCCCATTGGAGATCCAACTCAGCCCTTTGGTGAACGGGGTGGTGGCCGAGGCGAACCAGCCGAGCGGCCGCGATACCCGGCGCGCCGTCCTGTCGGGCTGGGCGATCGCCAGCATCTTCGGCACCTGCTCGCCGATCGAGATGTGCAGCGCGGTGACGAAGGCGAAGGCGAAGGCGAGGGCGATCCCCGCTGCGGCAGCGTGGGAGAGCCCGCCGAAGAGCGGCTCGATCAGTTTCGCCAGCGAGGGCTCGCCGAGGAAGCCGATCCCGATCGAGGCCATCGTGATCCCGATCTGGCAGGCGGAGAGGGATTCGTCGATGCGGTCGAGCTGCTCGACCACGGCCTCGGCCCCCGCCGCGCCCTCCTCGGCGGCCTGTTCGATTTTGCCGCGGCGGGTGCGCACGAGAGCGAACTCGGCGGCGACGAAGAAGCCGTTGATCGCGATCAACAGCACAAGAAGGACGAGCAGCAGGACGCTCATCGGCTATGCGGCCCGGTACTTCGGGCTGGGACGTCCTCGGCCATTCGGCACCGTGAATATAGCTACCCGGTTCGGCGTTTTTGCTCCAGGCACCTTCGAGCAAGTGCGATATTGAGCGGACGATGAGGGTCGCAACGCTCAGCGAGATGCTTGAAGAGATCGTGCGGCTGGGCGAGGCGACGGGGATGGAAGACCACGCCCACGAGCTACGCGGAGAGCTCGAGGGGCGGCTGGCGACCGTGCGCGCGGCGGTTTCGGGGACCGGCGCGCCGCGGGTGGTGGCGCTGCAGCGGCTCGACCCGCCGCGGGTCGGCGGCTTCTGGATCCCGGAGATGATCTCGATCGCCGGCGGCGAGGACGTCGCCGGCGACCCCGGGCTGAACCCGCCGGCGGTCGGCTGGGGGGAGCTCGCGAGTCTGCGCGCCGACGTCGTCGTGGTCATGCCGGAAGGTTCGGTCGCGGACGCCCAGGCGCAGGCGATGGAGCTCTGGGAGCAGATCGCGGCGCTCGGCGCCACCCGCATCTACGCGGTCGACGGGACCACCTTCGCCGAGCCCGGACCGCGCCTCGTCGACGGCGTCGAGCTGCTCGGCCACGTCCTCCATCCGGATCTGGTCGACCCGCCCGGGAACATCGGCTTCGCGGCGCTGCGGGCCCCGGTGCCGCGGCCCCAGCGCTAAGCGACGGCTAGCGCGCCGAGAACGGAGACGACGCCGACGGCGACCATCGCCGCCAGCTCCAGCGGCAGGCGGTTGCGACCGAAAAGACCTTTCTCGCCGGCGACGATCGCGAGGGCGCAGATGACACCGCCGACGAGGCCGCCGATGTGGCCGCCGACGCTGATCCGCGGGGAGAGGAAGCTGAAGAGAAGATTGAAGACGATCAGGAACCCGATCTGGCCTGCGAGCTCGTTCATGCCGCGGCCGCGAGCGATGACGAAGACGGCGCCGGCAAGCCCGAAGACAGCTCCGGAGGCGCCGATCGTGAGGCCGTTCGGCTCCACCACCAGAGCACCAAATGAGCCCGCCAGAAGTGAGGCGAAGTAAAGGACGAGAAAGCGCGGCGTTCCCAGCGCCGGCTCCAGCAGTCGGCCAAGGATCAGCAGTAGGAACATGTTGAAGCCGATGTGGATGATGCTGGCGTGGAGGAAGCCGCTGGTCACCAGCCGGTACCACTCGCCTTCGGCAACCGACGGGCCGAAGAGGGCAAAGTCGACGACGAACCGGCTGAGTTGTTCGCGGAATAGGCCGCCGCTTCCGTTGGCGATCTCCACCAGGTACACGATCACGTTGATCGCGATCAACGCGTAGGTCGCCGGGGTGGCGCTGCCCCCCGGGGTGCCGGTCGGGTTCCGCACCACTTTCGTCCGCTGGCTCGCGCACTCGGGACAGCGCATCCCGACCGGGGTCGGGGTCATGCAGTCAGGGCAGATCGGCCGCCCGCAGGAGGAGCAGGAGACGCGGGTCTCGCGGTCGGGGTGGCGGTAACAAGTCTCGGCCATCGGGCTCCGCAGCCTACAATCGCCGCCGATGGAGGCTCCCAGCCCCGCCCGTCTCTTCGCCGCCGCGGCCGGAGCCGCCCTGCTCCTGCTCGGCATCCTCGGCTTCTTCTACACCGCCTCCTTCGGCGGGCTCGACTCCTACGAGGAGGCGCTGGGAGCGCTGGACGTGAACGGCTGGCTCAACCTCTTCTACGTCGCCACCGGCGCGCTCGGGCTGCTCGTCGCGGGCGCTTCGTCCCGCACCTACGCGCTCGCCATCGGTCTCATCTACCTGGTGCTGGCGATCGTCGGCTGGGGGACCGAGTGGCTGAACATCCTGGTCGGGGTGCTGGGGCTGGCCGCGGCGTGGGGAATGCCTAGAACCAGAACCTCAAAGCCGCGAGCGAAGCCCGCTCGTCAGCGCCCTTAGCCCGCTCTGGCTCTGCTGGCGGCTGCGCCGTCGCAGCTCGAGGAGGACCAGGGCGCCCGTGGCGACGCCGCCGGCGCCGACCGCGACCACCGGCCGCACCCAGTTGCGCGGGTCGCGCAGGGCCCGCAGCTCGGCCTCGGAGAGCTCGTCGGCCCAGTCGGAGAGCTCCTCGGCCGCGGCCTGGGTGACCGCCGCGAGGGTGTCCTCGACCCGGCTCGAGAGCCGCTCCGGCGGCTCGATCGGGCGCAGCGCGTCGCTCAGCAGCGCCTCGACGTCCCAGGTGCCGGTCAGTCGCTCACTCGGCTCCGTCATCTTCCATTTCCTCCTGCAGCTGTTTGATCGCGCGGTGGATCAGCACCTTGGTAGCGCCGTCCGAGCGCCCCATCGCGCGCGCGATCTCGCGGTTGTCCATGCCCAGCGCGAAGCGCATGATCAGAGCCTCGCGCCGGTCCTCGGGGAGCTGGTCGAGGTGCTCGATCACCTGACGCAGCTCCTCGCGCCCCTCGGCGATCGCCTCGGTGTCGTGCCGGGTGGCGATCGGGTCGGCGTTTTCCAGCGGCGTCTGCGGGCGCCGCGAGCGGTCGCGGTAGTAGTTCGAGGCGAGGTTGTGGGCGATCCGGATCACCCACGGGCGCAGCGGCCGGCCGTCGGACTCGCGCCGGGCGCGGTCGAAGTGCCGGTAGGCCTGAAGGAACGCCTGCTCGGTCAGGTCCTCGGCGTCGTGGTGGTTCCCGATCCGGTAGTAGGCGTAGGAGTAGACGTCGCGCAGGTGCGCCCGGTAGAAGTCCTCGAAGGCGCGATCCAGCTCGGCCTTGGCCGCCGGAGCCAGCTCGGCCGGCTCGACGTTCTGCTCGCGGCCGCTCACCCGGCAAGCCTACGCCAAGGCTTCGTGACCCCGTGACCATCAGGCGGCCCTGCGCTCGCGCTCGACCTCGCGCAACGTCGCGATCCAGCTCTCGACGTCGCAATCGCCGCGGATCAGCGCCGCCAGGGAGGCGAGGGCGTCGGCCTCGACCCCGGAGGAGGCGACCGCTTCGGCGAGGATCGGGACCGTGTCGAGACCCTCGGAGGCCTGCCCGATCTTGCCGGGGATCTCTGCCGCCGGCGTGCCGGTCCCGAGCAGCTCGCCGGCGCGGCGGTTGCGGCCCGAGGGCGCCATCATCGTCGCGGTCAGGTCGCCGACCCCGGCGAGACCGGAGAAGGTGTCGGGGTCGGCGCCGCGGGCGACGGCGTGGTCGATGCACTCGCGCCAGATCGCGGCGACCGCGATCCCCGCCGCGTTGAGGCCATGCGGCTCGGCGGCGGCGGCGGCGAGGGCGGCGGCGTTCTTGGCGGCGCCCGCCATCTCGACGCCGGTGACGTCGCGGGAGCGCTCGCAGACGAGCCCGGCGCGGTCGAAGACCTCACCGACCTGCACCCGCAGCTCCTCGTCGGCCGAGCCCAGCACCAGGGCGGCGGAGCCTGAGACCGCCTCGCGGGCGTGCGCGGGGCCGCCGAGGCAGGCGATCCCCCGTGCCCGCACCCGTTCGCCGACGTAGTCGGAGGGGAGCTGGCCCTGGGGACTGATCAGGCCCTTGGTCAGCATCAGGACGGCACTGCGGGAGCTGACCCGGTCGGCGATCGCGCCGACCGCCTGCGGCAGCTGCTTCGACGGGATCGCGAGGCAGATCAGGTCGAGCCCGGCGAGCTCGATCGCCGAGGCCGGCCGCACGTCGATCGACTCCGGCAGTGGCACCCCCGGCAGGTATCGCCGGTTCTCGCCGTCCTCGATCAGCTCCTCGACCCGCTCGGTCGTCCGCGCCCCCAGCTGCACGTCGAGGCCGCCGCGGGCGAGCAGGACCGCGACCGCGGTGCCCCAGCTGCCGGCGCCGATCACCGCGGCGCGGCGCATCGGCGGCAGCCCGCCGAGGTCTTCCCACTGCAGCAGGACGTTGGGCCAGATCCGGCCGGTCACCGTTTCGGCCAGCGCCGGCGAGGGCTCCTCGGCGCGCGGGAAGGTCATCGGCGGCCCCAGCCGCACCTTGCATTTGCGCGGCCGGATCGCCCAGCCGCGGCGGACGTGTTCGGTGCCGAGGACCGCGGTCGGGATCACCACGGCGCCGGTCTGCAGGGCCAGCCGCCCCACCCCCCGCTTCGGGTTGGCGAGCGTTCCGCGCCGGATTCGCGTCCCCTCGGGGAAGACGCAGACGGCGCCGCCGCGTTCGGCGATCATCCGCGCGGTCAGCATCGATTCCTCGTCCGACTCGCCGCGGCGGACCGGGAAGGCACCCAGGCGGGAAAGCATCCACCCCTGCCAGCGCCGCTCGAAGAGCTCGACCTTGGCCATGTAGTTCATCGGCCGCCGCCAGGGCAGGCAGGCGCCGACGACGAAGGGGTCGAGGAAGCTGCGGTGGTTGGCGGCGACGATCACGCCCCCCTTAGCGCGCCCGTACTCCCGCCCCCGCCGGTCAAGGCGGAAGTAGATGAGGAAGAAGGGCAGCAGGAACGCCCTGGCGAGGCAGTACATCGGCCAGTTGACGCTGTGCCTGCGCGTATAGGCGTGGTAGGAGGCAAGCCGCTCCGGGCTCAATTCAGGATCCACGCGTAGCGCTACACGACCACGAAGTCACGGTTACGCCCAGACTCAGCGAGACACTCGGCACGAACCGCACCCAAATTTGAGACCGCACCCTGCAACCTCAGGCGGGTGCCCGCCGAGACCGCAAAAACCATCCCCGGGGAAGGGTTTTCGCGGTCTCGCGATGACGACCGCTGGTTGGCCGCTTTGGCGGAGCGGCAGTACGGGGTTGTGGGGCGGACTCAGTTGCTGGAGGCGGGTTGGAGTGGTGGAGCGATCGAGAAGCGCATGCGGAGCGGGCGACTCCATCCCCTCTATGCGGGCGTGTACCGGGTGGGCCACGGGCTGGTGCAAAGAGAGGGACGCTGGATGGCTGCCGTACTCGCCTCAGGCCCCGATGCCGTCCTCAGTCACTGGTCGGCCGCGGCGCTCTGGATGATCAGGCCCAACTCGCGCACGACCATCGACGTGACCTGCCCGAGCAAGAGCCGCTCCTGGGACGGGATCAGGCGCCACCACAAAGCGCTTCCCCCTGATGAGGTCACGGTCGAGGAGGGGATTCCGGTCACCACCGTGCCGCGGACGATCTTCGACCTCGCCGCCACCGAGCCGATCGAGGTGGTGAAGGCGCTTCTGCGGGAGGCGGAATTCAGGGAGCTGCATGACCGGCTCTCGCTCTGGGACCTGATCGAGCGCTATCCCGGTAGGCGTGGCATCCGCAAGGTCCGAGCCGCACTCGAAGGCCTGAAGGACGAACCGATCGATGAGCGCAAGAGCCCCTTGGAGGAACGATTCGCCCCGTTCCTGCGAGCCCACCGCCTGCCGGTTCCTCCCTTCAACCA
>Ga0068868_100003593_pt1 | contig 10804 bp, 8 predicted proteins | sample KBSMisM42_FD_64660 | JGI IMG/M metagenome (GOLD analysis project Ga0068868, IMG submission 64660) | Miscanthus rhizosphere microbial communities from Kellogg Biological Station, Michigan, USA - KBS Miscanthus M4-2 | ecosystem: Host-associated > Plants > Roots > Rhizosphere > Soil ...
CTGAGCTTTTCGGCGTCGTCGCGAAGGATAAGATTCGCCAGCGTCGCACCGCGAGTGAGGACTGTTAGTTCAATCTTGTCATTCCGCAGAATAATGGCGGGCCTTCCGTCAAAGTCTGCGGTCTGGGCCACCAGCAGGACCGCGGCCGCGAACGGCAATGCGCTTCGCAAGAATCTTGGGGACCAATTCACCTCAGAATCATACAACATGCGTTTCAAGTTACTCGCTGCTACGTTTCCTCTGCAAGTTTGAAGCTCGGCACTGACAGAAGCGATATTATAAACAGGTAGCCTATGGAAGTTCGATTCTCGGCCGACAAAGAATCCCGCCTGCAGCAGTTGGCCGCGCGCGCTGGGAAAGAGCCCTCGCAACTCGTGGAGGAAGCTGTCGATCGAATGCTCGAATACGACGCTCGATTCATTGAAGCTGTCGAAGTGGGTCGAGAATCCGCCCGCCGCGGCGACTTGCTGGACCACGACGAAGTCGTTGAGAACATCGAGCAGATCTTCCGCTCTTAATGCGCGTCCGCTGGACGACCACAGCCGCTGGCGATCTCGCTCACATCGTCGAGTACATCCGTAAAGACGATCCCGCCGCCGCCCGCCGCGTTGCCCAAGCCATAGTTGGAGGCGTTGCTGGGTTGCGCACATTCCCGTCCCGCGGACGAATCGGGTTCGTGGAGAATACCCGCGAACTCGTATGTACGCCGTCGCCCTACATAGCGGTCTACCAGATTATCGGCGATCACGTGCAAGTCCTTCGTATTCGCCACGGCGCGCAAGATTGGCCCTAAGTGGCGCCACGAAACCGTTCCCTCGGCCGACACAAGGCTCGCTATCGATGTGCTAAACTCGCCCCCGGCGGGGTACTCAACGGTGACATTTCAGAGCCACAGGCCCCAGCCCAAGACCGGGAGGTACGGAATGAAATTTCTGAGCTACGCTGGGACGCATCCGGCGAGCGCGCTGCTGCTGGCGTCGGTGCTTTCCTGCACGATTTCCACGGGCGCGGCGCAGACTTACCAGGATCTGCTGAAGCCCAATCCGAACAATTGGCTCCAGTATTCGGGAACTTACGACGCGCAGCGCCACAGTCTGCTGAACCAGATCAACACCAGCAACGTTCCCACTCTGCAAGCCAGTTGGGTGTATCACATGACCGGCGCGGTGGATCTGGAAGCGGTGCCAATCGTCGTCGACGGCATCATGTATGTCTCGCAGTGGAACCGCGTCGAGGCGCTCGATGCCCGCGTGGGCCGGCTGATCTGGCAATACATGCGGCCTCCGCAAACGCGCGGTTGGCAGCGCGGCGTGGCGGTTTATCAAGGCAAGGTGTACGTCGGCACGGTAGATTCGTCACTGATTGCCCTCGACGCTAAAACCGGCAACCTGATTTGGGAAAGTAAGGCCGAGGGCGAAGGAAGACGCATGCAGGGCGCCGCTCCACTCATCGCCAAGGGCAAAGTGATCATGGGCGGCAGCGGTCGGGGCGGCGGCTGGATACAAGCCTTCGACGCCGACACTGGTAAGGTTGCCTGGACTTGGAACGTAATCCCCAAGCCGGGCGAAAAAGGCATCGAATCGTGGGAAGGCGATTCGTGGAAACTGGGCGGCGGTCCGGTCTGGAACATTGGCAGCTGGGATGCGGAATTGAACACGCTCTACTGGGGCACGGGTCAGCCGGGTGTCGATTTCGTGGGGGACATCCGCAAGGGTGACAACCTCTATACCGATTGCATCGTGGCGCTCGACATCGATACCGGCAAGATGAAATGGTACTTCCAGAACACGCCGCACGACACTCACGATTGGGATTCCGAAGAAGCGCTGGTCCTGGTGGATGCTCCGTTCAAAGGCCAGATGCGCAAGCTTTTGATCCAAGCCAATCGCAACGGTTATTTCTATCTGCTTGATAGGACCAACGGAAAGTTTCTGCAGGGAACACCGTTTGTCAGCAAGCTGACATGGGCGAACGGCATGACCGAAGACGGGCGGCCGATCGTAGTGGCAGGCAGCGACCCGACGGTGGAAGGCAACCGCGTTTGCCCCTCGACCGCCGGAGCTACCAACTGGCCCTCGCCTGCCTACAATCCTGACACCAAGCTGTTCTACCTGATTGTTCAGGAAGGCTGCGGAATCACATACAAATCCAGCAACAACTTCAAAGCTGGAATGCCAGGTAGTGGCACGGGCTATATGGAAAGCCCGGCCGATCAGGAAAACTGGCAGCTTTACGTTAAGGCTCTCGACTTGAGTGGCAAGACGGTGTGGAGCTACATGCAAGTAGATTCCAACCACTACGGCCCCGGACTGCTGTCGACTGCTGGCGGAATCATTTTCGCTGGTGAACAGCAAGGGCAGTTCACTGCGCTCGACGCCAAAACCGGCAAGGTGCTTTGGCATTTCAATACCGGCGGGTTGATCACGGCCGGCCCTATGACCTACAGCGTCAACGGAAAACAATACGTATCGATTGCGTCCTACGCGAATGTTTTTGCGTTCGCGCTGCCAGATGCGGCGGCCAGATAAGGGGACACTTCCATGAAATTCAACGGATATCTCCAGACACTAACGGTGGGATTGCTGCTCGCTCTTCCCGCCACAGCGCAGCGGAATCGAGCGGCGGCGCCGAATCCAAACCCATTCGCGAATAATGCCGATGCCATTGCCGAGGGCCGGGAAGTTTACAACAACATCTGCACTGCCTGCCACGGCAAAGACGGTGAGGCGGGCGATCGAGCTCTGGCGTTGGGAGCTCCCGCGCGGCGCTATCAACGGAGCACCGATCCCGAGATCTTCGACGCCATACAGAATGGCATTCCCGGCACTATGATGCCTCCCAATCGTCTGCCCGTGAACGACGCCTGGAAGGTAACGGCGTACATCCACGGTCTGCGCGGCACTGCCATCGACACGCCCGCCAAGGGCGACGTGGCTCACGGCCAGGAGATTTTCTTGGGCAAGGGCAAATGTGTCGACTGTCACATGATTAATGGAAAGGGCGGCCTCTCGGGTCCTGACCTTTCAAATATCGCCGGGATCCGCAAGTACAGTTCGATTGTTGCCGCTTTGACCAAGGTTCAGCACCGTGTGGCGACCGATGGCGGCTCGCACGCTCAGGCGCTGTTCCCCGTAACGACGTATCAACCGGTGCGGGTGACGACGCGTGAAGGCAAGGTCATCAACGGCATCCTGCGCAACGAAGATAGTTTCTCGCTGCAAGTGTTCGGCTCCGACAATCAGCTTTATCTCTTCGATCGCGACAAGCTGAAGGAAGTCTATTACGTGCCAAAGAGCCAGATGCCGACTGATTTTGATAAGCGCTTAACGGCCGCTGAATTTCAAGACCTCATGGCGTACCTGACGCGTCTGGCGGTGCCGGTTCCGCAGGTGCCTCGCGGCGGGGGCGAGTAAGGAAGCACCATGAAACGACGAACGTATTTGAAAGCTGGATTGGCGGCGATTGGTTTGCAATCCGCCGGCGCATGGGCCGCAGCGGATGCCGGGGAGTATCTCGTCTACTTCGGCACGTACACCGATCAATCTGCTCGCGGTATCTATGCCTACCGCTTTCAGCCTTCCACCGGCAAGCTAACCTCGATCGGATTGGTGGCAGAAACCCCGAACCCCGCGTTTATAGTTGCGACTCCGAATGGACGCAATCTCTACGCCGTCAACTGGAAGGGCGACGAACGCGAGAAGCAGGGTGACACCGTCAGCGCCTATGCCATTGACCGCAAGACGGGCAAACTGACCTTTCTGAACAAAGTGGATTCGAAGGGTGAGATGCCCACCAACCTCACCATCGATCACACCGGCAAGACCCTTCTGGTTGTGAGCTACACCGGAGGCAATATCACCGGCTACCAGATCGAAGGCGACGGTAAACTCAGCGAGCCCACAACCTACTTCGAGCACAGGGGCAAGAGCGTCCATCCCGTGCCCGGGCCGCATTCGCATGGCGTCATTATTTCGCCGGATAACAAGCACGCATTCGTAGGCGAAGTAGGACTCGATCAGGTGAGGTCGTATAGCCTCGATGCAGCAAAAGGCAAGCTGACGCCCTCCGATCCACCATTCGTATCCGTGGCCCCGGGAACCGCGCCGCGGCACTTGGCGTTTCACCCGAGCGGGAAGTTCCTGTATGTGAACGATGAGAGCCGTCCGGCAGTAACCGTTTTCGCGGTCGACGGCGGCCACTTGACCGAGATCCAGGAAGTCCCGGCGATCCCTGCGGATTACAAAGGGCGCGACGCCACCGCCGAGATTCAGATCGACAAGAAGGGGCGGTTCGTTTACGCCTCCAACCGCGGCCACGATAGCATTGCGGTGTTTTCCGTCGATCAATCGACCGGCAAACTCACGCCAATTCAGCACGCCCTGACCCAAGGCAAAACGCCGCGTAACTTCTCGCTCGATCCGACCGGAGAATACTTGTTTGCCGCCAATCAAGGCTCGGACACAGTGGTTCCCTTCAAGGTCGATCAAGTGACCGGAAAACTGACGCCAACAGGGGAACCGATCAGCGTCCCCAAACCGGTGTGCGTGCTGTTCGTGAAAGCCCAATAGACATCGTCCCCACTCCTGTCTTCTCAACCGCTTGCGCGGTTTCTGCCTGCCTTTTGACCGTGGTGTTCGACCGATGTAAGGTGTATACTTCATGATGTCCGGAAAGTTCCAAGATGGAATTCCGGCCAGGTGAGGTGGCGATGATGCGGTCCTTCGGGCGGAAGGCGAAAATGGCATCGTGGGGGCACGTGACAGTGGTGCGCGGACTGATCCTCGCGCTGCTGCTTAGTGGCTGCGTTTTCACGACGATCCGGCTGTGGGCGCAAACTCCGGCGCCAACCGTATCCGCGACGCAGGCTGCGGCGAGTACTAACCCCAAGGCGTTCATCGACACCTACTGCATCACTTGCCATAATCAGAAACTTCACACTGCTGGGTTGGCGCTCGACACATTGGATGTCGCCCATCCTGGTGCGAATGCCGAAGTTTGGGAACGCGTGGTTGCAAAGCTGAGGGCTGGCTCGATGCCGCCACCAAAGATGCCGCGCGCCGACGAAGCCACCTATCGCGCGATCGCGAGTGCGCTCGAAAATGAACTGGATAAAGCCTGGGCAGCGAAGCCGAATCCGGGGACGATCAGTGCGGTGCATCGCCTCAATCGCATGGAGTACAACAATGCGATCCGCGATCTGTTTGCGCTCGACTTCGATGTGAAAGCGCTGCTTCCTGGAGACGACACCGCCGATGGCAGCTTCGATAACTTCGCGGATGTTCTTTCGGTTTCGACTACTCACTTGGAACGCTACATGTCGGTCGCCCGTCAGGTTACGCGGCTGGCGGTGGGATTGCCTCCCGTCGGTCCGGGCAATGACCGGTACGAGATCCCGCTGTTCGTCATGCAGGATGACCGGCAGAGCGAAGACCTGCCGTTTGGTTCGCGCGGCGGCATTGCGATCCGCAAAGATTTTCCGGTGGACGGCGAGTATCTGATCACCGTCAAATTGCAAAGGCAATATCAGGATTACCTCAAGGGCATGGGATGGGCACAGAAGCTGGATGTCCGCCTGGACGGCAAGCTGTTGAAGCGTTTCACGGTGGGCGGCGAGGGCAAGGGCAGACCTGCGGCCGCCAGCTACGCGGGCGATGGCGAACCTAACTTTGCCGGTGATCCGTCATGGGAAACCTACATGCAGATAACCGGGGATGCGGGGCTCGAAGTTCGCGTGCCGGTGAAAGCGGGTCCGCGAGTGGTGGGCGTGACATTTGTACGCGAGCAGTGGGAGCCGGAAGGCCTTCCGCAACCCTTGCAGCGCGGCCGTGTGATCGCAGATGACCAGGTGTACATGGATTACGCGAACGTGGGCGCGGTGTTGATCGCCGGTCCATATCAGGCGGCCGGACCGGCGAAAGATACACCTAGCAGGCGCGCGATATTTGTGTGCCAGCCGGCAAGCGCCGCTCCTGCGGAAGAGCACGCGTGCGCGAGCAAGATCCTTTCGCACATGGCGACCATGGCATACCGGCGTCCCGCTTCGAAAGCCGACGTGCAAACGTTGATGGAGTTTTTCGATAGCGGCCGTCGCGACGGTGGAAGCTTCGACGCTGGGATTCAGTTCGCCCTGGAACGAATGCTGGTGGACCCGGACTTCCTGCTGCGCATCCACGTGAACAAGGGCGCGCAGAAGCCGGTCGCGTCCAAGCAAAGCGCTACTTTTCAAAATGCGGCTTACCAGGCACCGCGTCCCGCGGCTGTTCCGGCAGCAAACGGGGCCTATAAGCTTAGCGATCTGGAACTCGCATCCCGCTTGTCGTTTTTCCTGTGGAGCAGCATCCCCGATGAACGTTTGCTGAGTCTGGCAGAGAAGGGCCAGCTTTCAAATACGGCGACGCTTGAAAAAGAAGTGAAGCGGATGCTGGCGGATCCTCGAGCCACCGACGCTTTCGTGAACGACTTCGCCGCGCAGTGGTTAAATCTGCGGCGCGTCGAAGAAGTGGTGGTCGACCCGGACAAATATCCCAACTACGACGAAAGTCTGCTGCAGGCCTTCAAACAGGAAACCGAGATGTTCGTCGGTAGCAACTTTCGCGAAGATCGCCCAGTCACTGACCTGTTGGACGCGAACTACACTTTCGTCAACGAGAGGCTCGCGCGGCACTACGGGATTCCAAACGTCTATGGCAGCCGCTTCCGGCGCGTAACGCTTCCGGACCATACGCAGCGCGGCGGATTGCTGGCCGAAGGCGCGCTGCTCGCGACGACGTCTTATCCTGACCGTACATCTCCGGTACTGCGCGGTAAATGGCTGCTGAATAATATCTTCGGGACGCCGATTCCGCCGCCTCCTCCCGGAGTCGACACCAATATTGAACAGAAACCCGGCGCGGCGCCTAAGTCCATTCGCGAAAGATTGGCGCAACATAGGGCGAGCCCCACTTGTAGCGGTTGTCACTCCGCGATCGATCCGCTGGGATTCGCGCTGGAGAATTTCGACGCAATCGGCGGCTGGCGGACTATCGACGAAGCCGGCAAGCCGGTCGACGCGAGCGGTACCACCGCGGGCGGCACCGACGTGAAGGGGCTTCCGGGATTGCGCGCGCTGCTGCTCAATCAACCCGAGCAGTTTCCGCGCACGGTTACCGAGAAGTTGATGGCGTATGCACTGGGACGCCGGCTCGAATATTACGACCGGCCGGCAGTGCGAAAAATTGTCCGCGATGCGGCCGCGCAACAGTACCGCTGGTCGTCGCTGATTCTGGGGATCGTCGAGAGCCCCGCTTTTTTGACGTGGGAACCTTCCACGGAGTCGAATTGATTTTGAGGAGAAGATAAACATGGCTTTCCTGACTGCAAAAACTTTGCCACGGCGCACGGTACTGCGAGGTATCGGCACCAGTCTGGCGCTGCCGTTTCTGGACGCGATGTTTGCGCCGTTCTCATTGCGCGGGCAGACCGCGGCGAAGCCGGTCCACCGCTTCGAGGCGTTCTACGTGCCGAACGGCATGGCCATGGAATATTGGACTCCCACCGGGGAAGGTACAGCGTTCGAGTTCGCTCCTATCCAGAAGGCCCTGATTCCGTACCGCGACCAAACCCTGATGCTCTCGGGGCTTAAGGCGAGTTGGAACTATATTCACGCTGGCGCATCCGGATCGTTTCTCACCGGCACCAAGCGCGGCGGACGCAACGAAGTCGAGATCATCGCCGACGTTTCCATGGATCAACTGCTGGCGAAGCATTTTGAGCGCGACACGCAACTCGGATCGCTCGAACTGGCGATGGATCCGCCCAATAACGCCGGAGCCTGCACTGGCAACCTTAGTTGCGTCTATACACACACGCTGTCATGGCGCAGCCCCACGCAGCCGCTGCCGACGGAGTGGAACCCGCGCGTGGTATTTGAAAAGCTCTTTGGCGATAGCGGCAGCACAGTGCGTGCGGCGCGCGAAGCGCGGATGATGCAGCACAAAAGCATCCTGGATTCCGTGACCGCGAAGCTGGCGACTCTCAAAACGGAGCTGGGAACGGGCGATCAGGTCAAAGTAGACGAGTTCACGACATCGGTTCGCGACGTCGAGCGCCGGATCCAAATGGCTGAGGCGCAAAAAGACGTGGAATTGCCCGCCATGGCGCAGCCGCTGGGCGCTCCGCCGGTTTTCGAGGATCACGTGGCGCTGATGTACGACTTGAAAGTGCTGGCGTTCCAATCCGATCTAACGCGCGTCATTACGTTCATGCTTGCAAAGGAGCAGAGCGCGCGTCCATATCCGCAGATTGGCATCCAGGAAGCGCACCACCCGCTTTCCCATCACAACGATATTCCGGAAATCGTCGAGCGCATGTCCAAGATCAACACCTATCACGTGAAGCTGTTCTCGGATTATCTGGCGAAGCTGAAGGCAACGCCCGATGGTGACGGCTCACTGCTGGACCATATAACGATTCTTTACGGCGCGGGCATTTCCAACAGCAACCGGCACTCGGGCGACAACCTGCCGATCCTGTTGGCCGGCGGTGGCGCGGGCCGGATCAAGGGCGGGCGTCACATCAAATACACCGGCAAGCCCTCCATGGCGAACCTGCTGGTGACCTTGATGGACAAGATGGATGTCCCCGTGGATCATATGGGTGCGAGCACCGGCAAACTGCCGATCGACGCCCTCGCGGTCTAGGAGATCAAGGTATGCGCATGAGAGCGGTCCTACTTCCAGCAGTATTCGCTGCGTCGTTAATGGGAGCGGCGGTGGATCCGCCTTCGGTGATCCAGGCGGCGAAGAACGGCGACAAGGATTCGCTGCGGGCGCTGATCCAGAAAAAGGCCGACGTGAACCAAACCGAGGCCGATGGCGCTACTGCGCTGCATTGGGCCAGTTATCATGACGATCTCAATAGCGCCGATCTCCTGATCCACGCCGGCGCCAATGTAAACGCGGCCAACGATCTGGGTGCTACGCCGCTGTGGGCGGCCAGCCAGAACGGAAGCTCCGCCATGGTGCGCAAGTTGGTGGATGCAGGGGCGAACCCCAACCTCGCCCTGATGTCCGGTGAGACTCCGCTGATGGTTGCGGCGCGGGGCGGCTTCCCGGACGTGGTTGAGATTCTGGCAAACAAGGACGCGAATGTGAACGCGCATGGCTCGCGTGGCCAGACGGCATTGATGTGGGCCGTGGCTCAGAAGCACCCCGAGGTAGTGAAGGTGCTGCTGAAACACGGCGTGAATATTCAAGCGAAATCCGACGTATGGACCGAGGTGATGGCGGTGCCGCCTCACGGGTACCTCCCGTATAACAAGGCGATCCCGCACGGTGGAGAGACTGCGCTAATGTTCGCGGCGCGCGTGGGCGATTTGGAGTCCGCGAAGCTGTTAGTGGACGCTGGCGCGAACGTGAATGACGCGGATGCCTGGGGTGTCAGTGCCACGGTTCTGGCGGAGCACTCGGGTTACGGAGACTTGGCAGTTTATCTGTTGGACAAAGGCGCCGATCCGAATAAGGCTGAGGCTGGTTTCACGGCTCTTGACGTTGCGATCATGCGCCGCGACGTGAAGACAGTGGCGGCGTTGCTCGATCATGGCGCGGATCCGAATGCTCCCTTGAAGACATGGACACCGATTCGCCGCTCTTCGCACGACTGGTATTTCTCACCGGCTTTGATCGGGGCAACGCCCTTCTGGCTGGCGGCTAGTTTCAACGAACCGGAAGTGATGCGCATGTTGGTGAAGCACGGAGCCGACCCTAAGACGGTCCTGAAATCGGATTACATGACGGGGCGCAACAACCACCGTAAAGAAGAGACCACCGCAATGATGGCCGCCATGGGCATGGGCGGCGGCGCTGCGTGGGTTCCAATCCCCAAGGCCGAGCGTGAAACCCTAGCGCTGGAATCGGCCAAAATCGCCGCAGAACTTGGAGTCGATGTGAATGCTGCGAATACCGATGGCCGGACGGCGCTCGATGCTGCCCAAGCCCTGAAGTATCAAAGCGTGACTCAATTTCTCAACGACAAGGGCGCGCGTGGTTCCGGCAAGCCGGCTCCCAAGGAAACCCCCGTCGATTAGAAGCGGTTTAGCCGTGGCATTCAGTGCATCGCTCGACGATTGCGAGAACGTTTTTGTCGGTGCCAGGAAGCGACTGGTGGTGTGGCCAACCTTTTAGCGGCCGCGGCCGCCCGAGGAACGGGGGCCCGGCATTGATGCGCCGGCTCCTCGCATTCCACCGCCCCCACTCGGCATTCCGCCGGACATTCCACCCCTTGAGCCGCCCATCCCGCGGCCGAATGATGCCGGAGATGGCCCCATTCTTACGGGCGCGCTAATCCCGGGGTTTGCGACCATCCCGCGGCGCGGAACGTATGCGGCCCACACCATTGCGGGGCTATAGAATGGCGAACCGAATGGGCTCCAGTAAACGCCATTTGACGGGAGGAACGTGAACATGCCGAAGTACGGATTCCACGACCAGGCCCCGGGGTTGCCGGTGAAGCTGGAACCATAGCTGGAATTGGACGACACCCGCGCGGAGATGACGTTCGCGGCGGCGACATACTCGGCGCGGCGCGAGCTCCAGCGGTAGAAGGGATCAGTGCCTTTGGCGTCGAACTTGGTATCCGCCAGCTTGGGGGTGTCGAGATCGATCTGATGCCCCTTGCGGGCCGTCAGGCTTTCTGAACCCGACGACACACGCGCCTGACCTTCGTAGACCCTTAGAGTGGCCGGGCTGGCGTTGATCCGGAAAAGACCCTTTTTGGCCAGTTCCATCTTAACGCCGGAGGCCTCGAACGTAATCGCATTGTTCTCCAG
>Ga0068868_100003600_pt1 | contig 10796 bp, 6 predicted proteins | sample KBSMisM42_FD_64660 | JGI IMG/M metagenome (GOLD analysis project Ga0068868, IMG submission 64660) | Miscanthus rhizosphere microbial communities from Kellogg Biological Station, Michigan, USA - KBS Miscanthus M4-2 | ecosystem: Host-associated > Plants > Roots > Rhizosphere > Soil ...
AGGCCGTCGTACCAGTCGTGGTTGCCTGGCACCGCCAAGAGGAGTCGCGGCGCTTCGTCGTCGCGCGCCTCGAGGACGCGGTTCCAAGGCTCGATGAGGCGTCTCGTGATTTCGCGCACGGTGGCGACCGGATACGCGAGATCGCCGCCGAGAAAGAGCACCTGACCGCGCGGCAAGTCGATCTCTTCGCCGTCGTGAGTGGCGCGATAGTCGGCGAAGACGAGCTTCGCGACGGCCTCGCTGACGGTCACGTCGTCACCGGTGTCGGCGACGAAATCGATCCAGACCTCACCGCCGAGCGCGCCGGCGAGGGTCTTTCCGTTCTTCGCGCCGCGCGCCGAAAGGACACCGAGCGCGCGAGAGAGCAAATCGGCGGGCGGCTCGGGCGCCATCCACTGTCGCGAGTCGATGTTCTCGGTCGCGATCGCCGACGCGAGGAGGTGCCGCAAGTGTCCCCAGAATGCGCTGAAGCCGAACCACGCGATGGCGCGCGGCCTCGCCGTTCCACGGCGGAAGTGAAGCGGGCCGTCCTTGGGCGCGGGCTCGAGGGCCACCCCCGACGTGTATCAGAACGAGAGGTCGCTCGCGGCCTGCTGATTCTTGCGGACCTGCTCGCGCTCGAGGCGCGTCGGAGGTGCCGCCGCCACGCTGCCGCCGCCTCCGCTGGGTCCGGCGTTCGCAGTCGCGGTGGCCATCGGCGCGAAGTTCGCTTGTGCTTCGGAGACCGCGCCGATCTGTTTGTCGAAGTCGGCGCCGAGGCGTTCGGTGTCCGGTTTGTTCAGCGCCATCGGACGGCGCGCGGCGCTCGCGTGGAGCTCGCTCGCCCGCGTCGCGAGCGTCTTCTCGGCCTCATCGAATTTGCCGTCCTTGAAGAGGTCGTTCGCCTTCGTGAGCGTTTGCGCTGTGCGGCTGCGCTCGACGCGCGCTCCGACGAACGGATCGAGGTCGGCTTGGGCGCTGCCGTCGCTCTTCACGAACAGCTGCAGGTCGCCTTCTTCGCGACGGTCGGCGCGCGCGAGGAGATCGCGATACGCCACGGCGACCTTCGCGACCGCCGTCTGGCCGTCGTGATCGGTCGGCACGCGAAGCTTCACGAGCGCGGTCTTCTCTTGCTTGGCCGCGAGGACGCCGAACGGGATGACGATGCGATCGCCAGAAGGCCCATTTTCACGCCGGAACGTGCGATCGAAGACCTGATCGACCTCCACGCCGGGAGCGAGGTCGACGATCATGTCGGTGTCCTGCGCGACGCTCGCGACGAGCGAGTCGAACTCTTGCGAGAAGATCGCGGGCAAGCCCGACGCGCTCGCGACGAAGTAGTGACGGCCGTTGGATTCCGTCGCGAGGGCGGCCATCACCTTCTCGTCGAAGTCCACGTCGACGCCGATCGTCGTGATGGCGCAGCCGCGATCGCGCATGCGGCCCGCGATGCCGCGGAGGCCGCCCATGTCGGTGACGCCGTGGTTGGTGGCGCCGTCGGAGAGAAGCATGATGCGCGTGACGTGGTCGCCCGCGATCGGAACGGAGCGGAGCTGCGCGGCGGCCGTCTCGAGACCGCACGAGATGCACGTGTCGCCGCCCAGGCGGATGCCGCGGATCGCCGTCTCGACGCTCGCGCGATTCGATGCGGTGAGGCGCGTCGGAGCGACGACGACCTCGGCCGACGTGTCGAAGTCGACGACTGTGATCGTGTCGCCGTCGCGCATGCGCTGGGCGATGCCGACGCCCGCGTCGATCGCCCGAGCGATGCGCTCGCCTTTCATCGATCCGGATTTGTCGACGACGATGGCGAGGTTGAGCGGTGGAGCAGCCTGCGGAGCGTCCGCGCCCGACACGGCCGCGAAGAGGTACGTCTCTCCGTTCGCGCCTTTGGCCATCGTGGCGTGGCCGAGACGTGCGTCGACGTGGACGGTCTGACCTGCCGCGAAGTGCGACTTGTCGACCGCGCTCGCGCCGCCGCCTTGCCAGGACGGATCATCGGAGGTGGTGGCGACGATGGCCGCCGGCAGAGGCGCGACGACCGCGCCGAGGACCGAGCTCGAGGCTGCGAGGATGGCGCCGAGCGCCGCTGTACGGAGCTTCACGGGCTTTTCTACGAGCCAGACTCCGAAAGGATCTTCACGCCGGCTTTTGCGAGCAGATCCCACGAGGGAGCCCCGCCGATCAGCACGAAAATAGCGTCGAAATGCGCCTTTTCGGCGTCTTCGCCCTTTCGGAGCGTGACGTCTTCGTCGTCGATGGCGGCGATTTCGGTCGACCAGCGCAGGTCGATCTTCTTGCGGGCAGCGAGCGACTGGACCTCGGAGACGTTGCGCGATTTCCCTCGCGAGAAGCCTTCGCCGCGGTGGATCAACGTCACGTGGGTGCCGGGCTGGGACGCGAGCGCCACGGCGGCCTCCATCGCGACGTCACCGAGGCCGACCACGAGCACGCGCTGGCCTTCGAACGTGCGGGCGTCGGCGAGGTGGTAGAAGACCCGCGACTCGGCGCCGGGCGCGATGTCGACGCCGAGCTTGCGTGGGCTTCCCCGCCGGCCGACGGCGACGATGACGTGGCGCGCGCGAAGGACGACGTCCGCGCCGGCGCTCGTGGCGCGAACCGTGAAGACGTCGTCCTCGCGCGCGATGCCCGTGACGCGGTGCTGCTCGCGGATCTCGAGCTGGTGCTTTCGGACGACGCGCGTCCACTGCATGAGGAGCTCCTCTTTCGTGCACTCCTTCATCCAGAGCTCGCCGTCGATCGGGATCTGGAGCGGCTGGTCGTAGACGAGCTTGTGGCGCGGGAACGCACGGATGCTCGACGCGATCGTGGCCTGTTCGAGCGTGGCGTAGCGAAGGCCGCGCTCCTTCGCGCGAAGCGACGCGGCGAGGCCGGCCGGACCTGCTCCGACGATGACGACGTCGAGCACGTCGCCCTTCCGCTTCTTCGGCAAATCGGCTGCGATGGAATCGATCGCGAGGGAGCCTTGGCGGAGCGCGTTCTTGATGAGCGGCAAGCCGGTGAGATCGCCCGCGAGCCACAGGCCCGGAACATCCACGCTCTGGAGGCGTGCGTCGACGAGGCTAGGCGTCTCCGCGTCGGCCTCTGCGATGCGTAGCGATCCGTTCGGGCAGACCTCCTGACACGAGACGACGCCGCAGCAGTCATCGGCGCGCGCCACGATCGCGACGAACTTCTGGACCTCGAGCACGTTGAACGGACACGCGTCGACGCATGCGTGGCATCCGAGGCACGTGCTCGCATCGATCATCGGCAAGCGCTTCTTCGCGACCGGCGCGAACGGCGCTTTGTCCGAGAGCTTGGGCGATCGTCGTTTGCGGTTGCGAAACGCGAGCGCGCCGCCGGAAGCGACGAGACCCGCGGCGAGGAAGCCCCACGGCGCGCGCGAAGGCTCTTTCGTGCGTTCGACCCACGGCGTCGTGCGCGCGATCTCGCCGGCCGCGCTCCATGCGGCGAAGCGGTGGCCATCTCCGGCTTTTTTGTGCTCGTCCATGCACGTGACGGCACGGTGCGCGTCATCGGGGCCAGGGCCCATGCAATTCGCGATCGGGTCGGTACGCGACGTCGTGTCGTGGCAGCGCGCGCACGCCGCGACGGGTACGAGCGGCACCGTCGCGGATGGCGCGCCGTGAGGGAGGTGGCCGAGAACCTCGTTGCCTCCACCCGAGCGGATCCATGCGCCGCTCGGCTCGAAGGCGACCATCTGTCCTCCGCCGTGGGCTTGATGGCAATCCGTGCAGGACATCGTGCCCGCGGCGCGCATCTTCGTGTGTCCGCCGCGCGTCGAGGCGTGCGCGCTCGCGTCGTGACAACCGGTGCAGCTCGCGCGGGCGTCTTCGTTCGCGTGGCACGCTTCACAGGCGAGGCCAGCCTTCGCGTGTGGGCGCGCGAGCGGCCCTGGCGAGGCGTCGCTTCGGCCCTCGCGCTGCGTCGCGAGCGCGAAGACGAGCACCGCGGCGCTGCACGCGAGGCCGGCGACGAGCATGTCTCGCGCGCGCTTCACGTCCGAGCTCACCACGCGCGTATCTCCGCGATGACGTGCAGCACGACGAGCGCGGCGAGCGCGCAAACGACGACGACGTGCGCGAACGCGACGCCACGAAGACCTGCGACGAGGAGCCGCTGCGCGCGGAGCGCCTGACGCTCGACCGCTACCCTCACGAGGCGGTCGAGCCCCGCGAGGCGTTCGTCGTCGCCGTTCGTGATCGTGCGCACGCGCGCCACGAGCTCTTCACGCATCGCGCGCTGCGTCGGAGCCGCGATGCAGACGCGAAGAAAGACGAACGGCGAATGCGCGAACGGTCCGAGGAGACGCACCCACAAGCCCTTCAGCAGATCGGACGTGCCGGACAGCTCGCGAAAGACACGGGCGTCCACGTCGCGGAGCGCCTCGCCGAGCTCTTCGGGCAGCTTCGCCGAGCGCTCGATGCGCGCGAGGCGCCGCGGCACGAGGACGCCGAGAATGCCCGCGAAGAGCCCGAGGAAGGCCGCGCCCCAGAACGCGATCGCGAGCGCGGAATGGCCGCGAGCGTGCGCGAGCCCGACGCCGAGGCTCGTCGCGCCGATCGCCAGGTGCGCGACGAAATGCGGCCGCACGCGAACGCGAAGGAGTCGCTTCGCCACCGCGTAGAAAGCGAGCGCAGCGAAGAGCGCGAGAAGCAACAGGCCGGAGGCGCGGGCCGAACCGTCCAACGCGAAGAACGCGCCGGCGGCGAGGATCGACGACGCGCACACGATCGCGGGCGCGCGGAGCGAACGCGTGCTCGTCGTGACGGGACGCGGGGCGCGCTTGTCGAGCACGGCGCGCACGTCGTCGAGCTCCACGCTCGGATCGATGCGCACGATCGCGTCGGTCGGACACGCCGAGACGCACGCCGGGCCCGACGCGCGCTCGTGACACAGATCGCATTTCACCGCGACCTGAGCGCTCGATTGCACGACCGTGAGGCGCCGCTTGTCGGAACGGGGCGCCATCTGCACGTTGTCCCAGGGACACGCCTTCGCGCAGCTGCCGCAGCCGGTGCAGAGCTCCTCGCGGATGTGCACCTCGCCGCGCGCGTCGCGCGTGATCGCGCCCGTCGGGCAGTCGATCATGCACGCGGGGTTCTTGCAGTGCTGGCAGCTCGATGGCAGGAGCAACGTCTTCGCTTCGCCCCGCATCTTCGCGACGACGACGTCGCCGTGACGGAGGAGGCGCGAGACGCCGTCGTCGTGCGTGCTGGCGCAGCTCCACGCGCAGTGGCCGCATCGGATGCAGCGCTCCTGATCGATCGCGAGGAGGGAGCGGGACGTCTCGAAGCGGTGCAAATCGGCGAGGACGTGGCGCGTCGCGTTCTCGCGGATTTCACGCTGCTTCGCGCGTGCGGCCGTCTGCACGCGGAGGGCCTTCGCGAACGCCGCGTCGTTGCCCTGGGCGATCTCGCGGACGAGCTCCGAGCGCACGGCGAAGATCCACGCGTCGCTCGTGGCGGTCGCCGTGGCGTCGCGCGTCTCGCCCGCGATGCCTTCGTCGCCGAAGAAGTCTCCCGCCTTGTGGTACGCGAGGATGCGTTTGGTTTTCTCGCTCGAGCCGATGCGGACGATGCCTTCGCCCAGGAAGTACGCCTCCGTCCCGTCTTCGCCTTCGCGGTAGAGCGTCTCGCCGCGACGGAGCTCGATCGCGCGCCCGCCGTCGAGCATGCGATCGCGATCGCGCGCCGTGACGTCGCGCGCGAAGTCGGCGCGCTCGAGCGTGTCCTTCGCGAGCGCGCGCACGAGCCATCGTCGTGTTCGGCGCCCTGCTTCGCTCGCTTCACCACGCTCCATCACGCGACGCAGAAGCGCGGCAGGCAGCACCGCGATCTCGCTCGCGCCGGCGGCCCGTGCGTCGTGCCTTCGCGTCGCGTGCGCGCGCGCAGCGGCCTCTTCTCCCGCGGCCTCGCCCGGACCGACACGCCGGAGCTCCGCGGTGCGCGCGCCCGACCGCAGCGCGATCTCGCCGCGCACCACCACGTAAATCGCGTCGGCCGAGTCGCCTGCCGCGAAGAGCGCTTCCCCGTCGGCGAGCACGCGCAACGCGCCCGCGCTCTCGAGCTCCGAGCGCGATCGTCCGTCGAGCGACGCGAGGAGCGGATGCGTCCAGACGATCGCGGGGAACCGCACCAGTGAAGCAGCGGCGCTCATGACGTCGCTCCGGAGCCGCGAGGGCTCATCGAAGCTCCGCAGAGATCGTCGCGAGATCGATCACCTCGAGGCGCGTGACCATGTCCGGCGTCACCTGAGCCCCGCTCGGGCGGAGACCGCGCGTCGCCTGGCGCGACTCGTAGTCCGCGAACGCCTTGAGCAAGAACGGCGGAAACGCCCTGAAATGCAGCGTCGCGCGAGCCTGGAACGGAGCCGGGTGCGCGCCCGGATCGATCGCGTACGTGTACGTCACGGGCACACCCGGCGCGGCAGATCGCGTGTCGATGATCGCGTCGGGCGCGCGCAGGACGCCTCGGTCGGCGTCGAGCGATCCGATCGGGAAGTAGGTCTCGAAGAGCGCGTTCTGTCCGCTCAAGTTCGAGCGGCACTCGCCCGTGTCGAGATCGTAGGCGCCGTCCGCGAAGCGATCGGCGCGCGTCTTGTTCTGCCCTTCGCCGGCCTGGCAACGCCCGCGCTCGTCGATCGTCCCGATGCAGCGCACGCACCGCAAGAAGCCGTTCTGAAAATTGATCAGGCCCTGGCCCTCGAACGTCGTGCCGCCGAGCGAGGGCGGCGGGTTCCATCGCCCGACGTCCGGACCATCGACGACGTCTGCGCCGAAGAGGCCGAGCGGGCGTCCTTGTCCGTCGCGCACGTCGTCCGAGGTCGTCACGCGCAAGAAGCGTTTGTCCGCGAGATCTTCGTCGGGCTTGTCGACGTGCCCGACGCGATAGACGATGTCGCCGCGCGCGTCGCGCACCTCGAGCTCGATCCAGATCTCGCGCTCCTGGCTGAATCCCGCCGGAACGCGATGGCCCGCGCCGACGTTCTCGATCCGGATCGGAATGCGCAGCTCGCTCGTCGTGCGCGTCGGTTGTTCCATCGAGAGCGCGAACGTGTGGCGGAGCATCGCGTCGCGACGTTGCCGGAGACCGACGGGTACGCCGAACGAGTCGAGCGCGGCGTCGCTCGCGAAGGCGTCCGGGAAGCCCGGCGTCATCGGCACCTCGACGCTCGTGAAGTAGTGCGACACCGCGTGGGGATCGACGACGGGCGGTCGCGACGCGAAGCGCGTCCCCGCCGGGCAGTCCGCATCTCCCTTGGCGCCTTTCGAACCCACGCATACGCCTGGGTACTGGCTCATGTGACAGCCCTGGCACGTCGCGGGCTCGCGGCCTGCGCTGCGCTCGCCGTCCGACCAAGCGCGCCACTCCGAGTACGCGTTGCGAAGCCGCTTGAAGTGCTCGCCCTTCTCGGAGCCGAGGACGTCCGTGCCAAACAAGCGAACGTCGTGGCACGCGCCGCAGAACTCGCTCGAGCGAAGGTACGTGCTCGTCTGCGCGCTCGGCGATCCGTGGACCATTGCCGAATGCGTCGTCCCGCCTTCGGCGGATCCGACGACCGCCGAAGCGTCGCGACCTGCGGTTCGGAAGAAGCGCGTGTCGAGCGAGTAGCCGCTGTTGCCGACGCCGAACGTGCCCGAGCGATCTTCCGGACGCGACAGGAACTCCGCGCCCGTCACGAAGCTCGTCCACGACGCGTTGCCCTCGTAAGAAGATCCTCGATGCGGACCAACGGGTCCGATCGTCTGATGGCACACGGCGCACGAGATGCCTTCGAGCGACGCGGGCGAGAGCACGTCACGAAGCGGCGCGCGCGATTGGCTCGACCCGAGCGCGCTCCACGATGGAGCCGTCTTCGACAAGTTCTCTCCAGGCGCGTGGCAGTTGATGCACCAACCTTCGCCGCCCGCCCCCGTCACGCGGTTGCCGCTGCGATCGTCGAAGCATGCGTCGGCGCCAGCGGGACGCAGAACGCCCGCGCCGAGCGGACAGCGCGAGTTGCGCCCGATCTGCTCCTCGACCGCGCTCTCGAGCGCGCCGAAGAGCGGGCTCTTGCTCGCGTGCGCCATCACCGAGCGCTTCCACTCCGAGACCTCGCGCGGATGGCAGCTCGCGCAGTCTTGCGCCGACGTGCCGTGGAGCGTCACCGCCGAGATGTGCACGTGCTTGTCGTCTTCGTGCGGGCTCGGCCTCGCGAACGCCGCGAGCGTCGCGACGAGCATCCCCGCGATCACGATCGCGGCAGCGACGAGGCGATCGCGTCGCTTTCCCGTCGCCGGCGCGAGGCGCGTCTTCTTCACGGGCACGTGCGCGATCGCCGCGCGTGGCGAAGCGGATCGACGCTTGCCAGGGCTCGTCTCCGCGAGCAGCGTCCGGCACTCGCGCGCGATTTCATCCGCGCTCCTCGGGCGCTCGCTCGGCTTCGGCGACAAAATGCGCAAGACGAGCGACTGCACGCCGGGTTTGAGCGCCGCCGCGATTTCGTCCGGAAAAGGCGGCACGCCACGCGTCGCGCGCTCTTCCACGTCGCGCCGGAGGCCTTCACCCGCGAACGGAAGCGCGCCCGACAAGAGCCGATACGCGGCGAGACCGAGCACGTAGCGTCGGCCCGACGCGTCCCAAGGTGCGCCGTCGATCTGCTCCGGCGGAGTGAAGCGCGCGCTCGGAGCCTTCCCACTCGGCACGACGCGAGGCTCGGGCTCACTCACGAGATCGTCCGGTCCGAGCGCCGTATCGCCGAGGCCTTTCCGTTCGAGCTCCGCGAGCGATCGCGCCCACGCCTCGAGGATCGTCACCGCCTCACGCCACGGAGTCACGCGTCCGGCACCGCCGGCGCGTGCGGAATCGGAGGTCGTGCTCACGAGTCACCTCTGCGAGATCGTCGCTTGTGTTTGCGTCGTCTCGGTCTTCGGCGCCCACTTCGCGCGCGCTTGATACGTGCGAATGCCGTACGTCAGGCCACCCGACACGATCGACGCGACGACGATCGCAGCGACGGCCCAGCGCGTACGGATCTCGCGCGGCGCCGAGACTTTGTCGAGCAACGCCACCGTGTCGACGCGCTTCACCGAACGAAGCGTGCCCGAAGGCGTCACCGGCCCGGTCGCGGTCGCTGGACGTGGACGTTTGCTCGAGACGGGCTCGCCCTTCGTGCGTTTCTTTCCAACGCGGAACGGCGCGAGCGCCGCGAGCACGTCCTCGGCGCTCTGCGGCCGATCCTCCGGCGCCTTCGAGAGGAGCTGAAACACGAGCTCGCACACGCCTGCTGGCGCTTCGATTTCCTCCGCGAACGCGGGAGGCTCCGCGGTGCACTGCATGTTCAAGAGCTCGCGCGGCGACGCGGACTGAAACGGCGGCTCGCCCGCGATCATCTCGTAGAGAAGAAGCCCGAGCGCGTACAAATCCGTGCGCCCGTCGATGGCGCGCGCGTCGATTTGCTCCGGGCTCATGTACTGGAGCGTGCCGAGGCTCTGCGTCGACTTGCCGTGGGCGTGCTCGAGCACCTTCGCGATGCCGAAGTCCATCACCTTCACGGTCCCGTCCGGAAGCACCATCACGTTCTCGGGTTTCAAGTCGCGATGGACGATCGGCGTCTCCTGACCGTGCGCGGCCGAGAGCGCCGAAGCGATCTGCGCCGTGACGTCGACGGCCTCCGACCACGACATGTCGCGCTCGTTCAAGATCGCGCGGAGCGTCTTGCCTTCGAGGTACTCGAGCACGAGCACGAGCTGCCCTTCATGCTCGAGCGACGCGAGGCTGCGTACGACGTTGGGGTGCTCGAGCGACGCGAGGATCTGCATCTCGCTCACGAACATCCGGCGCCCATCTTCTTCCTTCACGAGCTCGGGCTTGAGCACCTTGAGCGCCACGCGCCGCTTCGTCAGCCGCTCCTCGGCCTCGTAGACGCGCCCCATCCCGCCTTCGCCCACGAGACGCGACACCAAATACTCGCCGATGCGCTCCATGGCTGATGCATACGGAGCAGCCCGCGGAACGATCTATTCTAGGTACGGGGCGTTCTTGGAGCGCACGACGTCGAGCATGTCGTTCATTCCCATGGCCATTTCGGCGGGGAGCGCCTTCGGGTCGAAGAATTTCGCCTCGCGAATTTCCAAGGGATTTTGTGCTCCAGGAGCGTCTGCGCGGACGCGACACGACACGAGCACCGTCACGGCGTGAAAGCGCGGATCGCGGGACGGGTCGGAGTAGACGCCCACGAGCTCGGGCTCGGTCGTCGGCTCGGCGTTCGTCTCTTCGCGAAGCTCGCGCACGATGCACCGCCGGATGGGCTCGCCCCACTCGAGCGTCCCGCCCGGCAGCGCCCACGTCCCGGTGTCGGCGCGGCGAATCAAGAGGAAGCGCCCTTCGTCATCACGCGCGACGACCGCCACGCCGACGACCGGCCGCTTCAAGACGTGCCTGAGGATTTCTTTGACGAGGACGAACGCGCCGGCGGGGATCTTCATCTAGAGTGTGCGGCCATGAAGCTTGTCACGTTTCGCCATCAAACGGGTCACGATCGCGCGGGCGTCGTCTCGGGTGAGAGCGTCATCGATCTCGCGCGCGCCTTCGCGTCGCACGAGCACGCGCACGGCCGTCGCTGCGACGAAGCGCACGTCTTCGATCGTTACGGGCGTGGCGTCCTCGGCTTCGTCGAGCAAGCCGCGCGCTCCCGACCGGTGGCAGACGAGATCGTGGAGATGCACTCACGCGGCGCGCTCCCCGAGACGTTCGAAGGTGCGCCGCTCGCCATCCCGCTGAAGCAAGTGACGCTCCGCGCGCCGATCCCGC
>Ga0068868_100003602_pt1 | contig 10796 bp, 8 predicted proteins | sample KBSMisM42_FD_64660 | JGI IMG/M metagenome (GOLD analysis project Ga0068868, IMG submission 64660) | Miscanthus rhizosphere microbial communities from Kellogg Biological Station, Michigan, USA - KBS Miscanthus M4-2 | ecosystem: Host-associated > Plants > Roots > Rhizosphere > Soil ...
AGATGAAGCGTTTTTATTGCTTGTTTGCTCTCTTATTTCTTGATGGCAGGAATGGGTTAAGAAGGCAGTAAAAAAATTACAAATAACAGTAATCAAGAACGAACATAGTATTCGCATAAATAAAAAAGCGTCCCGGATAGGACGCTTTTATCAATAACTGAATGGTCAATTATTTTTTGTTTTTTTCATTCCTGATGATCTCGTTTGTAGTTCCGGATTCTCGTCCAACGCCACCAGCATCATTTGCGGTACCAGTATACCTGTCAAAGTTCATATCATTTCTTCCGACGCGAATTCGGTTTTCTACATTGCGAACACCAGAGATGGATTCTACAACATCTTCTGCCCGCCGTTTTTCTTCCCTGCTATTAACTGTGCCGGACAATACCACTTCATCATTTTGAATCTGCACATTTATGTTGGAAGCATCCACATAATCATCGTCAGCAAGGCGGTCACACACATCTTCTCTAATCCGATCCTCTGATCGACGATAGTCTCTTGGACCCTTGCCCTTGTGAGGACCATTTATTTTATCTACCCTTCTTCTGCGTTCTGCATCGTCATCGCCAAACCAGGAGCTTACTTCATCTTTTGTACGATCCCACCAATCACGATTTCCTTCGGACCGGTTGTTGCCGTAATTTCCTTGCCACCTGTCTCTGTTTTCATAGTTCCCATTTGAATAGCTGCCGGTACCGCGACCTTCACTATAACCAGTATTGCGATATCTTTCATCATAACCACTGCTGCCATATCCGTTCCCAAAATCTCGGTTTCTTCCCGCATTATAGTTGCTTTCCATATTTCTTCTCTGCCAATCCTGTTGACCATAGCCATACCCTTCATTTCTTCTATTCCAATCATCATTACGCCACTGTTGTGATTGATTGCTGCCGCTACCTTGCCAGCTTTGCCCTGACCCCTTGTTTTCCCAATCGGACTGACCATAATTTTTGTTCTGGTAATCATAGTCGCTGCTATAGGAACCACCATAACTTCCTTTGTTTTGCATTTCCTGCCCTTTTCCATTATCACCATACTGCCCGTTTGCGTAATTACTCCTCATGCTTTTGTTCTGATTGTAATCATTTCCATAATTGGTATTTCCATAACGATAGTTTTCACGGTTACGCTCTTCATCTTCAAAACGATTGCGATTTTCTTCCCAATCGTTAGATTGCTGATACTGGTTATTCCAGTTACGATTATTGTCTGCCATAATTTAATTTTTTAAAAATTAAAAATGTAATAGGGAGATTATGAGCACAAAAAGCTTGCCTTATAGTATCAAGAATTAAACGAAATGAGCATTCATGCATCAAGTATTTTAAGGCAGCAATCTGTTCAGTAAGTTCATAATCGCTGACCTCGATTTACAGATTTAATTTGACGGATTCATCTGATGTCTTGCTAACCGAAATAAAAAAGTTAAGCTTGAATGCAATCATTGAATTTGATTACCGAAAGAGCGTCGGCAAACTATTCATGCAGCTTTAATTTCTGTTCTTTATTTGTTACTATCAGCCTATAAAACACTATTGGCTAAGAGCCATCATTTTTAGCGCTGATTTACAAACATCTTAAGTTTGACAACAAATTAAAATTCACTCACTTTGTTTCTTTAAGTAATCAACATGTCACACTACAACATTCTCGATGATGCGGCGAAATACGCAATGAATTACCTGGATGAAATCGGCAACCGCCGTGTCTTTCCATCAACTACCTCATTGCAACAACTTCAAGAGTTTTCAACTTCTTTGCCTGGCAATGGTGAAGAAAGTAAACAGATACTTGAACAACTGAATAAAATAGGCTCACAAAATACAGTTGTAACAAACGGAGGAAGATATTTCGGATTTGTGTTTGGTGGAACATTACCTGCATCGCTTGCCGCCAATTGGTTGGTATCTGCATGGGATCAAAATGCAGTTTTCAAGGTTTCATCCCCTGTGGCTGCACATCTCGAAAAGATAGCTGGCCAATGGGCGGTAGAGTTGTTACAATTACCGTCGTTATCTGCAGTTGGTTTTGTAACCGGCACAACAATGGCAAATTTCAGTGCCGCCATAGCAGCGAGATACCAGTTGTGCAAGCAAATGGGTTGGGATATTAAATCAAAAGGAATGAATGGTGCGCCACGCATTCGTGTGGTCGTTGGAGAAGAGGTACATGCCAGTATGCAAAGAGCGTTATTGTTAGCCGGCTTCGGCATGGATGATTTAATCAAAGTGCCCACCGATAACCAGGGAAGAATGATTGCAGAGAATATTCCTGAATTGGATGCTTCCACTTTTGTTTGTCTGCAGGCAGGCAATGTAAATACAGGTGCCATCGACCCGGTAAAAAATATTTGTCTTGCTGCCAAAGAAAAAAGAGCGTGGGTACATATTGACGGAGCTTTCGGTTTATGGGCAAGAGCGTCACCTAAGAAATTTGCAATGACCGAAGGTTGCGAGCTGGCCCACTCCTGGGCTATTGATTTACACAAATGGTTAAACGTGCCTTATGATAGTGGTTTAATTATTTGCAGGCATGCAGAAGTTCTTCAGAATGCGCTTTCAGTAACAGCTGCTTATTTACCGGAAGTGACAGAACCAGATCCATTTTTTAATACACCTGAAATGTCGAGACGTGCAAGAGGAGTCGATACATGGGCAGCCATTTCTTCTTTGGGTAAAACCGGGTTAACTAATTTAATTGAACGTTGTTGTTACCTGGCTGAAAAGTTTGCTTCAAACCTTGGCGATGCAGGCTTTGAAATTTTGAATGCAGTGGTACTGAACCAGGTGCTCGTTTCTTTTGGTGATGCTAAAACAACCAATCGTATTATTAAGAAGATCCAGGAAGACGGTACCTGTTGGTGCGGTGGAACTATTTGGAAGGGTAAAACTGCAATGCGTATCAGTGTTTCATCTTGGATGACAACGGAAGAGGATATTACCACTTGCTCGAATAGAATCATTCACATTGCCAAAAAGGAATTGGAGCTGATACAATAAGCTAACACAATTGGCTAAGTACCGGCACTCTTATCTATTCTCATAATCTCTACATTTGTTTCTCAATTTTGAAGCACATGAGAAAATATCTGCTTTTTATTCCGTTCCTATTTCTTGCATATTCTGTTCGTGCCCAAAACAATTTACTTACCATTGAAGATGCACTGGTAAAAAACCGAACGACACTTGCTCCTGAAAACCTGAGGCAGCTGCAATTTGTATATGGCACCGAAGATTATGTTTACCTGAAAAGGTTGGAAAATAAAGACGTTTGGATGAAAGGGAATTTGAAATCCGCTGCGGAACAAATCTTTCTTTCGTTGGATGATCTTAATCAAAAACTAAAAGCCGCTGGTTCGGATGGTTTGACCGCCATGCCAATGATCCAATTTAATAAGTCTCCGGAATGGATATTTTCTGTAAATGGAAGCAAGTTTGCATTAATTACAACTACAAATCAATTAAGGACCATCATTGACAAAAGTATTGCTAACAAAGAAAACATAGAGGAAAGCAATGCTGGGTATGTGGCCTATGTTGATAATTACAATTTGTTCGTAACGGATGGGAAAAAAATAAAGCAGGTTACAAACGACGGCAGTAAAGACCTGGTCTATGCCTCTTCTGTTCACCGTGATGAATTTGGAATTTCGAAAGGTACATTCTGGAGTACCAATGGAAAACAACTGGCATTTTACAGAATGGATCAAAGCATGGTTACTGATTACCCTATCATTAACTGGACAACCACCCCGGCAACCGTTGAATTAATTAAGTACCCAATGGCGGGGGACAAAAGCCATCAGGTAACTGTTGGTGTGTACAATCCTCAAACCGGATCAACTCTGTATTTACAAACCGGTGAGCCTGCCGAGCAATATCTTACCAACATAGCATGGAGCCCTGATGACAAATATATTTTTATTGCTGTACTCAATCGGGAACAAAATCACATGAAACTGAATCAGTATGATGCTTCAACTGGCGCATTTGTGAAAACCTTGTTTGAAGAGCGAGACGAAAAATATGTAGAACCCCTGGTGCCCATGTTGTTTGTGAAAAATAATTCATCACAATTTATTTGGCAAAGCAATCGTGATGGATGGAATCATTTGTATCTGTATGATATCGATGGAAAACTATTAAAACAATTAACAAAAGGCAATTGGGAAGTTGTTGATGTAAAGGGATTTGATATCAAAGGAGAAAGCCTGTTTTATTCGTCCACCGAAGACTCGCCCATTAACAGGAACTTATACGTGCTTAATTTAAAAACTGGTGTTACAAAAAGGATAACACAAGGTTTGGGGTCGCATGGAACCCAGTTAAGTAGCAGCGGAAATACCGTTATCGATAATTTTAGCACAACGGAAATTCCAAGAAACATTCGTGTTGTTGATGTAAAGTCGTTGAAGAATAAAACGATTTTTAATGCAGTAAATCCGTTATCTGATTATGCGCTTGGACATTTAAATATGTTCACAATCCAGAACAAAAATGGAGTACCCCTATACTGTCGCATGTATCAACCAGTAAATTTCGATAGCACAAAAAAATATCCAGTTATAGTTTATTGGTATGGTGGTCCGCACGTTCAAACAATTGGCAATGTTTGGAATGGCAACGCAAGTGATTACTGGTTTCAATTCATGGCTGAAAGAGGTTATGTAGTTTTTAGTTTGGATCCAAGGGGAAGCGACAACAGGGGAAAAGAATTTGAGCAATCGATCTTTCGACATGCCGGTGATCCGCAAATGGAAGATTTAATGACTGGTGTTGATTATTTGCAAAACCTCAGATATATCGATAAAAGTCGTATGGGTTTATTTGGATGGAGTTATGGTGGATTTTTAACTGTAGATTTTATGTTGAGCCATCCCGGAGTATTCAAAGCCGCTGTTGCAGGTGGGCCTGTTACAGACTGGCGTTATTACGAAGTGATGTATGGTGAACGCTACATGGATACGCCACAGGAAAATCCGGATGGCTATGCAGCGACTGACCTCATAAAAAAAATTCAGAATTTAAAAGGCAAACTGTTATTAATTCATGGCCTGCAAGATCCTGTAGTAGTTCAACAACATTCGGTAAGATTGGTTCGTGCAGCTATTGATAAAAATATCCAGGTAGATTATATGATCTATCCAGGCCACGAACATAATGTTGTTGGAAAAGACAGGGCACACCTATATCAAAAAGTCACGGATTATTTTATGGAATATTTGAAATAAGAACATGCAATAAATTTTTCGTTGGTTTATTTCGGTGTCAGTTTTACTGCTCGACAATTGTAAATAAAAAAGGCTCCATGGTGGGAGCCTTACGAAAAAGTAAATTCAAACTATCCAATTGCCTGGTTTAAGTCTTCTATCAGATCATCCACATCTTCTATACCTACACTCAGTCTAATCAGGGAATCGGTTAAACCATTTTTGATGCGCTCTTCCCGTGGTATGGAGGCATGAGTCATACTGGCCGGGTGGTTGATCAGGGATTCCACGCCGCCAAGGCTTTCAGCAAGCGCAAACAGTTTCGTTGATGATAATACCCTCTTTACTTCGTCCACACTATCATTTTTAAGCGCAAAGCTCATCATCCCGCCAAAGTCTCGCATTTGTTTCCTGGCAATCTCATAATTAGGATGATCTTCAAAACCACACCAATATACCCTGGCAACCTTAGGATGGTTACGAAGATGACGGGCAATTTTTTCGCCGTTTTCGCAATGTCTTTGCATCCGAACGTGGAGGGTTTTAATTCCTCTAAGGACCAAAAAACAATCCATTGGACCAGGCACTGCACCCGTAGATTTTTGAATAAAATACAATTGCTCTCTTAATTGATCATCATTCATCATCAGGCATCCCTGAATCACATCACTATGGCCACCGACGTACTTGGTTACAGAATGCATGACAATATCGGCACCAAGGTCAAGAGGATTTTGAAGGTAGGGAGATGCAAATGTGTTATCCACACAGAGCAAAATTTTATGCTGTTTGGCAATAGCAGCGACAGCAGCTATATCGGTGATGTTCATTAAAGGATTTGTAGGCGTCTCTGTCCAAATCAGTTTTGTGTTACCATTGATATATTCCTTTATGTTGTCTGCATTTTGCATGTTCACATAATGAAACCGAATATTGAATTTTGAATAGATTTTGGTAAACATTCTATAAGTGCCACCGTACATATCCGACGCTGCAATTACTTCATCTCCTGGTTGTAACAATTTAATAACAGCATCGGTTGCGGCTACACCACTACTGAAAGCCAGGCCATGCTTTGCATTTTCAATTGCCGCGAAAGCTGCTTCCAGGGCGGTCCTGGTAGGATTTTGGCTTCTTGCATATTCGTAGCCTTTGTGTTTTGCAGGCGCCTCCTGTACAAATGTGGACGTCTGGTAAATAGGTGTCATAATAGCTCCTGTGAACGGATCAGGTTCTACCCCCGCATGAATGAATTTTGTTCCAATCTTCATACTAATTTTTTAGGTGGCAAAGATGATGAATACAATTTAATTGACCGCGAGGCACGATTTCTTACGAGAGCTTTTACCACTTTTACACATTAACAACAACTTAATCCGGCAGATGTAACATTTGAATCTTCTATCCAAATTATTTTTTGTCCGCTTATCATGGATATTATCCATTGTGTTCGGATGCACTACAACATCTTCAACATTGTATTAATAAGTTTTGCTTTCATTAACACCAACGGTGTAAAATCAATTGACATACGATGTAATTACGAATAGCTTCGTTATAGAAATTTAATTCTAAAATTTATTCTATCATCACAAATACCACAACCATGAAAAAGATTTTGTTATCAGCAGCGATTGTTTTATCATTTAGTTTTTCAGCAATGGCAGATGACCCAAGCCAAAAGGTTCTTGATGCCTTTAATAAGACCTTTCCGCACGTAAAAGATGTTGCCTGGACGGAAAGTGAGCAGTCCTACGAAGTGAAGTTTAAGCAAAATGAAATTCTGTCTAAAGTAACGTACGACAAGAATGGCAATATTTTGAAAACGCTGCGCTATTATTATGAGCAGAACCTGCCCTTGCTTGTATTATCGAAAGTGAAAAATAAATTCAATGACAAAAAAATATTTGGTGTTACTGAAGAGTCTTCAGACGAAGGAACTTTCTACCATATTATTTTGGAAGATGAAAAACATTGGATCAATATTACAGCCGATAGCTATGGTGGAATTAAAGTAGATAATAAGTTTAATAAAGCTTAACCGAAAAGGTAAGAAGCGGACCAATATTTCCAATCTCTGTTTTCAGCTGCATAGGCATTATGCGGCTGAATTTTTTTATTGATTGCAGAAGGCTTTAAAATTCCTTGTTGAACTAGCTTTTTTTTGCCTTCATAAATTGCCTCCTGGACCGTTTTTTCTTCCATCCATTTTTTTTGTGGCGGTTCAAAACCAATTTTATCTTTTCTCCAAACGATTTCGTTTGGCAGCACCTTTTCTACCGTTCTCCTTAACAACCATTTGGTCCAACCATCATGGATTTTTAGATTTGGTGGAAGGCAAAATAAAAACTCAACCAATCGGTGCTCTAAAAACGGCAATCGAACTTCCACAGCATGAGCCATGCTGTTTCGGTCAGCAATGCGAAGTAGTTCTTCCAACCCGTTCACAAACGTATTATAATACAAAGCTCCATTCAGATCAAATGTTGTTGGCGTTGTATAATATGAACTTTGTTTATTTGAAAAAGCAAACTCCCGTTCAAGGTCCGGGTGACGAAAAGCGTTTTTTGCTCTGCGGGTTTGTAAAATGCCTGCAGCAAATTCAGGGAATACCGCTGCAATTTTATTTTTTAAACCAAATGAGTCCGTAATTCCTACTGCTCGTGCCGACTCAAGTTCACGGCTTGATTTTAAATTCCTGTTTCGATATAATTCCTGCCAGTACCACTTATAATATTTATGATAGCCAGCTAAAGTTTCGTCGGCACCCTGGCCGTCTAATAAAACAGTAACGCCGGTTTCTTTGGCAACTCTAAACACCTTGAATTGTGCTAATGGACTTGCTGAAGTAATTGGTTCTTCCTGGTGATACATGACTTCATCCATCAATTTTACGGCTTCATTACTGTTTATTACAGTTACAAAATGTTCAAGTCCGAATTGCTTTGCCACCAGTTGAGCATATTTTAATTCATCCTTTTCGAAATTTTCAAAGGAGGCTGTAAAACATTTGTGACTGTATTGATTTGAAAGCTGCCCATCGCAGAACGCCACAACAGCCGAACTATCCAGGCCCCCGCTCAAACTGGTGCCAATGCTAACATCACTTCTCAATCGTCTTTTAATCGATTGCGAAAACAAATGCTGAAACTGTTCTATAGTACTATTGTCTGATATTGGTTTAACATCGGCATAAACCTGCCAATATTTTTCAGTGTGAACTTGATTTTTCTCCAATGAATAAATCAAAAATGAAGCAGCAGGTAGTTTATAAATATTTTGATAAAAAGTTTCCCGTGGATCGGTTGGATTAGAAGTATATCCAAGCGTCAAAAAATTATAGAGCAAAGCCTGGTTTACCTGTTTAGCAACCCCTAAGCTGAATAACGATTTCATTTCAGATGCAAATAGAAATTGCTCCTGGTCGTAAAAAAAGAAAAAAGGTTTTTCACCAAATCGATCCCTTGCTGCAAACAAGGTTTTTTCTTGTTCATCCCAGATGCCAAAAGCAAACATGCCATCAAAATGTTGTAGACAGCTTGTACCCCAGTGATCATAAGCCGCAACAATTACCTCGGTATCGGATTGTGAAATGAAATGATACCCGTCTTGCTTTAGCTGATCTCTTATTTCAATGTAATTATACAGTTCACCATTATGAACGATGGTATAGCGGTTCAGGCAGTGCATGGGTTGGGTGGCCTGCTTACTCAAATCAATGATGCTTAATCTTAGGTGCCCGAACGCAACAGTTTTTTCTCCATTGATCCAGGTGGCTTCATCATCAGGGCCACGATGCGCTAGACATCTTATTCCCGAATCGATTCTTTCTTTAAAAACCAAACGAGAGTTTTTGCTTATAACCGCTGCAATTCCGCACATGGTTTTACTTGTATTGAATAGGCAAACGGGCTTCCACATTGTCCCAGGCCATAACTAAATCAGCACCTGCATCCGTTGGTTGAAACATCATTGAGAAATATTCCACCGATTGATTTTTAACTTGTGCTGGAATTTTAAAACGATAACGATCTTTCGAAGGGTCTAACGTGAGGCCCCAGCTAAATAAATTACTATTGAAAACTATCGTCCAGTTATCTGCTTCTGGTATACAGTATAATATATAACGGCCTTTTTGAAGGGTCGTTCCCTGGATCGAAATTGGTATAAACAATTCCATCTCTGTAGCCTCATTGGCACCTAACCTCCATCTTTCACCGTATTTTACAAGATTGCCAAAAATCTTTCGCCCTTGTTTATGTGGACGGCTATAAATGACCCTGGCAACAGGCGTTGACTTCTTAACCGTAAGTTTTGGATAATCTACAGGAAGCCATGCCATATCCATTGGAGAAACATCAACAGGCACATAGGGATTGGCTAACTCACCAGTTATTGTGGAATCCTTAGGTAATATCTTAGGCCTGGGAGAGGATGATGCCGCTGGTGATGTAGAAGAAGAAGGCGCAGGACTGTCATTACAGGAAATAATTCCGATCAGAAAAATGAGCCCGGTGAAATATTTCATGCCGAAAAAATACGGCTTTTCGGGTAGCACACCAAAGAGATGATGTTTGGTTAATTTTGAAAAACAATTTTTGCAAAATGCTTTATGAGAAAGAATACCTTCATCAGTTTTTTGAAAACAGTGGCAAGGTTAATTCTATAAAGTCGAGAGAAATTGCTGAATATTTCCAGGAAAAAATAATTGAGAAAGGAAATTATTTTTTGAGGGAAGGCCAGGTGAGTAACGAATATATGGTGGTGGAAAAAGGTTTTATGAGATCATACTCATTTGACCCGGATGGCAATGAAGTAACAACTGCTTTTCACAACAATGGCTATCCTGTGTTTGAAGTGGCTTCTTTCTTCAATCGCAGCCCTTCAAAAGAAAATATCCAGGCCCTAATTGATTGTCAAGGTTGGACCATTACTTACGAACAACTAAATATGTTGTTTCATTCCGTTACGGAATTCAGGGAATTTGGCCGATCCATCCTGGTAAAAGGGTTTGCTTCTTTGAAAATGCGGATGCTTTCCATGATAACTGAAACCGCAGAAGAACGATATAGTTCATTATTAAAATCAACCCCTGAAATTTTTCAATACGCGCCATTAAAACAAATAGCTTCCTACCTGGGTATCACTGACACTTCACTCAGTCGCATCCGCAAAGAAATGATGAAGAAATAATTCTTAAATAATTTGAACTATTCGAATTCTTGCCAAATGGCAAGAGAAAGTTAGTGTGCCGCGTGTTCCTTTGTGTTGTAAATTTTATTGTATGAACCATTTACCATTTTATGTCCCCGCTGTTTTTGTTTTGACCACTTTTTTAACTGTTTATCTCTTTTACAGGGCTTCCAATAAAAATGTCACATTGCTAGTAATTATCGCGGTATGGATGATTTTTCAGTCTTTAATTGCCACTACAGGTTTTTTTGCTGTAGTCAACATTGTTCCTCCTCGTTTAATGATATTGATAGCACTGCCTTTGATCGGTATCGCTGCTTTATTTTTTACTCGTAGGGGAAAACGTTTCATTGATAGTTTCGATATAAAGGCACTTACCATTTTACAT
>Ga0068868_100003605_pt1 | contig 10789 bp, 12 predicted proteins | sample KBSMisM42_FD_64660 | JGI IMG/M metagenome (GOLD analysis project Ga0068868, IMG submission 64660) | Miscanthus rhizosphere microbial communities from Kellogg Biological Station, Michigan, USA - KBS Miscanthus M4-2 | ecosystem: Host-associated > Plants > Roots > Rhizosphere > Soil ...
GAACGGAGTCGGCGAATTTACCGAAGCTCATTCGGTTACCGTAAGTCCCAGTGGCGAGATATGGGTGGGCGATTCCGTCGGCAACTCGATTCAGGAATTCGTTAAGAAATAGGCGGCTTTGCCCAAGAAGACTCCTGTCTCGATTTCCGAACTGCTTCCGGTCCCAATCGAACTGGTGGAGCGACGGATTTACCTGATCCGCGGCCGGAAGGTCATGCTGGACACAGCACTGGCCGAACTCTATAGAGTGCCTGTCTTCCGGCTCAACGAAGCCGTCAAGCGTAATTTGAACAGATTTCCTGATGACTTCATGTTTCAACTCAGCACTGAGGAGACGGAATCTTTGACATCGCAAATTGCGATATCAAAAAAAGGGCGCGGTGGACGCCGTACCCGACCGTATGCCTTCACCGAACACGGTGTTGCCATGTTGTCCGCTGTCCTTAAAAGCCCGCGCGCTGTTCAGATGAGCATCCTTATCGTCCGGGCCTTCGTGAAAATGCGCGAACTCCTGGCCAGTCATAAGGATTTGGCAGCGCGCGTCGAAAAGCTGGAAGCCGCTCAGAAAGAGCACGGCTCGATCATCGGTATCCTCGCCGAAGAAATCGACGAAATGAAACGTCTTCCCGAACCGACGAAGCGCCGCATCGGCTTCAAGGCCGATAGTTAGGTTTGTTCTTGGCCTCCGCCAATTCAAACGCACCCCAAGAAACATTGACTCTCACTGTTATTGGAGGGAAAATTCAAGAGTTCGAAACCGCCCCGCCGCCGGGAGCCTCACCTCGTGGTTAATAGATTGGCAAGTGCCATTAAAATCCTAACGATGGTCATTGTCGCCGCTTTGTTCGCGCCGGGCCAAACAAGAACGCCGGTGGCATCCCCAATTCCGGTCCTCACGGTTTGTGAAATCCTGTCCCAACGCATGGATTACAACGGAAAACTTGTAAGTATCCGTGCGAGCATTCATAGCACCGGCGAAGGCGAATGGCTCGACGGTAAGAACTGCACAGGCTCGATCACCAGCGACGAATACGTGTGGCCAAGCATGATTGCGGTTCAAATCGCAGACGGCAGGGACTTCACTTCAAGCTACCAAGCCTCACGTAAACTGAGGCCGAAGTTAAAGCGAATCGGTCGCTGGGCCCATGAGGGGTGCATCGTATGGACGTATACGGGCGTGTTTGAGAGTCGAGCGACATACGAAAAGGTTAGTTATCCAAATGGGTCCCCAACTTACATTGGGTTTGGTCATGAGGCAGCAGCTCCTGCACAATTGCTACTAAAAGCAGTGGACGATGTAAATCGTGACCCGAATTGCGATTCAGGCGCGCCCGAAAAGTAACTCCGCTTAGAGATTGCACCGAACTTAAGTCAACACCGTTAGGTCTGAGTCCGAAAAAACTATTGACTAGCGCGGTTATCGGAGCGAAAATGCAATCGCGAGGACGCCACAGCTTCCAAGCAAGGAGGTGCCACCATAGAACCCGACCAGATAAGGGGCGGCACAAGCTGAGCGATTTTCAAATCGGAGCATGGCTGAATCCCAATAACCGGTTGCAAACTTTGCACCTGTACGCGCGGTACGCGTAGCGGAAGCCACGACGAGTCGCCCGGAACGAGCCGCCCCCAACCCTTCTTCCTGTCTTATTTTCCGGTCTTCGACGGTGTTTTTGGAGTCTCCGTCGCCTCCCGGCCGCTTGACAAACGGCTAAACCCAATCCTAGCATTGAGTTTGGAGCGCAGGAGGCGGATTTGATCAAACTCGACATCATCAATGAAGTGGTGAATCGGACGGGCATCACCAAAACCAAGGCCGAGATGGCCGTTGAAACCGTCTTCGAAAGCATGAAGCGTTCCCTGGAGCGCGGCGAGCGTATCGAACTGCGAGGCTTCGGTATCTTTAACGTGCGGCCCCGCAAGACTGGCATCGGACGGAATCCGCGCACCGGAGCAGAAGTCGCGATTCCGCCAGGTAAAGCAGTCCGCTTTAAGCCCGGCAAGGAACTGCAGGCGCTCGAATAAACCCCACCGTGTCGACGAACGGCTATCCGCGGCCGGGCGAGACTTTCGAAAGCAATTACTTCGAAGATCTGCCTGTGTCGGATCTAGACATGCCGCGGCCCCGCCAGCGTTACTGGCTGCACGCTCTGTTGTTTCTGCTGACGTTGCTGAGTGCAACTGTGGTGGGCGCGGGCCTCCAGGAAAGTTTTGCCGCCAATCTCCCCACCAGTTTTGATTCGGACCTCTACGGCTACATCCGCATGTGGCACGATCCGTGGTTTTTGCTGCATGGGTTGCCGTTCTCGCTAACACTTCTGACGATCCTGATGGCTCATGAGATGGGCCACTACCTGACGGCACGCCGTTACGGGGTGGATGTTTCGCTCCCGTATTTTCTGCCGGCTCCTACCTTGATCGGCACTTTGGGTGCATTCATCCGCATCCGGTCCGCGGTCTTTTCCAAACGAGCGCTATTCGATATCGGCGTCGCCGGGCCGCTGGCTGGTTTTGTCACTCTGCTGTTGCCGCTTGCGGTGGGCTTGTCGCTATCGAAAGTGGCGCCGGAGGTAGTTCATAGGGGCGATTTGATTTTCGGCAACCCGATACTCCTGCGCTTATTCGAAATGGTTTGGTTTCCGGGCGTCGCTGCCGGGGACATCTATCTTCACCCGGTGGCGCGCGCGGCGTGGGTGGGCTTGCTCGCCACGGCGCTGAATTTGCTGCCCATCGGCCAGTTGGACGGCGGCCACATCCTCTACTCGTTCGTGGGCGAGAAAATGCGACTGCTGTCGCGTATCTTTGTGGGGTTACTGGTTCCGATGGGATTCTTTTTTGCCTATAGCTGGCTGGTTTGGGCTGCGCTCCTATTCTTCTTCGGAATGCGGCATCCGGTGATTTACGATCCCTACCCGATCGGGCGCACGCGCACCTGGCTGGGAATCGCCGCGCTGCTGATCTTCATCCTGTCATTCACTGTGTCGCCGGTTCGGGCCAACGGTTTGTGAAGATCTCGGCCACCATCATCACTTATAACGAAGAGCGGAATCTGCCGCGTGCACTGGAGAGCCTGCGCTGCGCCGATGAGATTGTGGTGATCGACAGCGGCTCAACTGATCGCACAGTGGAGATCGCTAAAAATCTGGGCGCGCGGGTGGTCGAGACAGTGTGGCGAGGCTATGCCAAGCAAAAGAATTTTGCTGCGGAGCAGGCCGCCCACGACTGGATCCTTTCGCTGGATGCCGATGAATCGCTAAGTGAGGCGCTGGAGGCCGAGATCTGGCGCGTGAAGAAGCACGGTCCGCAATATGACGCTTACACCATGCCGCGTCAGGCGCGCTATTTGGGCCGCTGGATCCGGCATTCGGGTTGGTATCCCGACCGCAAGGTGCGGCTCTACGATCGCCGCAAGGCCACATGGGTGGGCGATTACGTTCACGAGTCAGTGAAAGCTGAGGGAACTGTCGGGCATCTGGATTCAAACCTGCTTCACTTTACCTGCGATTCGCTGTCGGAACACTTGAAGACGATGGATCGCTACACGACGCTCGCCGCCGCGCAGTTGATCGACGCGGGAGAGAAAGTCACGTGGGGGCGCTTGATCTTCGAACCGCCGTGGACTTTCTTCCGTACCTACTTCGTGAATCTCGGATTTCTGGACGGCGTCGAAGGCCTGGCCATCGCCAACCTGGCGGCGCTGTATAACTTTCTCAAGTATGCGAAAGTTCGTTTCATGAGCCCGGGGAGATAGCGTGCGAACACTGCACGTCGATAGCGGGCGCGAAATGCGGGGAGGGCAGTGGCAGGCGCTATATCTGGTCGAGCGTTTGGCGGGTGCGATTCTGCTTGCGCGCGAAGGGTCGCCGTTATTCGAAGAAGCAACCCGTCGCAAATTGGACGTGCGTGCCCTGACGTTTAATACGTTGACGACTGCGGCGAAGCAGGCTGATCTGGTGCACGTTCACGATGCGCGGTCGCATACTCTGGCGGCGATCCGGCGATCGGTCCCGCTAGTGGTGTCGCGGCGGGTGGCGTTTCCCGTGAAGCGCAGTGTCTTTTCCGGGTGGAAGTACGCGCGAGCCGCAATGTATATCGCCGTGTCGAAGTACGTTGCCGCGCGTCTGATGGACGCTGGAATCCGCAGCGCCAAGATACGAGTTGTACACGATGGCGTGCCGATCCCTGAGCCCGCCAAACCCCAGGCCGGCCGCGTGGTCGCCCTGGCGTCCAAGCCAGTGGAGATTCCCGGCATTTCTGTCGATCTGACAACTGACTTGTGGCGGGATTTGTCGACGGCCAGCGTGTTCGTCTATAAAAGCGATATGGAAGGGTTGGGGTCAGCCGCTCTGGCGGCTATGGCTGCGGGCGTGCCGGTGGTAGCCTCCAACGTCGGCGGGTTGGCCGAGGTCGTGGACTCGGGCAAGACCGGTTTCCTGGTAAGCGACGGCGATTTTGCGAACCCAGTCCGGCGCTTGCTGGATGACGCCGCGCTGGCGCTGCAGATGTCTCAGGCCGCGCGCAAGTTGGTGCAACAGCAGTTTTCAGTAGAAAGAATGGTGGAGAAAACCGTGGCTGCTTATCACGAGGTATTAGGATGATTTTGGTGCTACTCGCGATCCTGGCCGGGCTGCTGATTGGCAGCTTCCTGAACGTGTGCATTTTCCGGCTTCCACGGGATCTCTCGGTGGTTACGCCGGCGCGCTCGTTCTGCCCCGAGTGCGAGAAGACCATCGCCTGGTACGACAATATCCCGGTGATCAGTTATTTCGTGCTGGGCGCGCGCTGCCGCCATTGCAAGGCCCGGATTCCGGCGCGTTATCTGATGGTAGAAATCGCCACCGCCGCCGCCTTCGCGCTGTGCGTGGCTTACCTGGGATTGACGGTCGCCGCGCTCAAGTATTGCGTCTATTCGGCGATCATGATTGCGCTGATCGCGTCAGATTTCGAAGAGCGCATTCTGCCGGACGAGTTCACGCTGGGTGGTACGGTGATCGGCCTGGTGTTCGCTCTATTTGTGCCGCTGGAACATTACTTCGCGGCAATGTTCATTCCTTATACCGCGGGCGAGCGCTGGCAGTCCTTCGGCGAAGCTGCATTCGCGGCCGTAGTGGGCAGCAGTTCAATCTGGATGGTCGGGTGGCTCTACGAAAAGTTCCGGCATCGCGAAGGACTCGGCTTAGGCGACGTAAAGATGATCGCCATGATCGGTGCATTCTTGGGTCTGCGGCTTTCGTTGATGACCTTGATCCTGGCCTCGATTGCGGGTTCGTTCATAGGGCTGGCCTACATCAAGCTGACCAAGAAAGACGCGTCGACCTATGAGCTGCCGTTTGGCAGCTTTCTGGGGGCAACCGCGCTGTTCCTGGCGCTCTGGAACGACGTGATCAACGCCGGGAAGTAAGGCTACCGCGGAGGCCGCAGCAGAACCTTAAGGACTCCCTTCGCCGCGGCTCGCGCGAACGCCTCCGGCGCACGGTCCAGTGTGAATTCCTCCGAGATCAAATTCGACACGTCTACTTTGCCTGACGCCAGCAGGCGAATCGCCGGCTCGAAACGCCCGCAGCGCGAGCCCACTAGCGTGATTTCATTTACGATCACAGGAGCCGTATCGATCGTTACGAGTCCGTGAACCGTGGACTTCATGATGACGGTGCCGCAGGGCTCACACATGGTAACCGCGGCGCGCAGGCCTTCGACGGAACCGGTCGCATCCACCACCCACCGGTATGCACGCGCCGGCAACCTCTTCGGCAGGAGTTCCGTAGTCACGCCGGATTTTTCGACGAGACGCATCTTCTCGCGATGGCGGCCGAATAAATGCACTTTCGCACCATGGGCTTGCAAGACCTGAGCGATTAGCAGCCCCAACTTTCCGTCTCCCAGCAAAGCCACGTTGGAACCTTTGGGAATCTTCACCTGATCTAGAATTTCGCAGGCTGCAGCCACCGGTTCGATGAACACAGCGTGTTCCGACGGTATAGACTCGGGCACGCGGTGTAAATTATGGACGGGCAACGTGAGGAATTCGCGGAATGCTCCGGGGTGTTTGACGATGCCGAGCACGCTGCGCGTCGGGCAGTGCCGCCCGAGTCCCCGAGCGCACCATTCGCAGTGGCCACAAGCGAGATTGATTTCGCCAGCGACACGCTTTCCTGTCTCGACGGCTTCGCCGACGAATTCATGACCCGGCGTTCCCGAAAAGCCGTAGTATCCACGTTGCAATTCCAGATCGGTGGAGCAGATCCCTGCGGCAAGCAGGCGAATGCGGGCGAAGCCCTCGGGTACTCGCGGCAACGGCTGGCGGCGCACTTCGACGCGTCCGGATGACAGATGAACGGAAAGCATGCTGATCTACACTTAAAGAATATGTCTTCCAGCGTGCAGGCTGAATTGGTCTGCTTTGAGTCATCGTGCCGCGAGCGTTTCCCGATCACCGACGTCCTATACAACTGTCCGAAATGCGGCGGGCTGATTGAAGCCGTTTATAGCGGTACGCGGCCCAGCGCCGCCGAGCTTCGTGACCTGTTCCGGCAGCGCCGTTTGAGCAACGCACCGCTCGATACCAGCGGTGTCTGGCGTTATCGCGAGCTCTTTCCGTTTCTGAACGACGACTCGCATGTAGTGACGTTGCGCGAAGGCAACACTCCGTTGTTGGACGCTCCGCTCGCGGCCGAATACGGTGGCCTCGACAAGATTACATTCAAACATCAGGGCTTCAATCCGACAGGGTCATTCAAGGACAACGGCATGACCTGCGGAGCATCGCAGGCGCGCCGCCTGGGAATGAAGCGCGTGGCCTGCGTCTCTACCGGCAACACCTCCGCATCGATGGCTGCGTACGCGGCCGCGGCTGGGTTGGAGGCGCTCATCTTCCTCCCGCACGGCAATATTTCTTTCGGCAAACTCGCGCAAGCGCTGGAATACGGCGCGCGCACGCTCGAAGTGGACGCGAACTTCGATCAGATCCTGGCTTTGGTGCGAACGCTGGCCGAGCGCCTCGGAATCTACTTGCTGAATTCCATGAATCCGTTCCGCGTCGAAGGCCAGAAGAGTATTGTCTTCGAAATGCTGGATCAGCGCGATTGGAATCCGCCCGATTGGATCGTGCTCCCTGGCGGCAATCTCGGCAACACCTCCGCGTTCGGCAAGGCGCTCCGTGAAGCGCGCGACCTGGGCCTGATAACGAAGATGCCGAAGCTGGCGGTGATCCAGGCGGAAGGCGCTGCGCCGTTTTACGAGATGTTCCATTTAGGCGGCGAGCTGCATGCCGTGGCGAATCCGGAGACGCTGGCGACCGCAATTCGTATTGGCGATCCTGTCTCCTGGCCGAAGGCGTTGCACGAGGTTCGCTCGTCCTGCGGAACCGTCGAGAAAGTCACGGAGCAAGAGATCGCCGACGCGAAAGCCATGATCGGGCGCGCGGGCGTCGGTTGCGAACCGGCTTCCGCGGCCACACTGGCCGGCATCCGAAAGCTGACCGCGGCGGGAATGATTCGCAAAGATGCCGACGTGGTGGCGGCGCTCACCGGCAACGTCCTCAAAGACCCGGATTACATTTACAAGTACCACACAGGAAAGTTAGAGACTCCCAGCGGCGCAAAAATTCGCTCCACCTTCGGCAACCATCCCGTCGTCGTACCCAACGATCCTGACCGCATCGCGGCGCTATTACAGGAAGGCTCGGTATAATCGGAGCTGTGAAAAAGTGTGCGCTGGCGGTGTTTGTCGCGGTTCTGGCGGCCTGCTCCAAGAACATTCAGAATCCAGAAGCTGTAAAAGAGGGAGTGGTCGACTACCTCAAGCAGCGCGCGCCCACCATGGGCCTGGACATGAGTGCGATGGATGTCAACGTGGGGTCTATTTCCTTCGAAAAAGATACCGCACGCGCCAATGTCTCGTTCACTCCAAAGGGCATGCCGGGCGGTGGAGGCATGTCGATGGAGTACGTCCTCGAACGCAAGGGCGACAAGTGGGCCGTTAAGGGGCGGCAAGTGAGTCCCGGTAACGCGCATGGCGATCAAGCGTTGCCTGGTTCAATGCCGCCGCAAAGCTTGCCTCCTGGCCATCCTCCGACGGACCAGACAAAATGAAGACCGTTGCGATTCTGGGTGGCGGTCCCGCAGGTTCCTTTGCAGCGGAACGGCTCGCCAGCGCTGGTCTGCGAACCATCCTCTTCGATGAAAAACTAGCCTGGGAGAAACCTTGCGGCGGTGGCCTCACCTATAAGGCGTATCAACAGTATCCGTTCTTGATCGACAACGACACGCCCAAGAAAGTGATCCACGACACCACGCTGGCTGCGCCGAATGCGGGCGAAGTGAAGATGCCGTTGTCGCGGCCGCTGGTGATTTATTCGCGGCTGGACTTGAACCGTATGCTCTTGCTCCGCGCCGAGAGGGCCGGAGCCGCCATCGAAAAAACACGCGTTCTGAGCATCGAGCGCCAGGATCGCGGCTGGCGTCTACGCACACAAAGCGGAGTAGCAGAGGCGGACTTTTGCATTGTCGCTACGGGTGCACGCAATCCACTGCGCGAAGTAGGCACCGAGTGGAGCGCGAAAGACACGATGAGTGCGCTGGGTTACTACGTGCCGGCGTCGCGCGATCAGATCGATATTCAGTTTCTGCCGCATCTCGAAGGATACATCTGGGTGTTTCCACGCTGCGGACACCTTTCGGTGGGCATCTGCGGCAAGGGCGAGCCTGCCCAAGCCTTGAGAGTACGGCTTGAGAAATATATGGACGAGCGCGGCATGGCGTGGCGCGGGTCCAAGTTTTATAGCCACATGCTGCCGTCGCTCGAATCGCCGGGATGGAAGAATAATCGCGTGGCCGGCGACGGTTGGTTGGCCGTGGGTGATGCGGGCGGGCTAGTCGATCCCATCACTGGCGAAGGTTTGTACTACGCGATGCGCTCCGGTGACTTGGCGAGTCAGGTGGTCCTCGACGACACCCACGGGATTCTGGAGAAAGCTGCGGCCTACCGGGCCTGCTTGGCACGCGAGTTTGCGGTAGATCTGGAGTTCGCCTCCACGCTCGCGCGGCGGTTGTTCCTGGGAACATTTATGTTCAATTCAGTGCCGGCACGAATGATTCAATTCATGCGCCGCAGTCCGCGCTTCCGTGACTTAATGCAGGACTTGTTCGCCGGCACACAGCCGTATCTCGAATTGCGCGGCCGCTTGATGCGGAACCTCAGCGGCACCGTGCGGGAAGTGCTGACGAATCTGGCTCTGAATCGCGTCGTCCCCGAAAGCTCGCGCGCCGGATTATGAAGACATCGCGATCTGAGGCGCTGTTTGCGCGGGCGCAGGCGCTCATTCCTGGCGGCGTAAATTCTCCGGTGCGGGCATTCCGTAGCGTGGGCGGTGTGCCGCGATTCATTGAGCGCGGCGAAGGCTCGCGCATCTTCGACGTTGACGGCAATTCCTATATCGATTACGTAGGCTCCTGGGGGCCGCTGCTGCTGGGGCATCGTCCGCAACCGGTGATCGACGCGCTGCGCGAGGCATTAGAGCGAGGGACAAGTTTTGGCGCACCCACCGAAGCCGAAGTCGAACTCGCTGAATTGATCTCCGAAGTGGTGCCGTCGATGGAGATGCTGCGACTGGTGAATTCCGGCACCGAGGCGACCATGAGTGCGCTGCGCGTGGCTCGTGGATTCACCGGCCGCGATCTGACGATCAAGTTTGAAGGCTGCTACCACGGTCACGTCGATTCTCTATTAGTGAAGGCCGGGTCGGGCATGGCTACGCTGGGTATCGCGGATACCGCGGGTGTTCCGAAAGGCTTCGCTGAAACCACGCTGGCACTGCCCTACAATTCGATCGCCGCCGTCGAGAAAGCATTCACCGAGCGCGGTGGGCAAATCGCGGCGGTGATTGTAGAGCCAATAGTCGGCAACATGGGCTGCGTCCCACCCGCGCCGGGGTTTCTCGAAGCCCTGCGCGAACTCACCGAACGTCACGGCGCGCTGCTGATCTTCGACGAAGTGATGACCGGTTTCCGCGTCGCCCTTGGCGGCGCGCAGCAGCGCTTTGGAATCAAGCCTGACATGACGACGCTCGGCAAGATTATCGGTGGGGGTCTTCCGATTGCCGCGTATGGCGGACGCGCCGATATCATGCGCAAAGTCGCTCCGCTCGGCCCGGTTTATCAGGCAGGGACACTTTCCGGGAATCCGCTGTCCGTAACGGCGGGACTGGCAATGCTGCGCTACCTGATCGCCAATCCGGATCTGTATAACCGATTGGAAGCGCGCGCTGCCGAGCTTACGGCGTGGACCCCACCCGGCACCACTGTCAACCGCGTGGGCGCTATGTTTACGATGTTCTTCTCGCCCGATCCAGTTACCGATTGGGATTCCGCCAAGAAATGCGACACCGCCCGCTTCGGCCAGTTCTTTCACTTCATGCTGGAGCGCGGCGTGTATCTAGCGCCCTCACAGTTTGAAGCAGCGTTCTTGTCGACGGCCCACAGTGCCGAAGACATCCGCCACACCGTCGCCGCCGCGCGCGAGTTCTTCGGCAGCTAGTATAGATCCAATTCCACCGGCGCCCCCGCGCTGGAACTGAGCAGGCTCGCTGCGGGCTTTTGATTGGCTGCGATTTCCAGATATCCTGAACTCCCAACGATCACGAACAATTCGCCCACCGCGGCATCGGTATAGGTTAGCGCCAGCCGGTGGATGCGTTGCGTTCCAGAGCGCATTTCGAACGGACGGGTCTTGATACTGCCGAATTCAGCCACCGCGAAGTTCGTGATTAAATTGCCGAAGCGATCGACTTTCAGGA
>Ga0068868_100003612_pt1 | contig 10783 bp, 10 predicted proteins | sample KBSMisM42_FD_64660 | JGI IMG/M metagenome (GOLD analysis project Ga0068868, IMG submission 64660) | Miscanthus rhizosphere microbial communities from Kellogg Biological Station, Michigan, USA - KBS Miscanthus M4-2 | ecosystem: Host-associated > Plants > Roots > Rhizosphere > Soil ...
CGCGCAATTTAAGAAAAGTTGGCGGTCGAATTTTTGCCTTTGAACCCTGAATTAAAGTAAGTTTTCAAATTTCAAACGGTCAGTGAAAGAAGATAGAAAGAAGCCAGGAATTATAATTTTTTCCAGATTCAACGTTGATGTTTGAAATATCAAAGAAAACCCAGCGTTAGTTATATCAGTGTTTGTTTTGAACAAGATAGGATTCGGTGAAGGTATTGTTCTTGCAGCTTGTAATTGTTTATCGAATTGAGTACTTTGAAAATGATAATATCAGGTCCTTTTTACACCGGCTCCGGTAGTAATCAAAAACCCAATGATAACCTCTAAAAGCAATTCCCTATGTTTCGATTCTGTATTCTTCCATGTTTTATATTCACTTCGACGATTGTTTTTGCCCAGGCTGACAGCAGTAAATATTTTTTGCAAAAAGGAATTGACGAAAAACAGAAAGGCCGGCGGATGGAGAGCCTGAAAGATTTTGAAAAGAGTTTTAGATATGATAGCTCCAATAAGGTCCTTTTGGGTGAACTTGCCTCGGCCTACATGGATCTTAGAAAATACTACCCCGCAAAAGAGACGTATAAAAGACTTATAAACCTTGGAGAAACTTCGGCGGAGAATTACAAACAGTTACTTCAGCTCTGCTTCAATTTAAGGTCGTATGATGAAGCCATATTGTACGCGAACGACCTGAAAAAAGCAGCGCCTTCTGAGAAGGTCAATTATTATCTCGGAAAGATCAACTACGAACGTGAGAATTATGGTGATGCTTTAAAGTACTTGACGGCAGCGGCCAAAGATGATCCGCAGAATGGAGAAGTATCCTATATGATCGGACGTAGTTACGCGGATATGCAGAATTATAAACAGGCTATACCATTTTATCAGAAGGCCATCGAACAGGACGGATCAAAATACGGCTGGATCTATGAATTAGGAATGATCTGCTACGCGAACAATAATAATGCAGATGCTTTAAAATATATTCAACTTGCCGGTGAAAAGGGTTATCCAAAAGACAATGGGTATTTGCAAAACCTCGCCATTGCGAATTTAGATGCGGGTAAATTTGATGAGGGAATTTCAGTTCTAAATGACTTATTAAAGAAACGCCCGGCTGACCTTACGCTTCTCGATATGACTGCACAGGCATACTATGATCACGGCAAATACGATGATGCCATGAATAATTGGGATGCCATTCTCGGCTATGATAAAAGCAATGCGTCGGCTTTATACATGATCGGCATGTGTTATATGAAAAAGGGCGATAAAGGAAAGGGAACCCAACTTTGCGACAAGGCCATCCAACTGGACCCAAGTCTCGCGAACCTTAAACAAAAAAGAGAGATGACCGGATTTTAGCGGGGTCGATCTTACATTCTTTCCGGCACTTTGATCCCCAATAAGCGCATGCCCGAAAAAATAATATTCGCCGTCAATTCGGAAAGTTGAAGACGGAGTTGTTTTTTGTCAATCGATTCAGCGTTTATGACGGAATGTTCTGCATAAAAAGTGTTGTAGCTCTTTGCAACATTGAAAATATAAATTGCAATGACAGAAGGATTGTGCTCCTCCGCCGCTTGGTCCAGGATGGTTGGAAACTGTTCCAATAAAAGGATAAGCTCTCTTTCTTTGACCAGTAGTTCGATGGACTGTAATTTATAGGTAGGATCAGCCTTCTCTTTTCTCAAAATGGATTTTATCCTTGCGTGAGTATATTGAATGTGCGTTGCGGTAAAGCCGTGAAGATCGACAGATTCCTCCGGGTTGAATATCATCCTCTTCTTTGGATCTATCCTTAATAAAAAGAATTTCAGTCCGCCCGTCCCAATGATCTCATATAATTCTTTCAACTCTTCTTCTGTAAACCCCTCAGTCTTACCTTGCTCTTTTGTTTTTTTCTCTGTTTCTACGAGCATCTCGTCGAGCAGGTCATCTGCATCAACCACTGTGCCTTCGCGACTTTTCATTCTCCCCGTCGGCAGATCAACCATTCCATAGGTCAAATGATGTATCCCCCGGACATAGGGCTTTTCCAGTTTTTCAAGAATTAACTTCAACACTTTCATGTGATAGTTTTGCTCATCGGCTATTACATAAAAACTTTCGTCGTACTTGAAGTCTTTATATTTCTCATCCGCCAGCCCAAGATCCTGCGTGATGTATACAGAAGTGCCATCCTTTCTTAACACCAATTTTTCATCAAGACCTTCACCTGAGAGGTCGATCCACACACTACCATCGTCTTTTTTGAAAAAGACTTTTTTATTCAAACCGCCTTCTACAAACTTCTTGCCCAGTAAATAAGTATCGCTTTCGTAGTATATTTTATCAAAGTCTGCCCCTATGCGCTTATAAGTAATATCAAACCCCTGGTACACCCAGTCATTCATTCTTTTCCAGAGCTCGATTACTTCAGCCTTGCCAGCTTCCCAATCCAAAAGCATCTGCTGGGTTTTTTTCATAATGGGAGTGTTCGCCCTTAGGATCTCGTTGTAGTCCTCTTTCATTTTTTTCAGATCTTCTTTGGCCTTTTCATTGTCAGTAATAAGAGCGGCCATCATTTCCTGCAATGCCGTGAGCTTTGCTTTGTCCATTTCAGAGAAATCGCTATAATCGTTTTCTCCAGTTTTTGCTTTCAGCAACGCCATTTCTTCCTTGATCATGCTTTCACACTGTACATAGTAGCTCCCGACAAAATGATCGCCTTTCATATTGGCTGATTGCGGCGTCTCCCCATTCGCAAAAAGTTGCCAGGCGATCATGCTTTTGCAGATGTGAATGCCCCGGTCATTCACTACGCAAGTTTTAAATACTTCATATCCGTTTGCCTTAAGAATTTCAGCGACTGACCAACCCAGGAAAATATTCCTCAGATGCCCGAGATGAAGAGGTTTGTTGGTATTTGGGGAAGAATATTCAAGGACCACTCTGGTTCCGTTCGGTAACTTTATTCCAAATTGAGTAGCTAAGAAATTTGTCTGAAGAAAATTTACCAAGTAATCATTGACGATGGTCAAGTTTAAGAATCCCTTTATCACATTGCAGGACTGAAAAAGAACAGGATGCATCTTTACAAGGTGATCTCCCAGATCTGTCCCAATTTGTTCCGCGGGTTTTTTTAGTGATTTAATAAGAGCAAATAGCACGACCGTGTAATCACCTTCAAATTCGGATTTGGTTGTGTTAACGGTAATATCCTTTTCGGGTATGTCAAAACCATAAAGCTCCTTCAATGCCTTAACAACAAGTGGTTTTACCTGGCTGACGATGCTCATCTTCCCGAATGATTAAGCTGCGAATTTACAGGAAAGAGAGCCACTTAATGGTCCTGAGTTTTGAATAATTTTTAGAATTTATTGAGAGTTGATCCTTGCTATTTGAGCTTTGCTTTAGTTACTTTGCACCCGAATGAAACAACGGATACATTTAATAAGGGAATCTATTATTTCCACCATTGATCTGTTCTATCCTCCTTTTCAAAGAATTTTTGACTTGCAGACCTTTCGCTACGCAGCATGTGGCGGAAGTAATAGTTTGTTCGACATTTGCCTCTATTTTATTACTTACAACTATATTTTACAGAAATCGGTCGTTCACCTGGGAAGTATTGCGATCAGTCCGCATATTGCGGCTATGATGATTACATTTCCGATCACATTATTTACCGGATTTGTTTTAATGCGATATCTGGTTTTCCCTGATGCCAAGGGAACACCTAAAAGAGTCCAGGGGAGCAAGTATGTCAGCGTGGTATTTTGCTGCATCTTACTTAATTATGTGTTTTTGAAATTATTTGTAGACAAATTTGGGTGGTGGCCATTGCCTTCGAAAATAATCACCACATTCCTGGTAGTATTATTCAGCTATTTTTCGCAAAAACATTTCACTTTCCGGGTAGCCAGTGTCGTCAAAAGCTGAAACTGGCAGAGTCAACTTTAACAGAAAGGATCCCGCTGCAATTACTTCGTACGATTAAGTGTTCGCGAAGGGGATAAAAATTAACAATCTTTATTTCATCCATCTTTCCATTGCTTTGAATTCCTTTCATCCATTCTTTATTCAACTGCTGATTCATGGAGACGATGGCAGTATTGACGTACGAGGAGAGATCAAATCTTGAATATTTTTTTAGCTCGTTAATGATACGCTTGCTGAATAACCATGCTGCTGTCCTTAGTAATGTATTTTTTGATTTGATATCAAAGTCAAGGTCTCGTAGCTCGATAATTTTTGCCGCGGCGTCATAGGTCGGTTTTCCTGTGAGATAGAATATACCTTTTTCGGAACCTTCAAAGCTTACCTTGATAACTAAATTCTCATTATCCATTCCATAAAGCATGCAATCTTTAATAATAATATACTTAGATGAAGTGAGATCAAGTCTCTTATCTTTCAATTGTGCAGAAACAATAGTACTTAGTGAATCGTAATTCAGTATGGCGTCGAGAAAAATATTAAAGCCGGTGCGGTCACGAAAATCGCTGATGTTGGGAACTACGGTTAAGTGCTCCTCTGGTTTTTCAAAACTTATCAGCGGTTTTGCCGCCAAGCTTATATAAATAGTAAGTGAATCGTTTCCTGCAAATAAATTATTAATGCGGATCTTTGATGGATTGATCTGCAGCCAGCCCAAACCATAAAGGCTATAAACTTTGTTTAACTGGTCCCATACCTGTTGAAATTTTGGGCGCAGATCATATAACCCAAAATTTTTTTCCATATCCGTTTTTGCCGCGTCCAATTCTTCTTTTAATCCTTTCATTACATCCGCTGTGATATCCTGGCCCCAGAAACATACGCTGCATTTGTCCATAGCCTGCGGCTCTAATCTCCTTATCGAAAGTTTCGCTTTCAGGTCGCGCGAAATGAAAACGGAATTCTGAAAGCTCACATTGACTCTCCTTTCACCTTCATCGTATCCGCAGCGACAGGAAGGGGTCCAGGGAGAAAGTGCAGTACCATTTACGCATACGCGTGTTGAGCCGATAATTTTATAGTAACCTGTAAAGCCCAATATAAGAGAAGTACCGGCAGTCTTCATTTGCAATGGTCCTCTGCGAAAAGTATACTTGTACCTCGTGTCACACTCATCCTGTACCCACCCGTTTGGCCAATTTGGGGAAGTAAAAACGGTATCCACCGTTTTTTCAGCCATGCTGTAAATGGGCTCCAGGTTGACCTGGATCGGCACATTGATCTCCGATTCGGGCAGGGAATCCATTTTGAAATCTGTTATCCCAAAAGAAGGTTTATCTGGAATTATTTTTCTTGAACAGGAAATGAAAGAAATAACACAAACGAAAATTAAGCAGACCTTAAGCGGGTTTAACATGACCTTTCAAAGTAAAAGATTCAGGCATAAAAACGGAAAGGTGGAGATTAAATTTTAAAAATTTTGTTATTGATACTCAATAGCCCAAGCATAATTCTGAGCGAAAACAGTATTTTCCCTATTGCAAACACAAAAGTTTATTCCATACTTTGAGCTTCAATTTATCCTAAGGACAAGCACTATAGACAATCCAAAAAATACCCAATTATGAAAAGACATTTACCAGGCCCTCATCCTCTTCGATCTTCCCCGAACATTCCAGGCAAGTATTTATTGAATCTGAACGAGTAGTAAAATTTTTTACAAGCCACTCATTTTCAAAACTTTTTAACCCTTAATTATGATAACACTTGCCATCATTGGAATTATTAGCAGATCAAAATTCTTACAATTTCACTTGTTCAGACTTTGTCGTGTGACGCCATTAATTATTCGCCATTAATCATTAATCTATACACGGATAGCGTCGGATAAAAAACAACGGAGAACGTTGACTGAAGCTATCCTTCTTTTGGCTGAGTCATACTGAACCAGTTTCCGCATCCATCTGTAATGATCGCCTCAATTCCATAAAACTGTTCCTTTGGTTCCGATTTAAACACAACACCTTTGGCTTTGAGCTCTTCGTAAGTTGCCCTGCAGTCTGGTGTATGAAAAGCGCCTGCTCCCAATACGCCTTTCTCTAACAGAAGGGATAACGCCTTGTTGGCTTCTTCATCAAAACCATTTGTTTTGTTAACAGGAAAGAGGATGATCTCAAGGTCAGGCTGATCGGGAGGATTGACGGTAAGCCACCTGAAACCATTATCCATGGTTACATCTGTATTTACCTTAAAACCAAGTTTGTTGACGTAGAAATCATAGGCTTTGTCCTGGTCGTTTACGTAAATGGAAGCATGCGACAATTTTGTGATCATGATTTTTGATTTAGGAGCAAATCTAGAAAGCTGTAATACAAATTTGTTCTTTGATCTTGCTCTATTTATCAAGAGCATATGATTCAATAAAACAATGGGGAATGAATTTTTTGGGTTGCTTTTTTTGTTCCTGTTTTTTTAACCAGGCAATATTGCGGTAAAAGGTCGGTGCAAAACCGATCTCTTTTTTAAACAAAGTGCTGAATGACCCGAGACTTTCAAAACCCACTTCACAGCAAACATCATTAATAGCTTTGTTTTCTGCCAGCAATTGTTTTGCTTTTTCGATTCTTTTTTGTGTGAGATAGCGGTGGGGAGTACTTCGATAAATCCTGGTAAACAAACGATGAAAATGGAAACGGGAGAGAAAGGCCCGTTGAGAGATCTCCTCGAGTCCGATGGCCTCATCATAGTTCTCATCAATGAATATCTTCGCCGTGGCGATGCGTTGGTAAATATCTGTAGTGAGGCTCATCATTTTTTTCATTGAATATTCAAAGATTGCGTGGGTTTTTCCATTTCTTAGTCAGCCGCTCCATAGTTCCTTTTATTCTTTCCGCTCTGGTTTCCTCCCTTTTCGCCGTGATGATCCATTCGATATACTCCTTTTTATTGGTAAAAGAAAGGGTGTTAAAAAAGTCTTCTTGTTTTTTATTTTTTTTGAAGGCAGTCGCAAGATCATCCGGCAATCTCACAGATTTTGTTTTCGGATCCACATAATCAAATATCGGTCGTTCTCGCGGCGCCTGCTCTCTTTTTTTATCTGCTTCTGTTTTTAATCGTGAACCAAAGGTCGACCAGGTGTCATCAAAAGAGATCAGGCTGATCCAACTGAGTTCATCGTGGTTCAGTAGGTTATCCCAACCCTTATCTCTTGTAAGATCCGTTTGTACTTTCGAAGTTCCCTTTGGATAATAGATCCAGAGGATTACACCATCGTTGACCAACTTTAATACGCTATTTAACTCTTTATCCATCTGCGCTTTGGTCATCACAAACCAATGTACCTGGTTGTAAATTTTAGAGTCATTTGAGATTCTTACTCCTTTTGGTAACTCACCTATATTCTTTTTAAAATCTGCAGGAGCATTGATCGTTAGCAGGTCGAAATTTTCCTTTATTCTCAGTTTTTGAGCAGTTGATGACATACGAAAATTGTGTATTCAAATGTAAGCAACCCCGTTGAGTAGACTTTATTGAAAATTGCTTTATATGCTGTTGGTAAAGATTTCTTTGTGTATTCTTGTCAGCAAGGAAAGCATCCCGGTAATTGGAGATATTCCGGCTGCCAGGCTGAAAGGCCATTATTCAGGGAATTTTTTTAATTCATTGCGCTGGTATTTTATACCCGAAAGAGCAAGAAGTCTTTCTTTTTTATATTCTTCCCAGTTGAAATGTATATCCTTGTTTTCGAGGTCTTCATGCCTTAAATTGTTTTTACCATCCCGGTAAATAGTAATGGTGTCATGACCATCTATTTTCCCACACCTGATGTTTGCTCCGAAATTTTTGACCTTATTGATCCAATAACCTCTGTTCTCTTCAATTTTCGGATGTGTATGGATAAGAAAAAGACCGGCGGCCAAAGCCCCCCGGAAGAAGAGCTCGAGCTTGTCTGTTTCCGTTAGGGCAAAGTTCAGCCAATGTATCTGCCCGGTATCAATGGAACGAACTGTTCGCTTATACATATCATTCTTGGCGAGAAAATCCCGGTCATAGAAATAACGCATCGTTGAAACGATACTTCCCACCTCGCGAACCTCGGTATTTACAACGTTATAGATACTTTCATCCTCATACTGCAGTTTTATCCCGACAGTGGGTTTTCTGGGTAATGGCATTTCAGGGGTAGCATAGATATTTATCGGGAAGTTGGACAAAGTACCTCCGTCCACAAACAGTGTGGAATCCTTATCACTGGCGCTATGTGGATCTTTCCGTTTAATGATCTTCATGAATTTTAACCATTCAATTTCCCTTGCCTGTAACTGTGCAGGATCATGGACAACTTCAAAGGGAGTAAAAAAGAAAGGAATTGCCATGGATGCCCTTACGTAAGAAGCGGGAGACACCTGGAGGTCATCGCCCCAATACATTTTGTGCATAGCCGGAAATTCAACCTTTATCTCGTTTGTTATATCTGTCGTTACTACGGTAACTTCCCTGTTGTAGGGTCCCAGTTGGTATTTGCCGGAAGCATCGGGGGTGTATCCGCAGGATCTGTCAAGCAACAAAATTGCTTTTTCAAATAAACCTTTCAAAGGTTGTATCCTTCTTTTCGCGACTAACTCGCTTTCAGGAGATCCCGTTGGAATATTTGAAGCCAGGCGGATCAACCGGTCCCAGATGCGATCAACTATCCTTTTGATTCTATCTTCCGGGAGTTTATATGCTCTTTCAATTAGTTTATCAAGACTGCTGGATTCTGCGTTAAAATATTCTTCATCTCCGTCCTTATCTTTTACCACGATTATTTCGAATTCATCCTCGGTCTCATCTTTTTCATTGTATGCAGGGTCTTTGTTTAATTGCGGGGAAAAGTAAAAGGGAGATAAAATCTTTGTTTCAAGATCCAGCTTTTCCCGAAGACTGTGAACGGTAAAGATCCCATTTTCCTTAAGCAGGTCTTCGATCCATTGCTCAAAGTTTTTACCCGGATTTATTCCGAGATGACAAGCTTGAGACCATAATTTTCTTGCCTTCGAAATCCCCCAACCGATCAGGAATAATGCAATCAATAGAGCCAGCGTAGAAATAATGGTAAGTCCCTTAACTATTTTTGCGGCAGAACTGCCAGGATCATTAAAAAAAAGAAAGAAAATTGTACAAACGATCAGGACGAATAGCGAGGATATTGCAGTCAGTAGAGAATATTTATAATCTTTTATTAGCTTTTTGACCTGGTGAAAATCTACCTGGCCTTTAAATAAATTCCAAAGTATCTTTTGCCATGACGGGTGACCGTCAATAATCGTGTTGATCTCTTTTTTTGAGAGTATCTCCAATATTTTTTCCGATCGCGTGCCATAGTACACGGTGGCTATTTTATTTTCCTGGTAATTTGGAGTATGTATTCCCTCGCGTTCCTCTTTATATCTTTTTATTTCCTGCAATTCAAAATCTGTAAGGGTGCAATTCAGAAGCATGGTATTGATGGCTCCGGCACTGGTACCTGCCAGTTTAGTAAAAGAAACGCCCATTTTTTCAAGTACATACGTGTAACCTGCGAGGGCAATTCCATGTACGCCGCCGCCTTCCTGGACAAGATCTACGCATTGCCTTCCAAAATGGTCTCTTACATCCGATATATGCAGATGACCGAGAATGTCCGGGTCATTATTTTGAGAGACTGTTGAATTGCCGGCATCAGACAATCCTTTTTTCGCGAAGTGAAATTCTTTTTGGTCAAACACTTCTTGGCTTTTCAGGAAATCGATTAATTCCTGCGCCGATGCCGTGTAATCAGAAACTTCAAGTTTTCCCATTTTTTATTTATTTAGGGCATTAGAGTAAACACTGCTCAGCATCATTTTAATGTTGGATCAGATCAATGTGAACCCAAGAGCAGTATTGACTGCAGATCGTATTACTTTCAGGACAGCATTTAAGGCCGCTTCAACGGTCAGGAGACCTAATCCCTCTTCGCTTAACAAAACTATTTTGAAGGCATTCTGCTGGATTCCTATCATCAAACGTGCCTGTTCATTTGTTACACTTCCCGATGCTTTCATTTTTTCTATATCCACTATATTTTGCGCCAGTGTTTTTATTGAGGAAGTGGCCAGGTCGCGAACGTCGGGCCATTTATCCTTCAAACTGTTTTCTGCAGCTTTTACCATATCGCCAAAGATTTTTGTGAAATCGATTGAAGTAGCCATTTTTAAGATTTTTAAGATTATCTGAATTAGAAAGGATCTCAACTTTTATCTGCCTTTTCTCTTTTTAAACCCTCCTGGAGTTTAAGCATTCCCGTAAAGGCGGTTACAAAAGCCGATTTATTAAGTTCAACAGCTTTTATAATCACTTCTTTGGTAGCACCCGGGGCCGCAAAACCCGTCATATGTAATTGCTTTAATTGATCCAGGGCAGTTGACAATAGGTTTAATTGACCAGTTATTATTCCATATTTAGGAATTCCCTGGGCAACCGTGATGCAACCTTGTATCTCACCTTCTATCTTTATATAAGAATCGCGCATGGTGTCGTAGCTAAAGTCTTTTCCATCCTGGACATTAGCCTCTATCTCTGCAAAAAGTGTTGAAACATCTTTCGAAATTGTTTGAATAGACTGATCCACATTTGGGTTGTAGACTCCAATCAATCTTACTTCTGTACAACTTATAAGGAAAAATGGCAGAAGTAACCAGGCAAACCATTTTTTTCTCTTTTTAAGAATTAAACTCATCTTGGATAGTTTAAGTTTTGCCTACTCTGCTCCGTTTTCGGCTTCCCGGTGCTTACTCAATTGTTTATTTGTCGTATTTCAGCATTTTCCGACAACATTTTTTTATTTCTTTTGAAAGTCTTG
>Ga0068868_100003617_pt1 | contig 10780 bp, 10 predicted proteins | sample KBSMisM42_FD_64660 | JGI IMG/M metagenome (GOLD analysis project Ga0068868, IMG submission 64660) | Miscanthus rhizosphere microbial communities from Kellogg Biological Station, Michigan, USA - KBS Miscanthus M4-2 | ecosystem: Host-associated > Plants > Roots > Rhizosphere > Soil ...
TGCCTCCGCCCCGAAGCGAAGACCAGTGATGGATCAGGAGATCTTCTCCGCCGTCGACTCCTTCGTTGCGGGGACGATCGTAGAGGAGGACGAGGGGCTACGAGGCGCCATCTCCGCCGCCGAGAGGGCCGGGTTGCCTTCGATCCAGGTTTCGCCGCCGCAGGGGAAGCTCTTGCAGTTGCTGGTGCGCTTGGTGGGGGCCAAGCGGATCCTCGAGTTCGGGACCCTCGGTGGCTACAGCGCGATCTTGATGGCTCGGGCTTTGCCTGAGGATGGGCGGCTGATCAGCTTGGAGGCGCGGGCTGAGTACGCGGAGGTGGCGCGGCGGAGCATTGATGCTGCCGGCGTGGGGGAGAAGGTCGAGATTCGGGTCGGGCCCGCCTTGGAGGCGCTGCCGGGCTTGGAGGGGGACGGGCCGTTCGACCTTGTCTTCATCGACGCCGACAAGGTCAACACGCCCAACTACTTCTCCTGGGCGCTCGATCGGACCCGTGGCGGCGGTTTGATCGTCGCCGACAATGTCGTCCGCAACGGCACACTCGCCGACGCTGCCGATCCTGACGAGGCGACTCAGGCCCAGCGCCGGCTACACGAGATGCTGCGCGGAGATTCCAGGGTCAGCGCCACTACTATTCAGACGGTCGGCGTGAAGGGCTACGACGGCTTCCTGATTGCGCTCGTCGAGCCTGCCTGACCGGGCATCGCCGAGACCCCACCCCTGCTATCTTTCTCCGTCGGCCTTGTTGGCCGGTTGGTTCGTCCTGCCGTCCGATTCATGGGGCGTGCAGGAATCCTGTAGTCGATACGAGATCCGGAGCAATGAAGGTTCGAGCTTCCGTCAAGCCGATGTGCGAGAAGTGCAAGGTAATCCGCCGAAATGGGGCGGTCCTGGTGATCTGCCAGAACCCGCGCCATAAGCAGAGGCAGGGCTAGCCATGGCGCGCATCGCAGGGATCAACATCCCGGTCAACAAACGGGTTGAAATCGGGCTCACCTACATCTTCGGGATCGGGCAGTCGACGGCGAAGCAGATCCTCGCCGAGGCCAAAGTCGACCCGAACACCCCGGTCAAGGACCTGACCGAGGACGAGGTAATGAAACTTCGCGAGGCGGTCGAGAACCGCGAGGTCGAGGGTGACCTTCGCCGCGAGCGCTCGCAGAACGTCAAACGGCTGATGGAGATCGGCTCCTACCGCGGCCTCCGCCATCGTCGTGGCCTCCCGGTCCGCGGCCAGCGGACGAAGACCAACGCCCGCGGCCGCAAGGGCCCCCGGCGCCTCAGCGTCGCCGGTAAGCGCAAGGTATAGGCAGAGATGGCTGAGAAAAAACCCGCCAAAGGCCGCACTCGCCGCCGCGTCAAAAAGAACGTCACCTACGGTCAGGCGCACATCAAGACTTCCTTCAACAACACGATCGTCACCCTCACCGACACCGACGGCAACGTGATCGCCTGGGAGTCGGCCGGTTCGGCCGGTTTCAAAGGCTCGCGCAAGTCGACCCCGTTCGCCGCCCAGGTGACCGCCGACGCGGCCGCCAAAAAGGGCATGGAACACGGGCTGGAGCGGGTCGAAGTCTTCGCCAAGGGCGCCGGCTCGGGCCGTGAGACCGCGATCCGCTCGCTGCAGGCCGCCGGCCTCGACGTCACCACCGTCAAGGACGTCTCCCCGCAGGCCCACAACGGCTGCCGGCCGAAGAAGCGGAGGCGCGTCTGATGGCTCGCGATACCGCCCCGCAGTGCAAGCAGTGCCGGCGTGAGGGCCAGAAGCTCTTCCTCAAGGGTGAGCGCTGCTTCACCGACAAGTGCGGCGTCGAGCGTCGCTCCTACCCGCCCGGCGAGCACGGCCGCGGCCGCCTGCGCCAGAGCGAGTACCGCGTGCAGCTGCGCGAGAAGCAGAAGACGCGCCGCTACTACCAGGTGCTGGAGAAACAGTTCCGCGCCTACTACGACAAAGCTTCCCGCCAGGAGGGCGTCACCGGCGAGAACCTGCTGCGGCTGCTCGAGTCCCGCTTCGACAACGTGCTCGTCCGCCTCGGCTTCGCCGCTTCGCGGCGCCAGGCGCGCCAGCTGATCACCCACGGCCACTGGCAGATCAACGGCCGCCGCGTCAACATCCCTTCGTACCAGGTACGACCCGAAGACATCATCTCGATCAAGGCCGGATCGAACGCCACCGACACGATCCGGCGGGCGACCGAACTCGTTTCCACGGTCCCCGCCTGGCTGCAGGCCGATCACGATGCCCTCACCGCCAAAGTCCTGCGCTACCCCGAGCGCTCCGAGATTTCGGCGCCGGTCCAGGAGCAGCTGATCGTCGAGCTGTACTCCAAGTAGTCCGGGAAACGATTTCCGAACACCCCAGAGCAAGGAACTCATGACCACCGATTTCCAGGTCCCCCGCATCACCTCCGAGAAAGTCGACGACCGTCGCGGCACTTTCACGATCGAGCCGCTGGACAAGGGCTTCGGCTACACCTTCGGCAACAGCCTTCGTCGCGTGCTTCTCTCCTCGCTGGGCGGCGCCGCCATCACCAGCGTCCGCATCGAGGGAGTCGCGCACGAGTTCTCGACCGTGCCCGGCGTCAAAGAGGACGTCACCGACATCATCCTCAACCTCAAGGACCTCGTCGTCCGCATGCACACCGACGCCGATGAGGTCGAGGCGCCGCTGGTCGCCACCGGCCCCGGTGAGGTCAAGGCGAAGGACATCGACCTGCCCTCCGGCGTCGAGATCCTCAACCCCGACGCGCCGATCGCGACGCTCGAGAAAAAAACCAAGCTCGAGGTCTACCTGACGATCGGCCGCGGCCGCGGCTACTCGCCCGCCGAAGAGAACAAGTCCGACGAGCAGCCGATCGGCGTGATTCCGATCGACTCGATCTTCTCGCCGATCCGCCGCGCCTCCTACGCGGTCGCCGCCGCCCGCGTCGGCCAGCGGACCGACTTCGACAAACTCTCGCTCGATCTCGAAACCGATGGCTCGATCGAGCCCGGGGCCGCGCTGCGCGAGGCTTCCGAGATCCTGATCAAGAGCCTGGCGATCTTCACCGACGCCGACCGGGTCGAAGAGCTGACCGCTCGCGAACCGGCCCCACCGGTCCAGAGCGACGGCTTTTCCGCTCCGGGTAACGACGGCGGTGCCGCCGCCAACGGCCTCGACGAGATCCTGATCGAGGAGCTCGAACTGGGCGTCCGCTCCTACAACTGCCTGAAGCGGGCAGGGGTACAGACGGTCGGCGACCTGGTTCGCAAGTCGCGCGCGGAACTGAACGCGATCCCGAACTTCGGTCAGAAGTCAATCGAGGAAGTAATCGAGACCCTGCACTCCCGCGGCCTGGACCTGCAGGCGGACTAGGCAAAGCGAGGGGCGGAGAGCAATGCGGCACAAAAAGAAGCGGAACAAGCTCAGCCGCGACTCCGCCCACCGTGAGGCCCTGCTTTCAAACCTCTCGAAACAGCTGATCGAGCACGAGCGGATCGAAACCAGCCAGGCGAAGGCAAAGGCGGTCAAGCCCGAGGTGGAGAAACTGATCACGCTCGCCAAACGCGGCAGCCTCCACGCCCGGCGCCAGGCTCTCGCCACGCTTCACAACGACAAGTTCATCGTCCACAAGCTGTTCGACGAGGTGGCGCCCCGCTACGCGGAGCGCCCCGGCGGCTACACCCGCATCGTCAAGCTCGGTCCGAGGAAGTCCGACTCGACCGAGATGGTTTACCTCGAGCTCGTCTAGTAGCTGACCGACTCCAGGTAGAGGCCGTGGGGTGGGGCGGTGTCGCCTGCCGCGGTTCTCGGCGCTCCCTCTAGAAGGGCGACGAAGCTTTCGACGCTGCGGCGGCCGGAGGCGACCTCCAGCTGGGTACCGACCAGGACTCGGACCATGTTGCGCATGAAGGCGTCAGCGGTGATGCGAAAGCTGAGGATGTCGCCTTCCTCCTCCCACGAGGCGGCGAGGATGTCGCGCTCGAAGCGGACGTGGTCGGTCTGGGTCGGGGTGAAGGCGGTGAAGTCGTGGTTGCCGGGGAGGGCGGCGGCGCAGGCGTCGAGTGCCCCGCGATCCATTTGGTGCGGCCACCAGAGCGCCTTGCCGAGCTCGAAGGGGCTGGGGGCGGAGCGGGGGAGTAGCCGGTAGCGGTAGCTACGCGCCCTGGCGTCGCGGCGGGCGTCGAAGCCCTTGGCGACCACGCTTGCCGCGGTGACGGCGACGTCGTCGGGACCGATGCCGTTGAGGCGCCGTGCCAGGTCTCCGGGCGGCTCCGCCGGCGTCTCGAAGCTCGCGACCTGTCCCAGGGCGTGGACGCCGGTGTCGGTCCGCCCGGCGACGGTCAGCTCCACCGGCTCGCGCAGGACCGTCTCCAGCGCCGTCTCCAGCTCGCCCTGGACCGTCCGCTGGCCTGGCTGCCGCGCCCAGCCGCGGAAGCCGGCGCCGTCGTATTCGATCTCGAGCCTGATCGTGGGCACGGCGGCAGTATCTCCGAGACGGGGTGGGTCCCGTTCCCCTCGTAATATCGGGTCAGTGCGCATCCTCCTCACCAACGACGACGGCATCGCGGCGCCGGGGCTCCAGGCCGCCCGGCGGGCGCTGGTCGAGCTCGACGGGGTCGAGGTCGACGTCATCGCCCCCGACTCCAACCGCAGCGCCACCGCGCGCAGCATCACCACCCGCTCGCCGCTCAGCGTCGAGGAGGTCACCTTCGACGATGGCCGCCTCGGCTACGCCACCGACGGCACCCCCGTCGACTGCGTCCGCTTCGCCGAGCTCGGCCTGGTCGGCGGCCGCCCGGACCTGATCGTCTCCGGGATCAACCACGGCGCCAACCTCGGCGACGACATCACCTACTCGGGCACCGTCGCCGCGGCGCTGGAGGGGATCGTCCTCGGGATCCCGGCGATCGCCGTCTCCCAGCAGTCCTCCGCCGGCGGCCTCGGCTACGTCAGCGGCAAATTCGACTTCGGCGTTGCCGCGCCGTTCACCGCGCAGCTGGTCTCGCGGCTGCGCCAGGAGACGATGCCCGAGGCGACGCTGATCAACGTCAACTGCCCCAACCGCGAGCCGACCGGGGTCGAGGTGACGAAGCTGGGCAAGCGGATCTACAACGACGAGCTGAAGCTGGTCAAGGAGAGCGACGGCCGCCGCCACTATGAGATCTACGGCTGGCAGCCGGGCTACGAGGAGATCGAGGGGACCGACCTCAACGCGGTCGCCCAGGGCCGGATCGCCGTCACCCCGATCCACTTCGACCTCACCGACCACGGCGGGCTCGAGCGGCTGGCGGGCTGGGGCTTCGACGAGATGCTCGCCGCCAGCGCGACGACGGCGTGAGCGCGGCGGCCGAGCAGCGCGCCGAGGAGCTGCGGGAGCTCCTCGCCCACCACAACCACCTCTACTACGTCCTCGACGACCCCGAGGTCGGCGACGACGAATACGACGCGCTGCTGGACGAGCTGCGGAGGCTTGAGGAGGAGAACCCGGAGCTGCGCACGCCCGACTCGCCGACGCAGCGGGTCGGGGCGCCGCCGCTCGACCGCTTCGAGCAGGTCGAGCACGCCGAGCAGATGCTCTCGCTCGGCAACGCCCGCAACGAGGAGGAGCTGCGCGGCTGGGAGAACCGGATCGCCAACCACCTCAAGCGGATGGACATCGCCGCCTCGCAGTTCAGCTACACGACCGAGCCGAAGATCGACGGCCTCGCCGTCACCCTCACCTATGAGGACGGGGTGCTGGTCCGCGGCGCCACCCGCGGCGACGGCCGGATCGGCGAGGACGTGACCCAGAACCTGCGGACGATCGGCTCGGTGCCGCTGCGGATCAAGGGCTCCGCGCCGGAGCTGATCGAAGTCCGGGGCGAGATCTATCTGCCGATCGCCGCCTTCAAAGCGCTGAACGAGCGCCGCGCCGAGGCCGGAGAGCCGACCTTCGCCAACCCGCGCAACAGCGCCGCCGGCTCGATCCGCCAGCTCGACCCCTCGCTGGCCGCCGAACGGCCGCTCTCGACCTGGTTCTACGGGATCGGGGCGGTGCGTGGGCTCGACCTGCCGACCCACATGGCCGAGGTCGAATGGCTGCAGGATCGCGGTTTCAAGGTCAATCCCGACACCGACCACCACCAGGGCGTCGAGGGCGTCGTCAAGCGCTGCCACTGGTGGGAGGGGCGGCGCGAGGAGCTTGACTACGAGATCGACGGCGTCGTCGTCAAGGTCGACGAGAAGGCGCTCTGGCGTGAGCTCGGGGTGGTGGGGCGCGAGCCGCGCTGGGCTATCGCCTGGAAGTTCCCGCCGACGACGGCGATGACGACGCTGAAGGAAGTCGTCTGGAACGTCGGCCGCACCGGCCACCTGGTCCCCTTCGCGATGCTGGAGCCGGTCCACGTCGGCGGCGTCACCGTCACCACCGCCACCCTCCACAACGAGGAGGACCTGGCGCGCAAGGACGTGCGCAAGGGCGACGAGGTGGTGGTGATGCGGGCGGGTGACGTGATCCCCCAGGTGGTCTCGCCGAAGCTTCCGCGCAAGCACAAGGCCGCCCGCAGGGAGAAGCCACCGAAGAAGTGCCCGGCCTGTGGGACGGAGACGGTGAAGCCGGAGGACTCGGTCTTCACGATCTGCCCCAACCGGTCCGGCTGTCCCGGGCAGTCGTTCCAGCACGTCAAGCACTTCGTCAGCAAGGGGGCGATGGACATCGAGGGGCTGGGGGAGAAACAGGCGCAGACCTTCCTCGAACAGGGGGTCATCGCCGACGTTGCCGACATCTACGACCTCACCGAGGAGCGCCTGGTCGAGCTCGACCGCTTCGGCGAGACCTCGGCCCGCAACCTCATCGCCTCGATCGAGGCTTCGAAGCAGCGGCCGTTCAAACGGGTCCTCTATGCACTTGGCCTACCCGGGGTCGGCTACGTGACCGCGGAGGCGCTGGCCGACCACTTCGGCTCGATCGACGCGCTGCACGAGGCCGACCCGGAGGCGATCGAGGACGTCGAGGGTGTCGGTCCGATCATGGCCGTGCAGATCAACGAGTCGTTGGCGGACGAGCTGACCTGGGCGCTGGTGGAGAAGCTGCGGGGGAAGGGCCTGCGCCTGGAGGCCGACCCCTCAGAACGGCGCCGCGAGGGCGGGCCGCTGGAAGGCAAGACCGTCGTCCTCACCGGCACCCTGCCGGAGCTGACCCGCGAGGAGGCGGCGGCGATGGTGAAGTCGGCCGGCGGCAAGGTGACCAGCTCGGTCTCGAAAAAAACCGACTACGTCGTCGCCGGCGACAACCCCGGCTCAAAGCTCGCCAAAGCGGAGAAATTCGGGATCGAGATCCTCGACGAGGCGGGTCTGCGCGAGCTCGTCGGTCAGTAGCCGGCGGCGGCGCCGGCGATCCGGTCCTGATCCAGGTGGGCGAGGGTGAGGTTGCCGACTCCCGCCATCAGGATCGAGAAGGCGACGACCCGGCCGCTGCGGTTGAAGCAGTACCCGGAGAGATTGCTGACGCCGCTGATCGTCCCAGTCTTGACCCGGCAGCGGCCGTAGGCGGCGGTGCCCTCCATGCGGTCGGCGACGGTGCCCTCCTGCCCGGCCAGCGCCAGGTCCTGGATGAACTCCTCGCCGGCCGGGTCCTCCTGCATCCCCAGCAGCAGGTCGACGATCTCACGCGGGCTGGAGCGGTTGGAGCGGGTCAGCCCGGAGCCGTCCACCGCCTGCACGGTGGAGCCGTGGGAACGGGCGAAGGCCTCGACCACGTTCGCCCCCGCCGCCGTCGTGCCGGCGCCGCCGAACTCGGCCCCTAGCAGCTTGATCAGGGTCTCGGCGAAGTAGTTGTCGGAGTAGACGTCGGTGAGGTTGACGATGCGATCCAGGGTGGGGGAGCGGACCAGCGCCACCCGCACGGCGTTCGGCGGGGTCTGCCGCAGCGCGATCTGCGTCGGCAGCCCGACCCCGGCGCTGCGGAGCGAGCCGACCAGCTTCGTCGCCGCCAGCTTCGCCGGGTCCGAGGAGAAACTGCTGGCGCTGGTCGAGCCGCTGAAGCCGGAGTTGAAGGCGAGCCCGGAGAGGGGGCCGATGTAGGGGCTGGTCCCGTAGCCGGAGTCGGCGACGCCGCGGCGGCGGTCGAAGATCGTGTCGTCGGCGTAGAGGCGGCCGGTGATCGAGGTGATCCCCGCGGCCTTGATCTGCGGGGTCAGCGCGTAGATGTTGGTCCCGAGCCCGCCGAGGTAGCCGCTGTAGAAGCCGGGGGTGCCGAGGGCCGGGTCGCCGCCGCCCTGGAGGTAGAGGCTGCCGTGGAGGACGCCTTTGGAGTCGACGCTGCCGTCGCGGAAGACCTTGGTCGGGATCCGGTACTCGGGGCCGAGCTTGGAGAGCGCGGCGGCGGTGGTGAACAGCTTCATGTTCGAGGCCAGCGGCCGCGATCGGCCGGGGGCGCCGGCGCAGAGGACCTGCTCGGTTTCGGCGTCGACGACGAGGAGGCTGCTGGCCGAGCCGCCTCCCTGGTGCAGCCAGGCGCGCATTCGGTCACACGTCTGGTTCGCCTGGGCGGCGTTGGTCCAGAGCAGGAAAAGGCCCGCTGAGAGCACCAAAAGCCGGATGAGGCTGCGTTTCATCGAGTAATCCAACACGCGCGACGTGCAAGGTAGCGGCCGGGGATGACCTCTCGCCCTGGAATACTGCACGTATGGGTGAAGTCGTAGACATCGAGTCCAAACCGCGCAAACGGCAGGCTCGGCGCAAAAAGCCCTCGAAGACGGCGCTGGTTCTCGGCGGCGGCGGCTTCACCGGCGGCGTCTACGAGATCGGCGCCATGAGGGCCCTCGACCTGCTCGCGGTCAACAGCACGGTCAACAACTTCGACGTCTACGTCGGCACCAGCGCCGGCTCCTTCGTCGCCTCGATGCTGGCCAACGGCGTTACGCCTGAGGAAATGATGCAGGTCATCAATTCCGACGACAGCATGGGCCTCGAAGACCTCGACCTCAACAAGGTCCTCAAACCCAACTACCTCGGCTTCCTCGCCAAGGGGGCGGCGCTGCCGCTGCGCACGCTCGAGCTGCTGCGCTCTCTGGTGCGGATCGGCGATTTCTCGGCGATCGACATCGGCGTCGGCCTCGCCGAGGCGCTGCCGACCGGGCTCTACTCCGGCTCCGGCCTCTCCGATTACGTCGAGGAAGCGCTCAGCGACGACGGCCGCGTCAACGACTTCCGCATGCTCGACCCCGAGCTCTACCTCACCGCGACCGACCTCGACACCTGCGAGCGGATCGTCTTCGGCGAGGAGGGTTGGTCGGATGTGCCGATCTCCAAAGCGGTCGAGTGCTCGACCTGCCTGCCGATCGTCTACAAGCCGGTCGACCTGAAGGGACGCCAGTTCGTCGACGGCGGCATCCGCTCGACCACCAACGTCGACATCGCGGTCGAGAAGGGCGCCAAGTTCATCGTCGTCGTCAACCCGCTCGTCCCCTACGTCAACGACTTCGAGAAGACGATCCCGACCGTCTTCGGCCGCCGCGTGCGCCGTGTCTCCGACATGGGCCTGCCGGCGATCGCCAACCAGACCTTCCGCCTGATCGCCCACCAGCGGCTGCACCAGGCGGTCGAACAGTGGAAAGAGAAATACCCGGGGGTCGACATCATCCTGCTCGAGCCCTCGCCGAACGACGAGCTGATGTTCGGCACCCCGATCATGGACTACTCGCGGCGACTGCAGATCGCCCGCCACGGCTTCGAAACCGTCACCGCCACCCTCGCCCAGGACTACGACCGCTACGCCGAGATCGCCGAGCGCCACGGCCTCGAAATCTCCCAGCGCCGGGTCCGCAAAGTCGTCGAGCAGGCCTCCGAGGAGGAGTCCGAGCAGACGTCAGCCTGGCGCCGGGTCCTCGAGCAGACGACCTCAGTCCTGCTCCGCCAGAGCGGCGAAGCCTCCTAGCTTCCGAGCGAGGGCCAGGGTCCGGTGGGGGACCCTGGGAGCACCTCCGCCGAGTGAACAGTTCCCTAGCTGACGCCTCGAGTGTTCCTGGCTTGGCTCCATGCCAAGTACCCAGGGGCCCCCACCGGACCCTGGCTGATCTGCTTCAAATCCGGGCGCCGACCTCGTCGAAATCAAGGCGCCTACAAGCGCGGCAGAGGTTATGCGCCCTATAGGGGGTAAAAGCTCTGCCGCGCTTTTACCTTTTCAGTTCAGAACTCCGTGTCGCGCTTGCGCTCATGCCAGGTATCCAGAAGGAACTCGGTGAGCGCGACCGAGCTGTTGAACGCGAGGCGCGCATGTCGCGTCAGAGCGGAAGAGCGTCTCGTCGGACCGTGTCCCGTGCCCAACGCATTGCGTAGCTCTGCGAGCGACTGCACCGTGGTCACGAGTGCGCGGAGAGCCTTCACGGCCGCCTTGCTTCCCTTTGCATCCCCTGGGACAGCCTCCGTGTTGAGTCGGAGCGCCTCCTGCACCTTCTTGTAAAGACCCATCAGGTCGTCGCCGTTGCCGTGCGAAATACCGTAGTCATCCAGAATCGTCTTCAGCACCGTCTCAACTAGTTCCTTGGACGAGCCAATCGCGGAAGCCGGATCAGACTTGAGATCTCTGTCAATCCGTCGAAGGTGCTCGCGGACTACCTGTGGATCGCCGAAGTACTCATAGCTGTCGAGGTCGAGCGACTTCTGGGGATCCATGATCGCCTCTCGGCGCCGGCCTTCGTAAATCGGCTTCCCCGATAACTGCGACACCTCGATCATCTCCCAATCGTCCGCCCCTAGGAAGCCGTTGAAGGCGGCCAGGAGATGCCTGACCTCCGCCTCGTCCGAACGAACGATTGGGT
>Ga0068868_100003619_pt1 | contig 10779 bp, 17 predicted proteins | sample KBSMisM42_FD_64660 | JGI IMG/M metagenome (GOLD analysis project Ga0068868, IMG submission 64660) | Miscanthus rhizosphere microbial communities from Kellogg Biological Station, Michigan, USA - KBS Miscanthus M4-2 | ecosystem: Host-associated > Plants > Roots > Rhizosphere > Soil ...
CACCGGCCTTACCTACTCGGCCGGCACGCGGGTGCAGGTGCGGGTCCGGGCGATCGGGCCGACGCTGCAGATCAAGGTGTGGCTGGACGGCGGCAGCGAGCCGACGGCGTGGAACGCGCAGGTCGACGACGACGACCTGACCGGCCAGGCGACCGGCCTGCTGGAGTGGCGGGTCTCCGGCAACACGAACGTGGGCACGCTGACGGCCACCCTCGACGACTTCCGGGTCGACGTGATCCGCGCGACCACGCCTGTGCCCGAGTGGCCGGTCCGCTGGGATCAGTCCGGCAACGACGTGACGTCACCGATCGCGGGCGCCGGGATCCTGCGGCGCCTCGGCCAGGGGCAGTCGGCGCTGCGGTCGCCGATGTACCGGCGGATCAGCAGCCTGACCACCCTGCGCGGCTACTGGCCCGGCGAGGACGGCTCCGATGCGACGGCCATGTCCTCGGCGTACAGCGGGGTGGCGGCCGGCTACGTCAGCAACGTGACGTTCGGGGCCGCGGACGGGCCGGCCGGAAGCAGCAAGTTGCTCACCCTGGGATCGGCCGGTCTGGTCAAGGGCGCCTTCCCGTCCGACATCTCGACCACGGCCTGGCAGATTTCTTTCTGCACGAACCTGGCCGGCGGTGATGTCAGCGAGCGGCAGGCGTTCGTGTGGCGCACCTCCAACGGCTACTTCTGGATTTGGTCTGCGTCGACGACCACCTACCGCATCACGGTGCTCGACACCGCCGGGAGCACGCTGCTGTCTTCGGGGTCCGGCAACGGCGGGATCGGGCCCGGCGACAACATCGTGTTCCGGATCAGGTGCACGCTGTCCGGCGGCACGTGGACGGTCGAGCCTGGCTGGTATCAGGAGGGCGATACCGCCCTGACCGGGTTCACCGACACGTTCGCGGGCTCCGCGGGCAAACTGACCGGCTGGTATTCGTCCGCGAACACGGTGATGTCGGGCGCCTACCTCGGGCATGTGTTCGCGACCACGACCACGGCGGAGAGCCTGCAGTCCTACGAGATGCTCTCGGCGATCAACGGCTATCCGGGCGAGACCGCCGGGAGCCGGCTGATCCGGATCAGCGCTGAGGAGGGCGTGCCGCTTCGCGTCTTCGGCGACGCCGACGACACGGCCCCGATGGGCGTGCAGCAGGCTGCCACCTACCTGGATCTCGTCCGCGAGTGCGAGGCCGCCGATCAGGGCACCCTGGTCGAGGGCGGCGCCGGGCTCGGCTACCAGACCCGGGTGTTCCGCTACAACCAGTCGGTGGCGCTCGCCCTCGATTTCGACTCCGGGCACATCGCCGCGCCGCCGCAGCCGGTCGACGACGACCAGCGGCTGCGGAACCGGATTGTGCTGACCCGCACCGGCGGCGGCTCGGCCACCGTGCAGGACACGACCTCCAGCGACAAGAGCGGCGTCTACTCCGACGAGCTCACCGTGAACCTGTCCTCCGACGACCAGCTGCTGGGTCACGCCTACTGGCGGCTGCGGCAGGGCACCCTGGATGAGCTGCGCTGGCCGCGGATCTCGCTGCAACTGCACCGGAACCCGTCGCTGATCGCGGACTGGTGCCAGATCCGGATCGGGTCGCGGATCACGATCGAGACCCCGCCCGGCCAGGTGGGCGTCGAAACCCTCGATCTGATCGTCGAGGGCTGGGCGGAGACGCTCGACACGTACACGTGGGACGTCGAGCTGGTGTGCTCGCCCGCCTCGGGGTGGCAGGTGGCCACCTACGACGAGAGCCGGTACGACCTGCGCACGTGCACGATGTCCGGCGCCCACATCTCGTCGGCGACGTCGCTGACGTTCGCGCTCACCGACGACGAGCAGTGGTCCACCACCGCCGAACCGTACGACCTGACGATCTCCGGCGAGCTGGTCACCGTGACCACCATGAACGCCCGGACCGGCACCGGCCCGTACGCGCAGACCTGCACGGTCACCCGCGCCGTCAACGGGATCGCGAAGACCCTGCCTGACGGCGCGGAAGTCCACATCGCGAACCCCGGGAGGTGGGCCTTGTGACCGTCAACGGCGGCGACATCATCTACGCCGGCGACGTCAACGACTGGCGCCCGGTCACCGCGGTCAAGGCGGCGCTGACCGGCCGCAACAGCACGACCACCAACTCCGCCGACCCCGATCTGTCCGTCAGCCTGCTCGCCAGTGCTACCTACGATTTCACCCTGAAGCTGTTCCTGTCCTCGGCCGCCAACGCGGCAGGCGACTGGCGTGGCGCCCTCACCTGGACGGGTACGGCGTCGGTCAGCTACGGCGCCCTGGCCCTCGTCACCGCCATCGCGTCCGGCGGCTCCGGCGACCTCATCGCCTCGCCGGCGACCCGGTTGGACTCCAGCTCGCCCGGTCTCGACTTTCTGGCCGGCTGCTCGACCGCGGGCATGCTGGCCGTCATCCACGGCCGGATCGTGTGCACCACCGTCAACACGCTGACTCTCGCCTGGTCGCAGCGCACGTCGAACGGCAACGACACCAGGGTGTTGGAGGGCAGCAGCCTGACCGCCTACCGGATCGGCTAGGAGCGACATGTCCTTCCCCGCAGGCCTCACCCTGGTCACCGTCCACGGCCGCCTCGACACGCTGCCCAACGGCGGCGCCGCGGGCATGATCCGGTTCGCGTCGCCGAGCGCCCTGCAGGGCAGCGTGGACAACTCGATCGTGCCGTACATCGACGTCACCGTCGGCCTCGACAGCAGCGGCGAGTTCACCACCCAGCTGCCGGCCACGAACGCGGCGAGCTGGGCGCCGTCCGGGTGGGCGTACACGGTCACGATCAACCTGGGCGTCCGCACGGTCACCGGCACCCTGCAGCTCGATGCGGCGAACACCTCGGTCGAGCTCGCCGACCTGTTCCAGCCGGACGGCGCGGCTGAGGCCGGGCAGACGTACATCCTGCTGTCGCAGAAGGGCGTGTACGGCGGTGTCGCCGCGCTCGACGCCGACACGGGCGAGGTCCTCGACGGCGACGGGAACCCGGTCACCGGAGGCGGCGGCGGGGGCACCCCCTCGGCCACCGTGGTCTCGGAGACCGCCTACGGGCAGTCCGCGTCGGCCGGCAACGCCAGCGCGTACAGCCGCGGCAACCATACGCATGGCACCCCGGCGGCGCCGGCGGCCGCGGACATCTCCGACGCGACCACCGTGGGCCGCAACGTCCTCAAGGCGGCTGACGCCGCGGCCGCGCGTACAGCGATCGGCGCCGGCACGTCGAGCCTGGCGCTCGGTACGACCGGTAGCACCGCGGCCGCGGGCAACGACTCCCGGCTGAGCGACGCCCGGACGCCGACCACCCACGCGAGCTCGCACGCCGACGGCGGCTCCGACGAGGTCGCCCTGGATGGCTCGCAGATCACCACCGGCACCGTGGCGATCGGCCGGCTGCCCACCGGAACCTCCAGCGTCACCGTGGCGCTCGGCAACCACGACCACACCGGCGTCTACCAGCCGCTTGACTCCGACCTCACCACGATTGCCGGGCTGACGGCCACCACGGACAACATGCTCCAGGCTGTCGCAGGCGCTTGGGCGTCGCGCACACCCGCGCAGGTGCGTACGGCGCTGACGTTGCTCCCGGCGATCCTGCTCGGTCCGGTCGACGCGATCCCCGGTGGCACGCCCGCTAACACCCTGGTCATCCGGACCACCTGATGACCGTCCGGCACAACTCGATGACCAACCCGGCCGCCGGGGTGGACCTGACCGGATGGACCGGCGGGTCCGCCTCGATCACGCGGGCCACCGGACTGGCCGGGCTGCCCCGGACCACGGGGATCAAGTCCACCGGCGGCGGCTACTTCCGCACCCCCACCGTGGCGTGCGCCCCTGGCCAGCAGTTCACCGTGTCGTTCTACATGCTGAACAACACCGGGTTCACCCAGACCGGGCACACCACGTACATCTCCTACACCACCTCCGGCCACGGTGAGCAATTCCCAGAGACGTTCTCGACCACCACCGTGGCCGACGGAGCCTCGGCCCGGTCCTCGGCGGTGACCACGATCGCCAGCATCCCGGCCGACGTGACCGGCCTGTTCCTGATCCTCGACGGCTGGCCGGCCAACATGACCGTGACCGCGGTGCTGTTCGAGCCGGTGGCCGCGCTGGACACCTACTTCGACGGCTCGTTCCCCTCCTGCACGTGGGACGGCACGGCGGACCTGTCGGCGTCCACGTTCGATGACACCCCGACCGGGCCGGCCGCGACCCTCTGGAACGGCTCCGCCGAGGTGCCGGTGGATCTTTCTCTCTGGACTGGATCGGCCGAGGTGCCGGTGACCCTGGAGCTTGCCCCATGACCGACTGGATCCTCATCCCCTGCTTGAAGGCGCTGTTCGCCGAGTTCGACCGGATCGCCCCGTCCCGCGACCGCGCCTCGGACGGTTCAATCGGCGACACGGTGCACCAGAACGAGGTGTCGGATCACAACGCCGACGAGACCGGATCGGTGCCGATCCACGACGCGGACCATGTCAACGAGGTCCACGCGATCGACGTCGACAACAACCTGCGCGAGTCCGACCTGACCATGGAGCGCGTCGTCCAGTTCCTGCTCGCGCGCTGCCGGTCGGGCGCCGAGAAGCGGCTGCGCTACATCATCTACAACCGCCGGATCTGGTCGGCGTCGTCCGGCTGGGTGCAGAAGACGTACACCGGGCCGTCGCCGCACACCGAGCACGCGCACTTCAGTGCGTCCTACGAAACCCTGCTCGAAGCCTCGACGGCTTCCTGGCACTTGGAGGACATCCCCGTGGCACTCACCGCTGCCGACAAGGCCTGGTTCGAGTCGCGGCTCGACCAGCGCGCCCGCGAAGACCTGGAAGACATCACCGCCGAGTTGGAGAAGCTGACGGCGACCGTGGCGTTCACCAGCGGTGGTGGCCAGCATTCGCCCGTCGGCGACGGGGTGCTGAATTCCAGCTACCCGGCCGAGCCCGACGCCGAGCGGTCGCTGTTCTGGGTCAACCTGCAGCGGATCCAGACCGACTTGACCGCCATCAAGGCGATTCTCGCCGCCCAGCCGCCGGCGAAGCCCGCCGCGTGACGTGAGTGAGCCCCGAGAAGCTGATTGGCTACGTCCGGGACGCGGGGTGCGTGCTGGTGGGCCTGGGCGGGATCACGTACCAGATCGTCAGCGGCCACGTGAACGGCCAGCTGCTCACCACCTGCATGGGCCTGCTGGGAATCGCGGGCGGGATCAGGGTGTGGCAGCTGCGTCCGGGTTCGAGCTCGGCTGGTCGTGGACGGTCGTCATCCTCGCCGCCGCGGGCCTCGTCGTCGCAGTCTTCCTCCTCGGCGGAGGGTGAGCCATGACCACGCCGTATGTGCGGTTCTGGTATGCGATCGCGGTGGCGTTCATCGCCGTGGTCGCGATCTCGCTGGCGGGCGTGGCCTACACCAACCACGTGCAGAAGCAGGCCGAGCAGCGCGCCGAGCTGGTCCGGATCGAGTCGGACCGGCGCTGGTGCGCCCTGCTGGTCGACATCGGCAACTCGCAGCGTGCGGTGCCGCCGAAGACGCCGTCGGGCCTGCGGTTCGCTGCGGAGATCGACCGGTTGCGCCGAGAGTTCGGCTGCCCGGAGCGCTAGACCAACCTCGTTTCTAATATGAACGAGGTTGATTCTCTACGCCTCGGACCACGTCCCGCCGACGGTCCGCATCCACCGCCTGGCCGCGCCCCGCGCGTAGTGCTCGGCGTGCTCCCCGTCGTACAGGCACCCGGGCAACCCGGACCACGGCACACACCAGCCCAGGGCCGCGACGTACCAGCGGTCGCCCGGCAGGCCGCCCAAGACGATCTGGACGGTCCGCGATCCCCACGGGTCGCCATTGCGCCATATGTCTTTCACCTGCGGAAACGAGTTCCCGAGGTCGATTCGCTCCACACACTCATTAGAACGCACGTTCGGAGGAACCATGAACGTCGCACGCATCCGCAAGGCCCTCGCCGCGGCCCTCGCCGCCGGCGTCACTGCTGCCCTCGCCTCGCTGCAGGCCACCGGGCACGTCGACAGCAACACGGTCACCCAGGCCGTCGGGGCCGGCGTCGCTGCCGCCCTCCTCGCCGGGATCGCGACGTACGCCGCGAAGAACGCCCCGCCCCTGCCGCCTGCGTAGATCTGTCGCACCCCTGAGCTAAGCTCTCGGACATCCACGGGCGCCCGCCTCGACTTCGGTCGAGGCGGGCGCTTTTTGCGTGCTCCGAGCGGGGAATTGAACCCCGCTTCCCTCCGCCGCCTGATCGATCCCGGCGCGATCGTCGCCCAAGTCCGGAGCGCTTCCGAGGGTACGGTCAAGCCGAGCGGATGGTCATCTTCAGTTCTGCTGCTCGACGCTGGTCACCTTGATCGTGATCTTCGACTTCGACGACTTCGTGGACACGAGCTCCATGTCGTAGTGCACCGTCGTCCCTTCGATGGTCAGGTTGCCGACCTGCGGCGCGTCCTCGACCCCGTTGATTTCGTAGACGATCTCCCAGGTCACGTCCGGGTCGAGCGAAAGCGTGCCGTTGTACGTGACGTCCGGTTTGAGGGTGATGTTGCAGCCGGCCGAGCCGAAGCAATGCTTCTCGGTGACCTTCGCCGCGATGGCGAAGTCCGACGTCGTGGGCGTGTACGTGATCGCCGGCGTCGTGTCCTCGGCAACCGGCTCGGTGTTGCAGATCCCGCCGCCGCACGGATCCTGTGGAAGCGGCGGCGCTGAGGAAGCGGCCGCCGGCTTGCCGCCGCCGCCCTTGGCCGCGTAGCCAATGCCACCGGCAACGCCAACCAGGAGGAGAACGCCGACCACGCCGACAACCCACAACAGCGGCCTGCGGGACTTCGAGGCTGGGGGCGGGGGCTGCGCCGGCCAACTCGGCGGCGGCAGGTCGTCGGGTCCGGGCACGACGGGCGGCTGGTAGTGGGGTGGCTGCGTCATCGGTTGGTCCCTGGTCTCGCGGTGACGGGGCGATCACAGGGTGAGGTATCCATGCAACCCGGTCAATCCGATGATCGGCGGCCCACGATGGATGATCGGCGGGCCTACGCCGCCTTGGGTGGCCGGCGCGTCTCGTCGACCTCCCGGATACGGCGCTTCGCGGTCGATTCGGAGACGCCGTAGTAGTCGACGACGACCCGCACGATCTGGTTGTACGGCACCCGCAGCCCGCGGGCACGGGCGATGTACTCCTCGATCGCCTCGCCCTGATCCTCGCTGTCGTCGTCCGGCTCGTCGTCGAGCGGCACGTCTACCTCGTCGTCCTCAGACGGTTCGGCGAGGCCTCCGGTTGCCATGATCTCCTTGGCCTGCCGGTAGCGCACGCCGCCCTTCTCGACGATGCGGCCCCACCAGCCGATCTCGGCGGGTTCAGTGGGTTCATCCTCGGTGACACCGACCGTGGCCTGCACTTTCGTGCGCCTGACACCTTCGATCGATGGGGGAGGGGAGGGGTTGCGGATCTTGCGGATGAGTGGGGTGAAGAGCAGGAACAGGCCGTAGGCGGCGAGCGCGGCGGCCAGCCAAGCCCAGCTGCGGTGCGCGTCCGGCGCATCGGAAAGAGTCATCACGCGTTCCCGAAGAGCATGGTGGGGATGGGGGCAACGATGCCGGTCAGGAAGTTCACGCTGCCGAGGGTCAGTTCACCGACGATGCCGCGCGGCAGGTCGGCCAGCATGCCCAGCAGGATCGCCGCGATCCACAGCTTCCCGTTGAGCCGGTACAGCGCCGACTGCGGAAACGTAAGCGTCGCGAACCGGCCCAGCTTCTTCGATGCCCGCACCGGCAGCAGGCAGCCGATCGTGTAGATCCACAGGATGCCGACGGCCGCGCCAACCAGCAGGTTGATCGACGCCCCGGCGATGTACGCGCCCTTCGTTGCGTCGAGCAGTTGCTGGATCAGCATGCGCAGCGTATCCACCGTCCACCCGTCCAGCGGGGAGCCGTTGAAGCCCTCGCGGACGGCAGGCACGGCGAGCAGGAACGCGATCCGGTCGCGGATGCTGTTGGGGCCGACGGACATGTAGTCGATGACCAGGGCGAGCAGCAGCACCATCGCGGTCGCGGTCGGCGACATCGAATGGTGGTCGCCGGCGGTCGGGGCCGGCGCGGTGAGGGCGTAGACCATCAGCCTGCCCAGTCCAGCACCTTGACGTTGCCGTCCCACACCTCGAGGCGCGGCAAGCTCATCGGCTCGTTCGCGGCCTCGGCCTGCCGGGTCAGGGCGACCAGGCGCTCGTTGAGCAGGCCGGGCAGGTACGGCGAGTCGATGTCGGCGTCGAGCAGGAACAGCCACTTGTGCAGCACCTCGTACTGCCCGTCGAAGATCTTCAACTGGTAGCGGCGGGTCATCGTGGCTCCCGTCATCAGGGACATCAGTTCTCCTCGGGGGTGTGGACGAGGTGCCAGAGGGCGGCGCCCATGCCGAGGACGGCGACGGGCACGCCGGAGACGGCGAGGGTGATAGGCCAGGGGGCGGCGGTCATGCCGCGGGCGATCATCAGGTGGTAGGCGGCCTGTCCGGCGAAGCCGAGAAGCAGCGAGCCGACCGCCGAGAAGCGGGCGAAGGTGCGCGCCCGGGCGCTTCCGGCGCGGGACAGCCACACGTACAGCGCGTACGCGGCGTACGTCTCGAGGCCGACGGGCAGGGTGATCGCCGTGTTGATCGAGAAGCGGTCGGCGATGCCCGGAAGCGGGTGCACCTGACCGAACCCGGTGAGCCGGCCGAGGTCCACCCAGCCGGCCCAGATCGCGACGAACGCGGGCGCGGCGAGAAGCAGCAGCGGCCAGCGTGAGACGCGGTTCGGAAGCGGGGTCACGGACGCCGGGGGAGGTGCTTCCGTGACCCCGCTGACCTGCGGGGATGGCGCGGGGACGGGTGCTGCCGATTCGAGCGGGATGGGGACGGGCCGGAAGCGGGCCGGGATGGCCGGGCGGGGGTGCTTCCGGCCCGCGACCATGCGGAACTGGCGGCGGCGGATCCGCCGCCGTTCCTGGTGCTCAGCCGTAAGTCGCTCGTGGATCTCGGAAGCCTTCGGGAAGCCGATCGAGAGCGCATCTTGGATCTTGCGCTTGGGCGGCACGGCCCGCTTCTGGGCGGCCAGGTCCCGAGCGGCGGGCATCAGCTCGTCGACGTCGAGAGTGGAGGTTGGAGGCACTGCCTCATCATGTCGCGAAAGTCGCGACTAGCGCAATAGACGCCATGGGCGCGAGAATACGACCATGACGCCGACGGTCGCGAAAGACGTGGAAACATCCTTGCCACCACCTGGGGGCGAGGAGTGCGACGTGGCGGACTGGATGAGCGTGGTCGAAGCGGCCGAGGTGCTCGAAGTCACCGTGCGCACCATCCAGCGTTCACTCGCCGACGACGAGCGCCGCACCCGCGAATGGGGCACCGAAGGTCAGGGCTGGCGGTACAAGCCCCTGGCCGAGCGGACGATCTACCAGCTTCGGCGCAGCGTCGTGTTCCGTAAGGCGGGCCGGCCGGAGGAGGCCTAGCTCTCGGGGTCCTCGGCGAGCTCTCCCCGGTGCTCGGCGATCCACCGTTCGACGTCCTCGACGAGCCACACCGAGCCGTTGGGCATGTCGTCGAAGCTGTCCGGGAAGTGCTTCGTCCGGTCCTTGGTCAGAGTCAGCGCGTACTGCCGGGTGATGCCGAGCCGGTCGGCGATGTCCCCGGTTGTGTACAGCCTGCCCTTCGCACCCACGCCGATGACGCTAGGTATGCGTGCAGCTTCTGTATGAAACTTGCGCAGAAACCTTCCCTATGACAGTTCCAGGTGTAACCTCCCTCGCGAAGGAGGCCCGGGCCGGCGCCTGCATAACCCGGCCCGGGCTTCCCCCTTCGATGCAGCGAAGGAGGCGGCCCCATGGCCGATCTACCGAAGGTGGGCGAGCACGTCACGGTGCTCCCGCCCTACGAGCAGGACGTCTACATCCTCGCGTTCCAGCACTACGCGACCGTCTCGCGGCGGGTCGACGACGGATACATGATCAGGCTGGCCGACGTGTGGCCGCCGAACGAGGAGTTCGGCCCGTTCCCTCCCGAGCGGCTCGCCCACGGCTGGCGTGACAACGCGGGCAGGTGGCGGGCATGATGCCGCAGCCGCCGGTCCCGAAGTGGCCGTCCGACCGGGCCCGCATCCAGAACAACCGGCTCCTGGTCGCCGGACGCACCGGGTGGCCTGAGGGTGCTCTGCGGGCGTGCGCCGACCTCGAAGACCGCCATCCGGGCTGGCACGTGTGGTGGATGCCCGAGAACGCGGCGGCCGGATGGGAGCGGCCGGCCGGCTTCTGTGCGGAGTATGAGGGCAGCTACCACCGCGCGGAGATCTTCCGCACCAGCGTGGAGGAACTCGCCGAGCGGATGGCCGAGGGCGTGCCGGAGCACGAGTACGACATCCATGGCCTCAAGATCTGCGCGTGGTGCCTGCAGCATCCTGGGCAGCGCCCGGTGCGGCTCTAGTGCGGGTCCTTCGGCGGCCGATGCTTGGCGATCCAGGCTTCGACGTCGGCGGTGGTCCAGACCCAGCCCTGCGTGAGTTTCGTGCCGGCCGGGAAGCCGCGGCGGCCGGAGAGTTCACGCGCGTACGACTTGGAAACGCCGAGCCGCTGGGCGATCTCGGCGAGCCCGACCACGCGCGGCGCTGCCATGAGCCTGCACGGTATTGCCGTGCGGTCTCACCGTCCGATCGCACGGTGATCCGCATTGCGCGGACCTGCACAGATGGGGTCGTACGTTCGGTTGAAGGCTTTACTACATCATGCATTTTTACTGGGAC
>Ga0068868_100003620_pt1 | contig 10778 bp, 9 predicted proteins | sample KBSMisM42_FD_64660 | JGI IMG/M metagenome (GOLD analysis project Ga0068868, IMG submission 64660) | Miscanthus rhizosphere microbial communities from Kellogg Biological Station, Michigan, USA - KBS Miscanthus M4-2 | ecosystem: Host-associated > Plants > Roots > Rhizosphere > Soil ...
GCGCTGGTGCAGGTGCGCGAAGGCGCGCCGCTCGCCTCGGCGCTCGCCGGCAAGAAGCGCTTTCCCGGCATCCTGGCCATGTTCTCGCGCCTCGGTGAGCAGACCGGGCAGCTGCCGACGATGCTCGAACGCGCCGCCAAGCAGCTCTCGGCCGAGGTGCAGCGCCGGGCGATGCAGATGGCGACGATCCTGGAGCCGCTGCTGATCGTCGGCATGGGCGGCGTGGTGATGATGATCGTGCTGGCCGTGCTTCTTCCCATCATTCAGCTGAACAGCTTCGTCAAATAGCCGGCTCCGCCGGCCATTTGCGAAGCTGCGCTTGCAGGGCTGCTCCCTCCCCGCTTCGCTCCCCTCCCTCCGAGAGGGAGGGGCGGACGCCTTTGGCGTCCCTTTGGAGTCGTGACACCTATGATGGGACGCTATGCCTGCTTCACTTGAAGGTCAGTTGGTCGTCGCGATCTCGTCGCGGGCGCTGTTCGACTTCGAGGAAGAAAACCGCCACTTCGAGGCCAACGACGACCGGGCCTACATGCAGCTGCAGCTCGAGCGCATCGACCAGGCGGCCAAGCCGGGGGTGGCGTTCTCGCTGGTGCAAAAGCTCCTCGCCTTCAACGACGCGACGACGCAGCGGGTCGAGGTCGTGATCCTGTCGCGCAACGACCCGGTCTCGGGCATGCGCGTGTTCCGCTCGGCCCAGGCCTACGGCATGCCGATCCAGCGCGGCGTGTTCACCCGCGGCGAATCGCCGTGGCGCTACCTGCGCCCGCTCGCCGCCAATCTGTTCCTCTCGACCAACGAGACCGACGTGCGCTCGGCGCTCGAGACCGGCGTGCCGGCGGCGCGCGTCTATCCGCACTCGGCCCGGGCCTCGGACCGGCATCCGAACGAGGTGCGGATCGCCTTCGACGGCGACGCCGTGCTGTTCTCCGACGAGGCCGAGCGCGTCTACCAGTCGGGCGGGCTCGATGCCTTCCAGGCGCACGAGCGCGACCACTCCGGGACGCCGCTCGCCGCCGGCCCGTTCCAGCCGCTGCTGCTGGCGCTGCAGCGGCTGCAGCACGAGCCGGTGCACGGCATGCGCATCCGCACCGCGCTCGTCACCGCGCGCAGCGCGCCGGCGCACGAGCGAGCGATCCGCACGCTCATGGAGTGGAACGTCGAGATCGACGAGGCGATGTTCCTCGGCGGCCTGGCCAAGGGCGAGTTCCTGCGCGAGTTCGAGCCCGACTTCTTCTTCGACGACCAGACCGGGCACATCGAGAACGCCGCCGCCCACGTGCCCTCAGGGCATGTCGCCGCCGGCGTCTCCAACCCACGCGACGCGGGCTGAAGAGCCGCTAGGGCCTGTTAGCGCAGGTTGCCGGTGTGGCCGAGCGAGTAGCGGCCGGGCTGCGGCCAGACCGTGAGCCCGTGCGGCTCGCGGCCGACCTTGATCTTGTCGACCGTTCCCTGGGTGGTCTCGATCCGGTAGACGACGTCGTCGAAGCGGCCGGACAGCCAGAGGTACTTGCCGTCGGCACTTACGTTGCCCATGTCGGGGCTGCCGCCGCCCGGGATCGGCCAGGTCTGCAGCACCTTGCCGCTGGCGAAGTCGATCACCGAGACGCTGCCCGGGCCGCCCGGCTTGCCGTGGATCTCGTTGCTGCCGCGGTTGGCGACGTAGAGCTTCCTGCCGTCGCGGCTCGGATACAGGCCGTGGGCGCCGACGCCGGTATCGATGAAGCCGATCTGCCGGAAGGTTTCGCCGTCGACGACGTGCACGCCGTCGGCCATCATGTCGGCGACGTAGAAGCGCTTGCCGTCGGGCGAGACGCGGATGTCCTGCGGCATGCCGGGCGTGGTGCAGATCGCGCCGGCACCGGCCGGGTCGGGCACCTTCTTCGGCTTCTTGCCGGGCTTGTCGATCACCGCCAGGACCTCGGGGCGAGCGAAGTACTTGCTGAGACGAAGCGTCCCCAGCACCTTGCGGTTGACGAGGTCGATCTTGGTCACCGAGCCACTGAACTCGCAGGTGAAGATCGCGAACCGGCCGTCGATCGAGAAGTCGGCGTGGTTGAGGCCGGCGCAGGCCGGCGTCGGCACCGAGCCGCCGAGCTTCATCGTCTGCGGGTCGCGAAAGTCGAGCCGCTTGTACGCCTCGGCGACGACGATCGCCTCCTTGCCGTCGGGCGTCCAGTACATGTTGTACGGGTCATCGACGGCGATCGACTTGCCGGGCTTCCCGGTCTTCGGATCGATCGGCGTCAGGCTGCCGTCGGTCCGGCCCTCGGCGTTGTTGGCCACCCAGAGCGTGCGCAGGTCCCAGGACGGCACGACGTGCTGCGGATTGACCCCGACCTTGTAGGTGTCGATCACCTTGAGGGTCTCGGGATCGATCACCGACACCGTGTTGGCGGCGCGGTTGGGCACGTAGACCCGCGGCAGGGCACCGGCGACCGCCGGCCCGAGGCGACCCGCAGCGGTCTCGCTGTAGAGGTTGCTGCGGTCGGGAACGGCGGGCATCCCGGGCACCGGGACCATGGCCGCCGCCGGCGCCGGGTCGGTTGCCGGCTGCGCGCCCACCCACCAGGCGGCGGCAGCGAGCGCTGCGAACACGCCCGCGCCGAGGGCGGGCCGGATCATCTTTTGCATGCGGGGAGTCGTCGTGGAGATTTGAAGGAAGCCGTCGATTATCGAACGGCAGCCTTGCGGATCGCGTTGACGCTGGCGGCGACGATCAGGTCGACGCCGGCCTGGCCGAGGGCGGCGGTCGCGGCGCGCGGGTCGCCATAGGTGCCGTCGGCCGCGGACGGCGGCTGCGCCAGCCGATCGGCCCGCACCAGGCGCGGGTCGACCGCGAGCATCAGCGAGGTGTCGGCGCTACCGGCATGGGTGCCGATCTGCGCCTCACTGAGGCCGCGCTGGCGCAACGCGGCGGCGAACGGCTCGGTCGCCGACTTGTAGTACTCGGGGATGAAATGCACCCGGACCTTCGTCGCCGCCCATTCGCGATCCAGCTTCGCCGCGACCGCGGCGAGATCGGACTGGTAGCCGCCGTGGTCGCCGATCAGCACGATGTCGCGAAAGCCGGCGCGGCGAAAGCTGCGCGCCGCGCCTTCGAGCACGCCCTTGAACGCCTCGGGCGTGACCGAGATCGTGCCGGCGAAGCGGATGTGCCCGCTGCTGCCGGCGACGTCGCCCTCGGGCACGTAGGCGACGACCGGGGCCACCAGGGCATTGCCGAGCTGGGTCGCGATCCGCCCGGCGAGCACGTGGGCACGGACGTTGTGCTTGCCGAGGGCCATGTGCGGCCCGCTCTGCTCGGTGCCGCCCACCGGCACGATGACGGTGGTGTGGCCGGCGGCGATGGCATCGCGCAGCTCCGTCCAGGTCATGTCCTCGAGGAACACGGTCGCCTCGGCGGCACCTGCCAGCGAAGGCGACAGCAGCGACACGGCCAGGGCGAGCACGGCGACGACGGTTTTCATTGGGGGAGATTCCTAGGAGATGCCGTAGCCGCGCAGGCGCTCGAGATCGAGCACGCGCACGCCACCGTACTCGACCCGGATGACGCCGCGCTCGTCGAGCCGCTTCAAGGCCTCGTTGACCCGCTGCCGCGACAGGCCCACCAGGTAGCCGAGCTCCTGCTGGGTGATGCGCAGCAGCGAGCCGACGCCCGGATAGAGGAGCGGATGGAACAGCGCCGCCAGGCTGCGCGCCACCCGGGCATCGGGATCGCTCAGCCGGTCGATCTCGCGCGCGGCGATGAACTGGCCGAGCCGCTCGTTGAGCTGCTGGACGATGAAGCGGTTGAAAGGGATGCTGCGATCGAGCAGCCAGTGGAAGGTGTCGACGCTCAGGCCCGCGACCACGCTCTTGCGCAGCGCCTGGATGTTGTAGCGGTAGGCCTCGCGCTTGATGACCGTGCCTTCGCCGAACCAGCCTCCGGGCGCGATGCCGGTGAACGTGACCGGCACACCCATCGCCGTGTCGTTGCTCATCTTCAGCAGGCCGTCGACCACGCCGAACCAGTAGGTGACCGGCCGGCCGACCCGGCACAGGAGCTCGCCCACCTCGACCTGCACCACCTTCAGGTCGGCCAGGGCCCGCTCGCGCTCGTTCGGCAGCAGCGCTGGGAGCCACGCCATCTCGGCCAGCTCCGGCGGCTCGGGCGTGCGCGCGCGGGCAAGCAGGTAGGCGGCGGACGAAAAGCGCGACACGCCGCGATTGTCCTCGCCACCGCTTGACCAAACAAGTGTTTGTCTTTCTAATACAAAGATGGATCCCGCCCGCCGGCGCGGCCACAGTCGCCTGCCGCAACTCCTCGACGAAGCGGCGCGCGCGTTCGCCTCGCGCGGCTTCGCCGCCGCGTCGGTGCGCGAGATCGTCGGCCCGATCGGCATGCTGCCGGGCTCGCTCTACTGCCACTTTGCGACCAAGGAAGCGCTCCTGGTCGCGGTCTACAAGGTAGGCGTGGAGCGGATCTCGGCCGCCGTCGACGCCGCGGTCGCGCCGCTGACCGAGCCCTGGGCCCGGCTCGAGGCCGGCTGCGTCGCCCATCTCGCGTCGCTGCTCGACCAGACCGACTATTCACAGGTGGTGATCCGGGTGCGGCCGAGCGACGCGCCGGCGGTGGCCGACGAGCTGATCGCGCTGCGCGACGCCTACGAGAAGCGCTGGACGACGCTGCTCGCGGCGCTGCCCCTCGATCGCTCGGTCAGCCGCTCCGACCTGCGCCTGTTCCTGATGGGGGCGCTCAACTGGAGCCAGACCTGGTACCGCGACGACGGCGGGTCGAGCCCGGCGAAGATCGCCCGGCGCTTCGTCGGCCTGCTGAAGAGCGGCCTGGCGGAAAAGATGAAGGAAGCCGCATGACCCTCGAAGACGCCTTTCGCCCGCGCGTGCTGGTCACCAAGATCGGCCTCGACGGCCACGACCGCGGCAGCCGGATCGTCGCCGCCGCCTGCCGCGACGCCGGCATGGAGGTGATCTACACCCCGCCGTGGCAGACGATCGCCGCGGTGGTCAAGCTCGCGCTCGAGGAAGACGTCGACGTGGTCGGCATCTCCTCGCTCGCCACCGACCACCTGATCGTGCCCAAGCTGATGAACGCCCTGCGCGAGGCCGGCCTCGGCCACATGCGGGTCGTCGTCGGCGGCATCGTCCCGGACAACGAGGAAGCCCTGCTGCTGCAGAGCGGCGTGCGCCAGGTGTTCCATCCCGGCGGCACGATGGACGAGATCACCGCGCGCATCCGCGCCTACGCGCTCGAGGCCCGGCAGGCCGGCGCCCACGCCGATCAGGGAAGCACGCCATGAACAAGCCGGTCGAATCGCCGTTCGCCGCCGGCGCCGCCGACGCCAAGGCGCGCTGGGAGCGCGAGTACCGCGAGTCCATGGTCACCGAGCGCGCTACCGAGAACGTGTCCGGCATCCCGGTCCACCCGCTCTACGGCCCGGACGACTGGTCGGCGTACGGCCAGGCCGATCCGCTCGGCTTCCCCGGACAGCCCGACTACACCCGCGGCATCTACGCCACCATGCACCGCGGTCGCACCTGGACCCAGCGGCAGCTGATCGGCCTGGGCACGCCCGCCGACTACAACGAGCGCCTGCTCGGCATCATGGACCGCGGGGCCACCGCGGTCTCGCTGATCCCGTGCAACTCGGTCTATCGCGGCTACGACATGGATTCGGTCGAGCCCGAGCTGCTCGGCACCTGCGGCGTGGTCGTGAACAACGCCGACCACATGGACCGTTGCCTCGAGGGCGTCGACCTGAACCGCATCTCCTGCGCGTTGAACGACCCGTCGCCCTTCACCCTGCTCGCGTTCATGCTGGTCACGGCGGAGGGGCGCGGCGTCGATTGGAAAAACGTTACCGGCACCTCGAACCAGAGCGACTACCTCTCGCACCACGTCGCCAACCACATGTTCTACCGGCTCTCGCTGCCGGGCGCGCGTCGGGTGCTGCTGGACCACATCGCCTTCTGCAACGAGAAGGTGCCGCGCTGGAATCCGATGTCGGTAGTCGGCCAGCACATGCAGCAGGCCGGCGCGACGCCGGCCGAGGCGATGGCCTTCACCCTCGCGACCGCGGTGCAGAACGCCGAGGACTGCATCGCCCGCGGCATGGAGCCCGACCAGTTCCTGCCCCGCTTCACCTTCTTCTTCGACATCTCGCTCAGCTTCTTCGAGGAGGTCGCCAAATTCCGCGCCGGCCGGCGGATCTGGGCGCGGCTCGCCCGCGAGCGTCTCGGCGCGAAGAAGGAAGCCGCCTGGCGCTTCAAGTTCCACGCCCAGACCTCGGGCGTCGACCTCACCCGACAGCAGCCGCTCAACAACATCGCCCGGGTCGCCGTGCAGGCGATGGCCGGCATCTTCGGCGGCCTGCAGTCGCTGCACACCGATGCCTACGACGAGGCCTTCCAGGTGCCGAGCGAGGCCGGCGCGCGCATCGCCGTCGCCACCCAGAACATCCTGCGCGAGGAGGCGCATCTCACCGACGTGATCGATCCGCTCGGCGGCTCGTTCTACGTCGAGGCGCTGACCGATGCGATGGAGGAGAAGATCCTTGCGATCATGAAGACGGTCGAGGACGCGGGCGGCATGTACAAGGCGGTCGAGTCCGGCCTGGTGCAGCGCATGATCGGCGCCTCGGCGCTGCGCCTCCAGCACCGGGTCGACAGCGGCGAGCAGACGATCGTCGGCGTCAACGCCTATCGGGCCGACGACGACGCGGCAACCCGGCCCGCGGTCGAGCGGCCCGATCCCGCGAAGATGCAGGCCCACCTCGACGCCTTCTCCGCCTGGAAGGCGAGGCGCTCGGCGGCGGCCGTGAACGCCGCGCTCGATGCACTGAGCCGCGCCGCCGAGGACCCGAACGCGAACGTCTTCGCCGCGGTGGTCGATGGTGCCCGCGCCGGCCTGAGCAATGAGGAGATCTGCGCGCGGCTGCGGCGCGACCTCGGCTTCGGCCAGCCGCTCGCCTTCGTCTGACGGCGTGACCGCCGCCACCCTTCCCACGGCGCTCGCTGCGCGCGCCCTGGCCGGCGAGCGGCGGGCGATCTCCCGCCTCCTGACCCTGTTCGACGACGACGCGCCCGGCGCCCGCCAAGCCGCGGCGACGCTGGCCGCGCACGCCGGCAAGGCGCGCATCGTCGGCGTCACCGGCGTGCCTGGCAGCGGCAAGTCGACGCTGGTGAATGCGCTGCTTGGCGCCTGGCTGGGCCGCGGCCTCGAGGTCGCGGTCCTGGCCTTCGATCCGTCGAGCCCGATCAGCGGTGGCGCCGTTCTCGGCGACCGGATCCGGATGGGTGAGCATGGTGCCCATCCGAACGCATTCGTCCGCTCCTTCTCCGCCCGCGGCGAGCTCGGTGGCCTGTCGCGCTCGGCGCGGGCGGCGATCGACTGCCTCGACGCCGCCGGCTTCGACCGCGTGATCGTCGAGACCGTCGGCACCGGCCAATCGGAAACGCGGATCGCCGCGCTCGCCGACACGCGGGTCGTCGTCTGTCCGCCGGGGCTGGGCGACGATGTCCAGGCGCTGAAGGCCGGAACGCTCGAGATCGCCGACGTGCTCGCCGTCAGCAAGGGCGATCTGCCCCTGGCCGAGCAGACGGCGCGCGAGATGCGCGACATGCTCGGCCTGCGCCGCCCGCCCGAGGCGAATGCCTGGAAGCCGCGCGTCGTCGTCGTCCGCGCCCTCGCCGAGGGCGGCATCGACGGCCTGCTCGAGGCGCTCGAAGCCCATGCGCTTTCGGTTCCGGCGGGCCGGCGCCTGCGCGAGGCCACGGCGACGCTCCTGCCCGTCCCCGATCCGGCGACGATCTCGCCCGACGACGCCGACGGCTGGCGCGCCCGCCTGCAGGCGCTCGCCGCGCGCGACGGCCTGTGCAGCGCTCTCGGCATCACGGCGCTCGCCGGCGGTCCGGGCCGATCGGAGGTGGCGATGACGGTCGCGGCGCGGCACCTCAACTTCAACGGCGGCTGCCATGGCGGCGCGATCTTCGCGCTCGCCGACAGCGCCTTCGGCCTGGCGTCGAACTCGCACGGCCCGCTCGCCTCCGGGATCGCCGCGCACATCACCTATCAGGCCGGCGTCCGTGAGGGCGAGCGCCTCGTCGCGCGCGCAACCGAGGTGAGCCGCAGCCGGCGCATCGCCGTCTACCGGATCGAAGTCGTCCGGCCCGAGCCGGGCGGCGGCGAAACGGCGGTCTCGAGCTTCACCGGCACGGTGTCGATCAAGGCCTGAACCGGCTCAAGGCGAGGGATACACCCGAGGGTGTTGTCCCGTAGATTGTCGGCAGAACGACAACTTGGCGTCAAAATTTTCCTAGAGTCGCGATTGACGCTCGGCGCCCGTCGCGTGGCTGCCTCGTTCGAAAGTTTGATCGTGACGTCGACCTTTCCCCGCCTCCTGCTGGACCACGCCGCCCGCCGTCCGTCGGCGCCGGCGTTGCGCGAGAAGGACTTCGGCATCTGGCAGACGCTCACCTGGAGCGAGCTCGCGGCGCTCGTCCGGGCGCTGGCCTGCGGCCTCGCCGAAGCGGGCCTGCAGCGCGGCGAGCACCTGGTGGTCATCGGCGAGAACCGGCCGCGGCTCTATGCGGCGATGCTGGCGGCGCAGGCGCTGGGTGCGGTTCCGGTGCCGCTCTACCAGGACGCGGCGGCCACCGAGTACGTGTTCCCGATCGGCAATGCCGAAGTCGCCTTCACGATCGTCGAGGACCAGGAGCAGGTCGACAAGATGATCGAGGTGCGCGCCTCGTGCCCGCGGATCTCGCGCATCTGGTTCGACGACCCGCGGGGGCTGCGCCACTACGACGAGCCCGGCCTGGCGCCACTCGATGCACTGGTCGCCGCCGGCCGGGCCTGGGACGAGAAGCACCCGGGCTTCTTCGAAGCCGAGGTCGACAAGGCGAAGACCTCCGACGTCGCCGCGCTGTTCTTCACCTCGGGCACGACCGGCAACCCCAAGGGCGTGGTGCACACCCACGCCACGCTGATCGACCGCGCCGCCGCCGGCGCCCGCTTCGACAAGCTCACCGCCGACGACGAGGTGCTCGCCTACCTGCCGCCGGCATGGGTCGGGCAGAACATCTTCTCGTACGCGCAATGGCTGGTCTGCGGCTACGTCGTCAACTGCCCGGAGTCGGCGAGCACGGTGACGATCGACCTGAAGGAGATCGGGCCGACCTACTACTTCGCGCCGCCGCGGGTGTTCGAGGGCCTGCTCACCAGCGTCATGATCCGCATGGAAGACGCCGGCCGCTTCAAGCGCTGGCTGTTCGACCGGGCGATGGCGCTCGCCCGCCGGGTCGGCCCGGCGCTGATGGACAAGAAGCCCGTCGGCAGCCTCGACCGGCTGCGCTACGCCATCGGCAAGGTCCTCATCTACGGCCCGCTGCGCAACACCCTCGGCTTCTCGCGGGTGCGCGTGGCCTACACCGCCGGCGAGGCGATCGGCCCGGACCTCTTCACCTTCTACCGTTCGCTCGGCATCAACCTGAAGCAGCTCTACGGCTCGACCGAGACCGCGGTCTTCGTCTGCCTCCAGCCCGACAACGAGGCCCGCTCCGACACCGTCGGCGTGCCGATCGAGGGCGTGGAGCTCAAGGTCGAGCCGAGCGGCGAGATCCTGGTGCGCTCGCCGGGACTCCTGAAGGAGTACTACAAGAACCCCGAGGCGACCGCCGAGGTGCTGACTGCCGACGGCTGGTACCGCACCGGCGACGCGGGCTTTCTCGATGCCGCCGGCCACGTGAAGATCATCGACCGCGCCAAGGACGTCGGCCGGATCGCCGGCGGCGACCACGACGGCGCCCTGTTCGCCCCCAAGTACATCGAGAACAAGCTCAAGTTCTTCCCCTACATCAAGGAGGCGGTGGCCTTCGGCGACGGACGCGAGAAGGTCTGCGTCTTCGTCAACATCGACCTCGAGGCGGTCGGCAACTGGGCCGAGAAGCGCAACCTCCCGTACGGCGGCTACACCGAGCTGTCGCAGAAGCCCGAGGTCTCGGCCCTGGTGAAGGAGTGCGTCGCGAAGGTCAATGCCGACCTCGCCACCGACGAGAAGCTCGCCGGCAGCCAGATCAGCCGCTTCCTGATCCTGCACAAGGAGCTCGACGCCGACGACGGCGAGCTCACCCGCACCCGCAAGGTCCGGCGCGGCTTCATCGCCGAGCGCTACGACGTGCTGGTCGATGCGCTTTACGGCGGCAAGAGCGAGCAGTACGTCGAGACCCAGGTGAAGTTCGAGGACGGGCGCATCGGCAAGGTGGCGGCGACGCTGAAGATCGTCGACGTGCCCACCTTCGCCCCGGTCGGGCGCGCCGCGTGATGGTTGCGCGGCCGACCGGCGAGGTCATCCTCGACGTGCACAACATCAGCCTTCGCTTCGGCGGCGTGAAGGCGCTGAGCGACATCAGCTTCGACGTCCGCGAGCACGAGATCCGCGCCATCATCGGCCCGAACGGCGCCGGCAAGAGCTCGATGCTCAATTGCATCAACGGCGTCTACCAGCCGCAGGAAGGCTCGATCAGCCTGCGCGGCCAGACCTTCCGGCACATGAACTCGCGCCAGGTCGCGCAGATGGGCGTAGCCCGCACCTTCCAGAACCTGGCCTTGTTCAAGGGCATGAGCGTCCTCGACAACCTCATGACCGGGCGCCACCTTCAGATGCGCAGCAACCTGTTCCAGCAGGCGATCCGCTGGGGCGCGGCCGAGCGCGAGGAGACCGAGCAGCGCGTCGTCGTCGAGCGCATCATCGACTTCCTCGAGATCCAGGCCTACCGCAAGA
>Ga0068868_100003621_pt1 | contig 10778 bp, 6 predicted proteins | sample KBSMisM42_FD_64660 | JGI IMG/M metagenome (GOLD analysis project Ga0068868, IMG submission 64660) | Miscanthus rhizosphere microbial communities from Kellogg Biological Station, Michigan, USA - KBS Miscanthus M4-2 | ecosystem: Host-associated > Plants > Roots > Rhizosphere > Soil ...
ACAAACTTTTTTCTATTAGTATACAATTGCCCGAAGAATTGCCTCATTTATTCGCTTACGGTTATGAAAAAAAAAGGTTTTTATTCCAGGCTCATTGCTCCGTTTGCTTTTTTATATGGATTGTGTTTGATATCGTGCTTTCTGTCGTGCAATGCCGACGGAAAAAGTAAAAAATATGTCATTGGATTTTCCCAATGTACGTTCGGCGATGTTTGGCGGAAGACAATGCAAAAGGAAATGGAAAGGGAATTGTCCTTCCATCCGGAAATTGATTTGGTGGTAAGAGACGCAAAACTCAATCCTGAAAAACAAATTGAACAGATAAAATCCTTTATTGACCAAAAGGTTGATTTGCTGATTGTTTCACCTTCAGAAGCGGAGCCGGTTACCCCTATTGTTGATCTGGCTTATGCAAAAGGTATCCCGGTTATTCTTGTTGACAGAAATACGGCCTCTAAAAATTATACGGCTTTTATTGGCGCCAGCAATTATAAAGTGGGGTTGGATGCAGGCGCTTATTCCAATGCGCTTTTAAAAGGCAAAGGAAATGTGTTGGAAATTGGGGGGCCGGATGTTGGCTCATCTGCAGATATAGGCCGGCATACGGGGTTTACCGATTTTATAAAAAATTATCCGGGTATACATTATATAGCCCGGTTTTCAGCTGATTGGGATAAACGGCCTGCCGAATCCGAAAAGAACTTTACAGAGGTATTAATGTCAACAAAAGATGTTCAGTTGATTTTTGCGCAGAACGATCGACTGGCTTTTGGTGCCTCCAGGGTATGCAGAAAGCTGGGTCTCGATCAAAAAATAAAAATAATAGGGGTTGATGGCCTCCCGGGAGAAAACGGGGGCATTGACCTGGTAGAGAAAGGAACACTGAAAGCCACCATACTTTATCCAACAGGCGGAAAGGAAGCCATTCAAACTGCAGCAACTATTCTTGATAATAAGGCATTCAAAAAAGAAAACGTGCTGGCGACAACCATCATTGATTCTACCAATGTGCGGCTCATGCGGCTGCAAAATGAGAAATTATCAGCGCTGCAGGATGATATAGACAGAAGTGAGCAAAAGCTGAATGAAGAAAAAATGATCGCGAGGAACCAAACCAACATTATTTATGCCATTTCATTATCGCTGGCGCTGGCATTAATTTTAGGATCGATATTGTTTTATTATTTAAGGGAAAATAAGAAAATCAATGCGCGTCTTGCTTTGCAAAATGAAGAAATTTCGAGCCAGCGAAACCAACTAATAGAATTGGGAAGAAAAGCAAAAGAGGCCACTGATGCCAAATTCAATTTCTTTACGAATATTTCCCACGAATTACGAACGCCTCTTACATTGATCCTGGGCCCGCTGGAAGAAGTACTGTCATCCGCCAAACTTCAATTTGCTATAAAGGCCCGGCTTGAAATGGTAAAAAAGAATGCCATGCGTCTTTTAAGGCTGGTGAATCAACTGATGGACTTCAGAAAAATAGAAGAGGGCAAGATGAAAATGAGGGCGAGCGAAAATAATATCACGGAGTTTGTAACGGAGATCACGAATGCTTTTACAGAGACAGCGCATAAAAAAAAGATTTCCTATAGGGTAGATTCAAAAGATGCAGCGCTGAAAGTATGGTTCGATGTGAATATGCTGGACAAAATATTGTTCAATATACTTTCCAACGCTTTTAAATTTACTGATGACTATGGTTCAATAACAGTGCTGATTAACAAAGATGACAGCCATACCAACGCAATTATAAAAATTGAGGATTCTGGTGTCGGCATGGGACCGGAAACACTGGAACATGCTTTTGATGTGTTCTACCAGGGAAATGAAGGATCGTATAAAGGAACGGGCCTGGGGCTGGCTTTATCAAAAGAATTAATCACACTGCACCATGGCAGCATAAAGATAAATAGCGAAAAATGGAAAGGGACCACATTTGAAATAAGCCTCCCGCTGGGAAAAGCACATCTGGAAGCAAATGAAATAGAAAAAGAAGCTGCCCCTTACCAGCTTAATTATGAAGAAGCGAAGATCTACACCAACGAAACAGAGGCATTAAAATTATCACTACCGGAAGAAGATGTTTCAACCAATGCAAAAAACTATTCAATATTGCTCATTGAAGACAATGACGAAATAAGAGATTTTCTAAAAACCCAGTTGAACAAAAATTATGAGATAATAGAAGCGGTGGACGGAAACGTGGGGTTGAACCTGGCTTATGAAATTGTGCCCGATATCATAGTCTCTGATATATTGTTGCCCGGAAAGGATGGAATGCTGATAACTGAAACCCTGAAAAATGATATACGAACCTCACATATTCCGATTATTATTTTAACAGCCAAAGGAAGCATTGAACAACAGATTGAAGGTTTAAAAATAAAAGCCGATGCCTATATCGTCAAGCCATTTAATGTGCAATACCTGGAGGAGAATATTAAGAGCCTGATAAGAAACAGGGAGCGATTAAAAGATCATTATAGCAGTGAACTGCCCAACGAGACTGCCAGGGGCAATATTTCAAAAAAAATCGACCGGAAGTTTGTCAATGAGTTTTCTTCCATTGTGGAAACTAATATTGGCAATGAAAATTTTGGGGTGGAAGACATTTGCAGGGAAATCGGCATGTCCCGTGTGCAATTGTACCGGAAAGTAAAAGCAGTACTGGGTCTTAATATCAATGATTATATTTTAAGCGTACGAATGCAAAGAGCAAAATATTTGTTGTTAAATGAAGATCTGACGATTGCTGAAATTTCTTACAGGGTTGGGTTTTCTTCACAGGCGTATTTTTCCACCGTATTTAAATCAAAATTTGGGGTAACGCCAAAGGCTTTTAAAGAAGAGAAAAATTAGTACTTAAACAATTCTATTTTTATTGATCTTCACACATCAAACCTCAGGCATAAATAAAATATCATGCAAGGCATCCTGAACCGAATTGGTCTTCTAAACACATTTATCCTGCTGCTGATGGCGGTTCATGCACAACCGGCAAATCCACTGGTGCTCACCATTGATACCAAAGACAGGGCACAAACCATTCAAAACATAGGTGTTTCCGGCTGTTGGTACTCAGAACCAGTTGGAAAGTATTGGCCCGACGAAAAGAAACAACGGATTGCAGAATTGTTATTCAGCAAAAAAATGGACAATGCCGGTAATCCTTTGGGCATCGGTGTATCGGCCTTTCGGTTCAACGTAGGGGCCGGCACGGCAGAAACAGGTGCCGCCGGAGGTATCGCGGACCCTACCCATCGCGCGGAATGTTTTTTGAATGCCGATGGAAGCTATGATTGGCATAAACAATCCGGGTATCAATGGTTTTTACAGAAAGCAAAAGCATACGGGGTAGAAAACCTTCTCATTTTTTCCAACAGCCCGCCGGTACAGTTTACGTTTAACGGCTTCGGGTTTAAAACAAAAAAAGATAGCCTTGCCAATCTAAAGCCTGAAAATTATTCGCGGTATGCCGGTTTCCTGGCAACGGTGATCAAACATTTTGACGGCGAAGGCCTGCATTTCAATTATGTGAGCCCGGTGAATGAACCACAATGGGATTGGACGGGTAAGGTGGGTGAGGCCAAACAGGAGGGAACCCCATGGACAAACGGAGAAATTTATGGCGTTGTGCAATCGCTTGATAGCGCGCTAAGATCTAAAAAATTAAAAACCCGGATAACTGTAGCGGAAGCGGGTATGCTCACTTATCTCTATGCCGGAAAAACAGCCGCCTCCCGCCAGATCCAAAACTTTTTTTCTGATACATCCCCCATGGCATTTACAGGTTTCTCAACGGTTCCGCGTTTGCTGGTTGGCCATAGTTATTTTACCGACAGTAATGATAGCCTGCTTATAGCCACACGAAAACATGTGGCCGATACAGCCGCAAAATATAAAGTGCAATTCTGGCAATCGGAATATTGCCTGTTGGGAAATGGATTTAAAGATGGGGAAGCTGGAAGCCGCACGCCGATGGACTGCGCCTTGTTCCTGGCAAAAGTAATCCATAACGATTTAACTGTGGCCAATGCTACCGCCTGGCATTTCTGGAATGCCTATGAGCCAGGCAATGCAGAACGGGAGAACCGATACTACCTGATTGCGCTAAAGCCCGATGCTGGTTTTATGAACGGCTCATTTACCGCTACCAAAAATCTCTGGTCGCTCGGTCAGTACAGTTTGTTTATCCGTCCTGGTATGCAGCGCCTGAACATAAAAAGAAGTGATCATTTGAGCGATGCTGAGGCGGCGCGAAGCACAATGATCTCTGCCTATACCAATGATAAGAACCAAATTGTGGTAGTTGCTATTAATTACGCAAACCAGGTGCAACCCATTAAGCTGGATATTCAAAGCAGCCATTTACCAAAATCAATCAGTAGTTATGTAACTACCGCTGCCCGCGATGACAATATGCGGTTCTCAAACCTGCGAAGCATGGATGGACTTATGTTGTCGGCCCGTTCCATCACCACCTATGTTATTGAATAATATTATCAGGCGGCTATCAACGACTCAATTTTGTGCAGAAAGGAGTGGGTAGAAACGGGTTTTTCAATAAATCCGTCTGCCTTGCAGCTCTTAAGTGCGTCAGCTTCACTGGCCACCGCAGAAAATAAAACAATAGGAATATGGGTGTAGGCAGGGTGGCTTTTCACTTCATAACAAATATTACGGCCATTGTACCGGCCCATGTTAATATCCAAAACAATAATATCGGGGCGCACTGCAGTAACGGTTCGCATAACGTTGCCTCCGTCAGCTACCCGGAACACCTGGTAGCCTTTCCTTTCCAACACCTGCCCAAGGAGCAGTAGCAAATCTGAGTCGTCATCTACCAATAGAATCTTTATCATGCTGGAAAAAATCCATAAATGATGCCAGTAAAAAGAAGGCCTGCTATAGACGGTTGCGGCAGGAGGGTGATGGAAAAACGTTTCGAATTTGCGCCGCTCTGAGGTAGGATTTACACAAACAAACCGCTACCCAAAGCGCTTGCGGGATGTTTAAAAGATCGCTTTAATATGATATGGCCTGGCGTCATCGCGTGTGCGATCGATCGCATATAGGCAGTCCGCTGACTAGTGCCTGGGATATTTGTTGACTTAGTCCCAAAATATCGTAGCGTTCGATACGAATTGATTATCAACCAGCACGGCATGGGCGGCCATATTCAAAATTTCCTTTGTCAGCAAATATTTTGCAATCGGTTGCGAAATAATTCGGCAGGTGATTAAATATTGCTATTTTTAATTAACCATTGCTTTTATAACTGCCAAATGAAAGGAAACTCATCACAACAGGAGCTCGACTGGTTGCGTCGAATCCTAAATAATGAGGAAGAGGCGCTCGCGCTGCTGATGCGTAAATATTATACGGATCTTTACAATTATGCAGCCCGCTTTACCCGCGATGATGCGATGATAAAAGATTGTATTCAGGATGTATTTATCAGTCTCTGGCATCGCAGACAAACCGCCGCCGGCATTTTATCCCCCAAGTTTTATTTTCTCCGGGCCATTAAAAATAAAGTGCTGAAATCACTGGACAGTACGCGTCGCAGGATCGGTAATCAAACACTACCGGACGATTACGATTTCTTTCATGAGTTTTCTATTGAAAAAATCATCATTGCCAAACAGGTATCGGAGGAAAATGCTGCAAGACTGCAAGCGATCCTGGCTCTTTTATCGAAAAGAGAAAAAGAAGTCATTTACCTGAAATATTACCAACACCTGGACAATGCCCAAATCGCCGATTTAATGAACATTGGGCGGCAGGCTGTATATAATCTCCTTCACGAAGCCATCCGGAAACTGAAAGAACTCTGGCACCGCGAATTTGTAACTCAATAACTCATTCAAAAAATATTTTTACAAAACCCAGTAGAAATGCCGGGGACGGGGTACATATATACAATAACCGGTTTCATGAAAGATTACAGCCTGTTCGATATTGCCGATTTTGTGATGGATGAAGATTTTATCCGATGGGTAAATAATAATAATAAGGCAGATGGCGATTTCTGGGAAAACTGGCTTTGTCGCAATCCCCATAAGCATTTGATAGTTGCAGAAGCACGCAAAATCTTGGAATCTGTCGGATCGGAACAGCCTGTGGTCGCACCCGAAATAATAGATGCTGAAATTGAAAAACTCTTACTGGCTATCCGTTTGCCGCAAGGCCAGGTGGCAGAATTTAAACGCAGAAGCTTTCCGGTCTGGAAATATTTCGCCGCAGCTGTTTTTTTAACCGTTATTCTCGGGGCTGCTGTCTGGACGTTTACAAAGGATCCAAAGACACCGCCCAAATTCACTTATGTGGATGCCACTTCTTCAAAAGGGCTGGTTGAAAATGTAAATACCTCAAAAAACAGCATAACTGTATCCCTGCCCGACGGCAGTACGGTAAGATTGGCCCCGGATAGCCGTATCAGTTATGGGAGCAGGTTTGACAGTTTACCAACCCGGGATGTGTACCTGTCCGGCCAGGCTTTTTTCAATGTTAGGAAGGATCCGCATCATCCTTTTAGGGTTTTTGCAAATGAAATCGTCACAAAGGTCTTAGGAACCAGTTTTTCTGTCCGGTCTTTCGAAAAGGATACGGTCATTCAAATCACCGTCAGCACGGGGAAAGTAAGTGTCTATTCGCAGGAACAGGCAACTGCACGTGAATTAGCCGCGCCTAATAAACTAAGTGGAATTATTATTACGCCCAATCAGCAACTGGTATATGAAAAGTCCAGCCAGGGATTTCAAAAAATATTACTGGAAAATCCCATCATGATAAATCCGGTATCTGTTAATAAAACGATGGCCTATGAAGATGCGCCGATTGATAAGGTATTTGATGATCTGGGGCGGGACTATGGAATCAACATCGTATATGATACCGATGTATTAAAAAGGTGCACTGTTACGGCCGATCTGGCAAACGAATCGTTTTACCGTAAACTGGACCTTATCTGCCGTGCCATTGGTGCTAAATACGAAGTGATAGATGCGCAGGTGGTTATCCAATCGAACGGTTGCCAGTAATGATACAGGATTGTTTATTATTAAATATAAAACCAAAGCATGATTAGAAAAACCAATTGAATACATAAAAAAGCCGGTATTGCTACGAACAACACCGGCTGGAAATTTATCCCCCATAAAAATACAACGGGGGCTGTTTTGATTGAAAACCATTACATAACCAAAACATTGCTAAGCTATGAAGAATTTTGAATTCTCTTACCAGTTAATTTATCGGTTTATGAGAATAGGATTGCTGCCGTTACTGCTTATAACTACCTGTGCGGGAACACTTTTCGCCAATCACATTGATGGCCAGGAAGTACTCACCCGGAAGGTCAGTCTTGTGGCTGATCAAAAAGAGGTTAAAGCAATCCTGAACGAACTCAGTAAAATAGCCGATATCAAATTTGTCTACAGCGCCCAGCGCATTCCATGCAAACAAAAAGTGTCTTTACGTGCAAAGGATGAAAAACTGGGCGACGTGCTGGACGAGCTGCTGATGCCGCTGGATATTTTTTATCACGTATCGGGCGAACAAATTGTATTGATGCGGAAAGATGGCGCAGACAACGCCGATATTCTTCCCGTTAAAGAAATAGACAAGTCTGCTGTTGCCGATTTGTATGTTGCTAAAGTAATTACCGGAAAAGTGACCACTGAGTCGGGAGAGCCGTTAGCGGGGGTTTCTGTTTTGGTAAAAGGAACTTCCAGGGGAACCACGACCAATGCCAATGGCGTTTTCAGCATATCTGCAGATCCGGGAGAAACGCTGGAGTTTTCTATTATCGGCTATAAGTTAAACAGTATTAAAGTAGGCGAAAGCAATACTATAAATATGCAATTGGTAACAGAAGTGTCTGGTCTGAATGAAATTGTTGTGGTAGGTTATGGTACCCAGAAAAGAACCCTGGTAACCGGGGCTGTATCCAGCGTAAACAGCAAGACATTGAATGAAGTACCTGTGGTAAGTGTTTCACAGGCCTTGCAGGGCCGGATAGCCGGGCTAACGGTTACGAACAATGGAAGTCCTGGTACGCAACCCATCGTGCGCATCAGGGGTATCAGTTCAATCAGCTTCGCTTCTGATCCTTTATATGTGGTGGACGGATTTCCTACAGGCGATCTGGCTACGATCGATACCCGTGATATTGAGTCTGTTGACGTGTTGAAAGATGCGTCGGCCGCCGCTATCTACGGATCAAGAGCAACCAATGGTGTTGTTATGATTACCACCAAAAAGGGCAGAAGGGATAGTAAAATGAGGGTGAGCGTTGATTCCTATTTTGGCACACAAAAAGTAACAAAAAGGCTTGATTTGCTGGATACGGAAGGATTTAAAAAATACGCAATTGCCTACCGGGGCAGTCAGATTCCACGGCTTTTAGCGCCATATGTTGATCAGCCTGTGTACACTGGTGCCACACAAACATACGGGCAAACCAATACCGACTGGCAGGACGCCTACTTTAAGACCGGAACCATGAATCAGCAAAACATCGGATTGAGTGGCGGCAATGGCATATCCCGTTTTTACGCTTCTGCAGGCTATACCAACCAGCAGGGTATTGCGCCCAGCGTTGCATATCGCCGTTATAATTTCCGTATTAATTCAGATCATGTTATCAGTAAAATATTCACTTTTGGTGAAAACCTGTATACAGCCTATGGCGACCAGGCTTATGATAATAACGAAACCGGCTCACGTACAAACCTGGTGAACGTAATCAGGATGATGCCGCATATACCGGTATATGATCCCACTTCTATTGGCGGTTACAGAGGTGTTGATGCTACCAAAGATGGTGGTGACCCCACGAATCCGGTAGAAGATGCAACTTTAAAAAACCCCGGCAGCAGAAAAACAGCCAAGATTTTTGGTACTGCTTACCTTGATGTGAATTTCACCAGTTGGCTAAAATTCCGTTCCGTATTTGGCGTAGACTATGCCAATGGATTGGATTACCGCTTTGCGCCGATATTTAATGATAATGGGGCCATTGCCGGTTCAAGCGCCACGCAGGCAACAATCACGAATAACCGCAGTCTTTCCACTATTTTGCTATACACCGAGCAATTATCGTTCGATAAAACTTTTGGCAACCACCATGTTAATGCCGTTGCCGTGTATGAACAGCAGGGACAAACTACAAAACAGGAAAACGGAAGCGGCAACCAGCCATCCAATGATCTGAGAACGCTGAATAACGCTACCAATGTGTCGGTGCAAACGCTCGTAGGAGAAAATACCTTGCTATCTTACCTGGGCCGTCTCAATTACGACTTCAATAACAAATACCTGCTGAGCGTGGCGGTTCGTCGCGATGGTCTTTCTGTATGGGCTACCGGTAAAAAATGGGCCACCTTTCCTTCCGGTTCTGTGGGTTGGAGAATTGACCAGGAACCGTTCATGAAACACCAGACGAAAATTTCTGAGTTGAAACTGAGAGCTGGTTATGGTATCACCGGCATCAACGGCGTTTTACTTGGTAATACGGTCTGGCAGGTAAATGTCAATTCCAACAGTGCATATTATCCTTTTAATAATTCAATCACCGGTGGTCCCGCATCCTCTATTCAAAAATTGGGGAACAAGGATCTGGAATGGGAAAAGACCAAACAGTATAATGTGGGGCTTGACCTCGGATTATTTAGCAATAAGTTTACTCTGTCCGCAGAATATTACCTGCGTAAAACAGATAACCTGATCCTGAATGTGCCGCTTCCGCCGTCTTTTGGGTTTATTACCAGCACCGTGCCTCAGAATGTTGCATCAATGAAAAACAATGGCTTTGAGGTACAGCTTGGGTACAATGACAGGGTAGGTGAATTTAAATGGAATGCTAATGCCAATATGAGTTTTGTTACCAATCAGGTAACCAGGTTGTCAGAAGGTGTTACCAATATTGAAGCGGGAGGAGATGCGGATTTTGGAGCCTATAATATAACCAATACTGCGGTTGGTCAGCCTATCCAGGCCTTTTATGGCTGGCAAGTGGAAGGCATTTTTCAGAATGCAGCAGAAGTTACCAGTCATGCTACACAAACAGCGGGCACAGCACCAGGGGATCTAAAATTCAGGGATCTGAATAAAGACGGTGTGATTGACCAGAATGACCGGACATTCCTTGGCAGTTTTATTCCCAAAATGACCTATGCATTTAACCTGGGCGCCAACTATAAAAATTTCGATTTGTCCGTTTTTTTCCAGGGTGTACAGGGCAATAAAACATACAATGCTACCCGTGTAATCACGGAAGGAATGGTGCGGTTTTTTAACGCGGGCACACAGGTATTAAACGCCTGGACGCCTACTAATACCAATACCAATATTCCGCGTGCAATTTCCTCTGACCCTAATCAGAATGCCCGTCCTTCTACCCGCTTCCTGGAAAACGGTTCATACCTGCGTTTGAAAAATATTATGCTGGGTTATAATATCCCGGAAAAATCATTGCAATCTCTCACGAAGGGTGTTGTAAAAAGTTTCCGGTTATATATTTCCGCGCAGAATATTTTAACGTTTACGAAATATACGGGTTACGATCCGGAAGTGGGTAACAGAACACCCAGCTCTTCACAGTTAACCAATGGAATTGACTTTGCTGTTTACCCGCAGCCAAAGGCCTTCCAGGTTGGTTTGCAGGCGAGTTTTTAAAAACAACAATTAAGTAAACTTTCATAAATATTCTATTATGAAGCGAAATATAAATATACTGGTGATAGTAGTTGCGTTGGCTCTTACCGCTA
>Ga0068868_100003625_pt1 | contig 10777 bp, 14 predicted proteins | sample KBSMisM42_FD_64660 | JGI IMG/M metagenome (GOLD analysis project Ga0068868, IMG submission 64660) | Miscanthus rhizosphere microbial communities from Kellogg Biological Station, Michigan, USA - KBS Miscanthus M4-2 | ecosystem: Host-associated > Plants > Roots > Rhizosphere > Soil ...
CCGCTTCCTTTCGAGGCTCAGATAGTTGACGCTCCTCCGATCATCATTGTTAATGATGAAAGTGAACTACCTCCTGGTGTTCATACAATCGTGGTGGAAGAGACTGAAGATGAGCTTCACTTCACCATATTTGATGAGCCACCAGAGCCAACGGCTGATTGGGACTATTCGTATGAGGTACCGCTCAGGACGGATGATGCGCCATACATCATTCATAGAGACGAGTTCATCACCAACGAAGAAGACAACACGCAGTTGACTATCACCTTTTACGAAGGTGATCAAGTTGTATGTGATGAAGAAGATATTCCCATGTACGATCATGAAAAGATGCTTGGGCCACTTCTCTTTGGGAAGGGAAGTGAGGATCCTAGTATCGTCTATATTCGTAATCCAATTGTGGGAACTGAGTACGAAGTTATTCGAGACCGTGGATTCTATCAAGTCGAGGTTCTAGGCGCTCAAATCGAGAGTCAAATGGCTAAAGATGACTTGCGGCACTCTAAATCCCCAAGGCGAATGAGACCAGAATGAGATTCACTGAGCCTGCTGAGAATCTATATTTCAACTGGCTCATTGCAAAGGTAAGAAAACCAACACGGAGATCCGCAGCCACTACACATTTGAATCTCCTAAGGACGCTACACCAAACAGAATTTGTGTGGCTTCTTTCAGGAGATGATAATCGTGCAGAGGATGGATTGGAACTCCGAAGTGAATTCATCATAGAAGCACATGCTCCTGATGACATCGAGTGGAGAACAGCTACTGGCTGCTCAATGCTCGAGATGTTCATCGCATTCTCTCGTAGAGCTGCATATTCTACGGACATCCCAGCCTGGGAATGGTTCTGGGAGTTCATGCAGAATCTTGGGATGGATGAATTTACAGATGGATCAGGTGTTACCTCTGACGAAATCAGAGAGATACTATATAACGTTATCTGGCGGACCTATGATCTTAATGGACGGGGCGGGATATTTCCCATTCAAGACCCCAAGCATGATCAGAGAGAAGTTGAAATTTGGTATCAATTCTGTGAGTACCTATTGGATCAAGACCGAATGCCGTGAGAGGAGGGTACGTGGACTTCTATAAGATTAGAACTAAAGAGACCAAAGGTCTCGCTCAAGCGTACCCTGACTGGGTGGTTGATAAGTTTGATGATCTCATGACTAGAGGTGGAGCGTTCTACGCAGTGTGGGACGAAGAACTGAACATGTGGTCAACGAATGAATTCGACGTACAACGGATGGTCGATGCCGATCTGTATGCCTTTGCAGATGAGGAAGAGAAGAAAGGACAACTTGTTGAGCCTCTCGTCACTAGGAACTTCAGCACGGGAAGCTGGGAGAAGTTTAACAAGTATATTCGTAACCTGCCTGACAAGGGTAACTACCATCCCTTGGACGAGAACATCACCTTCGCCAACACCAAAGTGGAGAAGAAGGACTATGTCAGCAAAAGGCTCCCGTACTCCCTTGAAGGAGGAACTACTAGCGCCTGGGACGAACTTCTCGGAGTTCTATATTCGCCAGATGAGCGCGATAAAATTGAGTGGGCAATTGGAGCAATTGTTAGCGGAGATTCAAAGTGGATTCAGAAGTTCCTCGTATTCTACGGACCCCCTGCTAGCGGCAAATCAACGGTTATTGGAATCATTGAGAAGCTATTCGAAGGATACGTCTCAACTTTTGAAGCTAAAGCTCTGACGAGTAACAACGGAACATTCTCGATGGAAGCATTCGAACGGAACCCTCTCGTGGCAATTCAGCACGATGGAGATCTGTCTCGAGTGGAGGACAATACCAAGCTCAACTCGATTGTCGGGCATGACTCGATGAACATCAATGTGAAGTATAAGTCTGCTTTCACCATCAGGCCTAATGCTTTCGTGATTGTGGGGACGAACAAACCAGTCAAGATCACAGATGCGAAGTCAGGTAATACTCGACGACTCATCGATGTGCATCCTACGGGAGCAAAGATCGAGCCTGGTCGTTACCATATTCTCATGGAGAACATCAACTACGAGCTCGGAGCAATCGCTGAGAAGTGCTTGCGTCGATACCGTGAGATGGGGAAGTTCTACTACGAGGGTTATATTCCTGTGAAGATGATGATGCTGACCAACAGCTTCTACAACTTCATTGAAGCACACTTCGATATCTTCAAGACTCAGGACGGAACTCAGCTCAAGAATGCTTGGGAACTGTACAAGAAGTATTGCGAAGATGCTAACATTGTCAAGAGACTGCAATATCACGAGGTTAGGGATGAGCTCTTCAGTTACTTTGAGGACTTCAAGGATCGACACGTCATTGGAGAGAAGGAATACCGAAGCGTGTATATTGGGTTCAAGGGACTACCCGAGTATGGACCAGCTCCGTTTGTACCAGACACTTCATACGCAATCGAACTTCATGACTTTGATGTTGTTACCCATGGATCAGCATTCAACACTCTATATCCGACGCAACCTGCGCAGTATGCCAAGGAGAGTGGTTACCCGGGAAAGAAGTGGGAGAAGGTTACCACTACCCTGAGTGACATTGATCCAACAAAGCTGCATTACGTAAAGGTTCCCGCCCATCATATTGTCATTGACTTTGATCTAGTCAACGAAGATGGGGAAAAAGACATTGAGAAGAATATTGCAGAAGCCTCGAAGCTTCCTCCGACATACACCGAAGTCAGCCAGAGTGGCAGAGGTCTACATCTTCATTATATCTACACTGGTGATGTTGATTCTTTGGCTAATACTCTCGAAGTGGGGGTAGAGATCAAGACGCTTTTGGGGGATTCATCTCTCAGGAGAAAGCTTACAAAGTGTAATAGTCTCGATATTTCCACATTGACTGGTGGACTGCCAAAGAGGGAGAAGAAGATGATCGAAGGACAAAGCATTCAGACAGAGAAGGGGTTGAGAAACTTAATCGAACGTAATCTGAGAAAGGAAATTCACCCTGGAACGAAGCCGTCGATTGATTTCATCCATCATATTCTTGACGAAGCTTACGCTGATGGTATGTCTTACGATCTCACTGATATGCGTTCGGCTATTCTGTCGTTCGCTGCTAAGAGCACTAACCAAGCTTCTGCGTGTATCAAGCTAGTACAGACAATGAAGTTTGCTGGGCAAGGAGAGATGAAAGAAGCTAAGGCTTCTGATGCTCCGCTGGTCTTCTTCGACGTAGAGGTATATCCTAATCTGTTTATCGTGTGTTGGAAGATGCAAGGATCTGACACGGTTGTCAGAATGATCAATCCGAGTGGCCAGGAAGTGGAGAAGTTGTTCTCCATGAAGCTCGTGGGGTTCAATAACCGTCGTTACGACAACCATATTCTCTATGCAAGGTACATGGGCTACTCACTTGAGGGGCTGTTCAACCTCAGCCAAGACATCATCACTAATCAGGCTCATAATCCGAGTGCGCTGTTTGGAGAGGCTTACAATCTCTCATACGCTGATATTTATGATTTCAGTTCGGAAAAGAAGGGCTTGAAGAAGTTCCAAATCGAACTCGGAATCCATCACATGGAGTTGGATCTTCCATGGGATCAGCCAGTCGATGAAGGTCTATGGTCGAAAGTTGAGGAGTATTGCGCTAATGATGTCATATCTACAGAGGCTGTGTTCGAGTATCGGAAACAGGACTTTGTTGCTCGTCAAATCCTTAGTGAACTTTCTGGACTGTCTGTCAATCACACGACACAGCAGCATACAGCAAAGATCATATTCGGAGACGACAAGAACCCACAAGACAAGTTTGTATACACAGACCTTGCCGAGAGGTTTCCGGGTTATTCGTTTAATGGAAAGGAAAGTACATACTGTGGAGAGGTTACAGGTGAGGGCGGTTACGTCTTCGCCGAACCAGGTTTTTACCAGAACGTCGCGCTTCTGGACGTGGCGTCTATGCATCCGACGAGTATCGAGCAGCTTGATCTCTTTGGACCCTACACAAAGAACTTCAGTGCCCTCAAAGCGGCTCGTATGGCAATCAAGCATAAGAAGTACGACGAAGCCCGCCTTCTATTTGACGGTAAGCTCGTACAGTATCTTGCTGATGCTGAGCACGACCCTGAGGGCGCTCAGGCGCTTTCGTATGCTCTCAAGATCGCGATCAACATCGTCTACGGCCTTACAAGCGCTAGTTTCCCAAATGCGTTTCGAGATCGACGCAACTTGGATAACATCGTAGCCAAGCGTGGCGCTTTGTTCATGATCGACTTGAAGCATGCTGTGCAAGACAGAGGCTTCACGGTTGCTCATATTAAGACGGACTCAATCAAGATTCCGAATGCAACACAAGAGATCATCGACTTCGTAATTGAATTCGGAAAGGAGTATGGTTATGATTTCGAACACGAAAAGACGTATGAGAAGTTCTGCCTTGTTAACGATGCCGTGTACGTGGCTCGTGCTGAGGGTCATTGGACTGCTGTCGGTGCTCAATTCCAGCAGCCATATGTCTACAAACAGCTCTTCTCTCATGAGGGAATCGAATTTGACGACCTCTGTGAAGTGAAGAATGTTACACAGGGAGCCATGTACCTCGACATGATCGGGGAGGGTGTCCTCGAAGAGATGCGCCACGTCGGTAGAACCGGTAGCTTCATGCCAGTACGAGACGGTGGTGGAGACCTGTGGAGAGTTAAGGACGGAAAGAAGTATGCTGTTAGTGGCACAAAGGGATATTCCTGGATTGAACGTGATGTGGCTCGTCATCGCAATGACATTGACGAGCTATTCACCGACATGGCGTATTTTGAGCATCTTAAGGAAGAAGCCTTGAAGGCCATTGAGCAGTTCGTATCTTACGAGGAGTTGGTCTCGTGACGAGAGCAGACATATTCGACTACGACTACGTGGCGTTTGTGAACAACTTCGCACAGATCCACGGTGTACACACAGGTTATGCGCTGTTCAATGCTTTGCCGATGGGGGCTAAGAATGCTCTCATCGGTAAGGATTGGAATCCATTTCCTGACAGAATGACAACCGAAGACCTGATGACGTGGGTTGAGAATCATCTCATATTTGATGGTGATGGGTTGGTAGTAAAACTATTTAACGGTAACGAGATACTTTGGGAGAAACAATGACTAACAAACAGAAAAGCACATTCGGGATCGTGGCGTTCGCCCTCCTTGGATGGTATATCGGGACACAGTACGACACTGAGCTCCACTTCAACATGAAGAAGCGAGTTAAGTGATGACTGATGACCCAAGGACGTTCATGGTTGAAGATGCTCGGCTCATCTTCAAGAACTTTAGCGGAAGGGAGGGCCTCTACAACGCAAAGGGTAGCAAGGTCTTCTCGGTTATTCTCGATCCAGAAACTGCTGAGGAGATGTTGAACGACGGATGGAATGTCCGTTACCTCAAGCCGCAGGAGGAGGGAGACGATCCCACTCCTTGCATCTCTGTTGCTGTTCGATTCGATATTCGTCCACCTCGGGTGGTGCTAATCACATCCACTTCGAGAACTCACCTTGACGAACAAAGTATCGAGGTTCTGGATTGGGCCGATATTGAGACGGTCGATTTAATCGCCCGGGGGTCAAATTGGAGTAATAACGGCAAATCAGGAATCAAGGCATATCTGCAGTCGATGTTTGTGACGATCGCAGAGGATGCCCTCGAGAGGAAGTACAAGATTAATGAAGATCCGCCAGCTACTTACGCGGAGTAAGAAAAAAAGCCCGCCATTCATCAGAAAGATCGGAAATATGGAATTTACTACGTACGTCCGCAAGCCCTTCGTCGTGGAGGCAGTCGAAATCACTAAAGAGAATATTGCGGAGGTGGCCAAGTTCGTTGGTGACCTTCGTGAGAAGGAAGATGGTACGCCTTATATCCTCGTTGACCGTAGGCTCGTTCCGAACGTCTTCCGGGTGTACCCAGAATTCTTCATGACGAAGATGGGCGAGAACGTCCGCTGCTACTCGCGTAAGATCTTTCACGATCAGTTCACCGAGCAGACTGAGGATATTGAGCCGTGGGTCAAATTCATCAACTCTGACAAGTCGGAGGCGCCGAGTAGCTGAATCGCAGGAATTACAACGCCTATAATGAAGAGATGAGACACCTGTGTAACAGGAAAACGGAAATTTTCTTCTAACGTTTCTACTACCAAGGAGTTGTAATGACCGGTAAGGAATTGGCGAAGGTTCTTGAGCAGTTGCCCGAGGCGCAGAAGGATTTCCTCGTGGTGTTCGTGGACAAGTCGAAAGACGACACGAGCTACACGATCGATGACGTCAAGGTCTACCAAGATCTGGGCTTCATCTTCTTGAACTCGGTCGATGAGCATCTGTTCAACGTCTTCGAGAAGTGAACATCAACTAATAGGAGGGTAATGTATTACCTCTATGTCACCCAAGGAGTTCATGAGTGGCTCGTGTTCCTAGCCTCGGAAGAGGATACGAACTGGCCAATCCTCAAGAGCTTCCCCAACCGAGAACTCGCTCGAGAGTTCGCTAACAGCCTTACGAACTTGACGGTTCGTGTGGAAGACGTCGACTGAGCGACGTTAAATAGCTTTTAGGCTCAGAGCGTGGGGCGCTACAGTACCGTGATGACGCGTTCGCCCGCAGTCGTCATGAAACTGTACAGTCTGTAAACCTGTCCGCCTGGTGTGTCAGACCGCCCCGATAAGCTGTGAAGGTCACACAGAACTTGCTAGACATTGATCAGTCCGGCTCGCTAACCAAAAAACCGCTCGGAAATAACCCGTTCAGCACCAGCTGCGGTAACATACCCTCACACTCGTGGACCTGCACGTCGAGAGGGAGAGGCTAACAGGAAGCCGAATTCTGAGGACGGGGAGGAGGGAGTGTCGTACGCTTAGCGGCACACCTCCTTCTCACTTTCTCTTCGAACAAAGGAGATGGCGCCATGATTATTAGAAGAACGGAAGCGTGGTTTCGGGGTATTGAGGGACGGTCCTAGGCTGCAGCCGTAGGACGCCTCGTATCTCACCCTGCGCGGATCCCACTGCCTGAGGTACGCAGTAAAACTGCCTCTTATATTCCTCAAACAAGGAGACACAATGAGACGGATTGCAATTCTTTTGGTCGGGCTTATTAGTGTGGCAGGTTGTACGCCTGCTGAGCACGCAGCTTGGGCAGACTGGTTTGCAAAGGATCCTGTGACGGCTAAGGCAGAGCTCGCCAAGATCGATCTGGCGATTCCTGCGAAAGCCCCTATGGGTTCCAAATGCCCTGGTTGGTATGAAGAGGCTATGGAAGCCGGCTTCCAATTCAATCAGTGGAGAACCGTTGACCGCATCATGTGGCGTGAGTCCAAGTGCCAGCAAGGAGTGCGAAACCGCTCTGGCGCTACTGGTCTCATGCAGGTGATGCCGATGTGGGCGGATGACTGTGGCACGACTGTGTCAGGTCTTCAGAACGGATACATCAATCTTCGGTGTGCGGTTCATATCTTGCATACTCAAGGTTGGGGAGCCTGGGCTTGAGCCGTAAAACAGACACAACTAAGAAATCCATATCTGTTAGATTCGATGAGGATCTATACGATAGGGTTCTAAAGGCCGCCGAGGAAAGAGACGTTTCAGCTAATTTGCTTGTCAACAAAGCATGTGAGTATTATCTCGAACGACTCCTTCCCGTTGATCAAATTATTTGGACTAAACCTGAGGAGGTGAAGTAATGAGGAAGATCACCATCATCTCGCTGATCACTGGCGTGCTCGGCATCGTTGGCATCGTGTGGATCGTCAACAACAAGCGGAAGTGATTGTGGGGCCCTTCGGGGCCCTACTTTCATCTTTTTTGCCATTCTGATCGCAGGATTTACAATGCATATAATGGAGAATAACTACGAAAGGAATTGGTAATGAACAAGGTCTATGCAAAGGTTGTTGGCCGCAAGAACAAGAAGGTTGAGGAGATCTCGACAGGGTCTGTCGTTCTGGAAGCGCTGTGCGCATACCGGGATGAACTGATCAAGTCGGGGGATTACCGCAAGCCCGTCGTTCATGCGAAGCTGACGATGCTTTACAGGGAGATCGATTCAGTTGCGAATCAGATCAAGGTGTGAACCAGAAGGGTAACCCCCTAACAAGGGTTATCCCTTTTTCTTTTTAATATAGAAAGGAGGTGACTATGGAATTGATGAAACATCAGAAGGAAGCAATCAAACAACTTGGAAACGGGAAGGTGTTATATGGAGGAGTCGGAAGTGGAAAGTCAGCCACCGCAATCGGATATTACGTCGAACGAGAATCCCCTCGGGACATCATTGTCATCACTACAGCTAAGAAGCGTGACAGTCTCGATTGGGAAGGAACAGCTGCACAATTCGGCATCAGTACAAGATCTGATATTTCGCTTCATGGAAGCATTACAGTCGACAGTTGGAATAACATTGCCAAGTACGTGGGAGATAGTTATAGTGGGAAATTCTTTATCTTTGACGAGCAACGACTTGTTGGTAACGGTACGTGGGTTAAAGCTTTCCTGAAGATCGCACCCCTCAATCACTGGATATTGTTGACTGCTACTCCTGGGGATACATGGATGGATTATGCTCCCATATTCATCGCAAACGGGTGGTACAAGAACATCACCGAATTCAAACGTACGCACTGCGTCTATGCGCCGTACGTAAAATTCCCAGTAATCATGAGCTACCTTCAGACCAAAAGGCTAGAGCTCTACCGCAACGATATCTTGGTGGAGATGCCATACATCAAGCACACTGAACGGATACTCAACTACCTTGATTGTGGATATGACAAGACGCTATGGGACATGGCTGTGAAGCGCCGTTGGCATCCTTATGATGATCGTCCAATCATGGATATTGGTGAGCTATTCCGTGTCATGAGGAAGATCGACAACAGTGATCCTTCTCGTCTCGAGATGGTGAAGACACTCATGAAGTGTCATCCGCGACTGATCATATTCTACAACTTCAACTATGAACTTGAGATATTGCGGACACTCTCTCAGTTCAGAACAGTGGCTGAATGGAATGGTCATAGGAAGCAACCAGTGCCAGATGAGGACAAATGGGTGTATCTTGTTCAGTATACTTCGGGTGCTGAAGGCTGGAATTGCACTACTACGGACGCTATGGTGCAGTATTCCTTGACATATTCGTACAAAAACTTCGTGCAAAGTCAAGGCAGAATTGACCGAATTGACACACCTTTCACCAAATTGTACTACTATATCTTGGTTAGCACTAGTCCGGTGTCAAAAGCGGTGAAAGAGGCTCTGGTGAAAAAAGAGAACTTCAACGAACGAAATTACATACTTTCCATGCTAAAACCGGCACTTGTCGAGCCCTCGCCAGCCCCTTGACGGACGTTTGCCAATACTTTGAGCAGGAATTATGTACGATTTCGGCATACTGGCATTTATTTACTTTACTATAGAATAATACAATAGGTTTATATATAGAATGCATGTATATAGAAAGCTCGTTCTTACCAAGACTTTTTAAAGGGGGTAATATTCGCCTATTTGCCGGTGGAGAAAAAAGAGAGGAGGGTTATATATGGAACTGCCCAGATGGGTCGAAATGTTCATTACTGGTTGCATCACTGCGTTTGTGGTAGGCGGAGTAGGTGCGTTCGTCATATTTGCGTTCATGTTTGTCCACAACTTTATGAAATGAGAATGAGATGTATGAAGAGAGAGCAGTCATTCAAGGATTTCCCGACTACGAAGTAAGTAATCAGGGTAAGGTATACAAAATTCGCACAGGTAGAGAACTAACGTTGTCTGTCGTTACAGGTGGGGCCTTATCTGTAGGGATGGTTGCGGATGGATATCAGTATCGTCGTCAAGTCAAGAGCTTAGTTGCTCGAGCGTTCGTAGAAGGTGAATCGGATGTGTATGACACGCCTATTCAATTAGATGGTAATAGGGATAATCTGAAGGCATCTAACATTGTCTGGCGTCCTCGTTGGTTCTCATGGTATTACACAAAACAGTTTCAGGAGATTCAGACTTGGTACTTCAATGGGCCAGTTGCAGATCAGCATGGAGCGGTGTACAGTTCGATATTTGAAGCGTCCATCGTCAATGGGATTCTGTGTAAGGATATTCTCACATCTATCAGAAACGACAGAATGGTGTTCCCTACAGGCCAAAGATTCACATATATATAAGTATGTAGTAAAAACTACGCATCTAATGAAGAGTAGGGTAAAGGATCTAACTTTTGGGAGGCTGAATGAGAGAGACTCAGTACCAGCTAGCACTCATTAAACGTATTCGGGATCTCTTGCCCGGTTGTGTTATCCTTAGGAATGACCCAAAGTATGTTCAGGGTGTACCTGACATTCTTATTTTGTATAGAAACCATTGGGCCATGCTTGAGGTAAAATTAGCCCCCACCTCGGATCATCGACCTAATCAGGAGTATTATGTTGGGCTGCTGAACGACATGTCGTTCGCGTCATTCATATACCCTGAGAATGAAGAGGAAGTATTACATGAACTTCAACTCTCATTCGGAATTGATTGGGAAGCACGCATTCCTTAGTCCTAGCAACTATCACTGGTTAAATTACAATGACCAGAAACTAGAAGCTAGATTCTATGCCGCTATGTCAGCTCGGCGAGGAACAGATCTGCATGCATTAGCCCATGAAGCCATTCGACTAGGCGTAAAGTTGTCTAGAGCAAATCAAGCATTAGCCACATACGTTAATGATGCCATTGGGTATAAGATGTCGTGTGAGCAGATGCTATATTACTCAAACAATTGCTTCGGCACTTGTGACACTATATCCT
>Ga0068868_100003630_pt1 | contig 10770 bp, 10 predicted proteins | sample KBSMisM42_FD_64660 | JGI IMG/M metagenome (GOLD analysis project Ga0068868, IMG submission 64660) | Miscanthus rhizosphere microbial communities from Kellogg Biological Station, Michigan, USA - KBS Miscanthus M4-2 | ecosystem: Host-associated > Plants > Roots > Rhizosphere > Soil ...
GGCGGGCGGGGACCCGCATGTGCGCCTCGTCGAACGTGAACGCGCGGTCCTGCATCGAAAGCGTCTCACCGGCCCACAGCGCGCGGACGGCCTCGATCGCGTGACGCACGGTCTCGAGCCGCGCCGGGTCAAGCCCGAGCGCCAGCAGCGGTCGGTCCCCCGCGCCGATCCCGAGCACCATCCTCCCGCCCGAGATCTCGTCGATGGTCGCGGCCGCGACGCCGGTGATCGCCGGGTGTCGGGTCAGCGGGTTGGTGACCGCGGTGCCGAGCTGCAGCGTCGACGAATGGGTCGCGGCGAGCGTGAGATAGCCGTAGACGTTGCGCGCGTGCAGCGATGAGTCGGTGAGCCACAGGTTATCGTAGCCGAGCCCTTCGATCCGCTCGACCATCCCGGTGAACTCGTCGGGCGGGTAGGCGCCCTGGAGGACCACCCCGGAGCGTCGCGTCGTCATCGAAGCGCCTCCCCGTATCGATCGACGGAGGCCGCGAGCGCCCGGATCCCGGTCGCGATCGGCGGGAGGTCGATCCATTCGTCGATGGTGTGCTCGCCCGCGCCGGTGGTGATGCCGACGGCGACCGCCGGGATCCCACGCGCATGCGCCGCGTTCGCGTCGGTGCTGGTCGCCGGGTTCGTCACCGCGACGCCCTCGTCGGCGAGCGCGGCCTCCGACTCGCGGACGAGCGACGCGCCGGGGTCGACACGCCCTGCGGGTCGGTCCCCGATCGGTTCGAGCCGCGCGTGCAGCGGCGCCGGCGTGTCGCCCACGATCTCTTCGAGCCTGTGCTCGAGCTCCGCAAGCGCCGACGGATCGTCAGCACGCAGATCGACCTCGAACCACGCTTCGCGCGCGCGGACGTTGATGCCCTCGCCCCCGCCGACGCGGCCGACGTTGACCGCCGTGCCGGGCACGCGCGGGGTCGCCCCGAGCTCGGCGATCAGCGTGGCGGCGTGATGCACAGCGCTCGGCGCATCGGCCGCCTCCCACGCGTGGCCGCCGGGCCCTTCGATGCGGACCCGGCGTCGCGCCGATCCGACGCCGATCGTCGAGACCCGGCCGAGGTAGTTGCCCTCCACCGCGAGCACCGCACCGATCTTCTCGGGCGGCGACGCGAGCGCGGCCGTGATCCCTGCGAGGTTGCCGAGCCCTTCCTCGCCGACCGTCGCGCACAGCCAGACCGGCGGACCGGCGGCCCCGATCGCCGCGCCGGCGGCGCCGATGCCGACGACCCCGACCGCGTTGTCTCCGACGCCGGGGCCGCGCAACGTGTCCCCGTCCCGCACGATCTCATGCGCGACATCCCGACTGAACACCGTGTCGAGGTGCGCTGCGAGCACGACCGCAGGGCCGGCGCCCGCACGCGCACGGCCCCACACGTTGCCGGCGGCGTCGTCGTGCACGACGTCGAACCCATCTGCCCGCCACCAGAGCGTGATCAGCTCCGCCCGCGCGGCCTCCTCGCCGGTCGGCGCTGGGATCGAGGCGAGCGTGATCGTGCGATCAACCACCTGATCGGCGAGCGTCGTGCGCTGTGCGCTCACGCGGCGGCCACCCCTTTCGCCACGAGCGCATCGACGTCGGCGTTGGTGAGCCCCGCCTCCACGAGCACGCCTCGCGTGTCCGCCCCGAGGACCGGGGCCGGCCGCGGGAACGACGCGATCTCGCCGTCGGTCCGCACCGGTGGGGCGACCGCCAGATACGGCCCGGCCGTCGGGTGGTCGAGCTCCTGCACCGCGCCGAGCGCGCGCACCTGCTCGCTGTCGAAGACCTGCGCGAGGTCACGGACCTCCGCCGCAGGAACGCCGGCCTCGGCGAAGCGCCCCAGCCAGTCCGCGGTGGTCAGCGCGCCCAACTTGTCTTCGAGCGCCGCCGTCAGCTCCTCGCGATGCGCCACACGCGCCGCGTTGTCCAGGAAACGCGGATCCGACGCGAGGTCGTCTCCACCGAGCACCGCGCAGCACCGCCGCCACAGATCCTCCGAGCCCGCACCGGCGAGCACGATCCACCCGTCCTGGGTGCGGAACCCGCCGTAGGGGGCGAACGTCGGCGAATGCGTGCCGAGCAGCCCCGGCATCGACCCCGTGACGAACATCGCGGTCGCGAGCGTGCCGAGTCCAGACAACGCGAACTCAAGGAGAGAAGACGACACGTGCGCGCCGACGCCCGTCCGTACCCGCTCGGTGTGCGCCGCGAGCAACCCGACCGCACACGAGAGCCCCGCGCCGACGTCGAGCAGCGGCGCGCCGACCTTTACCGGCCCGCTTCCCTCGCTCCCGGTCACGCTCATCACGCCGCTCTCGGCCTGCAAGATCAGATCGAACCCCCCGCGTGCCGCATCGGGGCCGACCTCGCCGTACCCGGAGATCGAGCCGTACACGATCGATGGGTGGCGGGCGTGCACGCTCTCCCAGTCCAGCCCATGCGCTGCGAGACTCCCTGGTCGGCTGTTCTCGACGACGAAGTCGCTCGAGGCCAGCAGTGCGTCGCGCGCGTCTGCGGCCTCGGGTTTGCGGAAGTCCAACGCCACGCTCCGCTTCCCACTGTTCAGCGACAGGAACAGCACGGACTCGTCGCCGATCGTCGCCGTCCCTTGCGCGCGATACGGGTCGCCGTCGGGCGGCACCTCGAGCTTGATGACGTCGGCGCCGAACGAGGAGAGGAGCGCCGTGGTGTAGGACCCCGCCACGAACCGGGTGAGATCCAGCACGCGGAGCCCCTCGAGCGGTCCGCTCACCACAGCTGCGGCTCCCGGAACTCACCGAACACCGATCGGAACACGTCCGCGAGCTCGCCGAGCGTGGCGCCGGCGCGAGTGGCGTCGATCAAGGGCGGCATCACGTTGCCGCCCCCGCGCGCCGCGACCATCACAGCGTCGGTGGCCGCACGGCAGGCGTCCGCGTCGCGCGCCGCGACCCGCTCGGCCGTGCGCGCCGCGTGGCGCTCGGCGACGCCCGGATCGGCCGCGAACATCTCGCCGAGCGCACCCCCGTCGCCGTCGGTCGCGTAGACGTTCACACCGACCCGCGGACGCTCGCCGGTCGACACCTCGCGCTCCAACCGATACGCGGACTCCGCGATCCACCGTTGCGGCATGCCCGCCTCGATCGCCGCGGCAGCGCCGCCCGCTGCGTCGAGCTCATCGAGCAGCGCGCGCGCCCGCGCCTCAAGCTCGTCGGTGAGCGCCTCGACGAAGTACGAGCCCGCGAGCGGATCCGCGGTTCGCGCCACCCCCGACTCCAGCGCGATGATCTGCTGGGTTCGGAGCGACAGTGTGACGGCCTCTTCGGAGGGGATCTCGTACGCCTCGTCGTAGCCCATCACGTGGATCGACTGGGCGCCCCCGAGCACCGCGCCGAGGCACTGGATGGTCGAGCGCACGACATTGTTCAGCGGCTGCTGCGCCGTGAGTGTCGTTCCCGAATTCCCCGAGAAGAATCGGAGCCGGCCCGAGGAGGGCTCGGCCGCGCCGAACCGCTCGGTCGCGATCCGATACCAGAGGCGGCGCGCCGCCCGCAGCTTCGCGACCTCTTCGAACAGATCCATCGTCGTCGCGAAGTGGAACGAGAGCCGCGGGGCGAACGAGTCGAACGCCAGCCCGCGCGCGACGAGCGCCTCCCCGTACGCGATCGCGTTCGCCAACGCGAGCGCGAGCTCCTGGACCGCGTCGCAGCCTGCTTCGCGTGCGTGGTACCCGGTGATCGAGATCGGGTTGAAGCGCGGCAGCGCCCCGGCCGCGTACTCGATCACGTCGCAGCTGAGTCGTAGCGATGGCGCCGGCGGATAGATGAAGGTCTTCCGGGCAAGGAACTCTTTCAGGATGTCGTTCTGGAGCGTGCCCGCGAGGTCGACGCTCGCGGCCCCTTGCCGCTCGGCCGCGACCAGGTACATCGCGAGGATGATCGGGGCGGTCGCGTTGATCGTGAAGTTCACCGAGATCCGGTCGAGCGGGATGCCGTCGAAGAGATCCACCATGTCGTCGGCCGTGTCGACCGCGACCCCGACGCGGCCCACGTCCGCCCGCGCCGCCGGGTTCGCCGAGTCATACCCAAGCTGGGTCGGCAAGTCGAACGCGACCGACAACGCCGACTGCCCGCGTTCGAGCAGGAACTTGAACCGCGCGTTCGCATCCTCGGGCGACCCGAACCCCGCGAACTGGCGCATCGTCCAGAGCTGGCCCCGATACATCGTCGGGTACGGACCGCGCGTGAACGGCGGGGCGCCCGGCGCGCCGAGCCGCTCGGCGAGCCCCGCGGCGACATCCACCTCGGCGTACACAGGGGCGACCGGGATCCCCGCGTCGGTGGTGTCGGCCGCGCTCACGCCGTTCGCTCTCTCGCACCGAGCGCAAGCACGCTGTCCACCACCAGCGGCAGGCTCGTCCCAACCGGGTGCACAGCCTCCACGCCCATCGCACGCAGCGTCTCGGCGTCCTCGGCCGGAACCGTCCCGCCGACGACGAGCGGGATGTCGGCGCCCGCGCGCATGCGCTCCGCGACAAGCTCCGCGGCAAGCGCGATGTGCGCGCCCGACAGCACCGACACGCCAACCACGTCGGCGTCCTCGTCGACGGCTGCGCGCCAGATCTCCTCTGGCGTTCGGCGCAAGCCCAGGTAGACCACCTCGGCGCCTGCGTCGCGCAGCGCCATCGCGACCACCTTGATGCCGCGGTCATGGCCGTCGAGACCGGGCTTCGCGAGGACCACCCGGGCGGGGCTCATGCGAGCACCCCGGCAACGATCACGGGCTCGTCGTCGAGCTCGAGCGTCGCATCGCGCATCACGCAGTCCAGGTGCGCGATCGCGTCGACCGTGCCCCCGTATGCGATCGAGTTCCCGAGCGCGACGTGCGCGGTTCCCCGCGACGACTCCGTCTCCATCGCCACCCCACACACCTGCCCGCTCGGGTTGAACGCCACCGAAACCTCGGCGAGGTTGGCCATCCGAGGGTCCGCGCAGCGATCCAACATCTCCCGGAGCCGGCCGGCCTCATCGCCCTCCAGCCCGACGAGCTCTCCGTCGCGCAGGTGCAGTACGACCGGCGATGGCAGCGGCCCCTCACCCATGAACAGCAGGTCGGCATCGACAACGACGACGCCGGAGGACGAGCCTTCGACGGGCGCGGTGCCCGCCTCGATGTCGGGCGGCGCCATGTACTCGCCGGGTTCGCGTGCGAGGCCATGCAGGACCCGTCCGAGCCGGCCGCTCACCGAACCCCGAAGATCGGTCCCGCCCGGCGTCGTCAATCGGTACGCGTCGCCCGACGCCCACGCGGCGCCGACCTGCTCGGCATCCGCGCGGATCTGGTCGAAGTCGACCGCGAGCGGGCCGTCGTCGCGGAACGTCTCCATCCGCACCCCGGGCATCGCGAGGTAGCGCACGCCGGCGGCGGTCGCCTCTCGCCGAGCGGCGCTCGACCCGATGAACAAGCTGGTCAGCTCTATCACCGCGCCGGCCGACCGCATCGCCGCCGCCACTGTCCCGGGCGGCTCCTGCCCCGGCAGCTCCGGGACAGGCATGCGAGACACCACGGGGACGCCGCCACGCTCCGCGACCGCCGCTTCGAACGTCTCGACCACCGACGGATCCGTCCCCGCGTCCGTCAGGAACAGGACCTGCTCGCTCGCCCGCACGGCAAGGCACCGGTCCAGCACGTTCGCGAACGCTTGGGGCGTCTGCACCCTGCGCTCATGCTCCTTCCGCGGACAGCGCGCCGGCGGCGAACAGTGCGTAGACCTTCGTCGCCTCGTGGATGTCCTCGACCGTCAGGTGCTCGTCGGGGCAGTACACGGGCGGACCGCCCGGCCCAAAGATCACCGTCGGCACCTTCTCGCCGAAGCTCGCGGTATCGCCGAGCCAGTTCTCGACGACCAACGGCGGATCCTCGCCACGTACCGCTCGTACCGACGACCGCATCAACTCGACCACCGGGTCCTCCGGCGCCGCGAGGAAGCCTGCCTTCACGTCGGCGAGCTCGATCGAGTACCGTAGCCGGGGCTCCGCCTCCAGCGCGCGCGCCAAGCAGCGATCGATCTCGGCGCGGACCTGTTCGATCGTCACACCGGGTTGCGGGCGTGTGTCGACGCGGATCACGCACTCGTCGGGGATCATCGAGGGACCTCCGGGCGGCAGTCCCCCGTAGATCCGGCCCGGCACCACGTACGTCTCCGCGCCGAACAGGTCGACGATCCACGGCTCGAGCTCCGGCTCGTACTTCGACGCGTCGAGCGCCAACACCATCTGCGCCGCCAGAACGTTCGCGTTGATCGCCTGCGGCTTGTGACAGGTGTGCGCCGATCGCCCGATCGCGGTGATGTCGAAGTAGTAGCGACCCCGATGCCCCAGGCAGACCTGGTTGTCGGTCAGCTCGCCGAGGACCGCCATATCCGCCGGATAGGCGTCGAAGAACGCGATCGACCCGAGCTGGTCGCCCATGTGATCCGCGACCGCCGCCATGGACAGACGGCCGGCGAGCGGCGCTCCGCTCGCCCGTACCGCCTCCATGGCGACGATCTGGCAGGCGAGCGCCGCCTTCATGTCCATCACGCCGTGGCCGTAGACGGCACCGTCGATCAAGGCGCCGGAGAAGGGCTCGGTCACCTTCCACCCGTGCGACACCGGCTTCGTGTCCATGTGCCCGGTGAGGACCACCGTCGGCCCGTCTCCCCCGAAGGAGACGTGACCGACGGCGTTGGGCCGGTCCTCGAGCACGGGTTGGAGCTCGACGTCCTCGAACCCGGACGCAGACATGGTGCTCGCGAGGAACGCGGCGAGGGGCCCTTCCTCGCCCAGCACGCTCGGGATCGTGCATACCTCACGAACCAGCTCGACCGCGCGGTCGAGGTCGAGCGCGTCCAGCACACTCGCCATCACCGTCGGTCCGATCCCTACATCCACGGTGTCTCCTCGTTCTTCGTTCGAGCGAACCCGATCACGCGCAGCTGTACGGCATGTAGTCCGTCGTCGCGATCGCGCTCGCATCCGGCGTGCTCGTGATCAGTTGGTTGGACGACATCCACTCGCCATAGCTCTGCCAGTTGGCCACGTCGATACAACCCGTCTTCGTTCCCGACGCGGGCTTCAACAGTTTCAGCGTGTAGGGCACGCTCTCGTCGAGGAACGTCGGCTTGTAGTCGGTGTCCTGCTTCATGATGGATGTTGCCTCGTCCGGGTTCGCGATCGCCTCGTCGGTACCCTTGACCACGGCAGCGACGAATCGCCGGACGGCGTCCGCGTACTCAGCGTCGGACGACAGACGTTCGGCATTGGCGGCGATCACGAGCTCGGCGTACGAGGGCACCCCGAGCTGGTCGGCGGGGAACACCGACGGCGCCTTCCCCGACTCCTGCTCGATCTGGATCGCCTCGACGTTCTGGTACCCGCCGATGATCGCGTCGACCTTGTTCGACAGGATCGATGGGACGAGGTTGAAGCCGACGTTCACCTTCGGCACCTGACTTTCCGTCAGACCGGCGGTCTTGAGCATCGTGGTGTAGAACGCATCGTCGCTCGGGATGCCCGTGACGCCCGTCGACTTGCCGTTCATCTCGGACAGGCTCGTGATGGGCTCGTTCGGATTGACGATCAGCGAGTTCAGCGGCACCGGGACGACGGTGGCGACCGCCATGGCCGGCAGGTCGTTCTCCTGCCCGTAGAACATCTCCGGCTCGTACGTGATCGCCAGATCAACCTTGCCGAGTGCAACGAGCTTGATCGGGTCAGCGGCGTTCGACGGCTGCCGGAAGTCGATCGTCAGGTTCGCGTCGCTGTAGTAGCCCTTGTCCTGCGCGTAATACAGGCCGACGTGGTCTGGATTCGGCACCCAGTCGAGCTCGACGTTCAGGGTCGCGGGCGCCCCGGTGGTCGACCCCGATGCCCCCGCGCTCGCGCTCGAGCTATCGTTGCTACAGGCGACCGCGACGAGCGCGATGCCGGACAGCATCGTGAGCGCGATCGAGCCTTTCCTACGCGTTCGGATCATCTGCGACCGTCCTTTCCTCCCGCAGCTCGCAGGTCTTTCCCGCGGCCGCCCGTTTCCTGGTGGAGCCTGACACTTACAACGCACCGCCCCTCGAGACCCACGGGCAGAACACCCGCTCGAGAAGCGACACGAGTCCGAACAGCGCCATCGCGATCAGCGTCAGCAACACGATCGAGGCGAAGATGCGCGCGGTCTGCAGGTTCGGGGTCGACGCCTGGATCAGGTAACCGAGGCCGACGCTCGAGCCCGCCCATTCGCCGAACACGGCGCCGATCGCGGCGAACGTCGCCGCGACGCGCATCCCGGAGAAGATCGACGGCAGGGCACCGGGGAACTCGACCTTGCGGAAGATCGCCCACCGCGTGGCGTCGAGGGTGCGCATCATCCGGATGAAGTCATCATCGACGAGCCGGAGGCCGTCGAGCCCGTTGACCACGATGGGGAAGAAACAGATCAACGCGACGATCACGACCTTCGGCAACAGCCCGTAGCCGAGCAGGATGACGAGCACGGGCGCCAGCACGACGATCGGGATCGTCTGAGAGCCGATCAAGATCGGGTAGACCGCGCGACGCAGCGGCGCGAACAGATGCAACACGATCGCGAGCCCAACGCCGGCGACGACCGAGATCCCGAACCCGATCAGCACCTCGGTGAGCGTGGGCCACAGGTTCGGCAACAGGTACCGCGACCAGTCCTTCCGCATGGCGGTGACGATCCCCGTCGGCGACGCCAGCAGGTACTTCGGGACGTCGAAGATCCTGATCCACAGCTCCCAGATCACGAGGATCATCAGGACGAACAGGATCGCGAGGCCGTAGGTGCGCCAAAACCTCACCCACCCGGACGTGCGCTTCGGAGCGGGCGCCTGCGCCGGCATGGCGTCGGCCGCCCGTTCCTCGGATGCCTTCGCGCTCACTCGATGGCCTCCAGCGCCGACTCCTTCAGTTCGATGAACTCAGGGCTCGTCACGATCTCCCGGCGTGACAGCCCTTCGGTCTGCAAGCTCGCGTCGATCACGGTGACGACACGGCCGGGTCGCGCCGACATGACCACGACCGTTCGCGACAACAGCAGCGCTTCGTCAACGTCGTGTGTGACGAGCAGGACGGTGCGAGGCACGTCGCCGAGCGCCCGAAGGAGCCATTCCTGCATCTGCCCGCGGGTGATGGAGTCGAGCGCCCCGAACGGCTCGTCGAGCAGCAGGATGTCCTTCTCCGCCATCAGCGTTCGCAGGAAGCTGACGCGCTGGCGCATGCCGCCGGACAGCGCATCCGGGCGAACGTCCTCGAACTTCGCGAGGCCGAAATGCTCGAAGAACGGGCGGGTCTTCGCGCGCGCTTCGTTCTTCGAGACCCCGCGGTTCTCGATCGCGATCATCGCGTTGTCGAGGGCCGTGCGCCACGGCAACAGAAGGTCGCGCTGCGGCATCATCGCGCACTGGCTGAGCCGGCCCTGCGTCGACGTCTCCCCCTCGACCTCGATCGACCCGACGTCTTGCTCGAGGAGGCCGGCCGTCAATTGCAGGAGCGTCGACTTGCCGCCCCCGCTCGGTCCGACGATCCCGATCCGCGAGTGGCGCTCGATCTCGAACGTCACGCCATCGAGTGCGACCACGTCACCGAACGCCTTGCCGACCCCATCGAACGCGATGCCCACGCTGGTGCCGGCAGCTCGATCCGATCCACCGTCCTGCACGCCGACCGACCGCTCCCCCAAACGTGCTCCTCCGAGCCTGGTATCTGATATCTCAGGCATCACATCGCGTAGCGCGACCGTAACCAGAGTGGCGAACGAGGTCAAATCCCTTGCGGTACAGGCTCGTCCGGAGCGGCCGAGCTATGGGGAAACGAAGTCCTCGGCGAGGTCTGGCCACCGTTCGAGGGTGTAGGCCATGTCCCAGAACTGATGTTCGAGGCGAGAGGATGTCGCGAAGATGCGGTCGATCTCGTCCCACCGGGCTCCGCGCGACGCCTCCTCCTCGATGAGGCGATCGAAGTCGCGGCGCATCTCGGCGACCATCTCGACGTTCTGAGGCAGGGAGAAGTACCCGACCCAGTCGGCGTACACGGGATGTTGGCGATCAACGCGATCGGCCAGCGCCGTCGCGATCTCGACATAGGACCAAGCGCAAGGCAGCAGCGACGCCATGATCTCGAGCGGACCGCCGTGGAGCGCCAACGACCGCATGTAGCTCGTGTAGGCCACGTTCGCAGGCGCCATCCCCGCGGCCCCTCCGCGGTCCACCGCGCCCATATCGATCACGCGATCCAAGAGCTCGCGATTGCTCGGAAGCTCCTGCTCCACCACCTGGTTGAGGTCGGTGATGAAGTAGCGCAGCTCCATTTCGTCCCGGGACTTCGCGGCGCCCATGGCGAGACACCGCGCGTAGTCCTGGAGATAGAGATTGTCTTGCTCGAGGAAGAAGCGGAACTTGTCTATCGGAAGCGTACCGGCGGCGAGCTCGGTGATGAACGGATGGGCGTGCAGTCCTTCCCAGATCCGGTCGCTGCGCTCGCGGAACCTTTCCGAGGGGGGCGTCGTCGGCATCTCACTCCTCGCCTGCCGTGCGCTGCGAGTGTACGCCCTCCCACTGCCCGCGCATCTGTGGCAGGGTCTACGACGCGGCGAGCGCAAGGTCGATACGTCGCGCTACCGGATCGACGGCCTCGAGCACAACACCGACGCGCGCTCCGAGGGGCCGCTCGGCGGCGAGGGGCGCCACGACCGCCGGCTCCGGGACCTGCACGACGACCCCGTGATCGTTCTCGTCGATGACCATCGCATCGAAG
>Ga0068868_100003635_pt1 | contig 10759 bp, 7 predicted proteins | sample KBSMisM42_FD_64660 | JGI IMG/M metagenome (GOLD analysis project Ga0068868, IMG submission 64660) | Miscanthus rhizosphere microbial communities from Kellogg Biological Station, Michigan, USA - KBS Miscanthus M4-2 | ecosystem: Host-associated > Plants > Roots > Rhizosphere > Soil ...
TCCCGACTCTGGGAACGAGCGCCGAGATACAGCGCCTCGCCAGGTGAAACGTTACGCCGTGGGGCAGGCCGCGGTAGGGAGGTTCAACTCTCCGTGATCGATCGTTCCATCTGCAAAAACGCATTTACACCGGTGCCGAATCAACGTCGCGTCAACATGCGTGGGTTGGCCGTATTGATTGCGTAACCGGCCGGTCGAACGGCGTGGAGGTGGGCGTAGCTTCTGGCCCGACAGGCCGTTCGATGAAGGAGCCTTCCATCAACGATCCACAAGACTGGGCAGCGGCGGCTTGGCTGCAGCTAATCGCCGTCGTTCTGCTCGTCGTCATCCTTCACGTTCCCCTGGGCAACTACATGGCCCGGGTGTACACCGACAGCGGGCATTGGCGTGTGGAGCGGGTGATGTACCGCCTGATCGGTGCGCAGCCCGACAATCGGCAGCGTTGGTCGAATTACGGCTTCTCGCTGCTGGCCTTCTCGGCGGTCAGCGTCCTGTTCCTGTACGGGCTGTTGTTGGCGCAGACGCAACTTCCCGAACCATGGGGACACAAGGGGATAACGCCGGCGCTGGCGTTCAACACTGCAATCTCGTTTGTCACCAACACCAGTTGGCAGAACTATCCGGGCGAATCAACGCTGGGGCATGTGGGATTGGCCGTCGGCCTCGGTGTGCAGGCGTTCGCCAGCTGCGCGGTCGGTATGTGCGTTGCCGTAGCGCTGATCCGGGGTCTGGCCCAATACCAGAACGAGCAGCTCGGCAATTTCTGGACGGACTTGGTGCGGACAGTGGTGCGCATTCTGCTGCCATTGTCGGTCATCGTCACACTGGTATTGCTCGTACTCGGAGTGGTCAACAATTTCCATGGAGCACAAGAGATTTCCACACTGGCCGGCGGTAAACAGACGATCCTCGGTGGTCCGGTGGCGGCGTGGGAATCAATCAAGCTGATGTCCGGCGACGGCGGTGGCGCCTTCAACGTCAACAGTGCGCACCCGTTCGAGAACCCGACGGCGTTGTCCAACGTGGTGGAAATCGTTGCGATGCTGTTGATTCCGGTGGCGTTTCTGCGGACATTCGGAGTGATGGTCGGCGACAAAAAGCAGGGCTGGGCGCTGTTCTCAGCAGCCGCAACCCTATTCGCCGTCGGCATGGTGGCGATAGCCGTTGCGACTTCGGTGACGCACGGCACCGTCGTCCACGCCGTCGGCGCTCCGCTCGAAGGAACAGAAATCCGGTTCGGGGTGCCCGGCAGTGGACTGTTCGGTCAGGCCGCGACGGCCAGTGCCGACGGTGCGGCGAACTCGTCCTATGACAGTTTCGCAAGCGCCGGCGGCGCGGTGTTGATGCTGAACATGATGCTGGGTGAAGTGGCGCCCGGCGGCGCGGGCAGCGGCCTATACGGCCTGGTGATGATGACGCTGCTGGCGGTGTTCCTCGGTGGATTGATGATCGGGAGGACGCCCGAGTACCTCAAGCAGCGGATGGGTGCGCGGCACATGAAGCTGGTCAGCCTCTACATCCTGGCGCTGCCTGCGGCAGTCTTGACCGGAACGGCGGTGGCCATGGCGCTGCCGGGTGAGCGGGCGTCGATGCTGAACGCCGGGCCGCATGGGCTCTCGGAGATGTTGTACGCATTCACCAGCTCGGCTGCCAACAACGGAAGCGCCTTCGCGGGATTCAGCGGCAACACGACGTGGTACAACACCGCACTCGGGCTCGCGATGGTGGTAGGACGGTTTCTGCCGATCATTGCCGTGCTGGCGATCGCGGGCACCTTCGCCACGCAGCGGCCCGGGGTCATCACCGCAGGCACCCTTCGCACCCACAGCCCGACGTTCGTTTCCCTGATCGCAGGCGCCACGCTGCTCATCGTGGGGCTGGAGTACCTGCCCGCATTGGCGCTCGGCCCGGCGGCCGACGCACTGCTGTGACGTTAGGACGCCGTAAAAGTTGCCGGTCTGCTCGTCATGGGAGCGCTAGGAGCGGGTGAACGCAGCCGCGCAGGAGACATGCTGGGCAGTACATCGCTATGGGAAAAGGGGCGTCGTGACTGTTGGTTGGTCTCAGGACGACCGAAACGTCGTGACTCTCGGCCGGTTGTACTTGAACACTCTGGCGCCGACGAGGAACTACACGCCTCCGGCATCCAAGGTGACGTGGAGGTCTAGCCTTTCGCGGGCCCTTTCGACGAGCTGGACGAAGATATAGCAGCGTGACGCTGGCATATGTGTTCTTTATCCACCTGATGGTGGTCTGCCCACTGATTCGGTTGTTGTCGATATCGATGAAGAGCGGCGCTACGCGTCGTTGACCGCCGTCTCGCGACCTTGCCGCTGTTAACGAGGCGTCAAGGTTCGAAGTGGCGGTGTCAAGAGAACGCTAAATATATGGCGGACGGCCTTCATTCCGCGGCATCGTCGAATGGTTGCCGCTGGCAGCAGGCCAGGGCCTCAAATGAAGAAAAAAGGTCTCGGTGACTCTCTCGGCTTTCCTTTTGTCGGTGCTATCCGGAAACACACCGCATACCCAAGCGGCAGATCGCGGGTCTGACGTCATGCAGCTACACCGAACTCCGTCGCCTACCCTGGACGAGGAGGAGTTGCGGCAGTGCAAGATTTACCGCAAATCCTTTGCCCAGACCGAGATCGCGCTCCCGGCAACGGTTCTGAGGAATCGGGCGATCGCGAAGTGGGTGCGAGATCACCGCGTGACGATTGACGTGCATACCGGTGAGGAGCTCGCTACGGCACTGGCGGCGGGAGTGCGGCTGCAACGGCTGACCATGTACGCTGACGCGCTGAGCGAGTCTGACCTACGCGCAGCCGTCAATCTGGGAGTTGGTCGTGTCGTCGCCGCTTCGGTCCAGCAGATCGAGCTGATGCGATCCGTTGTCGCGAAGCGGGCGCAGGATGTCGTCATCCGGATGACCGACGTCAACACGCCGAACTTGGCCACAGCGGGTGTCGCCGATCGGCTCCCTGCGGGATTCCGGTTCGACAGCAATGAATCCGACACTGCGATCGCGGCGGTTCTCGATCACGAGTGGCTCAACCTGGTCGGGTTGCATTGCGAGGTCGGGTCGCAAGACCACGACTTTGTCAGCTACCCGGCGGCGATCGGTCACATGATCGCAGAGATGACGCATATTCAACGAAATCACCGCGTGGTGCTCACCCGCCTGGGCTTGGGCGGTGGCCGTGCCGCGCCCTCGGGTGACTGGACGGTCGAATTGCCCCAACTCGCGGCGCAAATTGATGATTCGCTCGACGACGCCTGCGGGACCCTGCGCTTCCCGCGGCCGTTGGTCGTCCTTTCGACAGGGCTCGAGATCATTGGGCGGAACACAGCATGACCGCGCACTCGCTCGACAATCTTTGGTCGCTTCCTGAAGAAATTCTTGCCCGGTTTGAGCTTGGCGCACGGCTCGATGCGAAACCGTTTGCGCTCATTGACGAAGCCATTGCCCTGCGCCGCTGTGCGTTATACCGCAAGGCTTTCAAGGGCATCGCCATCAGCTACCCGGCCACGTTGCTGGAATTCGACGCGCTCGCGGCGTGGATTCGGCGCGAGCAGGTGACGGTCGATGTAACGAACGCCGCCGAGCTTAATCGGGCGATCGCGGCGAGGATTGACCCGATGTACATCGTCATGCACCCACAGGGCAGGGCAGTGGCGCCAATCCGCGGCGCCGTCAACACCGGGGCGGCAAGGTTTGTCGTCAGCTCCTCCCGGCAGGTAGCCATTCTCGGCGACCGCGCCGACCGGATTCAGCGAGTCGTCGTCGTTGCAACCCACCACGCCGGTGGTGCGTTGGCGTCCGACGTCTTGACCCACCCTGAACTCGAGCTCATCGGGCTGCATTGCAACCTTGACGATCCCGACGACGCGATCGGCGCGGTCAAGCTACGACAGATGGTTGCGGAGATGGTGCGGATTCGGCGCGCGCACAATGTCCTCCTCACGCGTGTCAGCCTCGCTGGCTTGGACGTGGGCGAGCACTGGCTCGAGCCGAGGATCCTTCGCCGCGTCGCGGAGGCGATGGGCGAAGTGATCGGCGCTGCTTGTACGCAGCATCGCTACCCGCGGCCCGCGCTCACCGTGTCGCCCAGCCGGGCTGCTCTTCTGCCGGCCTAGCCAATTGCGCGGCGTCGGCGGACGTTCATCGCGTTGATTGTGAGCGTCACGCTGATCATGGCGGGCCTCTAGTACCTACCCGCCCTGGCGCTCGGACCCGTCGCCGACGCGTTGCTGTAAGCCGCCTGTGTCAACGGGGCATCAATGTTTGATGCCACGGCGTCAAGATGTCGCAAATGCACTGGTCAACATGGCCCCGCAGGCGCGATCGTCGAATAGGTGCTCTCTGGCAATAGGCCAGGGGGCTCGACGAGGAAAAGGTTTCGGTGACTCTCTCCGGCGTCTTTCTTTCCGTGCTCTCTGGAACCAAGATGAACGGCTCTGCAGCGCGGCAGTCCATTGCGCACGAGCCGGATTCGCCTGATCGAGCGGCCCTGCGTCGCTGCGAGATCTATCGCAAGTCGTTCCCGATGACCGAGATCGCCCTTCCCGCTCATGCTCTCAGGAATCTCACAGTCGCGAAGTGGGTGCGAGATCAGCACCTGGCGATCGATGTGCGAACGGGCGAGGAGCTGGCGGCCGCGATCGGGGCAGGTATCCATCCGGCGCGGATGACTGTGTACGCCGACAGCATCACCGATTCGGAGCTGCGCGCCATCTCCAATCTCGCGCCAGGCCGCGTGGTGGTCGGTTCGATGTCCCAGATCGTGCTGCTGGGCTCGATCGTCGAGCACCGCACGCAGGCCGTGGTGGTGTGCGTCACCGACGTCAACGCGCCAGTACTGAGCGTCGCGGGGGCGAAGACGCGCGGATTCGGTTTCGACTCACACGAACTCGATCACGCGGTGGGTGCGGTGCTGGGTGACAGGCGGTTGAATCTTGTTGGCTTGCACTGCGATGTCGGCTCGGATGATCACGACTTCGTCAGCTATCCTGCCGCGATCGGCCACATGATCACCGAGATGACGCAGATCCGCCGGCATCACGGCGTTGTGCTGACACGCCTGGGTCTCGGTGGTGGCCGCGCCGTCCCGTCCGGCGACTGGACAACCGAATTGCCGGAACTGGCAAGCCAGATCGACGAATCGCTCGACGATGCGTGCGCAACGCTGCGGTATCCCCGTCCGCTGGTTGTGCTCTCGCCGGGCTTGGCGATTGTGGAGCGCGACGCGGCATGACCGTGCACTGGATTGAGGGCGTCGCGGACCATTCCGTTGATATCGGGGCGCGCCTCGCAACCGATGTTCGCCTCGACGAAGCGATCGCTCTGCGCCGTTGTGCCATGTACCGCACCGCGTTTCGCGCAGCCGCCGTCGGCTACCCGGCTGAGGCCATGCGTGTCGACGCGATCGCCGGATGGATGCGACGACAGGGTGTGACCGTCGACGTCGCTTGCGTCGACGACCTCGACTGGACCGCTATTGCCGGAATTCACCCGTCCCACATCGTCATGCACGAATTGGATGAGGTGTCGGGCCCGCTTGCGCTCGGCTACGGCGTATCCCGCGTCATCGTTGACTCCGCCGCGCAGATGACGATCCTGTGTACGAGTGGCACGAGGCCACAATGCGTGCTACTCGACGTCACGGATGGCCACGTGGACGAGGCGATGATCGCTGATCGTCGGGTCCGCCTCGATGGACTGCACTACGTGACGGACGGCGCCGACATCGCTGGCCTGGCGGAGATTCTGTTCGGGATGATCGCGGAGATGACCCTCATCAGCCGGAGGCGCGCTGAAGTCATGTCGAGGTTGAGCGTCGGCGACGTCGATCTGACAGACATGGACGACGACCCGCGCAGCTTGCGTCGGGTTGCCGAAACGATCGACGAGATCGTGGAAGAAGCGTGTGTCCGGTTTCGTTATCCGCGGCCCGCGCTGACCATCTCGCCCCGCCCGAGCACATTGCTGCCCGCTGCCTGAGGCTCGTCCGGGCGACGACTCAATCGAGTAGTCAACTACTCGTGTGTCGCAACCGTGGCAAGCGGATGATGATCCGTGAGCCGCCGTTCGCTCCGGACGTCGGCCGAGCTCTGGGGGCGCGATGCCGGTTCGCACGTTGGGTGGGGGAGACTTACGGGTCAGCTTTCCGTCCACACTGGACGTCCGCGAAACCACGCGAACCCCCACTCGATCACAGACACCGACAACCATCGACCAAGGCGTCATCGAGGACGTGCTCCACGACAGCGGCTTCGAGCTGGTCGAGCCGCTGACCATCAGGCCGAAGCAGGCGCGCGGACCAGTCGCCGCGGACGACAGCGCCAAGCTCGATCTCGAGGTGACGCTGCGCGGCGACGATGCCGCCGTGGTCCTGACGGACCGGGACGGCTATTGGTCATGGCACGCGCCGCAGCGCCGGCCGCGCGCACTCGGCGACGACACCGCAACGGCCACCTTCGAACTCGGGCTGCGGCCACCTGGGGGCGCACCCGCAAGCCGTGGGCTCGTCGACGGAGTTCGTGCCTTCGTCCTGAGATTCGGCGCCCCCGTCATCGCCGGCGCAGCCATCAAGGTGCTCGAAGAAGAGGTCCACGAGGGTCTGGTGCACATCACCTCCACTGACCCGCAGTCGTGGGCCCAGGTGAAGTCACTGTCCGGCATCCAACTCCCCGAGGGCGGCGCGCCGCGGATCCTGTTGTTCGTACACGGTGCGTTCGACTCGACGGTCGGCGCATTCGGTTCTCTGGCAAGGGGGCCTGGCAAAGGCTTCCTCGAGCGGGCCATCGCGGATTACGACGCAGTCGTCGGCTTCGACCACCGCACGTTGAGCATGGACCCACTCGCCAACGCGAGGGACCTCCTGGCGCGGCTGTCGGTATCCCGGGCCGACGGAGCGGTCGTCGACGTGATCTGTCACAGCAGGGGCGGCCTTGTGACCCGGAGCCTTGTCGAGCGTCTGCTGCCCGCCTCGAGGTGGCGCGGCTCGGTCAATCGCATCGTATTCGTCGGCGTCCCCAACGGCGGCACCAACTTGGCCGAACCGGATCGCTGGTCGAGACTGGTGGATGTCTACACGAGTCTGTTGCTGGCGTCGTCGCCGGTCGACGACATCTTCCTGACAAGGGCGATCGCCGGCAGCGCCATCAAAGGCGTTGGCGCGCTGGTGAAATACCTCGCGGCCTATGCGGCTGACGACGGCGGTGTGCCGGGCCTCGCTGCGATGGAGCCCGATGGTGACTTCATCGTCGACCTCAACCGTCATCAGCCCGATCAACCCGAGCCCGGGCAGCCGTGGTTTGTCATCAGTTCAGACTTTCGCGCGTCCGCAGAGCAAACGAAGTTCAAGCTCATCGAGGGCATCGCCGACAACCTGCTCGACGGCGCGAATGATCTTGTCGTCGACAAGAAGTCGATGGCAGCCGTCGACGCTCCCGGCGCGTATGTCAGACGGGCGCTCGACTTCGGCACCAATTCGTCGGTCTATCACACCAATTACTTCTGGCAGGCCGAGGTGGCGGAGGCCATGCGGGCGTGGCTGTTCGCGGCCGCGGCCATCGTGCCGCCCAGCATTCCCATCGACAGGGGCCCGGGATTCGACGGCCCCATGATCGGTCGCCGCAGATCGGCAGACGGCGGGACCAGCCGTGGGTTTGACCCGAACGTGCGGATTCGGGTCAACGGTGGCGGAGCAGGCGCGGCTCCGCCACCGCCTCCCGGCCCACCGGTGCCGGTGCAGGCGCATGTGCTGGCCGAGATGCCCGAGAAGCCGGTCGTCAGCGAGCCTGCGCTTGTCCGTGTTCTGCTGTCATGCAACAAGATCGAGGACAGCGCGGGAACGGTGTCGGACGGGGCGAGCGTCGAAGTCGACGAAAACGAGGTGCTCACCGTCCAGATCGTCCCGAAACGCAACGTGGTGATTGACGGGAAGGACACCGCCAAGTTCATGCTACCGCTCGATGACGGGCTGTCCGAGGTCGGCTTCGTCGTGAAGCCGTGCAGCCCAGGGCCGGTCGTGGTCCGTATCATTGTCCGCCGGTCACCGACCGTGATCGTCGCGACGATGACACTCGAGGCCGAGGCCCGTCAGCTCGACGACGCCATTCACCGGCAGACACTCGTACGGCAGCAAGTCGAAGCCGCCTCTTCGACGTCGGTCGACCTCAAAGACGCAGTGTGGCTGGAGATTTCCGAGCTGGAGCGTCGCGGGTACGTCCAGTTCCAGTACGACCTACGGCTGCCAGACGGAAGCGAAATGCTGCGATACACGTCGGAGCCGCTCCGCAAGCGGGCGACCTACGTGGCGAACCTGTTCAAAGGCATCGAAGACAATTGGATGCAATGCGTTGGCAGGCCCAAAGAGTTCATGAGGTTTCTGCAGGATCAGGGGGCGCACCTGTTCGAGGAGCTGTTCCCGGTGGATCTCCAACAGAAGCTGTGGGAGTACAGGGATCGGCTGAAGAGCATTCTGCTCCTGGCCGATGAGCCGTACTTTCCCTGGGAGTTGGTCCATCTGAAGCCTCCGGGGAAGCCGCGGCAGCAGCCTCCTCGGTTCCTCGGCCAATACGGCCTACTGCGTTGGCAATTCTTGCCTTTCCCGGCCAAGCCGGAGCTGCAGTGGCGGCCGGGAAGGGTGTATTCGGTGTGTCCCGATTACGTGGATCCTGCGCTCGTCCTGGCTGAGAACCAAGTCGAGGCGGAATACCTCAAACTGAAGCTCGGTGCTGCCGCGGTCCCGGCATCGGCGACGAAGGTGCGTGAGATTCTTCGCAATCGGGAGGTCGACATCCTCCACTTCAGCGGCCACGGCGTCGCGAACCCACGGAATGTCGGCGGCGCCAAGATCCTGCTGCGAGGACGGAACGTAGGCAGGTTGTATGCGCGAGAGTACCTGTCGGCCACCACCGTTGAGGAAACCGCTGAACTTGCGGGCGAAGACGGTGCTGGTCCACTGGTGGTGCTCAACGCATGCCAGATAGGAATCAGCGGAGAAGAACTGTCGTCGCTCGGCGGCTTTGCGCGGGCGTTTCTGGAAGCGGGTGCCCAGGCGTTCGTGTCATGTCTGTGGTCGGTCCAGGGCCGGCCCTCTCGGATCTTCGTCGAAACGCTCTACAACCGGCTGCTCGAAGGCGACTCGATCGGCGAAGCGGCGGTCCGGGCCCGTACTGCCGCGCGCACCGACGACGACCCCGCGACATGGCTTGGCTTCATCATCTACGCCCGTCCCGACGCGAAATTTGTTCGGGCTTAACGACACAACAAATCGAGGAGAGAGTCTCATGACCGCGAAGGCACTGTGTGTCGGCATCAACAAGTTCGCCAATCTTCCGCAGGCAAGCTGGCTCAACGGCTGCGTGAACGACGCCGAGGACATGGCCGCAATGCTGCTCAAACGCCCAGACTTCGGCCCCAATGACGTCACGGTCCTGCTGGAGGCCGAAGCCACCAAGGCCAAGGTGATGGCGGCGCTGACCAAGCTCGTCAAAGACGACGCCGTCGACCACATCGTGTTCTCCTTCTCCAGCCACGGCACGCAGGTGCCCGACAAGAACGGCGACGAGAAGGTTGATCATGTCGACGAGGCCTTCGCCTGCTACGACATAGACCAGAGCGGGCGCGACTGGGACCGCAACACCGTCATCATCGATGACGAGCTCAAGACGCTGTTCGCATCGGTGGGCAAGAATGTGCTTGTCGAGGTGGTGCTCGACACCTGCCACAGCGGCACCGGGCTGAGATCCTTGGACCTTCTTCCGGGGCGGCGGCCACGCTTCCTTCCGCCGCCGACACCGCTGGGTATCAGGGCGCTCGAGTCGAAGTCGGATCCGAAGGGCTTCCAGGACGAGGTCAAGCAGATCCCGGCGGCGACCCGGCCGGTGTTGTTCGCCGCGTGCCTGGCCAAGCAGGTGGCCTCTGACGCGCCGTTCGGTGACCACTACAACGGCGCGTTCACCTACTACTTCCTCAGGGCGCTCAAAGGGGCGGACAAGACGCGGGCGGATGTCCTTGAGGCCGTGGGGAAGTCGCTCGTTGCCGCGGACTTTCCACAACGTCCGCAACTCGAGGCTGTTGCGAAGGCGAAGGACGTTCCGTTCGGGACCCGCTGGAGTTGAGTCGTTTACCCGCAGATCGACGTCGAATCTGGGGAGCTGCCGCCAACTGGGAAATTCGAAACCGTCTTGTGTGAGTGGGCTTTTCAGTTCTCCGACCGGTTGTTTCCGGCGATGAGACAACCGTGCCTCAGCGAAAAGGCGATGTATGTCGGCCAACCGGCCCTGCGACCGGTTGAATCGCGTCTCCCGATCGGGGGAACTACGGCAGCGCTGCGCGCGCCTTGAGCGCCAGCCACAGGCCCATCCGGTCGTCGCCGTCGTCCATTCGCCTGCCCGTCAGCCGTGCGATCCGTTCGATCCGGTTGCGGACGGTGTTGCGATGCAAGGCCAGCCGGGCCGCCGCCGGATCCCAGGCCCCGTTCACGCTCAGCCACTGATCGAGCGTGCGCAGCAGTTCCAACCGCTCCTTGGGGTCAAGTTGATCCAGTGGCGCCAGCACAGCGTCGGAGAATCCTCGCACTGCGTCGGCACTGCCCATCGACAACAGCAGGGATACCGTTTCGCCTTCGCTCGCCGTGACGATGCGGCCCAGCCGTGCGCTGACCGGCAGCAATGACCGTGCCTGCATGGCCGAAAGCGCGAAACCATCGAATCCGACGGACGCGCCCACCCCGGTCCGCAGCCCAGGTGC
>Ga0068868_100003643_pt1 | contig 10751 bp, 9 predicted proteins | sample KBSMisM42_FD_64660 | JGI IMG/M metagenome (GOLD analysis project Ga0068868, IMG submission 64660) | Miscanthus rhizosphere microbial communities from Kellogg Biological Station, Michigan, USA - KBS Miscanthus M4-2 | ecosystem: Host-associated > Plants > Roots > Rhizosphere > Soil ...
CGTCCGATCCACGTGCTCGCCGAGGACGACCGCGGAGAGGCCTCCGAGGCCGCATCGGTGGTGTCCAAGCTCATCACGCGCGACCACGTCGTCGCCCTGATCGGCGAGCAGGCTTCCTCGCGAACCCTCGCCGCCGCCCCCATCGCGCAGACCTACGGCGTGCCCATGATCTCGCCGACGTCGACGAACGTCGAGGTCACGAAGAAGGGCGACTTCATCTTCCGTGCTTGCTACATCGATTCCTACCAGGGGCGCGCCCTCGCCCGCTTCGCCCGCCGCAACCTCAACGCCTCGACGGCGGCGATGCTCGTCGACGTCCGGAGCGACTACTCCGTCGGCCTCGCCGAGTCCTTCTCCGCCGTCTTCCGCGAGTCCGGCGGGCGAATCGTCGACGAGCTGAAGTACGCGGAGGGCGACAGCGATTTCTCCGCGCAGCTCACGGCCATCCGCCCGAAGGAGCCGGACGTCCTCTTCGTGCCCGGCTACTACACCGACGCGGGACTCATCGCGAGGCAGGCGCGCTCGCTGGGACTGAAGTCCGTCCTGCTGGGCGCCGACGGGTGGGACTCGCCCAAGCTCGCCGAGATCGGCGGCCCCTCGGTCGACGGCGCGTATATCTCCAACCACTACTCCGTGGACGATCCCTCGCCCGCAGTCCACCGCTTCGTGTCGGACTACACGAAGCGGTTCGGAGCCGCGCCCGACTCGATCGCCGCGTCGTCGTACGACGCCATGCGGATGCTCGCCGCCGCGATCGTCCGCGCCGGCTCGACGGAGGGACGGAGAGTGCGCGACGCGCTCGCCGCGACGAAGGATTACGCCGGGGTGACCGGGACGATCACCATGGATGCCGACCGCAACCCGATCAAGGCGATCGTCATCCTGAAGGTCGTCGGCGGGAAGTTCACGCTCGCCGCCAAGATGGAGCCCGGCGGCTGAGGCGAGAGCGTCGCGTCGAAACGTATTAGCGATGGCTAATACGTCGTCCGGGTCACGGTTCTACTTGATCTCCGCGGACTCGAAGACCAGCTCGTCGAAGCGCGCCTCACCCGGGCCCGCGGCCGCCATGCCGGCGCGCCCCGCCACGGGGTGAGGGTCGGTCCCCTCCAGGAGCGGAGAGTCGCCGAGCGAAGCCTTGACGCTCGGGCCCGAGGCCTCGACTCCGAGCTTCTGCCACGGGTCCGTGAACGTCCCCTTGCCGCGTCCGAGGACCGTGCTCTTCCCGTCGCGGACGCTCGTCAGCACCGCCTCGCCGCCGGCCCCGTCGACCAGCAGCAGGAGGTAATTCTTATCGTCCACGTATCTCAGGACGAGCCCGCTCCGGCTGCCGCCCCTCTTGAGGAAGACCGACGAGGTCCCGTCGCGAAACACGTACGTCCGCCGCACGGCGGCGGCGACCGACCCGTCCGGCCGCTTGCTCTCGACCTGTACGGCACAGGCGGGCGCCGACGGCGGATTCATGTCCGAGAGAATGAGCCACTTCGCCGGCCCGGCCTCGCCGAGCACGTTGAAGTCGAAGAAGCCGGGCGGACGCATGATGCTGTCGCTGTCGAAGTGATTGCGCACCTTCTCGGCTGACAGCGGCCCCGCCCATGCGAAGAGCGCCGCGACCAGAAGCGCGGCCAGGCCGGCGCGCGGGCGACCGGAACGGAACCCGAAGTTTCGCTCGTTCGTTTGCATCAATGGGCGCAAAACGTCCCGTTTATTTTAAAATTCCCGACATGGAACCAAACTCCCAGAGACAGTCTTACAGGACCAGCCGCGACGGTTACGCGTTCATCCTCGAGCGTTCCGACGTGGACAAGCTCAAGGCGATGTCCGAGTTCGAGGGGCGGGAGGAGCCCGCCGTGGCGGAGGACTTCCTTCGTTTCCGGGCGGAGAGCTGGGCCGACGTGCTCGCGTCGGCCGGCGCCGAGCCGGGCGAGATCGGAGTGGCGATCGACCCGCATCAGAAGAAGGCGCACCTGAAGCGCGCCGAGCGGGTCGTGATCACGGCCGACATCTGAGGTCCTACGAGGGCGCGTAGGACGCGTCGGGCGCGGCGCCTGCGCGGTGCGGTCGATCCGCGGACTCCAGGCATCCGCTAGTAGCTAGAAGCTGAGGATCCCGCGGATCCGGTTCTCCAGCGCGAGGAACGCCTGGCGGGAGTACGGATCGACGATCACGCGGATCTCGCTCGGAATCGGCACGTCCCCGGCGAGCGACTCCGCGAACCGATCCGCCTGTCCGTCGAAGAACGCCTCGCCGATCTCGTCGTCGGATCTTCCGCGGGAGCCCGCCAGCTCGCGCAGCCGCGCGAGGTCCGCCGGATCGAGGCGCAGGCGATAGCCCTGGCACTCGCGATAGAGAGGCGCGCGCCGGTCCAGGAGGTCTCTCGGGGCCGAAACGGAAGCGGAAGCGGAAGCCGAAGCGGAAACGGAAGCCGAGGCCGGCGCGGGTGACGGTGGATCCGCGGGCGGCGGCGCCGCAGCCGGAGACGTCGCGACGACAGGCGGAGCGGCTTCCGGCTCCCCGCGGGGAGCGGCTTCGCGCTCCACGGGTGGGGCGGAGTCGCGATGCGCCGAAGGAGCGGGCTCCCGGGCCGGAGGCGGCGCCGCACCGGAAACGGAGTCCGACACCGGGGGCGCCGGAGGCGCCGCGTCATCTCCGGTCTGGAAGCGGAACCGGTCCACCGGGATCAGCGGCAGAGTCGGAGCCTCGGACGGCGGCACCGCGGGGGCATCGCTTCGAGGCGCCGAGAGAGCCTCCGGAGAGACCTCTCCCTCGCGGGTCTCCGGGATCGAGGCCTCGGGAAACGGATCGGGCTCGTCGCGTTCGCTCATCGTCTCACCGCCCCGCGAGCACGTTCTTGGAGATCACGATCCGCTGGATCTCGCTCGTGCCCTCGTAGATCGTCGTCACCCGCGCGTCCCGGTAGTACCGCTCGACGGGATAGTCGGGCGAATAACCGTACCCGCCGAAGATCTGTACGGCGCGCGCCGCGATCGCGTTGCAGGCCTCGGTCGCATAAACCTTCGCCATCGAGGACTCCTTCGAGAAGCGCACTCCGGGAGTCTCGGAGCGCAGCGCGGCGCGGTAGGTCAGGGCGCGCGCCGCCTCGAGCTGCACGCGCATGTCGGCGATCTGGAACGCGATCGCCTCGTGCTCGGCGAGCTTTCGGCCGAACGTCTCGCGCGTCTGGGCATAGTCGACGGCGGCCTCGTATGCCGCCTGCGCGATCCCGATGCCCTGTGCCGCGATCCCGATGCGGGAGTGGTCGAGAGTCGCCATCGCGATCGTGAATCCCTCTCCTTCACCCCCGAGCCGCCGCTCCTCCGGCACGCGGACGTTGTCCAGGTAGATGGCGGCGGTTCTCGACGCGCGCAGCCCCATCTTCGCCTCGGGCGCGCCGACCCGAAGGCCCGGATCCTTCGCCGACACGACGAACGCCGTGATGCCGCGCGTCCCCGCGGAGGGGTCCGTCATCGCCATCACGACGTACCAGTCCGCCTCGCCGGCGTTCGTGATCCACGCCTTCGACCCCTCCAGGAGGTAGCCCGAGCCGTCGCGCACCGCGCGCGTCTTCTGGTTCGCGGCGTCCGACCCGGACTGCGGCTCCGTGAGCGCGTACGCTCCGAGCGCCCTGCCCGACGCGAGCTCCCGCAGCACTCCCGTCTTCTGGTTCTCGGTCCCGAACTTCCAGATCGGATAGGAGGCGACCGAATTGTTCACCGACACGATCACCGCGGCCGACGCGCTCACGCGCGCCAGCTCCTCGATCGCGAGCACGTAGGACAGCGCGTCGGCGCCCGCTCCGCCATAGGCCTCGGGCACCATCATGCCCATCAGGCCGAGCTCCCCCATCCGCGCCAGGATCTCGCGAGGGAAGTGCTCGTCCTTCTCCCATCGGGCGACGTGAGGGGCGATCTCCGCATCCGCGAATTCGCGGACGGACCGGCGGATCTCCTTCTGGTCGTCCGAGAGCTCGAAGTTCATGCGCCCGGTCCTCCGGCTCCCGAACCGCCCGGTGCTCCGCCGCCGCCGCCCGCGCCCCCGCCCTCCGGCGCGCCGCCGGGGCGTCCGCCGCCTCCGCGCCGCCGCTTCCGGAATCGGCGTCGCCGTTTGCCGCCGCCCGCTCCCTCGGCGCCGCCCGGCGCCGGCGAACCGGCCGATGCCGCGCGCGCCGGAGCGGGCCCGCGTCCGCCGGAGGGGGCGGCCGCGACGCCTCGCTCGGCGGGCGGTCCGGAGGCCTGCGTGCGCCCGCCCGGCGCCGGCTGCGGACGTCCGCGCTGTCCCTGCTGCGGACGTCCACCCTGACCTTGAACTTGTGCCGGCCGTCCACCCTGCGCCGGCTGCGGCCGACCACCCTGACCCGGCTGCGGGCGCCGGTCGGGACCGGCCCCCGGGCCCGGGGCGCGCTCGCCCCGCTCGCCACGCCCGCCCCGTCCGCCGCGGCGCCGGCGGCGGCTCTCGCGCTTCGGCTCGGGCGTGTCGACCCAGCCGTCCTCCAGGTGTCGGAACGTCACGAGGATCTCGGGGCGCGCCGCCTGGGAGCGGATGAATTCCACGATCCGCGCCCGGAGCGCGTTGGTCGGATCCGCCGATACGGTGGGAAGACGCTCCGCGTCGAACAGCATCATCCGCGTCCAGGCGATGCGCTTGCGCACGCCGCCGGGGCCCTCCATGTCCATGACGAAGAGGTCGCGCTCGTGGTCGAGCACGTGCTCCCGGTACTCCAACTCGGGCAGCGCCTCGCGGCACAGGTCCTTGAGGATGGGGAGATGCTTCTCGCCGCCCTCGAGGGTCTGCTCCATCGAGACCACCCGGTCCCGGAACATGCGGGTCTGGCCCATGTGACTCGAGCTCAGGCCTCTCGCGGTCCGCTGCGCGGACCGTGAAAATGAGAGGGGAAGTCGCGATGGGGACCTCTCCCCGTGATCACCCGCCGAGCGCGCGAACCGGAAAAATACATCATCCGATCTGCAGCCCGGAGTCCCTGAAGATCTCCCTCGCGATGATGAGCCGGTGGATCTCGCTCGTGCCCTCGTAGATCTCCGTGATGCGCGCGTCGCGAAAGTTGCGCTCGACCGGGTATTCCTTCGTGTAGCCGTACCCGCCGTGGATCTGCAGGGCCTTCGTCGTGACCCGCTGCGCCATCTCCGCCGCGAAGAGCTTCGCCGTCGCGGCCTCCATCGAGAAGCGGCCGCCGTTGCGGCGCGCCGTGTCCTTCGCCGCGGCCGCCTTGCGTGTGAGCAGCCGCGCCGCGTCGAGATCGGTCGCCATGTCCGCGATGTAGAAGCGCAAGGCCTGGAAATCCGAGATGGGACGTCCGAACGCCTTCCGCGCCTTCGAGTACGCGACCGCCGCCTCGAACGCCTCGGTCGCGATCCCCACCGCCTGAGCGGCGATTCCGATCCGTCCCCCGTCGAGCGTCGACATCGCGATCTTGAAGCCGTCTCCCTCTTCGCCCAGGCGGTCGGCGGCCGGCACGCACACGTCCGTCAGGAAGATCTCGACGGTCCCCGAGGCGTTGACGCCGAGCTTCACCTGGTGGCGGGAGCGGTCGAATCCCGGCGTCGATGCGTCCACGACGAACGCCGAGATCCCGCGCGTCTTCTTCTCCGGGTTCGTCATCGCGAACAGGAGGCACAGGTCCGCCGCCTGCCCGCACGTGATGAAGACCTTCTGCCCGGTGATGCGGTAGACGTCTCCCTCGAGGATCGCGCGGGTCTTCTGGTTGCCCGCGTCCGAGCCCGCGTCGGGCTCCGTCAGCGCGAAGCAGCCGAGCTTCTCGCCGCGCGCGAGCGGCGTGAGGAACCGCTTCTTCTGCTCCTCGTTTCCGAACTTCTCGATCGGGTCGCAGACGAGCGAGTTGTTGACCGAGAGGATCACGCCCATGTTCGCGCAGGTCCGGGAGATCTCCTCGATCGCGATCGCGTACGCGACCGTGTCCATCCCGGAGCCGCCGTATTCGACGGGGACGGCGACGCCGGCGAGCCCCAGCTCGCCCGCGGCGCGGAACAGATCTCTGGGGAACTCGCCGGACTGGTCGATGACCGCGGCGCGAGGCCGCACCGAGCCTTCCGCGAACTCCCGCACCGAGGTCTGGAGGAGCTGTTGATCCTCGGTCAGATCCAGATTCATGGAGGCGGGAGTATACGGGACTGACGGAGCTCTCCCACGAATCCGGCGATCGCCTGCGCATACCGCGGCCACGAAGCGCGCTCGGCCGCGGCGCGAACCGCGGCCTCGTAGAAGCCGCCCGGGCGGGCCAGCACCGTCTTCACCGCGGCCGCGAGCCCCGCCGCGTCGCCGGGGTCGAAGAGCTCGCCGGTTTCTCCCGCCGCGACGGTCTCGCGAAGGCCGCCGACTCGCGCCGCGACGACGGGTCGACCCGCGGCCAACGCGCGGGCCGCGATTCCGCTGCCGGACACGGCGCGGTACGGGAGCACGGCGGCGTCGCAGGCGGACATCCAGTCGCGCATCTCGTCTTCGGCGACGTACGCGTCCTTCCAGATCAGGCTCCCGGCAACCGCGCTCGCGGCCGCGCGCCGGGACAGCTCACGCACCTCGGGGAAGACCTCTCCGACCACGGCGATCCGCGCTCCGGTCTCGCGCACGATCGCCGGCGCCGCGTCGAGGAGCGTGTCCACCCCCTTGTACCGGCGGACGAGCCCGAGGAAGAGGACGAGCGGCGCGGTCTCGTCGAGCCCGAGCCTCCGCCGCGCATCCGAGCGCTTTCCATCGGGAACGCTCTCGACGGGATGCGGAAGCGTCAGCACGCGACGCCCGGGCGCGATCCGCGCGAGCCGCTCGGCGTCCGCGGCCGCGTGTACGACGAAACCGTCGGCCTCCGTGATCGCACCGCGCGAGAGCAGCGCGCGCCCGGCGCCGCCCTCGTGGTCGACGACGTTGTGGCAGAGCAGCACTCGCGGCGTCGGCGGCGAGAGGCGCCGCACGCGGCGCATCACGGCTCGATCCGGAAGCGCCCAGAACGCCGTCCACCACGGAATGATCAGGCCGCCGGGCGCCTGCTCCGCGGCGCGTCGCGCCGCCTCTCGCCAGGAACGTGGGCTCGCGTAGTCGAGGACCGGGAGCGCGGCGTCGGGCCGGCCGCCGTCGTGCTCGTCGAAACGGCGCGGGTCGAGCCACGCCGGATACCGCCGCGAGAAGGTGAGCCAGAGGACGGGCTCGATGCGTCCGAGCTCCTCGACGAGCCGCGCCGTCTCGCGCGCGATGCCGCCCCGATCCGGGGGCGACGGTCCGAGGACGGCGAGGCTCAAGCGCCGGGTCGGAGCGCCGCCTCCCGCCTCCCGTTCGCGCCCGCCCGCACGCGCCTCACGGACACGGGAACGCGTCCGTGTCCTGCAGCGGAACGAAGGCCGCGCCCAGCGGGTTCTCGTACGTCTTCGTGGCGCCGGTCTGCATGTCGACGACCGTGATCACGACGTGCACGTTCGTCAGGCCTCCGGCGAAGACCCAGTAGCGCCCGGGGCTGCTCGAGCACGCCCGCAGGACCTTCACGACCAGCTCGATGTTGGCCGGATTGAAGAACCAGAAGTAGCCGGAGTCGCTCGTGAGCGGCACTCCCGTCCCGGAGCCGGTCTGGCCGTTCGACGTCGCGAAATCGGCCGTGACGCGGAATCGTCCCCCGTTGAGGCAGAGCGTGTTCGCGTCGGCGACGCACGTGCCGGCCGCGACCGGCTGGAGCCACGGCGCCACCGAGGGAAACGTCACGCGAAACGCGCCGTCGACGGTCGAGTTGTCCACCACGTCGCAGTCGTCATCCGTGTTGGTCCCGCAGGCGCCGAGCTCCTGGCCCACGACGCTGAGGTCGCCGAGATACACGGGCGAGCCGGAGCTCCCGCCTCCGGTTCCGCCCTCGACGTCCTTCTCGTAGAGGAAGAGGCCCTGGACCACGTCCGTGCACGCGACGGGATCGGGGGTCGCGCTGATCTGCTCCTTCGTGTAGATCTGAGGATCTCCGTTGGGGTTGCTGAGCCGGTGCAGGATCGTGCCGCCCGAGTGGCTGTAGTCCGTCGTCGTCCAGCCGAGAAAGACGCTGTTGTCCGGCGGGTCCTCGGACAGGCGCACGAAGGTGAAGTCGCTCGCGGTTCCGGTCGCGAGGAGTGTCGAGCCGAGCGTGCGCGGGAAGAGGCTCGGGCTCGGGGCGGGGCCGTTGCAGGAAGCGGTCTTGTACTGCCACAACGCCTCGAGCGACGTCGCCGCGGCCTGGTTGTCGAAGCAGTGGTTGGCGGTCAGGAGATAGGGCACGAAGGTCGACGGCGTCGCGTTCAGGAGCCCGCCCGTACACACGAATGCATCGCCTGCGTCCACGAACGTGAGCTGCCCGATCGCGTTGGACGCGTCGGCGATGCTCGGGAAGTCGGACGTCGAGACGCAGCTCGCGTCCACGAAGCACGCATCGGACTTCGGCCGGACGACCGCGGCCGAACGCGAGGATGCCGCGGCCGGCGCCCGCGGCGGCGCGAACGACGGATGCTCGAGGTGGACGATCGCATCGACCGAGAGGGCGGCGTCGCGCGTGCCGGCGGGAAGGCGGACCTCGAGGAACACCTCGTCCGCGAAGACCGTGTTCGTCCAGAAGCCCTCCGCGGGAAGCTCTCGGTCGAACGCGTACGGGCCGTGGACCTCGCCCGCCGCGGAGTAGACGTAGGCCCGCGAGCCCTGCGGAAGCCGCGCCGAGCGGAAGTGCAGGCGCAGGGCGCCGGCTCCCATGGAGGAGAAGGCGGCCGTCCAGACGGAGCCGCCCGGCGCCGGCTCGAGAAGCCCGCCCCCGACGACTCGCGAGGCCGGGGCGCCGACATCCGCGGGAATCCCGGTGAAACCCACGGCCGGGGTCAGCTCGCGGGAGACGCCGACGCGGACCGCCGGGCGCTTCGGCCGGAGCGTTGCGGCCCCCGTCCCGGCGGCGAGCGCCGCCTTTTCCCGCGGCGGGAGCGCGCCGAGCGCGTGCCGCGCGGCCGCCGGGAGGCGCGGTCCCGCGAGGACCAGGTCCGCGGCCCTCGCCTCGGCCCTCGGCGCGACGGGATGGAAGACGGCGGGACCCGCGTGGGTGACCGGGCGCTCGGCGAGCAGCGCGGCGGCGGGAACGACGGCGGCAAACCCGATCGCCGCCAGGAGGGTCCGTCTCATGGCGTGAGTATAGATTTTCGGTTCGTCATCCCGTGTCACCCGTCCCGCGAACTCAGCTCTCCCTCCTCAGCCACAACCCCTTGAGGTATTCCCCCTCCGGGCAGTCGATCGAGACGGGATGATCCGGCCCCGCGCCCTGGCGGGCCGCGATGGAGAAGGACCGCCGGGCGTCCGTGCTCGCCGCGAAGACGATCTTCTGGAAGAGGTCCGCGTCGATCAGGCCGGAGCACGAGCAGGTCAGGAGCCAGCCCCCCGGCGCGACGAGCGCCATGGCGACCCGGTTGACGTCCTTGTATCCGCGCGCCGCCCGATCCACGTCGGCGCGTTTCTTCGCGAACGCCGGAGGGTCGCTGATCACGACGTCCCACGACTCGCCTTCCGCGACACGCCTCCGCACCTCGTCGAAGACGTCGGCCTCGACGAAGTCTTCGTCCGCGGACGCGAGCGCGTTGGCAGCGCGCTGCTCCCGGGCGAGAGCCAGCGCCGCGGCGGAGGAGTCCACGTCCACCGCGCGCGCGGCGCCGCCCGCGAGGGCCGCGACGGAGAACGCGCCCGAGTAGGAGAACAGGTTGAGCACCGTGCGGCCGCGCGCGAGCGCTCGCAGCCGCGCGCGGTTCTCCCGCTGGTCGAGGAAGAAGCCGGTCTTCTGTCCCCCCGCGAGATCGGCGACGAAGCGGAGCCCGTTCTCGACAAACGGAGCGGGGTCTCTTCGCCCGTCGCCGACCGCCCTGACCCCGATTGCAGAGGAGCCCTTGTCTCGCTGCGTGCCGCTCTCGCGGACGACGAGCCGTCCCGGTGCGAACACCTCTCTCGCCGCGGCCTCCAGCTCCCCACGGCGCGACTCGGCTCCGGAGGTCGTCAGCTCCAGGACCGCGGCCTCGCCGTAAACGTCGACGAGCACGCCCGGGCAGAGGTCGCCCTCGGCGTTCACGGCTCGGTAGCCTGTGGTTTCCGGAGGCAGGACGTCGCGGCGCAACGCGGCGGCGGCCCGGAACCGCTCGCGGAAGAGGTCGGGGCCCACCTCTCGCCCGTCGAAGGTCCAGAGCCGCGCGAGGATCTGGGATTCGGGCGAGTAGAGGCCGCGCGCGAGCGGCCGTCCCGAGGGGTCGAGGACCTCCGCGAGGCCGTCCGAGCCGTCCCCTTCCGCGGACGCCACGGCCCCCGAGAAGAGCCACGGATGCCGGCGCCGGACGGAGGCCTCCCGGCCCGGCCTCAGCCGCAGGCGGATCAAGAGGCCCCGGGGGTCGCGTTCACGCTGCGGACGATATCCCCCGGCCCTCCCTCTCGAAAAAGGGAAAAAAGAAAGCCCCCCGTTCTCACCCGGGGGGCCCTAAGGAGGAGATCTGTGTGCCTGCCTGTATTACGGAGGAGGGGCCGGGACCGTTAGCGACGATCTGCTCTTTCTCCGGTCTCATCCGCGCCGGCCGGGGCCTCCGTTAGCGGTCTCCTCCCCGCGGGGCTCACTTCTCGAACGCGAACACCTTCTTCCAGTCCTTCTTCATGTCCACGACGGTCCAGCCCTTCGCGGTCGCCTCGTCCCACGCCTTGTCGAGCTTCCCGATGTGGGATGCACGGTCGTAGGCCCACTCGCGCTCGGCGTCGGTGTGATGCACGAG
>Ga0068868_100003650_pt1 | contig 10741 bp, 13 predicted proteins | sample KBSMisM42_FD_64660 | JGI IMG/M metagenome (GOLD analysis project Ga0068868, IMG submission 64660) | Miscanthus rhizosphere microbial communities from Kellogg Biological Station, Michigan, USA - KBS Miscanthus M4-2 | ecosystem: Host-associated > Plants > Roots > Rhizosphere > Soil ...
CCGCCGATGCAGAGCGTCGCGAGGCCGCGCTTCTTGTTCTGATCCTTCATCGCGTGAAGAAGCGTGGTCAGGATGCGCGCGCCGCTCGCGCCGATGGGATGACCGAGCGCCACCGCGCCGCCGCGCACGTTGACGCGGTCGAGGCCGATGCCGGCGAGCTGCGCGCACACCATCGTCACGACGCCGAAGGCTTCGTTGATCTCGTAGAGATCGATGTCGGTCGCTTTGAGACCGAGCTTCGCGTTCACCTTCTCAATCGCCTTCGCCGGCGCGGTCGTGAACCACTGCGGGTCTTGCGCGGCGCTCGCCCAGCCGCTGATCTTCGCGAGCGGCTCGAGCTTGTGCTCTTTCACGGCCTTCTCGCTCGCGAGGACGAGCGCGCTCGCGCCGTCGTTGATCGACGAAGCGTTCGCCGCGGTGATCGTCCCGTCCTTGCCGAACGCGGGCTTGAGCGACGAGAACTTCGACGGGTCGCCCTTCGTCGGACCTTCGTCGAGCGCGACCTTCAGCGGATCTCCTTTGCGCTGCGGAACTTCCACAGGCTCGATCTCCGCGGTGAACATTCCTTCCTTCTGCGCGGCGAGCGCACGGCGGAACGACTCCTTCGCGAACTCGTCCTGAGCCTCGCGCGAGATTTTGTATTCCTTCGCGCACATGTCTCCGCAGTTGCCCATGTGGACGTTGTTGTACGGGTCCCACAATCCGTCGTGGATCATCCCATCGACGAGGTTTCCGTTGCCCATGCGGTAGCCGCCGCGCGCTTGGAAGAGGTAGTACGGCGCGTTCGACATCGACTCCATGCCACCCGCGATGACGAGATCGTTCTCGCCGAGCGCGATCGTGCGAGCGCCCAGGACGACCGCTTGAAGACCTGAACCGCAGACTTTTCCGACGGTGGTCGCGGGGACGCTCTTCTCCAAGCCTGCGTAGATCAACGCCTGGCGTGCAGGTGCTTGACCTACACCGCCCGTGAGGACGTTGCCCATGAAGACCTCTTCGATTGCCTTGGGATCCAGCTTCGCGCGGGACAATGCGCCGCGAATTGCGGTGGCGCCGAGCTTGGGCGCGGCAACGGGCGAGAGCGCACCGAGGAAGGCTCCGATCGGAGTTCGTGCGGCAGAGGCGATGTAAATGGGAGCGGTCATGAGGGGTGATATACTCACGGTCCGCCCGCTCGTCGACATGAGCCGATCGATCCGCTGCCCTCATTGTGGCCAGATGCACGAGGCCACCGTGGCCGTATGTCCGGTCACGGGCGTGCCCATGCGAAACACACGTTCGCATCCGAGCGGCGTCGCGTCGGTGAAGCCTGGTGCGCCGAAAGCACCGAGCCATCAGCAACAGCAGCTCGTCGTCCCGCGACCGCCCGCCTCCGCAGCGATGGATGGCACGCAGACACCCGTCGGTCCGCCTCCGCGATCAGCGAGGCGCGCGCTCATCGGTCAAGTCGTCGACGGGAAATACAAAGTCCGCGCGGTGCTCGGCGAGGGCGGCATGGGCGCGGTCTTCGAGGCCGAGCACACCGCGATCGGACGCATCGTCGCGATGAAGGTCCTCCATCCGGCGCAGGCTGGGAAAAAAGTCGCCGTGAAGCGCTTCCACCAAGAGGCGCGCGCGGCGGGCGGCATCGGTCATCCGAACATCTGCGAGGTCTTCGACTTCGGCACGCTCGGCGACGGGTCTCCGTACCTCGTGATGGAGCGCTTGAAGGGCGAGACGCTCGCCGCGCGCATCGCGAACGAAGGCGGCTTGCCGTTCCTCGACGTGGTCGACACCGTCATGCAGGTGCTCTCCGGTCTGTCGGCGGCGCACGATCGCGGAATTCTCCATCGCGACATCAAGCCGGAGAACGTCTTCCTCGCGGAGCGCGCGGGCTATCCCTCGATCGCGAAGCTCCTCGATTTCGGCGTCTCGAAGGTGGTTCCAGGCGCGGCCGTGGGAGAGTGGGACGACGAGACCGATCTCACGAAGACCGGCATGGTGATGGGCACGCCCTATTACATGTCGCCCGAGCAGGCGCGCGGCGATCGCAACCTCGACGGGCGCGTGGATCTCTACGCGTGCGGCGTCATGCTCTACGAGGCGCTCACCGGGCAGCGTCCGTTCGTCGCGAAGAACTACAACTCGCTCCTCGTTCAGATCCTCCAAGGAGGCGCGGCGCCGCCGCGATCGATCCGCGCGAGCATTCCGCCGTCGCTCGAGGCGATCGTCATCAAGGCGATGGCGAAGAACCGCGACGATCGTTACCAGACGGCGGCCGATTTCTCGCGGGCGCTCTCGCCGCTCCGCAAAGAGCTCCTGCGTGCGAGCTCGGGTCGCGTCGAGGCTGCGTCGCGCATCGCCGCGCACACGCCGAACGCGATGTCGCAGAGCTCGGCGGACATCCCGATCGTCTTCGCGGACTCGGCCGACGTGCAGATGGCGACGTCGAGCGACGAGTGGGATCAAACGACCGCGCCGATGATGGAAGTGCCTTCGTCCGACGAGCTTCCGGAGGAGGTCTCGCCGTACGATGATCCGTCCGAGCAAAGCGAGACGATTCGTGTGGATCCGAACGACGTGAAGGTCGCGAAGAAGCCGCCGAAGGAAGACGTCGACGAAGCGACGGACCGCATGAACGCAGCCGACATCCAGCACATCGTCGACGCCGTTCGCGAAGCGCGCGATCGCGATCGCAAGCGTCGCGGCGGCTGACTTCTACGGATTGATCAACGCGTCGATGTCGGTCGGTACACCGACGTCGACGATGTCGAGACCGTCGGGCGTGTTGACCGCGTCCGACACGGCGACGTCGAAGTCCGCTGCGTCACCAGCTTCTGCATCGATCGATGCGTCCGATCCGCCGCTGATCCCGCCGCCGGGGCTCGGCGCGGTGTTGCAGTTGGAACAGTCGCCGAGCATCGGCGCCTCGAGGTCGGCATCGCCGCTGCAAGCGACCAACATCAGCGCGAGCACGGGCCACTTCCACATGGCCCTCTTCGATCCGAAAATCGTGCCTAATCAGACGAGGGCGGCGCGGGCATTTTTCACCGCGTCACGTTCCTTCAGCGACTCCAAAATGATCACGGCCGTCTCTTCGATGGCGCGACCGGTGACGTCGATGACGGGCCAGTTCTTGTGCTTGTCGAAGATACTGCGCGCGTAGTCGAGCTCGGCCTTGACCTGATCGGCGAGGCCGTAGCTCGCGTCGATCGGCATGCCCAATTGCTTGAGGCGCGCTTTGCGGATCTCGACGAGCTGGTTGATCTCGATCGTGAGCCCCACGACGCGCTCTTGCGGCGCGTCTTCGAGCTCCGGCGGCGGGGCGATGCCGAGCACGATGGGCAGGTTCGCCACCTTCAAACCGCGCTGCGCGAGGAGCGTCGAGAGCGGCGTCTTCGATGTACGGCTGACGCCCACGAGGACGAGATCGGCCTTGCGGAAGTTGCGCGGCTCTTTGCCGTCGTCGCTCTTCACGGTGAACTCGACCGCCTCGATGCGGCGGAAATACTCGTCGCTGAGCGGCAGCATGCTGGAGGGCGTGTTGATCGGCTCGCGGTCCAAAAACGTCGTCAGACGGCCGATGAGCGAACCGATGAGGTCGAGCGCCTCGATCTTCAGCTCGTAGCTCTGCGAGTGGATGAACTCGCGAAGCTCGGGCGAGACCACCGTGAAGACGACCAGCGCGCCGTCTTTCGCGGCCCGCTCGAGCACCGGCCTCGCGGCGTCTTTTGTGCGGATGCGCGTGTGCATCCGGATTTGCGCGCCCGAGTGTGGGAACTGCAGCATCGCCGCGCGGACCACTTTTTCGGCGGTCTCGCCCGTAGAATCGCTCACGATGTCGATGAGCTTGCCTTGCACCTCGTCACCTCACTCGGTTGCGCATCCTAGACTATACTCACGAAATGGCCTCTGAGGTTTCACGCGGGGTCGCAACTGCGGTGCAATGGGTGATCGTCGGCATCGCCGTGGGCGTTTTGCCGACGTACGTGCTGATGAGCGAGCGCGTGAAAAAAGAATCCGACGCCGCATCGGCGACCGCCGCGAGCGCGGCCGCTGCATCGGTATACGCCGCTTGGAACGCTGCGCCCAAGCCCGTGTGCTCGCAAGCGATCACCATGCCCACGGTCGAAGCCGTGACGCAAACGGGCAGCGGCGCGCCTCGTCACGCCCGCGCGACGCCCGTGGCTCACGCGGGCAACGGCGGCGGCGGCACGACCGGTGGCAAAGAAGAACCGGACGACAACGGCGCTGCGATGCTCATGCAAATGATGCCCATGATGCAGGGCATGATGAACGACAACGGCTCGGGCTCTCCCTCCGGCAGCGCGATGCCGGACATGAGCGAGTTGATGAAGAACATGCCGAAGAAGTAGCTTCGAGCTGCGAGCTTCGAGCTTCGAGCTGTGAGCTTTCAGCTGTCAGCGATGAAGTCTTGGCGGGTGAAGATGGATTCGATCGGGAGCTTGGCGGCTTTGATGTTGTCGGCGCCGCCTTCGAGGCGGTCCACCAGGGCGACGACTGCGGCGACTTGGTAATTTGCGGCGCGTAGTTTTTCGACGGCTTTCAGGGTCGAGCCGCCGGTCGTGATGACGTCTTCGACGAGGACGACGCGGGCGCCTGCGGGGAGCGTCGTGTTGCCTTCGATGTCGCGGCGGCTGCCGTGGTCCTTCACGTCTTTGCGGACGTAGATCGCGTCGATGGGCGCGCCTTTTTGAAAGCTCACGACGGCGACGGCGCTCGCGAGCGGGCAGCCGCCGAGCTCCACGCCAGCCACTGCGGCGGGCGCGTGCTTCTTCACGGCCTCGAACAGGATCTCTCCGCAGAGCGCGTGACCTTCGGCCGTGAGCACCGTCTGCTTGCAGTCGATGAAGAAATCGCTCTCGCGGCCCGAGGCAAGAACGACGCGTTTTCGCGCGAACGATCGCGTGCGAAGAAGCTCGAGGAGCCTCTCGCGCGAGCTCATCGACGCTTCGTCAGCGCGGCCTTGGTGCCCTTCTTGAGCACGGGAACGACCGGCGGCGGAGCTTTGCCGCCTGCGAGCGTCATCCCACGACCTTTCGGCTTCGCGTTGGTGTGAGCTTTCGCGTTCGCGTGAGCTTTCGCGTTCGCGTTCGCGTTCGCGTGCGCTTTCGCGGGAGCGTGCGCCTTCGCGGGAGGAGCGTGACGAACCGGCGCGGGAGCTGCACGAGTCGCAGTCGAATGCGACGCGCGCTTGCCTTCGCCCGCGTGTCCCGTCTCGACGTAGCCCTTCACGAGGCCGCCCGGGGCGATCGCCACGCGCGGAGCGCGCACGTCGCCGACGACCTTCGCGCCCTCTTCGAGGAGGATCGCTTCGTCGGCGTTCAAGTCGCCGCGAACTGCGCCGCGTACGACGATGCGACGCGCGCGAATGTCCGCGGCGATGGTCGCCGTCTCCGTGACGCGCACTTCGCCGCCCACCGTGAGCTCGCCCTCGAGATGACCTTGCACCTCGACGTCGCTCGCGCCGGTGACGCGCGCACGAACGCGCGTGTCACGTCCGATGATCGTGGTCGCGTTGGCAGAAGCCATCAGACATCCATGTCGACGTTGCCCTTGAAGTGGGCGCCGTCGGCGATCGTGATGCGTGCAGCCTTGACGTTACCGACGACGCGCGCGCCGCTCTGCAGCTCCACGCGATCCGTCGACGTGACGTTTCCGGTGACTTGACCGGCGAGCGTCATCGGCCCGCCCGAGACGTCGGCCTCGACGACCGCGCCGGACTCGACGGTGACGCCGTCCTTCGCGGAGAGCTTCCCGCGGACCGTGCCTTGAACGACGACGTCCTCGTCGGCGATGACCTCGCCTTCGATCGTGATGTTCGCGCCGATGACCGTGCTCGCCATGTTCGTCTCCCTCAACGTTTACCGAGCGACGCAGGAAGCTCGAAATCCGCCTCGATTCGGCCCGCGAACTGCGCGCCTTCTTCGATGCTGATCTCGGAGCCCTTCAAGTCGCCATGCACGCGCGCCGTGCGGCCGAGACGAACGGGTCCGGTCGCGTTCACGTCGCCCTTCACTTCGCCCTGGATCGTGACCGCCTGCGCCTCGAGGTTCTCCGTCTCGATCGAAGCGCTCTCGCCGATCGTCAAATCGCCGCGAACGACGACGTCACCCTCGACCGAGCCGAGGATCTGCAAATCGCCTTCGCCCGAGATTTTCCCTCGGATGCGCACGCTCGTCCCCAAAACACCCGCATCGCGAGAGGTGGAGCGCGGGACGTGACGCGCGGCGCTGGTCTTCGCCTGAGCCATGAGCGCCACGATGTTTACGTGTCATCGCTTCGCTTGGCAAGACCGGTGCTCGACCATGAGACAGCGGTTCTGCACCACTTCGATCCCCGCCCGTTCGAGCTCGCTCGCGAACGCGTCGTCGCGGATGCCGAGCTGCAGCCACACGCTCTTGGGCTTCTTCGCGAGGATGTCCGCGAGATGGGGCGCCAAGTCTTGCGGCCGCCGGAAAATGTTCACCATGTCGATCTCTCCCGGGACGTCCACGAGCTTGCGGTAGACACGCTCGCCCAAGATTTCCGTCGCCTCCGGGTAGTAAACGGGCACCGGCACGATCTCGAAACCTGCATTCTGCATGTATTTCGGGACGTAGAACGCCGGCTGATCCGATTGCGCCTCCGTCTTGATGCCGAGCACGGCGATGCGGCGCGTGCGAGCGAGAAGCGCGCAGAACGCCTCCGGATTCTTTGGCGGATTCATGGGATGCTCCCTGACATGGATGGAGACGAGCTGCGAAAACTGCAAGCACCGCTGAAGGAACGATACAAGACCGAGCCTTCGGCCGCGCGCATCACGCTCCACGCGCGAGGCGAAGTGGACGCGGCGAAGCTCGCGTGCAACGTCGTCTCGCGACGTACCGGTTCCATGGCTGGCTTGCACCCGGCGACCGGTGGCTCGGGCGCGGAGCTCTGCTCGGGTGACATACTGCTCGAGGCGCTCGTCGCTTGCGCGGGCGTGACGCTCGCCGCCGTTTCGACGTCGATGGGCATTTCTCTGTCGAAGGCCGTTTTGAGCGCAGACGGTGTCCTCGATTTTCGCGGAACGCTCGGCGTCGATCGCGCCGCGCCCGTGGGCTTCGAATCGATTCGGATGACGTTCGAGCTCGCGAGCGACGCGCCGGAAGACAAATTGAAGAAGCTCGTCGAGCTCACCGAGCGCTACTGCGTCGTGTTCCAGACGCTCGCCAAGCCGCCGAAGCTCGAGGTGCATCTTGCTGGTTCTGGGCATTGAGTCTTCGTGCGACGAGACCGGCGCGGCCGTCGTCTCGGACACGGGCGAGGTGCTGAGCGACGTCGTGCAGTCGCAGGTCATCCACGCCGAGTGGGGCGGCGTCGTGCCCGAGCTCGCGTCGCGCGATCACGCAAGGAACGTGCTTCCCGTCGTGCGTGAAGCGCTCGCGCGCGCGAAGACGTCGCTCGACGCGATCGACGGAATCGCGGTGACGTGCCGGCCCGGTCTCGTCGGCGCGCTCCTCGTCGGCGTGCAGGCCGCGAAGGGGATCGCGTTCGGCGCGCACAAACCGATCGTCGGCGTCGATCACCTGCTCGGGCATTTGCTCGCGGTGTTCTTGAAGCGCGACGAAAAACCTCGGGAGGACCCAGCGTTTCCGTTCGTGGCGCTCCTCGCGTCGGGCGGGCACACCGCGATCTATCGCGTCGACGGTCCGCACGAGTCGATGGTGCGCGAGCTCGGCGCGACGCGCGACGACGCCGCGGGCGAGGCCTACGACAAAGTCGCGAAGCTCCTCGGCCTCGGTTACCCGGGTGGTCCGGTCGTCGACAAGCTCGCCGCAAAAGGCGACGCGACGGCGATCGATCTACCGAAGCCGATGGCGAGCAAGAAGTCGCTCGAGATGAGCTTCTCCGGAATCAAGACGGAGATCGCGCGGATGGTGCGCGAAAAGCCGCCGAAGAGCGACGCGGAGATCGCGAACATCTGCGCCGCATTTCAGCGCGTCGTCACGTCGGTGCTCGCGGACAAGCTGCTCGCTGCGGCCTCGCTCGAGGCCGTGCACGACGTCGTTCTGGGCGGAGGTGTCGCGGCGAACTCCGAGCTACGACGCCGCGTGACGGAAGGCGCGGCGAAGCTCGGCATGCGCGCGCACGTGCCGCCGCTCGCGAGCTGCACCGACAACGGCGCGATGATCGCCTACGCCGGCGCGATGCGTTTGAAGCGCGGCGACCGCGACGGCTGGGATCTCGCCGCGACGAGCGCGACGGTCCTTCCCCGCGCGACGCGTAAAGGCCGCGGCGCGCGTTAGGGCGTCGGCTTCTTCGTGTGGTGCTTCTTCGAAGCGACCTTCTCGGTCGTCTTGTCTTCGTGGTCGCCGCCCATCTTTCCGGGAGCCGCGAGCACGATCTCGAGCGTGTCGCCCTTGGCGCGAACGAGGTAGCTCGGCACACCATCCTTGAACGCGACGTCGAGCTCGGAGCCGCTGCCTTCGTTCGTCACTTTGATGGACGCGATGCGGCTGTCACGCGACGCGAGCGGACCCGCGGGCTCGAGTGAGCGACGTCCTGGAATCGAGACGCTGAACCCCGTCGGCTGCGCGCCGCCGTTGATCTTCTCGATCGGCCCATCCATCTTCAGCTTGAGCACGTTGCCGTGCTGCACGTTTCCGTTGCCGAACGGCGCGACGTGGATCTTGCCCTTGTGGTGATCGCTCGGATCGTTCGCTTCGGGAAGGTTGTTCACCGCCACGGTCTCCACCGGAGGCGGCGGCGGAATGTTCATGACCGGCGGCGGAGGCTGAGCAGCCGCGGCGGTCGCGTCCGTCGCGACGGGCTTGGCCGCTTCCGTCTTCGAAGACTTGTGCATCGCCGCGAAGGCGAGGACGACGGCGAGCCCTGCGGCCGCGCCGATCACGACCTTGCGCTTCGTGTCGATCTGCTTCTTCGGAATCGAGACGAGGTCCGCGGCGCGAACCACTTTCCGTCCCGTCGCGTGCAGGCCACCGCCCGGCGGCGGAGCCGTCGTGCGCTTCTGTTCTACGGCTTTGTCCTTCATGCGCGCCTTCCGCTTGTCCCAGAGCACGCCGGCGGTCGCCTTCGCGCGCTTCGCGAAATCGAGGAGCGCAGGCGTCACCTTCGCCGCGTTCTTCGCGAACGAGCCCTTCATCTTCGCCGACTCTTCTTCGATGTCTTCGTGATCGTCTTTGCCGTCATCGTCGTGATGCGCTTCGCTGGCGTACGCGTCTTCCTTCGGCATCTCTTCTTCGACCTCGCCATCCATCACGGTCGGCTCGGGCGTCGCGTCCTTTCCGCCGACCGCGGGCGCTGCTTCCATGTGCGGCTGCGTGTCGATGCGAATCGACTCCGACTCGTCGCCGTAACGAAGCCCGACGACGAGGCGCGGCACGCGCGACTCCGGATCGATCTCGACTTCCACGCGATCGATGCGGGCGGGACGTTTCTCCCCAGTCTCGGCGTCTTCCAGCTCCAGCTCTTTGCCGACCTGAAGGAACCCGAGCTCGTTCCCGACCGTGAGCTCCTTGCGCGTCGCGTCCTTCACGCGCGCCTTCATCGGAAAGCCGAGGCCTTCGATGTGGAGGCGAACCTTCGCGCCCGAGACCTGGATCGTTCGCTCCTTGTTGGCGATGCCGATCCGCGCGAGCGCCTCGGCGAGGATCGGATCGACGTCGACGAACCGCAGCCCGAACTCGCCGCCTTGGTCGCCTTCTTCACGCCAGACGACCTCGCCTTGCGCGGTCACCTCGCCGCCTGCGCCCGTGTCGAACCTGCACAGGAGCGGTTGGCCGATCTCCGGCAGGTACGCCGTGCGAAGGTGCATCCCTTCGTCGGAAACGTTGACGGCCTGAGCTTCGAACGACGGTCCGAGCGACGGCGAGATTTCGACGAGCGCCTCGAACGGAATCCTCGTTGCGCCCGCTGCGCGTCTCTCTTGCATGGTCATGACATTCCTCCGACCATTCCGCGATAAGAGCTTCACGCTGCGAGGGCCAAGTTTTCGATCTACGATCGCGTCCATGATGAGAGTCGCGTTCGCGTGTTTGTTGGCGTGCGCACCGCAGGAAGAAGCGAGCTCCGCCGCGATCGATCCGTCGACGCTCGTGCTTCCATCATCGACGAGCGCGATCGAGGCCAACGCCGATCTCCCGACCGTCATCCTCACGAAGACGAAGCTGCTCCTCGTAGGCCTCCCTCGGGACTGGATGAACGTCCCGATCGGCATCGGCGACATGGACGGCCCGATCATCGTCCCGCTCCGCGGCTGGCTGAAGGACCCGAGCGTCCAAGGTCATCGCGACATCGCGATCGCCTTCGATTCGGACGTGACTGCACAAACGGCGATGCAGGTGATGGCGACGTGCATCGAAGCCGGCTTGAACAGCTTCCACCTCGCCGTCTCCAAGTCCGGAATGACGGCGCAGATCCCGCTCGAGTTCGGCAAGCCCGACCCGCCCGGCGCGCGCGCCATCACCGCGTCGATCTTCCACAACGGCGTGATCATCAAAGTCCCCGAGGGCACGGTCGGCCCCGGCTGCGAGGCCCTCGGCGAAGGCGTCACGATCTCCCGCCTCGACGGCCTCATCGCGCGCGACCGCCTCGAGAAGTGCGTCGCCCACGTCCACGCCGCCTACAAAACGACCACCGCTTCGCTCCTCGTCACGAAGGACACGGAGTTCCACGAGGTCGTCACCCTCCTCGACGCCCTCCGCAAAGACGCAAGCACCGAAGCGATCTCGCTCGGCATCTCGAATTAGCTAGAGCG
>Ga0068868_100003654_pt1 | contig 10739 bp, 16 predicted proteins | sample KBSMisM42_FD_64660 | JGI IMG/M metagenome (GOLD analysis project Ga0068868, IMG submission 64660) | Miscanthus rhizosphere microbial communities from Kellogg Biological Station, Michigan, USA - KBS Miscanthus M4-2 | ecosystem: Host-associated > Plants > Roots > Rhizosphere > Soil ...
GTCCAGGCACCAACTTCTGTTCATAAAAACCGCCCTTTACCTCTAAACCATCCGCCTTAGTTTCATCTAACCACGACCAATGATTGTCTATAACCCATTCATCTACCCTGCATTGCACATTGCCAGCGTGCCCTTTGTCGTCACCTTGCATTAGCGCTATCCTTGTCGGGCCCTATGGCTTGGCTAATGGTGCGACATTGGCCAGCCATAGGGCCCAATAGGTGCAGGCTCTGCGCTGCCCATATCTGCATTGATACAGGCGCCGACACCTACACATGTCTAGCTAGACGATCTATCAGCCGAAGGTTGGCTCGCGACTGGGCTCATCATCAGCGACGACGGTTGCAGTGTCATCGCTTGCAGTCTCTGGCTCATCTGTCGCAGGCTCAGGGTAGCGAGCGAAGACAGACCAACCCTGCGCTGTCTCGCGCACAGACAGGTTGTAGCCCTTCTGCTGCACAAAGCTGGCACGCTTGCGAGCGTCCTCTTTGCTGTCCATATCGTAGAGGCGAGCCCAGGCGCCAGGCTTCTCTCGCAGGGCTGCAAGCAGTTCGTTTACCTCTTTGCGTAGAGGCGACGGCTCACGACCAAACCTCGCGCCCCTAGGCGCCCCAGGTGGCGGGTCTTCCCAAACAACAGTCATGACAGGCTTCCTTTCTCACCTAAGCACTGCGTGCTCAGGCTACCAATTGATTGTCAACACTGGCAGTCCTCGCCATGTGTTGTGCTTCTTATCGTTGCAATCCTTGCAGCAGGCAGCGAGGTTGCTTAGGGCGTTAGTGCCGCCCTTAGATACCGGGCGCAGATGATCGACACTGGTAGCCAGTCGTCCGCATATCCAACACTTGTGATCATCCCTTGTCAGCACTAGGCGACGCAGGCGCTTCCATTCCGCTGTCTTGCAGTCGGGTCTGTGACTCATTGCCAAGCACCTCTCTGACGGCAGTCAGACCATCAACGTTCACTGCTCGCTGCTTCTCGGGTATCGCGCCTGCAGCTGGCGCCCTGTAGCTCTCAGGCACAGTCACTTCGGGCCCACCCCTACAGGTGCAGACGTCTACCGTTTCCTGTCCCCAGGGCCCTGACGGAATGGCTAGCTGCCAGCCTGTACCGCCACACCTAGGACAGTTCTCGACTCCTAATGTGTTCCTTGCGCCGCTGCCAACTGGCGCAGATGAGCTACCGCTATGTCCACGATAGGTAGACAATGCTGAGCTTTCCCTCGCGCGAAGGTCTAAATGCTGATCAGCATTTAGAGATTCATTAAGGGTTATCTCTTTAGTTATTAGGTTTTCTTTATTGCGCGTGTGCGCGCTCGCGTGCGTGTGTGTGCGCCCGCGCGAGGGGACCATGATCCGATAGGCATTCTCGCCTAGCGGTTGCAGATGCGCCGCATCAGTCAGGCGCCGCAGCTGCGCTCTGACTGTCTTCTCAGACATGCCAGACATCGCTGCAACCTGAGCAGGCGAGACAGCAACGTTGAAACGTTCGTCGCAGTCTTTGATCAGATACTGCAGTATCAGCAACTGATACGGATCTTTGGGCCCGTGCTCTAGGTACAGCGCCTGTAGCTCTGCTTTGTTCATGACTCAAGCCGCCTGATGCGCACCAACTGCAGGGCGCTGTCTTTGACAAGGGCGCCCAGTTCAATGTCTGTGAAGCAATCCAACACTGCATCAGTGACGACAGGCTCTGCGCCAGCCTTCACAAGCTGGCGCATGAGCCGATCGTATTCCCTGATTAGGTCTTCTCTCGTAGCTCTATGGTGCGCTGTCACTGGGCCCGCCATGGCTTGATGCTCCACCAAAGGCGCGCAGTGTCATGGCACTCGCAAGGGCACTCAGCTACGGAAGGCGGCAGACCATAACCTGACGCGCAACCGCAAGGCACGCAGATGATATCTGCCAACAGTGTCAACTTATGCGGCATTTGCCTGTCAGTCATCGGAACTTCTCAAGCTCGCTGACAGGGATCAGGCAGCGCCTTTGCCCTTCAGGTGCGACATTGCGGATAGCGCCTGCCTTGAGCATTCCGTAGACAGTCGTTGTCGGTATCCCTGTCGCATCAGCGAAGTCGGCAACTGACAGGACCATCCGCCCCTTGCGACTGCTGCCATTCTTCGCAGGCACTACCTCGCGCTCTTTGATCCCAAGCACCTTGCAAAGCTCTCTGATGATCAGCACTAGATACTCACGGTCAATTTCCATCAGATGCGCCGAATGATCAACGCGAGCAGGATCGCAACCAACAGAATGACAGTTACCCACTGGTAGACTTCAACGCTCATAGCGGACCCTCTTCCGGCCAAAGGGGCACCATATGGCGCACGTAGCTAATCGCCCACCAATCGCCGACTGACTCCAAGCCGACTCCATAGGGCTTGATGATCACGACTGCAACCTTGTCGGGCCCGCCCTGTATGGCTGCCTGACGTAGAGCGCTGTCGATAACCAACTTCCTGCGATTCTTCACCTCAAGCGACACGCCAGGCACGCCTAGGATGTCCTCGCCTTTGCGAAGCCCGCCCATAGCAGCGCGTGCAGTGCAAGCGAGCGGGTAGCCATGCGCCTGCAGGTAGCGAGCGACTGCTCTCTCAGCTGCGTCGCCTTTGGCTCTGTTAGATGCGCCCTGCGTCCTAGGTGGCATCGGCTGCTTCCCTGATGATTGCAAGCCAGGCGTTTGCAACGTCAGGTCCGAACTTGCCGTCTCCTGCTTCGTCTGGCAGTGGCAAGCGTTTGGCATCGGCTTGACCCAGTGCGTGCGAGCGCTGCGAAGGCGACAGTCGGCCCAATCCTGCGCTCACTCGCGATCGCATTCCTGCCTGGGATTCGCTCAGACCTGTCGCGACAGTTTCTAAGGGCTTCGGGGGTGGCAGCAGGTCCGATCCATCAGGCGGGCCCGCCGGCGGGCCCTGAGGCGCTTGTGGCGGCTCGAGACGGGCGTTGCTCGCCTGCCCCATTTCGTCGGCGGTATAGAGCCCAGACAGTCGCTGCGGAAACGCCTTGCGTAGCGCTAGGGCTTCGGCGCACTTGGCCAGCATCTCGGGCGCCATCTGCTCCCACATTCGCGTAGGACTGCCGCCCTTCTTCGTCTGGCAGTAGCTGTCATAGAGCGCAACGCCTGTGAACTGGGCAACCGTTACGTCGCCCTCGCTGATAGCTGTGCGCCTGAAGACAGACACCTTTGACGCCCTAGGTGGCTCGCTGCCTAGCCAGACATCCCGCCATTCACCATCAGGACCGCACCAATAGGGCCCGTCCTGTCCGCCCATTTCATAGGTGTCAGCTGCAAGCGTACGCAGTCCATCAATAGAGACCTGCGTTTGCATAACCTCGCCGCCAACCTGCGCATCCCAACGTTTGATCGCATAAATCTGTCTGGCGAAGGGATCAAGCCCAGTGCGCTCGCACTGCTTCACAAACAATTCAAGCTCAAGGTCTGTAGCGCCCTTTGCAACTGTGCGCTTGATCAAGTCGATCTGATCACGTAGCGAGCCTGTCGTTACAAGGCTCATGCGGGCGCCCCTACGATGACAGGCACGTCAGCGCCAGGCGTGTCTTTGGCATCCTTCCGCCAGCCATAAGCCTTACGCAGCGCAAGAAAGACTTCGTGCTCAGCTGGGCCCGCTTGGATACCGTCGACCTGAAATTCACCATCAGCGTATAGATGCACAATGGCGCAGCCATCAACCTCAGGCAGTTCAATGGCGCCCTTGAGCACGTCTCCGCTGTAGATGAGACCTTCAGTCGCATATCTGTATGCGGCAAGCTGCAAGCGCCATTGATCCCAGTATTTGGCAGTGCCTGGGATTGTCTTCCCAGTTGTCTTCAGGTCAAGCAGGATCGGTCGACCTTCAATGGTCGCTCGCCAGTCAGTTGTGCCGACATAGTCAAGGTGTGGACTAAGCGGGTTTGTGTACCTGACCACTTGCTCCCACGACAGCGACTCAGGCTGCAGCCGATCCCAGACGCGCTCTAGACCGCGAACCATAGGCAGCAGGTCTCTGTAGATGTCGGTATCAGAGCGCTGCCGCCAGAGCCGCGAATCCTCGCGCATCTGCGCTACTAGGTCTCCCACGCGCACTGTGTGACCTTGACACCACTGCGCGTTAATCTCATGTACGGCAGTACCTAGAAGGGCCCTATGATCCCAGACGCCCTTATGGTGTCGATACAAGCTGTCTATTGCGTCCGTCGGCTGCAAGCGCGACCATTGGTCCTGATGTCGCACCGCATAGGTAGCAGTCTCCTTCGCAGCGCCCCATGAAAGCCCAGGGGCAGACAGCAAAGAGAGCACCTGCGTCACGGAAGGTAGAGAACCCTTCGCATATGGGCGACGACCCATATCACTCCCTTAGTGGATAAGGGTGACTAGCGCATAGCCAGGATAAAGGTCGCGACAGATGGCAGTCTGCGCGACTGGGCTCAGGGCTACTGGCTATGTGCAAGTCACACACTGCAGCGGGCCCTAGATGGCTAGTCACCTTCGGATTTGACTTCCCGCCTTCCATCAATACTCCAGACAGATGCGCAGGTCAACCGGTGTGCGTGTTGACGGGCCGACTCTCAGCGTGGCGAAGCAAGATCGAAATTCGCCAGGATGCAGTCAGGCTAGGTAGATCACGACACTCTGCGTGGCGAATTGCAGCTAACGCGCCTTAGGCACGCGCACTGATTTGTTGTCTGATACGGTGCTTGCTCACGGAAGAGCTTTCAGGAAGCTTCAGGAAGGGAAGGTGTCCGCTGATGACTGCAGGTCGCCCCTCGCTCGCAGCAAGGGCGGGTTTAGATGCTCGCCTGACAGACGAACCTGACGGCAGGGTTCGTCTGACCCTTACGGATGATTCGGGACAGGTTGTCTTCGACAAGCACTATGCAAACGCTGAGTCTGCAAGGGTGCAGTCACGCAGATGGGTGCAACAGAACTATTCAGTTGACACTCAGGAAGTGCCCAAGCCGCCGAAGCCGCCGAAGCCCAGGGCTCGCACGCTGGGCTGGCAGCCCTCGCACATGATCCAAATGATGCGTGACAGGGCCGACGACAACGAAGAGCGAGCCATAGAGGCGCGACAGCAAGCCGACCATTTAGAAGCCGAAGCCAAACGCCTGCGGGTCGCTGCCGATGAACTGGCGGGCCCGGATGCCTAGACCGAAGGTGCCGAAGGAGTATCAGAACCCATATCTTCACTGCCGCACCTTCGGTCACACGTGGCGCTTGGGCCCAGGCGAAGCCCAGGGCTCGCTCTTCTATCAGTTCATTCTGGTATGCGCAGAGTGCGGCACACGCCGAATAGATGTCATCAACCGACGCACAGGCTCGCTAGGTGGCTACCGCAGGTATGAATACCCTGAGGGATACCAGAGCGCTAGAGGCGAAGGGCTGGCGAGGACTACCTATCGCATTGAATTCATAAGGCGGGTCGCTGATGAGCGAGACAGCTAGGCAGTACTTCACAGTCCTAGAAGAGCTTGCGATAGAGCTTGTCGCCATTGACGTCAGGCGCCGACAGGTAGTCCTAGACATCGGCGCCGACACGCCTGCAGACCTTGAGCGAGGGATAGAGCTATCGCTGCCGATCATCGCAGACTTCAACAATGCGATGTCTCGCCTATCCCTGCTGCTAGCCACAAGGCCGGCTTGGCGATGACAAGCAACATGGCGCTGATGCTCTTCGCTGCAATCACTCTCGCTACCCTCGCGCTCTTCAGTCGTGAGCAATCGGTCAAGGAAGGGGCCCCAATGAAGGTAAGGGAACTGATGGAACAATTGACGGCAATCCTGCTAGTGGAAGGAGACTTACCTGTCGTCTCAGAATGGGATCAGCACATAGCGGGCATTGAAGTATCCGAAGAGCCGCCGACTAGCGTGATCATTCTCTTTGAAGCGGAAGAGCCCAATGGTTGAGCAGCGACCCGCAGTGCACGCATACCTGACGGTTGAGTCGCATCAAGCCTGGCAGACATTCGCAGAAGAGAATGGGGTCTCTGTCACTGGACTGATAGAGGCTATCGGTAGAGAGCTAACGGTAGAAATGCAAGCCGCTGATGATCCCATAGACGTGCGCCAGGATTGGGTTAGGCGAGCAAGGCGCATAGACGCCGAGCGTAGGCGAAGGGGCGGACAGCAGTGACTTGGCGAGAACTGGCGCAGCTACTGATGGTCGTCGCTGTGATCGTCCTAGGCATCGCTCTCATGCGCAGAGTGTGAACACAGGGCGGGCCCTTTAGGTGGGCCCGCCCTGTGCGCCCATAGTCGGGCTTACGTCAAGTTGATCAACCGCCGACGCGAGAGCGTTGAGGGCGACTGCACGAGCCCGGAGCAGTGGAGTGATGTCATCGGCCGGCGCGGCTCGCCAGGCCCGGTGCAAGGTGACAGCGCTGATCGCCGCATCCACGACCGCCCGCAGCCGGTCCCGTTCGGCGACCGCTGCCGCCAGCTGCTGCGCTAGGTGCACTGCTCGCTGCTGCCAGTCCTCAGGCGTGTCATCGCTCATGAGCGCGATTCTAGCAGCCTGTCCATACAGGCGCCTTGCCCTGCGGAAACACAGGTCAAACTATGACGTGCTGTCTTGAAGTCTTGGGCTCACCGAAGACTCCACTGCAGCACGTCTCCTGCCGATACCCTAGGGACAGCTGTACCGCCACCTAGGAAGGGCCCCTAACCCCGTGAGCCTAGACATGTTTCTGATCTTCGCAGCGCTTGAGCGCCTGTCTACCGTCAAGGAGTCGCCAGAGAATCAGCGTCTAGCGCTAGAGCGCCAGCACAACGGCAATGAGCAACTAGCTAAGGCGCTAGGCGGCACTGTCGGCAAGCACTACTGCGATCCTGACAAGAGCGCTTACAAGGAAGGGGTCGTTAGACCTGAATTCGACAAGTGCCTAGCTGAGCTAGACCAGTATGACGGAATGCTCGCAGCCGATCTAGACCGCGTGTCTCGCGATCCTGCTATCGGAGAAGTGATCATCGCTAGGGTGCGTCAGTGCCCTGTGCCTGTCATCTACACACGCAACCCTGAGTCTGCGTCTGGCTACGAAGCCTTTGACCTGTCGACAGAGCGAGGACGCGAAGCCTTCAGGACCAACATTATCGCTATCCGCAGGGAAGCTAGGAAGGCATCAGAGCGCCAGGCGGCTCGCCATGCACAGGCTCGAGACGCCGGCAAGCCTGTCGGCGCTAGGGCGTTTGGTGAGAAGGAAGGCAAGCTAGCGCTAGACGACAAGGAAGCTGCGATCATCAGGCAGGGCGCCAGAGACCTGCTTGCAGGCAAGTCTGTTTGGCAGCTGGCGAAGGAATGGGAAGCGGCAGGCGTCAAGGGCTCTAGGGGCACGCCTATGACCCGCTCATCTATACGCAACATGTACCTGTCACCTCGCTTGGCAGGCTGGCGAATGCATCAACCGCCTTACGTCAAGGGTCAGGCGCCTATCCCTCGCAGTCAGTGGATAGCCAAAGACTCTCTGACTGGGCTACCCATCAAGAGCCTGACGCCTGCGATCCTGCTGCAAGAGGAATGGGAAGCTGTCTGCGACGAACTTGAAGGGCGCAAGGCGCCTCAGGTGCCACGTCAGAGCAACACTGCGAAGTATCTGCTGTCGGGTTTGGTCTACTGCGCCACCTGCGCTAGCGCCATGTGCGGGCAATGGGTCAAGCGCTATGAGCGCCACGTTTACCGCTGCCCGACAGGCTGCGGAGTGATCCACGGACCCGAACTTGATGCACAGGTGACCCGCTTGCTACTGGCGCACTGGGCCCAAGCGCCTCAGGTAGTCGCAGAGCCCAAGCCCTTCGGCGCACAAGCCGAACTAGACCGCTTAGAAGCTCAGGTAGAAGCCCTGCGAGCCGCCTGGGCAGCGGGTAGCTACGGCGAAGACCTTGCTGAGTATCAAGCCGACAAGGCGCCCCTTCTACCGCAGGTTGCAGCGCTCAAGGCTCAGCGGAAGGAATGGCTGCAGACTCAGCTGCAGGCACGCCCTGTCGGCACTGAAGAGCTATGGCAGCGTGCCAGCGTGCAAGGCAAGCGCCTGATGGCTAGGCAAGAGATTGAGCGGGTCAAGGTAGGGCGGGCCCGTCGTGGTCTGAAGGCGTTTCAGCCTGAGCGGGTCGCGATTGACTGGCGCTGACACCTGCAGCCCTAGCGAGGTTGAGCCAGTGTTCTGGCTCCCTCGCTGGGGCCCGCTCAAGCTCTCTGGCTCGCCACTTCAGTTCTGTCTCAGACTCAAGCCCTAGCGCCTGGCGCTCGCCTTCGTCTGGCCAATCAAGCGGGTCTCTCACGGCTCAATCCCTTCAGGTCTGTCGCGACAGCTTCTCAGGCGTTTCAGGCTCTGGCGGGTACTGCCTATCGGACACAGGGCCCGCAGGCGCTTAGGCGCTGTCGCGACAGTCGTTTCCCAGAGCGTCTAGCAGGCGTCTACAGCTGTAGTGGCTAGTGGTCTGTCCGCACGCTAGCGGTCTGTCGCAGATACAGCACTTAGGCTTGCGGTATATGCGTGCCTGCCATCTGCGCTCAAGAGTGATTATCGCTCGCCAAGCCCAGTCTTCTAGCGGCAATGGCGAGCCTGGCAGGTGGCGCTTACCGCAGTACCTGCAAGGCGCTACCTCTTCAGGCGACTGGGTAGCCATACAGGATGTCTCGCTCTTGCTGCGTCAACGTGCTCACGTCTACCGCACTGGGGCAGGGCTCTGGCGGGTTTAGCGGCTTCTGCACTGCAATGAGCCCTGCAACGTGCCCTAGCGTGACTTCGGCAGGTGAGCCGAAGTTGTAGCGATGCGGCTTGCCGTCCTTCAGGACAACAGTGAACTGTCCGCCATGATCCGAGAAGAGCACGCCCTGCGTGTTGTGCGTAGCAAGCTTGCCAACAATGAAGTTGTTAAGCATTGACCGCATTTGGTTCCAGTCTTCGTCTGTCATTTCGTCCTCGTTTGTCTGTTGCCCGCCATCAAATAGGGGCGCCCTATCTAGGTAGCCTGTCGGATCAATGTTGTTGCCATATTCCCAAAGCTCAAGGTGTGCGTGTGAGCCTGTACTGCTGCCTGTGCTGTCAACCCAAGCGAGGACAGTGCCAGCAGCGACCCAACCGCCAGTCACTGCGAAGCCGGAATGGTGAAACGACTTGAACATGTCGTTGCCATTGACTACCCAAAGCCAGTTACCTGCGCCGCCTTCATAGCCAGTCGTGACCTGTCCATCAAAGGGCGCGATTAGCTCTGCCCCATCAGGCGCCCCATAGTCAACGCCCCTATGGAAGCTGCCTTGAGCGCCTGTGATTGGGTCAATCCTGTAGCCATAGTCTGATGTCTTTGGGAATGACTGCAACAGTGGAAAGTAGGTTAGTTCTCTCATGCACACCTGCTTACCCTAAAAATGCCAGGCGACAATTGCCCTGCGTTGCCTAGACCCATACCTACGCTGCCAGGACCGCCAGTAGGTACCCAGGCGCCTACCTTGTAGGTGTGAACGCCTGCCGTCGGCACTATCCGTCGGCGCAGGTTGACGGGCGTGCACAGGACGCCTGCTGATGGCGTGATAAATTGTCCCCAAAATCCCAAATCTGTCGCGCCGTCATATAGTTGTATCATCAGGCTCGCGCCCGCGCCTAGATTGCCTGTCTGAACTTGTGGCGCATAGAATTCAATTAGGATAGGGCTGCCGTCATAGGTCCAAGCGCCCCCACCTGCGACCAAATGCGAAGTTCCTGCAGTCGTGCTGCTAACTGCGACAGACGCTGTGACTTCGTTGTAGAACAGTTCTGATGCGCCCTGAGCTACCCAGGCGCTGCCGTTCCAGTATTCAACTGTGCCGGGCCGATCATCCCTCACTGTCAGTTGATTGAGGACAGGCGACGCAATAGCAGCCGTCCTCGCTGCAGCTGTCGCAAATCTCGAGACAGTCTGCGACATCAGCATTGTGTTGACATCGGCCGCTAGCGCCTCTTGACCTGCCGTAAAGACTTGATATGGCATCTAGCTACTCCTTCCTAAACGTAGACATAGCCTGACGTGAGCCGATCATAAGGATGAGCGCCCCAGTGCATGACGCGTCCGTACACGTCAGCTAGCGCTAGACCTAGGTCGACTTCCCAACTGTGTCGGCTGATGGTGTGATCTACAGACAGGGCCCTGCCAGTCGCCTCTATCAGTGCTTCGTTAGGCGGTTGCCATTGCACTCGCACTCTGTCTGTGATCAGCGATAGACCTAGCAGTGTCGGCCAAATAGCAGGCGTGAACACTGGCTTTAGGGTCACCTTGTCAACGTGCGCCCTGGGCACTGCGCTGAGTGTCAGCAGGTATGCAGCCCAGGCGCCTGCCTGCGTGTCATTCTGCATTCCTAGGTCTGTGCGCTTGTAGCTGTAGAGCCCATAAAGGTCTATAGACGACTGGGCCCGCGCTATCTGCTGAGTGCCGCCTGTGTTGGTTGCGTAGACCGCATTGCGTAGTGCGTCAGAGCCTGCGTTGACCTGTGCGTCTGTCACGCAGTCATAGCCAGTTGGGCAACCTACCGACAGCACTGGCGCATTGTTGGTTTGCCACGTGGCTCTATTGCGGAATTGCAGCGTGCCTAGTCTGTCGATATAGACGAAGCCCAGTTCGTCGTCTGTAGCCCTACCGACTAGTTCCCAGGCGCTTTGAGCAAGGGTTGTCGCCTGCTCTGTGATAGCTGACGTGTCTAGGTTGGTCGCGCCTGCGTAGCTGTAATAGCTCAGGATGCGCTGTATCCGCTGCGTGACTGTGTCGCCTGCGCC
>Ga0068868_100003655_pt1 | contig 10739 bp, 10 predicted proteins | sample KBSMisM42_FD_64660 | JGI IMG/M metagenome (GOLD analysis project Ga0068868, IMG submission 64660) | Miscanthus rhizosphere microbial communities from Kellogg Biological Station, Michigan, USA - KBS Miscanthus M4-2 | ecosystem: Host-associated > Plants > Roots > Rhizosphere > Soil ...
GGGTCGCGCTCGGCGGCGCGATCTTCACCGAGGCGATCTTCAACCTGCCGGGGCTCGGACGGCTCGCGCTGAACAGCGTGTTGAACCTCGACCTGCCGACGATGCAGGGCGTGATCGTGTTCGCGACGCTGACGATCATCCTCCTGAACCTCGTCGTCGACCTGATCTACGCCTGGATCGACCCGAGGATCCGGCTCGCATGACGGCCGGCCTGCACGAGGCCCCGCTCCTCGACGTGCGCGACCTGCGCACGTACTTCAAGACGGACGACGGGATCGTGAAGGCGGTCGACGGCGTCTCGTTCTCGGTCGAGGAGGGGAAGACGCTCGGCGTCGTCGGCGAGTCCGGCTCAGGGAAGAGCGTGACGATGATGTCGATCCTCAACCTGAACCCGAAGCCCGGGCGCATCGCGCATGACGCGGCCCTGCCGCCGAGGCCGCGGATGGAGGCGTTCCTCGAGGCGTCCAAGAAGCACACGTCCGTCTCGACCGGGCAGGCGCTGTTCCGCGGGGAGAACCTGCTCGAGGCGTCGAAGCGGCGGCTCCGTGCGCTGCGCGGGAGCGAGATCTCGATGATCTTCCAGGACCCGATGACGTCGCTGAACCCGGTGCTCTCGGTCGGGAACCAGCTCGTCGAGGCGGTGATGCTGCACCGCGACGTGACCCAGCGCGAGGCGCGGGAACTCGCGATCGCGGGTCTGCAGGAGGTCGGCATCCCGCGGGCCGAGCGGCGCGTCGACGACTACCCGCACCAGTTCTCGGGCGGCATGCGCCAGCGCGTGATGATCGCGATGGCGCTCATCAACGAGCCCGCGCTTCTCATCGCCGACGAGCCGACGACGGCGCTCGACGTCACGACGCAGGCGCAGATCCTCGACCTGATCCGCGAGCTGCAGGCGGAACGCGGGACCGCCGTGATCCTGATCACGCACGACCTCGGCGTCGTGGCGGAGACCGCGGACGACATCGTCGTCATGTACGCGGCCCGGATCGCCGAGCACGCGCCCGTCTTCTCGCTGTTCGAGCGCCCGATGCATCCGTACACCTGGGGCCTCCTCGGCTCGCTGCCGCGGCTCGACGTCGAGCTCGAGCGTCTGACGCAGATCAAGGGCCAGCCGCCGTCCCTCCTGCGGCCGCCCGCGGGCTGCCGCTTCCGCCCGCGCTGTGCGCATGCGTTCGACCGCTGCCGGAGCGAGCTTCCCGAGGCGACGCCGGCGGGCTTCGACGCTGGGCATCTCGATGCGTGCTTCCTGGCCGAGGCCCGCAAGCTCGAGGAGTCCGCGCGCATCGTCGCCGACCTCGGGCTGGACGAGGAGGCGGCGTGACCGACTACCGGTGTCCGACTTCAGTCGGACACCTCCGGCCATCAGCGAGCCTGGCCGTCATGCGTAGGTGTCCGACTGAAGTCGGACACCGGAGGGCGACATGACCGACGTTCTGCTCGAAACCCAGAACGTCGTGAAGCACTTCCCGATCACCGAAGGGATCGTGTTCAGGCACGAGGTCGCCTCCGTCAAGGCGCTCGACGGCGTCTCGCTCCAGGTGCGGCGCGGTGAGACGCTCGGGATCGTCGGCGAGTCGGGCTGCGGGAAGTCCACGCTGGCGCGCGTGATCATGCGCCTGCTCGAGCCGACCGGCGGGACGGTGCGGTTCGACGGCCGGGACATCACGCACCTCTCGGAGCAGGAGCTTCGTCCCGTCCGCCGCGAGCTGCAGATGATCTTCCAGGACCCCTACGCGTCCCTGAACCCGCGCAAGCGCGTCGGGTTCATCGTCTCCGAGCCGCTCGAGGTGCACGGGATCGGCACGGAGGCCGAGCGCAAGCGCCGTGTCCAGGACCTGCTCGAGGTCGTCGGGCTCAACCCCGAGCACTACAACCGCTTCCCGCACGAGTTCTCCGGAGGGCAGCGGCAGCGGATCGGCGTCGCCCGGGCGCTCGCGCTCAACCCGAAGCTCATCGTCGCCGACGAGCCGGTGTCGGCCCTCGATGTCTCCGTCCAGGCGCAGATCTTGAACCTGCTCAAGGACCTCCAGGCGGAGTTCGGCCTGACGTACGTCTTCATCGCGCACGACCTGAGCGTGGTGCGGCACATCTCCGACCGGGTCGCCGTCATGTACCTCGGCAAGCTCGTCGAGCTCTCCGGCGCGAGAGATCTGTACGCGGCGCCGCGCCATCCGTACACGGGGTCGCTCCTGTCGGCGGTACCGATCGCGAACCCTCGTCGGGGCCGCGGCCGGAGCTCGTTCGTCCTCACCGGCGACGTGCCGAATCCGATCAATCCGCCGAGCGGCTGCCGCTTCCATCCGCGCTGCCCGCGCGCACGAGACACGTGCTCGCTGACCGAGCCGCGGCTCGACAGCCTCGCCGCAGGGCACGACGCGGCATGCTTCTTCCCCCTGGAGAAGTGGCCGCTGACCGCGGCCGAGATGGCGGGCGCGGGGCGGGCACCCGACGCGGTCGAGGCGGGGACCGGAGCCGCCGCGTCGTGATCGCCCGCGGCTTTCGCGACCTGGGTGTCGGTGTCGCCGCGGTCTGTGCATTCACCGCGCTGGCGTCTCTCCTCCTCGGCCTCGCGGCGGGGCTGCCCGTGAGTCGCGCCCTCTCGGGCGGGTTCCTCCTCGTGGGCTCGCTCCTCTTCACCGCGGGCGCCGTGGTGGGGCTGCGCGACCCGGCGCGGGCGCGCGAGCGGCGCATCGCGCGCGGTGCGGCGACGACCGGCCCGCGCAGCTGGAGCGAGGCGTTCAACCTGTCCGCGCTCCTCGTCGGGGTCGGCCTGTTCCTCGTCCTGCTCGGCGTCGTCCTCCACCCGAGGGCATCACTGTGACGTGCGACGAGGCCCGGGCGTCGGCGTCGCTCGCGCTCGACGGCGAGCTCGACGAGCTCGGCTCGCGCCAGCTGCGTGGCCATCTCGCGTCGTGCCGGGACTGCACGCGTGCGGTCGGGAAGATGCGCCTCGCGAGCGAGCTCCTCCGGAGCGCGCCGCGTGCCCGGTTCCGCTGCGAGCTCGGGCGCGGGCAGCTCGTTCGCGCCTGCTCCTCGGGAATGGGAGGAAGGATCTGGGCAGGGGCTGCGATGACCCTCGTGGCGCTCGTCCTCGCGACGGGAGCCCTCCCAGGCAGGGACGACACGGCGGCACCGTCTCCCCGGGCCGCCGTCGTCGCCCCACTCGCGCTGCCGATCGGACAGCGCTCTGCGATGGACGACTTCGCCCCGCCGAGCTAGGCGGGCCTGCGGCTGGTTCACTGTGGCGGTGCCCGTCGACCCCGACGCCTTCGATGTCCTCACGTTCGACTGCTACGGGACGCTGATCGACTGGGAGACGGGGCTGCTGGCGGCGCTGCGGGACGCGCTTCCGGAGGCGGACGTGGGCGATGACGAACTGCTCGAGAGCTACGCGGTTCACGAGGCGCAGGCCGAGCAGCCGCCGTACCGGTCCTACCGGGAGGTGCTCGCGACGGGCGTCCGCGGCGTCGCTGCGGACCTCGCCCTCGAGGTGGACGACGAGGCCGTCGCGCGGTTCGCCGAGTGCGTGCGCGACTGGCCCGCCTTCCCGGACAGCGCCGAGGCGCTCGGCCGTCTGCACCAGCGTTATCGGCTCGGCGTGATCACGAACTGCGACACCGATCTCTTCGCGGTGTCGAACGAGAAGCTCGGACTGACCTTCGATTGGGTCGTCACCGCGGAGATGGCGCGGAGCTACAAGCCTGCGCCTGCCGGGTTCGAGCTCGCGTTCGAGACGATCGACGTCCCGCGGGAACGGATCCTCCACGTCGCGCAGAGCCTCTTCCACGACCACGTCACGGCGAAGGAGCTCGGGCTGACGACGGTCTGGATCGACCGGCGCCACGACCGACCGGGGGCGGGCGCGACTCCGTCGGCCGAGGCTGCTGCCGACGCGACCTACCGGAGCATGCAGACCTTCGCGGACGCGGTCAGCGCGCCGCGGCCCTGACCTCGGTCTCGACCGGGACCTCCGGCAGCGACTCCTCGATGGGCGGGGCGCCCTTGCCGAGCGTCGTCCGGAGCGGCACCTCTTTCAGGAACCAGGCGAGCACGGCCGGGACGATCGCGATCACCGCTCCGACCACGAAGACGCCGTGGAGCGCGTTCGCGAAGATCTGCAGGAAGTCGGCGCGCACCTCGGGCGGCAGCTGCTTCGCGCGGGCGGGGTCGATCGCGCCGACGTCGCCGAGCTTCGCGATCACGTCCGCCGGAAGACGGGACAGCTCGCCCGCGAGGCGCGAGGCGAAGATCGCGCCGAAGAGCGCGACGCCGAACGAGCCGCCGACCGAGCGGAAGAAGGTCGCGGTCGACGTGACGACGCCGATGTCCTGCGGGCGTGCGTCGTTCTGGACGATCAGCACGAGCACCTGCATGACGAGCCCGAGCCCGATGCCCACGATCGCCATGTAGAGCGAGGCAACCCATGCGTTCGAGTCGACGTCCAGGCGCGAGAGGAGGAACATCCCGAGCACGAGCACGACCGTGCCGACCAGCGGGAAGATCTTGTAGCGGCCGAAGCGAGTGATCGCACGACCCGAGAGGATCGCCGCCGTCAGCAGGCCGCCCATCAGCGGGATCATCCGCAGGCCGGAGCTCGTCGCGCTCGCCCCGTAGACGAGCTGGAGGAAGAGGGGCAGGTAGATGATCGCCCCGAACATCGCCATCCCGATCATGAAGCTCATCCCGGTCACGAGCCGGAACGTGCCCGAGTCGAAGAGCGTCAGCGGGATGATCGGCTCCGCGGCGCGGCGCTCCTGCCAGATGAACGCGACGAGCATCGCGGCGCCGCCGACCGCGAGCCCGATGATCTCCGGCGAGTCCCAGGCGTACTGGTTGCCGCCCCACGTCGTCATGAGGATCAGCGCCCCGACGCCGCCGGCGAGAAGGCCTGCGCCCAGGTAGTCGATCTTGTGCCGCGTGTGCGGCACGTGCAGGTGGAGCCGCGTAGTCACGATCACGAGCGCGAGCGCGCCGATCGGCATGTTCACGTAGAAGACCCAGCGCCACGAGAGGTTGTCGACGAGGAAGCCCCCGAGGAGCGGGCCTGCGACGGACGAGACCGCGAAGACGGCGCCCATCAGGCCCATGTAACGGCCGCGCCGCCGCGGCGGGATGATGTCCGCGAGGATCGCCTGCGCGCCCACGATCAACCCGCCCGCGCCGAGACCCTGGAGTGCGCGGAAGAGGATCAGCTGGAGCATCGTCTGCGAGAGGCCGGAGAGCATCGAGCCCGCGAGGAAGATCACGATCGCGGCGATGAAGACGGGCTTGCGCCCGAGCATGTCGCCGAGCTTGCCGTAGAGCGGCGTCGAGACCGTCGCGGCGAGCAGGTACGCCGTCACGACCCACGAGAGGTGGTCGAGGCCGCCGAGCTCGCCGACGATCGTCGGGAGCGCGGTGGAGACGATCGTCTGGTCGAGCGCGGCGAGGAACATGCCGAGCATCAGCGCGACGAAGACGGTCGTCAGTGCCCTGCCCTGGAGCCCTTCGTCCGGGATCTCGACGGTCGGCGTGCCGTTGCCGTCGCTCATCGCCGCTCGCGGTCGAGAAGCTTGTTCATCTGCGGCCGCGTCAGCGGGCCGCGGGGGAGGGGGGTCGCGCCATCGGCGCGGAGCCCATCGAGCAGGAGGCCGAGGTAGCGGCGCCAGAGATCGGGCGAGACGCAGCGCGACGCCTCGATCACGCGGCCGCCGGTCATGAAGACGAGCGGCATGTCCTCCGGCACGAAGTCGGAGCGCAGCGAGCCGTCCGCCTGCGCGCGCTCGACGAGTCGGCGGACGAGCGGCCGCACGCGCCGCCTGACCTCGTCGCGCGCCTCGCCGTGCTCGGTGCCCGCGAGCAGCTCGCGCAGCGCGCGGTTCTCCGCGTGCAGCTCGAGCACCCGCTCGACGAACAGGGCAAAGCCCGTCCACGGGTCCTCCTCGGCGAGGCCGTTCTCGGCCGCGGCCACGAACTCGCCGAGCGACTCGGCGATGACGGCCTCGACGAGGTCGTGCTTGGTCGGGAAGCGGCGGTAGAGCGTGCCCATCCCGACGCCGGCGCGCTGCGCGATCTGCTCGACCGACCCGTCGACTCCCTCGTCGGCGAAGACGGCGCGGGCCGCCTCGAGAATCCGTTCCCGATTCGCCCGCGCGTCGCGCCGGAGCGTCTGTTCCGTCGTTGGCACTCGAGGAGGGTAGCAGAAGCGGAGCGCGCGCTCCGCTTACCGCTACGCTGCCGCGGCCAGCCGCGATGCCAGCTCGCGCACGCTCGTCCTGAGCTCGTCGGGCGCGAGGATGGTGAACCCGCAGCGCAGGCTCGCGAGCGTGCCCGCCATCCAGTCGAGCGAGTCGACGCGCATCCGCAGCAACGTGCCGTCGTCCGCCTCCACGAGCTCCGCGAGCGTCGCCGGCAGCCGTCGCGCCGCCTGCTCGAGCGGCAGGTCGAGCAGCACCTCCACCTCGTGGCCCCAGGGCACGCGAGCGAGTGACCGGCTGACGTGCTCCACGGCGTCGAACCCCTCGGGCGGTGGGTCGGCCGTCGTGTCGAGCAGCATCGTGCGGCTCATCCGGTCGATCCGGAACGTGCGCAGGTCGTCGCGCAGGTGGTCGTGCGCGGCGAGGTACCAGCGTGCCGAATGGACAACGAGCCCGTACGGGCTCAGCTCGCGCCGCGTCCGCTCGCCCGAGTACGCCTTGTACGAGGTGCGCACGCGACGTCTGCGGCGGACGGCGTCGGCGAGCAGCAGCACGGTGTCGCCTGCGACCGGGGCGCCCGCGCGCGGCGAGGCGGTGAAGCCGAGCGTCGTCTCGAGCGCCTCGACGCGGCGGCGCAGCAGGTCGGGCAGTACCCGATGGATCTTCGTGAGCGCGCCGTCGGCCGCGCCCTCGCCACTGTCGAGCCCCTGCCGGCGAGCGGCGATCAGCCCGAGCACGATCGCGACGGCCTCGTCGTCGGAGAGCATGAGCGGCGGCAGGCGGTATCCCGGCCGCACGCGGTAGCCGCCGCCGACTCCACGCTGGCCCTCGACCGGGATGTCCATGTCCTGTAGCGCGGCGATGTAGCGCCGCACGGTGCGCCGGTCGATCTCGAGGTGCTCGGCGATCTCGCTCCCCGTCGTGAGCGGCCGCGCCTGGAGCAGCTCGAGCAGCTCGAGAAGTCGTGCGGTCGGCGTCTGCATGCGCGAAGTGAACCACGGATAGCGGGCAGCATCTGCCCTATTTGGGCGATAGCGTCCGGGAGGAAACCGTGTGGGGGACAGGCTTAAGCCTGTCCCCCACGCAGATTCCGGAGACGGGAGGCGAGCGATGAGTGACACGCTGCAGGCCGGGACGACGGCGAGGGACTTCGATTTCTTCATGGCAGCTGGCAGGTCGCCGACGACTGCGGACGGACGTGGGAGACGAACTGGGTGATGGACTTCACCCCGGCGGAGGGAGGCCCCGAGTGACGTTGCTCGAGCGGGACGGGATCGACGTCGGACACGACTACCAACACGCCGAGAAGCTGGCCTGCGCGGGGCAAAGCATCGCCCTCGGCGACACACTGCTCAAGTGGTACGAGGTCGCCCCGGCGATCGAGCCGATCGAGCCGATGGTGTCGGACCTCGCCCGGCTCGGCCTCGCCGACGCGGCGCGGCTCGGAGAGCTCAGGCTCGGCGGCACGCTCGGGTTCGTGATCCTCCACCGCTGCGGCGAGGGCTTCCACTTCCTCCTCCTCTGCACGTGGCAGAACGAGAACGAGCTGTGGGAGACCGTCTGGGCGAAGGACCGCGACGCCGACCCGGAGTTCCATCCCTGGCCGCTCGACGGGCCGCACCGGCCGACCTTCTGCGTCTGGGAGCTGGGCGTCGTTGCGCACGAGAGAGACGCGTGGACAAGGTTCCTCCGCTCCCCGCGCGACCGCGACGCGCGGCTCGACTACCTGCGCGACACCTTCAGCGGCGTGGTGTAGGGACTGGTGTAGGGGACTGGCACCCGCCGGGTGCCTGTCCCCAGCGACGCGCCGTCGTATGTTCAGCGCCGCGTCCCTTCAGACGGACACTGGGTTCAGGCACCTGACGGTGCCAGACCCCGCCAGACACCCGCTGCTGGAAAACTAGGGGCATGAGCACACACGCCCCGGACACCGACCCCGTCGAGACCCAGGAGTGGCTCGACTCCGTCGACGCGGTCGTCGACGTCGATGGCCGCCTGCGCATGGCGTACCTCCTCGACCGCGCAGTCGACCGCGCCCAGGACCTCCACGTTCCCGTGAGCGCCGGCGTCTCGACGCCGTACGTCAACTCGATCCCGACCGAGGACGAGCCGGAGATGCCCGGCGACCCGGAGCTCGAGGCCGCCGCCACCGCCCTCGTGCGCTGGAACGCGATCGCGCTCGTGCTCCAGGCAAACGCGGAGTCGACCGAGCTCGGCGGCCACATCGCGAGCTACCAGTCGGCAGAGACGCTGTACGAGGTCGGCTTCGACCATTTTTGGCGCGCCCGCTCGGAGGACCACCTCGGCGACCTCGTGTACCTCCAGGGCCACTCGTCGCCGGGCTTCTACGCGCGCGCGTTCCTCGAGGGGCGTCTCTCCGAGGACGAGCTGCGCCGGTTCCGGCAGGAGGTCGGCGGCGGTGGGCTCTCGTCGTACCCGCATCCCTGGCTGATGCCCACGTTCTGGCAGTTCCCGACGGTGTCGATGGGGCTCGGGCCGCTGATGGCGATCTACCAGGCGCGCTTCATGAAGTACGTCGCCGCGCGCGGGATCGTGGAGCCGGCCGACCGCAAGGTCTGGGCGTTCATGGGCGACGGCGAGATGGACGAGCCCGAGTCCATGGGCGCGATCTCGCTCGCGGGCCGCGAGCGGCTCGACAACCTCGTCTTCGTCATCAACTGCAACCTGCAGCGGCTCGACGGGCCGGTGCGCGGCAACGGGAAGATCATCCAGGAGCTCGAGACGAACTTCCGCGGCGCCGGCTGGAACGTGATCAAGGTGATCTGGGGCGAGAACTGGGACCCCCTGCTCGCCGCGGACGACGAGGGCGTCCTCCGCAAGCTGATGGAGGAGTGCGTCGACGGCGAGTACCAGACCTTCAAGGCGAACGACGGCGCCTACGTGCGCGAGCACTTCTTCGGGCGCTATCCCGAGACCAAGGCGATGGTCGCGGACTGGACCGACGACGAGATCTGGGCGCTCCGCCGCGGCGGCCACGACCCGAAGAAGATCCACGCCGCGTACCACGCCGCCGTCCGCCACACCGGTCAGCCGACGGTGATCCTCGCGAAGACGATCAAGGGCTACGGGATGGGGCAGGCGGGTGAGGGCCGCAACATCACGCACCAGCAGAAGGCGATGAACGACGAGGCGCGGCTCGCGATCCGCGACCGGCTCGGGATCCCGCTCACCGACGAACAGGCGACCGGTGCGTTCTTCTACCGCCCGCCCGAGTCGAGCCCGGAGCTGCAGCACCTGCTCGAGCGGCGCAAGGCGCTCGGCGGGAGCCTCCCCGAGCGCCATACCGAGGCCGAGCCGCTGCCGACGCCGCCGCCGTTCGACAACGTGCTCGAGGGAAGCGGCGACCGCGGCAACTCGACGACCATGGCGCTCGTCCGCATCCTCAACACGCTCGTGCGCGACGACGTGCTCGGCCCGCGCGTCGTGCCGATCGTCCCGGACGAGTCACGCACGTTCGGGATGGAGGGCATGTTCCGCCAGCTCGGGATCTACTCGTCGGTGGGCCAGCTGTACGAGCCCGAGGACTCCGGCGACTTCATGTTCTACCGCGAGGACCAGCACGGCCAGATCCTCCAGGAGGGCATCAACGAGGCCGGCGCGTTCTCGTCCTGGCTCGCGGCGGCGACGTCGTACGCGAACCACGGCACGGCGATGATCCCGTTCTACGTCTTCTACTCGATGTTCGGCTTCCAGCGGGTCGGCGACCTCGCGTGGGCCGCCGGTGACAGTCGCGCGCGCGGGTTCCTGATCGGTGGCACCGCCGGCCGGACGACGCTGAACGGCGAAGGGCTCCAGCACGAGGACGGCCACTCGCACGTGCTCGCCTCGGTGATCCCGAACTGCGTCGCCTACGACCCGACCTACGCCTACGAGGTCGCGGTGATCGTCCGCGACGGCCTCCGCCGGATGATGACCGAGCAGGAGGACGTCTTCTACTACCTCACCGTGATGAACGAGAACTACCCGCACCCGCCGCTCCCCGACGGTGCCGAGGAGGGGATCCTCAAGGGCATGTACCTCCTGCGCGAGGGTGCCGGCAAGGGGCCGCGTGTGCAGCTCCTCGGCTCGGGCGCGATCCTGCGCGAGGTCGAAGCAGGCGCCGAGCTCCTCGCGTCCGACTTCGACGTCGCGTCCGACGTTTGGAGCGCGCCGAGCTTCACCGAGCTGCGCCGCGACGGGATGGAGGTCGAGCGCTGGAACATGCTGCACCCGACCGAGGAGCAGCGCCGCTCGTGGGTCGATCGGTGCCTCGCCGACCGCGAAGGCCCCAAGATCGCGGCCACGGACTACATGCGGACGTACGCCGACCAGATCCGAGCCTGCGTCCCGGGGCGCTACGTCGTGCTGGGCACCGACGGGTACGGCCGCAGCGACTACCGCGTCAAGCTGCGGAGCTTCTTCGAGGTCGATCGCTACCACGTGGCCGTCGCGGCGCTGAAGGCGCTCGCCGACGAGGGGACGATCGAGCCGTCGGCCGTCGCCCAGGCGATCGAGCGCTACGAGATCGACACGGAGCCCGTCCCGCCCTGGAAGCGCTGA
>Ga0068868_100003660_pt1 | contig 10735 bp, 10 predicted proteins | sample KBSMisM42_FD_64660 | JGI IMG/M metagenome (GOLD analysis project Ga0068868, IMG submission 64660) | Miscanthus rhizosphere microbial communities from Kellogg Biological Station, Michigan, USA - KBS Miscanthus M4-2 | ecosystem: Host-associated > Plants > Roots > Rhizosphere > Soil ...
CTCGATCTCGCACGGCATCGTCACGTCCGCAGGCGGCACCATCTCCGCCGAGCCCCGCCCCGGCGGCGGCACGATCTTCCGCGTCACACTCCCATCGTCGCCCGCCTGACGTTCAGAGCTGGTGCTCGTCGCAGAGCTTCGCCCAGCGCTTGGCGGAGAGCGGCTTCTTCGTGTCGGCGATGAGCGTGAAAGGCTCGATGACCGCGCCTTCGCGCGTGGCGGACACGACGCGACCGGGAGCGGCGTCGATCACCCAGCCGTTGTCTGCGAGCGCGACGGTGAGCCACGTCGCTACGAGACGCGCGACACGTCGTCGCTCCGCCTCGGGTGAAGCAGCCGATGGCCCGCGGCGCGTCGCGAGAGCGAGGTCCTCCCAATTCGCGAGCGCACGCGGCACGTCGCGCGGTGTCATCTTCGCGAACGCGTTGTTCGTCGCGATCGTCTCGCGCCAGAGCGGAAGCCACACTTCATCGGTGACGCGCTCCCACGCGATCGGCTCGAGCTTCGCGTCGTCCACGAGCAAGTCGGTGAGCACCTTCTTCTCGGCTTCGTGCACCTCGTCGAGCAGCGCCAGCGCGGGTTGCGCGTGGTCCGAGAGCGGCGCCGGATCACCGAGCGCGGCGATGCGTTCGTCGAGCGGCGGGTGCGTGTCTTCGTCGGAGACGAAGCGGTTTGCCTTGAGGTGCTGCTCGAGCGCCTTGAACGCGAGCGTGTCGGGCGTCTGCGCCGCGTGCCAATAGGCGTCCCATCCTGCGAGCAGGGGAGGCAGACGTCCCTTCGCAAGAACGGGCACGACCTCCGAATGGAAGTACATCTCCCACGCCGAGCCGATGACGTCCGTCTTGCGCAGCGCGCTCGCGGTGACGGCGGGTCCTGCGACCTTCGCGGCGAGCGCGTCCGCCTCGAGCTCCTGCGCGCGCGACACACGCATGCTCGCCTTGAGAAACAGTTCCGCGTACGCGACGAACGGGAGATGGAGCCAGAAGCTCGATCCTTCGAGCCTGTCGGCGGTCCGTGCCAGCGCGCGCCTCGTCTTGTGCACCCACGGCCCGAGCTTCACGTCGCCGGCCACGTGATGTCCCATCTCGTGCGCGAGCACCGACATCGCTTCGTTCTCGGAGAGGACTGCGAGGAGCGGCAACCCGATCCCGACGATCGACTCGCGCTTTGCGAAGAGCTTCGGTCTGTGAATCGCGGCGAAGGCGTTCGCCTCGTGGAAGACGTGCAGGCGATCCGGAGGCGGCGACCCAGCTCGGCGGGCGGCTTCGCGCACGAACGCTTGCAAGCGCGGGTGCTCGCTCGGCGCGAGCGGTGGGACAGTCTCTCTCTTCGGCGCGGCGCGTGGCGCGACACCGACGGCGAGCGCGGCGGCGAGGCCCCACATCGCGATCCCTCCGGCGATGTTGTCGGGCGCGTACATGAAGACCGCGAAGCCTCCGAAGAGGAGCGCGCCGATCAGTCCGAGGGCCAGCACCCAAAAACCGACGGCGGCCGCGACCACCCACGCGCCGCGAAAGCGGAGCGCGTCGCGGCTCACGGCGGCCAACCTTCGATCGCGACGCTCACGGGCCCGTGGAGCGCGTCCTCTTTTCGTGCGCGCTTCAGACTTTCTTTCCGGTCTTTGTCGTCGGCGGTATTGGAACGGCTTCGCACGAAGTCGAGCGCCGCGATCATCTCGAACGGAAGCGCACGAAGATCTTCCGACACGGTGCCGGCGCGGACGTACGCGGTCATCGCGTCGGCCATCTTCTTCGGGCCGAGCTGCGTCGTGAGCTTGGTCGCGACCGCAGCGTCGCCGCGCAACGTCGCCTCGCCGAAGAGCAACGCGACGACGGTGGTCGGCAGCTGGGCGAGCGTTCGATCCGAGGCCCCGCGCACGTCGTCGAGCGCACGATCTGGCAGCTTGCGCGCGTCGCGCGCGATACGAAGCGCGCCTTTCATATCTTCGTTCTTGAGGACGTTGACCTCCGCTGTCTCGATGTCGAGCCCGCACATGACGCGCTGGAAGAGCTGATAGCCCTCGGGCGGGTCCGCGTCTTTGGGCAGCCCAGGTCCGCTGTCGCCGAGCTTCTGCGCGACACGGAACGCGTAGAGCTGCACGATCTTCGCGTCGGGCGGATCGAGCGCGGAGCTCTGTGAAGCGGTGACGAGCATGTCGAGCGCCTCTCGGCCGCGATCGAGCGCGACGAGCGCGGTGGCGTGCTCGGCGACGTCCCGCGACCACAAACGTATGTCCACCTCGCGAAGGACGTCCGCGGCCGTTGCGATCGTCTGGAAATCGAGCGTCATGCGATGCGCGTAAATCTGCATGTGCCGCAGGTAACCGTGCCTCGGGTGACGCACGACCGCAGCGTCCACCGGCACGCGAGGATCGGCGTCGTCACGCAACCGCAGCGCCAGATATTCGGCGTCGGCGTCGTCTGGGTGCGCCTTCGCGCGCGCGTCGTACTCGGCAAGGACACGTTCGCGCTGCCCCGTGGAGAGCAGCCAGTCCTGATAGATGCGGTGCGCGTCGACCGAGTCGTCGCGCGCGAGCAGGTCCTTCGCGAACGCCTCGGCGTCTTCGTGGCTCGCGAGCGCGATCATCGCCTCGAGTGTCTGACCGAGCTTCGCCGCCGGCAGATGCTCCGCCTTCGCCACGGTCAGGTAGATGTGCGACGCCTTCTCCGGTTGTCCGTGCTGAACGAGATAACCGGCGCAGGTGTCGACGCCGCCCTTCGCGATGCCGAGGTGCTTGCGCGTCGTCGAGGTGGCGCCTTTCTCCATCTGGATCGACGCAGGCGGCTCGACGAACGCGTAGTCGACGCTGTCCTGGAGCACGAGCGAGTCGCCGCAGAAGATCTGGCCCGTCCCTTTCGGCGCGTCGGCCCCGCTCGGCGAGTAGACGACCTCTTCGACATAGAGCGGCGCTGCGCCGAGGATGTTCCAGACGACGGAGCCGCGCCCGCGCGGTATGTCGACGGTGCTCGACTCGAGCTCGCGATCACCGTCGCGCACCACGAGCGTGTGTTTCCCGGTCGGCGTGCGAATCGACGCCTCGGACGACGGTTGCACGGTCACCGCAGGCGTTCCCGAGATCTGCGCCGTCACGGGATGATCGAGACCGTTCACGACGTGGAGCGTGGCGTGGCCGTAGCCTTCGAACGCCGCGGATGCGCCGAACGCGACGACGCCGAGCACGCCGAGCCCGATCGCGCGCTGCCAGAGATACGTGACGAGGCCCATCGGCACCTTCGCCATGAACGTCCAGCTCCTCCCACCGCCCGAGCGCACGAGGTAGCTCGCGATCGGAAAGATCGGAAGAAAGAGCACGACTACGAACAGCGTCGCGACGTACGTGCCGTCGTCGAGATCGCGGTCCGCGCTTCCATAGAGCGAAGTCCCGACGCCGTTGAACGTCATCATCGCCGGCGCCGAGGTCAGCGGCTTGAAAAAGATCCGTCGGTGCGCGAGGAGCTGCTCCGCCGTCGCCTTCGCTTCGCCTTTGAAGCGGCCAAACACCTTCCCCCAAAAAAGCGCGCGGTACGCGTCGAAAGGGCGCCCGCGCTCGATCGCTTTTCGAAGCGACGTTGACGACCGCGCGAGCGCGGCGAGCTCGGGGCTGCGAGAGAGAAGCCCGATCGGATCGCGGAACGGCGGAGCGCTTTCGGGTTCCATGAACCGACGAGCGTATCAGGGGATCGCGACGACCACGGCGAGCACGTCGGCGCGGCCGCCGTTTGGAAGAGGCGTCGTGTGCGCCCATGCTCCGACATCGCCGCTCGAGTCGATGGACGCGAAGACGACCTCGTCCGTGTAGTTTCCACCGCTCTCGCCGCCGAGGATGTAAACGAAGGATCCGTACGACGCGAAAGCGCCGCAGTTGTCGGCTTGGTTGATGTCGACTGCGGTCGATTGCGTCCATGGTGCGAGGACGCCGCCGTCGAGGATGACGCTCACGTACGAGGTGCGTGCGGCATTGTTTCCCAGCGTGCCGCCGAGCACGAAGATGCGGCCGTCGTGTGCGACGACGTGCGGGCAGTAACCGGCGTTCGGGAGCTTCGTCGTGGTCGTCCACGGACCGAGTCCCGACGGGGTGACTTGCGCGGCGACGACCGAGTCGAGCCACGCCGAATTTTCGATCATCCCGGCGACGAGATAGATCCAACCGCCGGAGGCGACGGCCGCGTGATACGAGCGTGCGCCGGCGCCACTGTCGCTCGCGGCGAGCGCGCTCGTCGGAGCCCACGAGCCGATCGTGCCGCCGTCGACGACGGGCGCGGCGTACACCGCGCGTGGATACGCGTTGTTCCCGTCTTGTCCGCCTGCCAAGAAGACTTGACCGTTCGAGTATGTCGCCGTGTTGATGAAGCGCGTGTCCGGCATCGCGGTGAGCGACGTCCACGGATCGAGCGTGCCATCACTGCGCATGCGCGACGAGATCGCGGTGCCGTTGGCGATGACGAAGACGGTGTCGCCGATCGCGAAACCGCCGTGGAGGTTCGTGATCGCCGTCGGGAGCGACCGGACCGTGCGCCACGCTCCGAGTGTGCCGTCGCCGTGAACGTCGGCGGCGATGATGGACGCTTCGTTGCCAGATGGGCTGTCTCCGCCAAGGACGAGCAGCTGCACGCTCGACGGAGGCGGTCCGTCCGGACCTGCGTCGATCACCGTGCCTTCGACGGCGACGTCGTTTCCGCCGTCTTTCGAACCGCCGAGATCGTCGAGCGGCACGACCAAAGAGCACGCGGTGAACGCGGCGCAAGTGACGCCCGCGACGGCAGCCCTCCTCATGAAACCCAGGATATCATCACACCCCATGAGTTTCGGCGGCGGCCTCGCGTGAGCTAGCGCCGTTTCCAGATCGACCAAGCGATCACGCCTACGACGAGGAGGCCGACGCCCCACGCCGACTCGCGCGGGTGCTGCACGAGGCACGCGATCGCGATGAGCGCTTCGACGGCGAGGAAGATCCATGCTGCGACGGATCGCTTCCATCGCAAGAGGACGGCGGCCGTCGCGCCTTGAAAAGCGGCGTCGGCGAACGTGATGCCGAGGAGGAGCAAGTCGACGCGCGCGGAGCCCGCGAGAACGGCCGCGCATGCGATCGCGCCTTGCGTGGCGACGGCGACGTTCGGTCGACCGGTCTTCGGATGAAGCTCCGCGGCCTTCGAGAAGAACAAACCGTCCCTGGCCATCGCATGGATCACGAAAGGGAAGCCGAGGCCGATCGTGTTCAAGATCCCCGCGGCGGAGACGACGATGATCGCGGCGAAGATCTTCCCAGCCATCGGACCAATCGCGCGCGCGGCGGAGTCCGCGGCGGGAGAAGCGCTCGCGGCGAGCGCGTCGTGTCCGAGCAAATGCAGATACGCGAGGTTCACGCCCACGTAGCCGACGAGCACGATGAGGACGCCCGTGACGATGCCGCGCGGGATCGATCGCTCGGGATCGCGCACCGATCCGCCGATGAACGTGCCGTGATACGAGCCGCCGAACGTGAACTGGATCGGGATGAGCGCGAGGATCATCCAGCTCCATCCTTCGACGTGGCGCGCGGGCTCGGCGGCATGCGAGGCCGGCCAGAGGCCGAGGATCATCACGAACGCGAGCGCCGCGATCTTCAAGCCGGACATCGCGAGCTGGATGCGACCGCCGGTGCGCAAGCCGACGAGGTTCGCGACGGTGAACGAGGCGATCGCAGCGATGGCGCACGCCGCGCGCGGGAGCGGACCCGTGAGCACGGCGAGGTGATCGACGAGCACGAGCGCGATCACGCCCATCGCGCCGGGTTGGATCACGAGCAGCTGGAGCCAGCCGTAGAGAAACGCCGTGCGCGGCCCGAGGCCCTCGCGAAGAAAGACGTACACGCCGCCCGCGTTCGGATGCTTCTTGGCGAGATCCGAAAAGACGAACGCGCCGGCGATCGCGATGACCCCGCCGATCATCCAGAGCGCGACGATCCACGCGGGGCTCGGGAGCATCTTCGCGACGGTCGCAGGCGTGAAGAAGATGCCGACGCCCACGGTGGCGCCGATGACGACCGCTGCGACGTGCGAAGCTCCGAGCGGCTTGTCCACGTGACGGCCATCGTAGCCGGTGTGACTTCCGGCACATGGGTTTCGTGTCGGAAGGGCGCATGTTGCTTCGCATGGAGGTTTCAATCATGCGCACCAAGCTCGCCCTCATCGCTGCCGCTTTCGCCCTCGTCCCCGCAACCGCGCTCGCCGACGACGAGCAGCCGAAGACCGAGGCGTCGAAGCCGAACAACGGTTACGTCGTCCCGGAGACCGTCGTGTATCAGGGCGGTCACATCCCGGAAGGCGCGACGATCGAGAAGCGTCCGAACATGGTGCTCATCGGCGCGGGCCTCGGCATCTTTGCTGCGGCGTACGTTCCGTCCGTCATCACGGCGATTGCCGCGTGCGGTCCGCAGTCGTCGTGCAACGCGACGGGTGGCGCGGCGTGGCTCTACTTCCCCGTCGTCGGTCCGTTCATCACGGCGTCGCAGTCGACGTCGCAAGGCGGCATGGCGCTCGCGGCCTTCGACGGCGGCCTCCAGCTCACTGGCGCAGCGATCGCGGTCGCGGGCCTCATCGCGCAGAAGAAGGTGGTCGTGTGGCAGGCAAAGACGGCCTCGGTCAGCGTGACGCCGACCGCCGGCCCGAACGTCGCCGGGCTCTCCCTCACGCTGACGCATTTGTGAGACCCGCCATGCGTCTCATCTTCATGACGGTGCTCCTCGCGGGATGCGCCATTCACGACAAGTTCGCGTTCACGTTCAGTGACGGCACCGTCGCGACGTCGAGCGACACCGCGTCGGGGAGCGTGAACAACGCCGGATTCCTCACGCTCTCCGACGACACGTGGAGCCTCACGATGAACCTCGAGGGCCTCGCGCCCGGGAACCACGCCATCGATACCGGCTCCGGCGAATTGCAAATCGATCGCACGTCGACCGGGGAGACGTTCATGACCTCGCTCGGCGGCTCGTGCAGCGTGTGGCTCGACGCGCACGGCTCGAGCAACGGCAGCCCCGTCACCGGCCACTTCACGTGCGCGGGGCTCACGTCGACGAAGGGCAACACGGTGGATGTCTCGAGCGGCACCTTCGACGTCCCGATCAGCGATCCCGCCAACAACCCGTTGCATCACTAGAGGCCATCATGAAGCTCTCCCTGCTCTTCGCGGCCGCCACGCTCGCCGCCGTTTCGTTTCCTGGGCTCGCGCACGCCGACGAAGGCCCGGTCGTCGGCGCGCGATTCGAGTCGAGCGCCACGCACCAGGCCGTGCAAGCCGCGGCGTGCTCGTTCGACGCCTCGAGCAACATCGACGGTCGCAACGTCGTGTTCGACGTCCATGTCAGCGGCGACCGTTGCCCGAATCGCGCCGTGCCGGCCGGAGCGATCCCTCTCTTCGTTCGGTTCGAGTACGGCGACAAGGAGCGTGTCGTCGTCGCCGCGGTCGTGCCCGAAGGCGTCGACGCGCACAAGCTCCGCGCTGCGGTGCTCGACATCGGCAACGAGCTCGAACGCCGCATCGATCGACTGTCGTCGCCTCCGAAGCCGCCGCCGGTCGTCTACACCTCGACTGCGCAGAGCTCGGTCGCGCCGTCGCCGAATTACAGCTGGGCGCGCGAGTCGTACGCGGAGCGCGATTGGTCCAAGCCATACAAACGCGCGAATCCCGGTCTGATGGCGGGAGGCATCCTCCTCGTCATCGCGGGTACGTTCGCGACGATCGGCGGAGCCGTCATGGCCGGCTCGATCGGGAACACGACGCCAGGGCTGCTCATCTTCGGCGCCGGCCTCGCCTCGCTCGGGGGCGGAATCCCGATGGTCGTCATCGGTGGCAAGAAAGTTCCAAACATGACCGCGAGCGTGTCGCCGACGGGCGGGAACCTTCGCGTGACGTTCTGAAGATTCGACAAGGAGAAATGATCATGCGTGCTCTCACCACGGTTCTCGCGTTCGCCATGTTCGTTCCCGCCACCGCTCTCGCCGATGGCGACGACGGCGTGAAGACGGTCATTCGTGATCACGTCGACACGAAGCCGGAGGTCGTCGCCACGACTCCGCCTCCTCCAGTGATCGTGAACGCGCCTCCTCCGCCGCCTCAGAAGCTCGCGGGCGGATACGTCGAGCCGTCGTACGTGGCTTACGAGGGCGGAAAGATTCCCGCCGATGCGAAGCTGACCTCGGTGCCGAACATGGCTCTCGTCGGTGCCGGGCTCACGGTGCTCGGCCTTTCGTACGTGCCTTCGATCATCGCAGCGGCCGCCACGTGTCCGCCGCAAGCCAAGTGCGACGCGACGCCCGGAACGGGCTGGCTCTACTTGCCGATCGCCGGTCCGTTCGTGACGGCGGCGATGGCGACCTCACCGGGTGGCGCGGCGCTCGCTGCGTTCGACGGCGCGGTTCAACTGACGGGCGCGTCGCTCATCGTCGCGGGCCTCGTCGCGCGGAAGAAGCTCGTCATGTGGCAGGACAAGAGCGCGTCGCTCACCGTTACGCCCGGCGCGGGCAACGCCGCGGGCGTCTCGCTCACGCTCACTCACCTTTGATCGGGGCGCGGCCGAGATCCGACTCGAGGTCGGCGACGCGCGAAGCGATCTCCGCGAACGCACCAGCGACTTGCGCGAGCGCCTGGGCGTCGAGCTTGTCGGAGGTGTCGTTCGCCGTGTGGTGGATGTCGAAGTAGCGCGACGCATCTTGGCGAACCTCGATCGTGGGCACGCCCGCGCCGAGGAAGGGCGAGATGTCCGTACCGCCATGCGTATCGCCGTCGGAGCGCGTGATGCCGAGCGGCGAAAGGGCGCGGGCGATTTCTCCGAACGCGGACGCGTGAGCAGAGTCTCCCGAGAATCGAACGAAGCGCGCGCGATCGGTCCCAGAATCAGCCTCCATCGCGAGCACGTATCGCGCGGCGTCCGCGCCGTGCGCGGTGAAGTAGGCCTTCGCGCCCGCGACCGAGTTCTCCTCCGCCGCGAAGAGGACGACACGAACCGTTCGAGCGTGCGCATGCGTCGCGACGAGACGCGTGGCTTCGAGCACGATCCCGCAGCCAGCGCCGTCGTCGATCGCGCCGCGTCCCAGATCCCACGAATCGAGGTGCGCGCCGAGGAGCACGACCTGATCTTTCTTCGTCGTGCCCGGCGCCTCGCCGACGACGTTCGCGGACGGCGCGTCTTTCCCTCGCTCGGGTCCGAGGACGAGCTTCATCTTCACGGGCTTGCCACGCGCGATCGTGTGGTGCAGCAAATCCGCGTCGACCGTCGAAATCGCCGCCGCCGGGATCGGATTCGGCACGTCCTTCAAGAGCGAAGCGCCCGCGTGCGGAAAACGATCGGCCGCAGTGCCGAGCGAGCGCACGACGAACGCCGCCGCACCGACGTTCATCGCGGCGCGCGGGCCCTGCAATCGAACACCGACTGTCTGCCCATAACCGTGCCCGTCGTCCGAGCGCGGCATGACGACGTTCGCGAAGACGATCTTTCCCTTCGCGGAGTCCTTCGGCATCGCCTCGAGCGCGGCGAGCGACTCGACCTCGACGACCTCGCCGGTGACTCCTTCCTTCGGTGTCGCGCCGCTCCACCCGAGCGCGGTCACCGCGAGCGACATCCGCACCGGATCGACGATCTCGGCGGTCTCGACGCCGCGCTTCCACACCGGCACGGTGACGGGCTCGGTGTGCACGTTCGCGAGGCCGAGCTCGCGCATCGTGCGCTCCGCCCACGCGACAGCGAGCGGATCTCCGGGCGATCCTGCGAGCCGCGGACCAACGTCGTCGGCGAGCGACGCGGCGATGTCGTGCGCGCGCGTCGACTGAAGCGCAGCCGCGATGAGCGCGCTCGGCGGGCTCACCGACGAAGAAGCGCTCGCCGTCGTCGTTGTTGCGGTCGCGCTCGCGACGGACACAGGAGCCGTCGTGACCGGCGTCGCGTTGCCGCACGCCGTGAGGAGGAGCCAACCCGCCCGATGCGGCTTCGTCATCGCGGCCATCCTACACTTCGCCGATTCACAAAACGCAAAGACCGGACGCCAACTGTGCGGCGCCCGGTCTCGGCGATGTTCGAACCTACGTGCTTACGCGGTCACTTCTCGACGTAGCCCTTCTTCACCTTCTCGGCGACGATCTTCTCGTACTCCTTCTTCGCCTTGTCGAGCGTGTCGAACTCCTTCACGGTCTCCTGACCGTCGGTGCCGATGCGCCCGTACTTGGTGCAGAACGAGTTTCCGTCCATCCAGATCTCCCAGAATTTCTTCGAGGAGCCTTCGACGAACTCGAAGTGACGATGGCCGCCGTTGCCGCCACCACCAGACGCCTTGGCCTTCGCCTTCGGCTTCTCCTCTTCGTCGTCATCGCCCTCGTCTTCGAAGACGGCTGCCTTCTTCGAGGCTCCACCGCCGCCGCCACCGCCGACGAGCTTGTAGCCTTCCTTCACCTTCTTCGCGACGATCTTGTCGTACTCGGTCTTCGCCTTGTCGTCGTCGTCCCACTCCTTGATCGTCTCTTGACCATCGCTGCCGATACGGCCGTACTTCGTCGTGAACGACGAGCCGTCGAGCGTGATCTCCCAGAACTTGTTCGAGCTGCCTTCCTTGAATTCGTAACGCGGCATGCAGGTCCTCCCTGTAGGGATCGCCGAGGCTATCAAAACCGTGGGAGCACGGTAGCCACGAGCGCGAGGGCCCCTGGAACGGCTTGAAACACGAGGATCGAGCGCGCCGCCGTGGCTCCGCCGTAGAGCCCGGCG
>Ga0068868_100003664_pt1 | contig 10728 bp, 8 predicted proteins | sample KBSMisM42_FD_64660 | JGI IMG/M metagenome (GOLD analysis project Ga0068868, IMG submission 64660) | Miscanthus rhizosphere microbial communities from Kellogg Biological Station, Michigan, USA - KBS Miscanthus M4-2 | ecosystem: Host-associated > Plants > Roots > Rhizosphere > Soil ...
CCGCAGTTGGGAATTTGTAATTGCGCGTATTTATCATACAGCGATTTAAGATAATTGAATTCCTTTTTGATAGTCGTTTCTTTGTCTGTGAACGATGCCATGCCCATTAACCCGCAAATACGAATGTTTTTTAAAGATTCAAGTTGGCCGGCGCTGACAATGACATCCAGTTCCGGCTCATCCAACCCAAACTTTGTCTCTTCTTTTGCGATATACACCTGTAGCAGCACATTGACTACCTTTTCCAGTTTTGCCGCCTGCTTATTGATTTCCTGCAAAAGTCTTAAACTGTCAACCCCATGGATCAAATAAACAAAGGGAACAATCTGCTTTACTTTGTTGCTTTGAAGATGGCCGATAAAATGCCAGCGGATATCTTTTGGTAGCTGTGATTGTTTTTCAATGAGTTCCTGCACATAATTCTCTCCAAAATCCCGCTGACCCAATTCATACAATTCCTGTATTTCTTCTCCGGGTTTGGTTTTGGACACGGCCACCAGCGTAGCGTTGTTGCCCAGTTCATTGATAATTTCCCGGTATTTTTCTTTATTTACTGCCATGCAGGTTTGTTGAATGGCGAATTTAGAAACAATCAAGCCTTAAAAATCAGGAGTGGATTAACTGTGACTAACGCGTTGAACATTGCTATCGGGATTGAAATTACAATCGGCAGATAGCCATCTAAATTATCAATGTTCAATTTCGATGTCAATTATACAACTAAATGCCTGAAGCCTCTCCCATACAAGTGCAACCGTCCGCACAGCCTACGGAGCTGTCATCCCGACGAAGGAGGGAACTATCTCCTTCAAAAAATATTTTTTTATTAAAATAGAAATCCAGCGCCTACAAAACGAACTGCAAATTAATTGCTGCCTACAGATCCCTCCTTCGTCGGGATGACACTCGATACTGTGTAGGTCTGTAACGAAAACATTTTCTCACCTTGACGCTAATTGAGTGCTGATTATTTTAACACCGATCGGCTGATTACGATTCGCTGCACTTCACTGGTGCCTTCATATATCTGCGTAATTTTTGCATCGCGCATCAAACGCTCTACATGGTATTCTTTTACATAGCCATAGCCGCCGTGTATTTGCACCGCCTCCACCGTTACCCACATTGCGGTTTCCGAAGCAAACACTTTTGCCATAGAAGAACTGAGCGCATAGTCTGTGCCCTGGTCTTTTTCATACGCGGCTTTAAAACACAATAGTCGTGCTGCTTCAATACGTGTAGCCATATCAGCCAGTTTAAACTGGATCGCCTGGTGGTGCATGATTTCCTTACCGAATGCTTTTCGATCTTTTACATAGTTCAACGCCAGTTCATACGCGCCGCTGGCAATACCCAGGGCCTGGCTGGCGATACCAATACGCCCGCCGCCCAGTGTCTTCATGGCAAAAGAAAACCCGAACCCGTCTGCGCCAATCCGGTTTGCCTTCGGCACTTTTACGTCCGTGAAAAGGATGCTGTGTGTATCGCTTCCGCGGATACCCAGTTTGTTTTCTTTTGCGCCCACGGTAACACCCGGCCATTTTTTTTCTACAATAAAAGTGTTGATGCCGTGGCTTCCTTTTGCCGCATCCGTTTGTGCCATCACCAGGTAAACGGAAGCTGAATTGCCGTTGGTGATCCAATTTTTAGTTCCGTTTAATAAATAATAATCGCCCTTATCTTCTGCCATGGTTCGCTGCGAAGTAGCATCGCTGCCTGCTTCGGGCTCGCTTAACAGGAAAGCGCCTATATACAATTCATTATCTTTTTTGCCATGCGCGAGTGGTACCAGGTATTGTTGCTTCTGCTCTTCCGTACCGTATGTCTCAAGACCCCAGCAAACAAGGCTGTTGTTTACACTAACGCAGACGCTCACACTTGCGTCTACCTTGCTGATTTCTTCCATTGCAAGCACATAGCTAATGGTGTCCATTCCGCTGCCGCCGTATTTCGGATCCACCATCAGGCCCATAAATCCCAGGTCAGCCAGTTTTAATACCTGCTCTTTGGGGAATTTTTGCAATTCGTCGCGTTCAATAACACCGGGCAGGCATTCCTGCTGCGCAAAATCACGTGCTGCTTTTTGAATCATCAAATGTTCCTCGCTCAATTGAAAATGCATCTGCTTTATTTTAAGGTGCCCAAAAGTAAAGAAACTTATTGTATAAACTAACAAGTGGTAGTAAGACCTTATTTTTACAGAAAGGCAGGACTAATAAAACGCGTCAATTAAACAAGTATGTAAATTGACAAAAAAATAGATCAACATTATCATGGTGCAGTTTACTACTACCATTCTCCGGTTTGCCACACAGGGAGAAAAAACGGGCTGGACATATATCTCTATTCCCGCAAAAATTGCGCAGCAGTTAAAGCCGGGGAATAAAAAATCTTTCAGGGTAAAAGGCAAACTTGATAACCATGCTATCAGCGGAATTGCATTATTGCCTATGGGTGAAGGCGATTTTATTATGGCATTGAATGCGGCGATGCGAAAAGCTACCGGCAAAAGAAAAGGCGATACATTGAAAGTGCAGTTGGAACCCGACAATAAACCGCTTGTTCTGAATAAAGAATTAATGGAATGTCTTGCAGACGAGCCGGTCGGCCTGGCTTTTTTTAAGTCGCTACCCGGATCGCACCAGCATTATATCAGCAAATGGATCGAAAGCGCAAAAACCACGGCTACTGCCACCAGGCGTATTGCAACAGCGGTATCTATCCTGACCAGAAAAATGGGTTTTCCTGAAATGCTCAAGGCGCAAAGAAAGGATAGGGACGACTTGCAGGGCTAGTTAAAACCTTGTTATCATTAATAAGATCCGCGCATGCTACAAAACCCCGGTCCGGTTTATCTCGTATTCCTTTAACCTGAGGCGTGTTTACGTTACCGTACCATTCTGTATCAGTGCATACCTGCTGCTTTATGTATGAGTCAGTTAAAAAGCGTATTTTCAAAAAATTGATTTCGTGAGCATGAAGATTGCATTGGTTTCTAAACTGTTTTTAATCATATTGCTGATTGTTTGCCGGCAACCGCTAAAAGCACAGCAGGACACAAGCGGCAAAAAAACTGGTATTGAAGCTTTCCTTAAAAGACAAAAAGGCTTTTTTGGCAAACTGGCCAATAATCTTGTTGGTGATACCGCCCGATCAGACCAGGAATCAGCGCCCATCAGAAACGATCTTTCGTTTAACCGTTATGAAAACCGTTCCATCCGCAACATTACCATTGAACGCTTGAATTTTGGAGAGTTGATAACAGACACGGCCAGGAATTTTAAAAATACATTTACCCGGCTCGCCAACACTTTCCATCATAAATCAAGGGAGTATGTCATCAGGAATAACCTGTTTTTTAAAAAAGGCGATCCGGTACAATCTTATCTATTGGCCGATAATGAGCGTCACCTGCGCGATCAGCCCTATATACAGGATGCAAAAATAATTCTGCACCCTGTTGAGGGCAGCTCTGATTCAATTGATGTAATAGTTCGGGTAAAAGATGTATTGTCACTGGGTGGTAGTTTTGAATTGCACAATCCGCAAAGTGCAGAAATGTCTGTAAAAGAGGATAACCTCGATGGGTGGGGAAACACGGTATCCATTGGGTCCTTATACAACCAGGAACGAAAAAATAAATCGGGTATCGCTGTGCAATATGTTAACAGGAATATTGCCGGCTCTTTTATTGATGGTTATATAGGTTATACCACATTCGGCAATGCATTTAATACGGGGCAAAAGCAGGAGCAGATGCTGTATGCACAATTAATCAAGCCATTGGTGAATCCTTATACCAAGTGGACCTATTCATTTGAAGCGGCCAACCATGTTACCCGCAATATGTTTGCAAGCGATTCATTGTACCGGCAAAATGCGCGCTATCATTATTTTAATTACGATGCCTGGGCGGGTTGGAATACCGGCGCCTATAACCTCACGGGCGGCAATGCCGATAGCAGGAGGCGCACCCTGTTAAGCCTTCGCTATTTCAAACAATTATTCCTGACCATTCCGGAAAAATATGCCAACCAGTATTATTATCAATATGCAGATATCACCGGTGTGCTGGGTGCTGTTTCCATTTTTAAACAGAATTTTTACAAGGCGCAATATTTCTACGGCTTTGGAAGAAATGAAGACGTACCCGAAGGTATTGATATGTCTTTAACAGCTGGCTGGATAAACAAACAACAAAAGAATCGTCCCTATGCCGGTATCGATGTGCAACGCTATTATTTTTCGCGCGCCAAAGCTTATTATAATTTTACTTTTCGCAGCGGTGCCTACTGGGCCGATAGAAGAGCGGAAGATGTAAACATACTGCTCAGCGTAGATCATTACAGCCGGCTTGTAAACCTTGGCGCCGGCTGGAAACATAGGACATTGGTAAATGCAAGTATTACCGGGCAGGTGAACCAGGTACTGAACGCGCCGCTCGCCCTCGAGAGTTTATACGGGTTAAATGAATGGAAGAACAGTATTTCTGCAGGCGGCGATTTCAGGGCTACGCTGCGGGCAGAAGCGGTTTTTTTCAGTCCATATACATTTATCAACTTTCATTTTGCTCCTTTTGTCTTTGGAAACCTTAGTATGATGACGCCGGTTAAACAAAATCTTGATAAAAGTGATCTGTATAGCAGTATTGGCGGCGGCATCCGCACAAGAAATGAAAGCCTGGTATTTGGAACCTTTGAATTGAAGGCGTTTTATTTTCCCCGTAAAACTTTTACCGGCGATTCATGGCGCATAGAAACCAATACCAGCATTAAATTCAAATACAACAGCCAGTATATAAAAAAACCCGATATGATTAATGTGAATTAGGAGTTCTTGGTTCTTAGTTCGGAGCTGATTTTTGGAAATCCAAGATACAAAACATCTTGTCGAATTCTTTCTTGCAGCGCTAAGGCCCAATTACAAATCACCAATTACCAATTCCAGGATCACCGTCGCTTATGAGAAAATCCCTGTTGCCGTCTTTGCCTGGGTTGGTAAGCAGGACCGGGCCCCAGTTGTTCCGGCAGTTTGGCCTTTGGAACCGGTTTGCCAAGCAGGTTTTCGATGGCTGCAAATTTGTTTTGTTCGCGCTCCGTTACAAAAGTGTAGGCAGTTCCGTCTGTTTCCGCGCGCGCCGTACGGCCAATCCGGTGAACATAGTCTTCTCCATCATTGGGTACATCGTAATTAATAACCAGGTCAATATGATCTATATCAATGCCTCTTGACAATATATCTGTAGCCACAAGAATCGGTAAGCGTTTACTGGTAAAACTGCGCAGCACATCTTCCCTTTTTGCCTGCTCCAGATCCGAATGAATGGCTTCTACATTAAAACCGGATCGTTGCAGCTCAACCGCCAACTGTTTTACGTTTTGTTTTCGTGAGCAAAAAATAAGGATCGAATTAAATACTTTGCTCTTCAGCAATAATTTCACCAGCGGATTTTTCTGCGCTTCGTACACGATGAATGCTTCCTGTACAATTTTTTCCGGGGGTTTGGAAATGGCTATATTAATTTCTACAGGGTGCTGCAATATTTTTTGTGCCAGTGATCTTATTTTGGGCGGCATGGTAGCTGAAAACAATAGGGTTTGTCTTTTTACCGGCACCATGGAAATGATTTTCATGATGTCCTCATTAAAGCCCATGTCCAGCATCCGGTCTGCCTCATCCAGTACCAGGTATCGCAATCCTTTTAATTTTACATAGCCCATATTAATATGCGCTATCATTTTGCCGGGGGTGCACACCACTACATCAACTCCCTTACTGAGCGCCTGTTTTTCCTGCACAAAAGAACCGCCGTCTCCGCCGCCATACACGGCAATAGAACTAACGGAAGTAAAATAGGAAAGGCCCTCCAGGTGACCGGCAATCTGTATGGCCAGTTCACGGGTAGGTACAATAATCAGTGCATTGATATGATGGTCGTCGTGTGGTTCGGTAACTAATTTATTAAGCAAAGGCAGTAAAAATGCCGCGGTTTTGCCGGTGCCGGTTTGTGCCGATGCAATAATGTCTTTGCCCTGGAGAATAAGCGGTATTACCTGCGCCTGCACGGGCGTCGGCTCCTCGTAACCGCTGGCCGCAATACCTTCTGATAAATTTTCGTGGAAATTAAAATCGGTGAACTTCAAATTTGAATAACTATATGAGCAATAGGGTTAAGGCGTGAAGGTACGAAAAGGGCGCCTATTAATTTTATAAAGCTTTGAAAAGTAAACATAACGGTGTTAGCAGGCGCAATACGGTCCGGTTCATTTCGTTTTATCCGCGCATATTAACGCGTGCACAGCTGTTATTAATTCCTTTTATTTGCATAAATAACCCTTTATGATCGCAGGGATCGAAGACTTTGACGATGTTTTTTTTATTGGTGTAGCAGGTGTGGGTATGAGCGCCATTGCACAATACCTGGCGGGTACCGGCAAAATTGTTAGTGGATCTGACCGGTACTTTATGCCCGGCGTGAAGAGCGATACCAAAAACAAACTGGAAGCAGCAGGCGTCGCCTGTTTTCTGCAGGATGGAAGCGGCATAAGTTCCACAACCAACCTGGTGGTTGTATCCACCGCAGTAGAAGACACAGTGGCCGAAGTAAAAAAAGCAAAGGATCTGGGGATACCCATTATAAAGAGATCGGAACTGCTGGCATTGATTGCCAAAAGCAAACGGACGATAGCCGTAGGGGGCACCAGTGGCAAAAGCACTACCAGTGCTATGTTGTTTGATATTCTGGAACGGGCAGGCATGGAACCCAGCATTATCAGCGGTGCCGGATTGATAAGCATCATAAAAGAAAATAAAATTGGCAATGCAAAAGTGGGCAAAGGGGAGTGGTTGGTCATTGAGGCAGACGAAAGCGATGGCTCAATTGTGCAATACCATCCGGAAATAGGGCTGCTGTTGAATATCGATAAAGACCATAAAGAAATGGATGCGCTGATGGAAATTTTCGACAGCTTTAAAAAGAATACAAGCAGGCTTTTTATTGTAAATCAATCGCAGGAGGCGGCCAAATCCTTTTCGCAAAATCTATCGAATGATTTCTCTGTGGACACCGACTCCGGCGCTGGTTTCATCGCCAGCAACTTTACGCAGCAGGGGCTGACCATTTCTTTTACCATCAACGCCGTTCCGTTTTATTTACAAACCGTAGGCAGGCACAATATGGAGAATGCGCTTGCGGCTACCGCGGTGGCCGCCCAGTTGGGCGTAAGCCTGCAAACCTGTGCTGCAGCATTAAGCGGGTATGAAGGCATTTATCGCCGGCACCAGGTCATTGGAAAAAAGCAGGGTGTATGGCTAATCGACGATTATGCACACAACCCGGTCAAGTGCGCCGTATCCATTTCGGCCTGTCAGCAAATAGCGCCAAAAGTAATCGCGTGGTTTCAACCGCATGGGTATGGACCCACCAAATTTTTACGCAAGGATTTTGTGGAAGAAATTGCCAGGGTATTACGCCCAGCCGACGAAATATGGATGAGTGAAATTTTTTATGCCGGTGGAACCACCACCAAAGACATTTCAGCCAATGATTTGATCAACGATCTCAAAACAAAAGGTAAACCGGCATTTTTTATTGCCGACAGAACCGCCTTTCTTGAAACGGTTCGTCCGCATTTTACCGCCGATTGCGTACTGCTATTGATGGGTGCCCGCGATCCTTCCCTGGAGCAATTTGCCATGCAGGTCTGGAATGCGCTCTGATGGGGTGATAGATGGATTCGGCAACATTGTGATTTTATTTACTGTTGCCGTTCGGATTGCGCACGACTCTTGCTGGAAAGTTAAATAGATGGCTGATTAGGGATTAAAATCAATATCGTTATACTAAAGCAGGTACGACTGCGTTTTTTGATTTAGTTTCGCGCAAATTTTTATATCCAATGAATTATACGCTTTCCATGCTTCCATTGCTCTCTTTTCCTGCAAAAAAATGTAATTTTCTTTTTGTTGTTGCTATTGCTGCCGCGTTTAGTTCCTGCGGACAGGCACATTCAGAAAACAAACCGGCAACCGATAGCACGGCGCTTGCTTCAAAACCCAAAACAGATACCATCGTTACCGAAAGAACCTTTAGTTCGCTGGATACAGCGGCCTATGACCAGTTCCTGGTAGCCATGACCAATAAAGACAGCTCGGGTAAGTGGCCGGTAAAATCAGTTTATCCACGGGCAGGTGCTCTTCTTCCATTCAACCGCATTGTGGCTTTTTATGGTAACCTGTATTCTACTAAAATGGGCGTACTGGGAGAATATCCGCGTAAGGAAATGCTGGCCAAGCTGAAAGAAGAAGTAAAAAAATGGCAGGCTGCTGATACTACGGTTAAAGTGATACCCGCGCTTCATTATATTGCTACCACTGCGCAGGGCAGTCCCGGCAAAGGAAACAAATACCGTTTACGCATGCCGTTTAAACAAATTGATTCGGTTCTTTCAATGGCGAAAGAAATCAATGCCCTGGTGTTTATCGACATACAGGTAGGTCATTCAACGGTGCAGGAAGAAGTTCCTTTGTTTGAGCAGTATTTTAAAATGCCTAATGTGCATTTTGGGATCGATCCTGAATTCTCTATGAAAGGAGGGCAGAAACCAGGCGCGGCCATTGGTACTTATGATGCTGCTGATATTAACTACGTATCCGGCTATCTCGCTAAGCTCGTGAAAGAAAATAATCTTCCTCCCAAGATATTGGTGGTGCACCGCTTTACCAGGGCTATGGTTACCAATTATAAGCAAATCAAACTGCAGCCAGAAATACAGGTTGTAATGGATATGGATGGATGGGGTGCACAGGCCCGTAAAATAAATACCTACAAGCAATTTATTTATAATGAGCCTGTTCAATTTACAGGGTTCAAGCTATTCTATAAAAATGATTACCGCGAACCCAAAAGCCGAATGATGACACCTGATGAAGTGTTAAGGCTGAAGCCAAAGCCGCTATATGTGCAATACCAGTAAATGAATAATTTCTTAGTAAAACAGTAAAGGCCCTCTTTTGAGGGCCTTGTTTTTTTTTGGAACTTCGCAGTTGTAGCGCTGTAACTTGCCAGGCTCTATACAAAGCCGGCAGATATACCAGCCAATAAAAAGTATATGGAAAGAGAAATAGAATTTATGCGCGAAGCTATCCGGTTGGGCAGGCAGGGTATGCTGGATGATGCGGGTGGGCCTTTTGGGTGCGTAGTGGTAAAAGATAATATCATTATTGGCAGGGGCTGGAATCGTGTGATTGTAGACAAAGACCCTACAGCCCATGCAGAAGTCACGGCCATCAGGGATGCCTGCAAAAACCTGCAGGATTTCCAACTACAGAACTGCGAGGTATATACTTCCTGCGAACCCTGTCCGATGTGTATGGGCGCTATTTATTGGGCAAGACCTGCCAGGGTTTATTTTGCCGCCAGTCGCATGGATGCAGCCAAAGCCGGATTTGACGATTCGATGATTTACAATGAACTGATTGTTCCTGTTGCCCAACGAAAAATTGAGATGAGCTGCATTATACCCGAGGTTGCCAGCCTGTTGTTCGACGAATGGATACATAAAGCAAACAAGACCCGCTACTAAGTGTTTTCCCCGGCTCAGCTCCAGGTCCGCGTACAAGTACGCAAAACCGCCGTATTATCGGAATGAAAAATACAAGCGGAAATACTAAGAAACCAGTTCCGGCGTTTATAGAGATAGTAATCCAAATCAATGAAAATCAGACTATGAAACTATTTTTATACCTGCTATCTTTTATGTTTGTACAAATTGCGCATACCCAGATCCGGGATGCCAATAAAACAAGCCAGGTAGAACAACTGCAGCAACTGAAACAGACTATCTCCCGCAAAATAGATACTTTACATTTGCAACTGACCTTGGCATTGACTGCGATAGAAGATATACATCGCAAACTGGACCAGTTAAAAAGAGAAGGCAGTAGCCAGGACAAACCCGATGTAGCATCAAAAGAGCAGAAATCCAAACTTCAGCAGGAGCTACTCAATACAACCAATCTCGCCAATAAGCTTCAAAAAAAGTATGATCAACAACTGCTTGCCCTCAATAAAGCAGTCAATCTGGAAAAAGACCTGGAAGAAAAAATAATCGCGCTGGTAAGGGAAAACAACCAATAAGTATAAGCATACAAAGTTGAATAGTGGAGCGGCATTTGTGCCGCTTTTAGTGTTGTTTGCCTTATCTATCCGTGTAGCTATCTGATTGGACATTGCCGGCTCTGTTTGCTATTTTGAAAAGCCTGGTGTGGCAAACAGTCGGGCATTGCTGAACAAAAAATCTTACGAGGCGAACCCGTTTCGGAACCCCGGGTAACCCATCTGAACCTCATAAATATTGACAAGGATCAATCGGTATTTGCTTCTTGCAACCGGGAACAAATCCCGTATAAGGATTGAAGTATTCCAGCGAAAACTTTTTGAAGAAAATGTAAATAAAGTGTTAACTTGTATACAACCATAAACCCAGCTCCTTTAAAAAAACATTTACCAAATACCTGCCCGTGGTGAGGCATTTCTTAAGCCTCCCTATAAAAACTCAATTGCAATATTTTATTATACGCATTGATCTGCCGGAATGATTGCTGGCCAAAAGAACATTATGAAACGCTTTATCATCGCTGATGATCATGCTATCATCCGCTATGCACTGAAAAACATCCTGCAGTCTGCCTTCCTTGACGTTTATGTTGAAGAAGCAGTTGACGCTG
>Ga0068868_100003675_pt1 | contig 10714 bp, 10 predicted proteins | sample KBSMisM42_FD_64660 | JGI IMG/M metagenome (GOLD analysis project Ga0068868, IMG submission 64660) | Miscanthus rhizosphere microbial communities from Kellogg Biological Station, Michigan, USA - KBS Miscanthus M4-2 | ecosystem: Host-associated > Plants > Roots > Rhizosphere > Soil ...
AGGTGTCATCGCGGATTCGAGCATTGTGCAAAGGCCGGCATACGGAGTTCTGAAACAACTCAACACATCCACCTTTGAGTACACGGCGAACCCCGGCTACGCAGGCCCCGATACCTTCTCCGTTCAAGTGACAGGCAAGGGGCCTACGGCTTCCGGCACGTCGGTCATCACCCTGGTTGCAACGGTTCGCTAACCTTGATCTGACGGGTAGCATCCTCACCTTGACCGATCCAAATGATGCGGCCAGGCTCCGCGAAGCAATCCATCGGGCCGCAGAAAGAAGAATGGATTGCTTCGTCGCGGAGCCCGTCATCGGGCGCGCATTGGCGCGACCCGTTGGCTCCTCGCAATGACGGCAGCGCATATGGCGGTTACGCTTCGCTACCCACCCTACTGAACCGCCCGCATCACGGCATCCACCAACAATCCCGCAAACAGCAACAGCCCGGCGTCGCGGTTGGATTTGAAGATGCGCAGGCACAAAGCGGGATCGCCAATATCCAGCCGCCGGATCTGCCAGACCAGATGCACCGCGAATGCAGCGAGCCCGATCCATGCCGGCCATCGTGCTCCGGCGAGCATTAACGCTACGCCGATCAGAATCACCGCAAGCGTGTAGAATAAAGCCAGCGCGCGATGGGTGCGTGCGCCGAACAGGCGCGCGGTCGATTTGATGCCGATCAGCGCGTCGTCCTCGGCGTCCTGATGCGCGTAGATGGTGTCGTAGCCGATCACCCAGGCGATCGAACCCAGATAGAGCACGAGCGCGGTGGCATCGATCCGTCCGAGCGTGACCGCAAATCCCATCAGCGCGCCCCATGAGAAGGCGAGCCCAAGCACGACCTGCGGCCACCAGGTAATGCGTTTCATGAAGGGATAGATCGCGACGATGAGCAGCGAGGCGATGCCGGTCATGACCGCGAAGCGATTGAATTGCAGCAGCACCGCGAGCCCGATCAACGCCTGCGCGACCAGGAACGCAAACGCCTGCGCCACGCTCACCTGGCCGGCCGGGATCGGCCGCGACCGCGTCCGCTCGACCCTGGCGTCGAGATCGCGGTCGGTGATGTCGTTCCAGGTGCACCCCGCGCCGCGCATCACGAAGGCGCCGATGAAGAACAGGGCGATCACCGGCGGCAATCGGCTGACGTCGTGCGCAACGCCGGCAGCGAGCGCCGCCGACCACCAGCACGGCATCAGCAACAGCCACGATCCGATCGGCCGGTCGAGACGGGAAAGGCGCAGGTAAGGCCGCGACCAGGACGGCGCGCGCGTATCGACCCAGTTGCCGGTCGCGTCGGCAACGCGGGCGGTCGCGTCGCTCATCGGATGAGGGTCATCGCGTGAGAACGTTGCCGTTCAGCGTATCGAAGGTGCTGCCGCCCTTCTTCACCGGTTGTGCCTCGGGGAGCGCTGCCGAAGAACCCAGCACTTCGCTGAGGCTGGGGCCAGCCGGTCCGCGCGTCTGCGCCTGCTGCGCCATCGCGCAGACTTTCACCCGCATCGCCTCGGTGTTCTTGTGGCCGGTCTGGAGCTGTTCGCCGATCTGCGGCGGAATTCCGCATTTCGTCGCATTTGCCTTGATGTAGTTTATCATCTTGACTTCGGCCGCGCCGAAGTTTCCGATCAGCTTGCAGGCCTCATCCGGCGGCGCGTGGCGCTCGCTCGCGGTCTTGATCATCTTGCCGCGCTTTTCCGCCTCTTCGCGCAAGGGGACGAACCCCTTCATGCAGGCGTCCGGCGGACCGGCCGATGGCGGTGCAGGTCCCCGATCGAACGCCGAACCCGAGATCGGGGCAGCGCCGGTGCTCGGGAAAGCCGAAGGCGCGCCAACCGACGCCGCGGGTGCTCCGTTGACCGGCGGAAACGGCGATGCGTTGCTGGGCGCGGCCTGATTGGGCAGCGGCGCCGGAAACGCACCCTGCGCAAAGGCCTGACCCGTGTGAAAGGTCACGACGGCTACAGTCAGCGGCACAATCAGGCGGCGGATCATCAAAGGTGTTTCTCCGGCAAGGCCCGGTGGGCCCGCAACGTTTTCCAACAGACAACGTCTTCCAAACGAAGCACGACTTCGGGTAGGGCTTTTTACGATTGCTGGGTGCCCTTAACAACCCGTCGAATCAGGCAACAGCGCGGCACAGAGCCGCGTTACCGGTCAATAATTACCCCTGATTCTAGCCCTTTAGGCTAAAAACGGCGCGGATTGGAACATCAAATATGCCTGAACTCGACTTCTCCGCCCCCCGCCTGTTCGTCGACGCCCCCTTGGGCGCCGGCCAATCGGTCGCGCTGGAGCGGAATCAAAGCAACTATCTCGGCAATGTGCTGCGGCTCTCGGCGGGCGACACGATCCTGGTGTTCAACGGCCACGACGGCGAGTGGCAGGCGCGGATTACCGGCCGCAAGAAGGCTGACAGTCTCGAGATCGTCAACCAGACCCGGCCGCAGGATCGCCTGCCCGATATCGCCTATGTGTTTGCGCCGCTCAAACATGCCCGGCTCGACTACATGGTGCAGAAGGCCGTGGAAATGGGCGCCTCACGCTTGCAGCCGGTTTTGACGCGTCACACCCAGGTCTCGCGGGTCAACAGCGAGCGGATGCGCGCCAATGTCATCGAAGCCGCCGAGCAATGCGGCATCCTCAGCCTCGCCGCAGTCACCGAGCCGGTGCCGCTCGATCGCTATCTCGGCCAACGCGAGGCCAAGCGCATGCTGGTTTTCTGTGACGAGGCGGCGGATGTTCGAAATCCCTTGGAGGCGCTGCAACAGGGGTTAGCCGTCGCCGACGGGGTCGACATCCTGATCGGACCCGAAGGCGGATTTGCTGAGGAAGAGCGCACCCTGCTGCTGCGCCAGCCCAAGACGCTGCGGCTTTCGCTCGGGCCCCGAATCCTGCGGGCGGATACGGCAGGCGTCGCCGCGCTGGCGCTGGTGCAGGCCGCGCTCGGCGACTGGGCCGCACCGGGATAGCCATTAACGAGTAGTCACCGACTACGTAACCCGTTAAGGCACCTCGCAAATAAGCCGCGTATTAAGCCACTTGGCCAATCCCTGTCGAAACCCCGGCCCGGCCATGCTAAGGCCTGCGCCAACGAACTATTGAGCCCCTTTGGAACCCGGTTTTTCCGGATATTTGGACGTCGAATGACCGTGACCGCCGCCATCAGTGGTGCCGCCGGGTCCGCCACATGGGCGGACGCGCTGCTATTGTCGTTTGCGCAGGCCGGCTATGTCAGGGCCGAGCCCGGCATTTTGCAGCCGGCCGAGCCGTTCCTCGACCTCTCCGGCGAGGACATCCGCAAGAGCCTTTACCTCACCACCGACGCCAGCGGCGAGGAACTGTGTCTTCGGCCCGATCTCACCATTCCGGTGGCGCGGGATTATCTCACCTCGGGACGCGCCGGGCAGCCTGCGGGCTTCAGCTATCTCGGGCCGGTGTTTCGCTATCGCGGCGGCCGGCCGAGCGAATTTTTGCAGGCCGGCATCGAATCGTTCGGACGGCAGGACCGCGCTGCGGCGGACGCGGAAATGCTGGCGCTGGCGCTGGAGGCGACGTCGGCTTTCGGTGTGAGCGATGTCGAAATCCGCACCGGCGACGTCGCGCTGTTCAATGCGCTGATCGATGCGCTCAATCTTTATCCGGTGTGGCGGCGGCGGCTGATCAAGGATTTCAACCGCAAGCTCAGCCTCACCGACGATATCGAACGCCTGACGCTCGCAACCGCCCCCGGCCGTAACGAATATGAGGGCGTGCTGGCGGCGCTAGCTGGCTCCGACCGCAAGGCGGCGCTGGCACTCGTCACCGACCTGATGTCGATCGCCGGCACCACCAATGTCGGGGGACGCACGGTTGCCGAGATCGCCGATCGCTTCCTCGAACAGTCGACGCTGAAGGGCGGCGCACTGCCGCGCGACGCGCTTGGCATCATCAAGCGTTTTCTCGCCATCGCGGGCGATCCCGACGATTCGGTGGCGCAACTGCGCGCGCTGGCCGACGACGCCAAACTCGATCTGTCGGCGGCGATCGACCAGCTCGAAAGCCGCGTCGGCTTCATGGCCGCGCGCGGCATCGATACCAGGCTAACGCGCTTTTCGACCTCGTTCGGGCGCGGCCTCGACTATTACACCGGCTTCGAATTCGAGCTGCACGCCAAGGAAGACGTCAAGGAGCACATCAAGGCCAACGGCGTCGAACCGCTGGTGGCGGGCGGGCGCTATGACGGGCTGATGACCCAGCTTGGTTCGGCGACGCCGATCCCCGCGGTCGGCTTCTCGGTGTGGATCGAGGCCTTGACGCAAACAGGCAAGCCTCGCGCGCAAGGTGCGGTTCAAGGGAGCGCGTCATGACCGCCCCCTTCGTTCTCGCCGTTCCCTCCAAGGGCCGCCTGCAGGAAAATGCCGAGGCGTTCTTCACGCGCGCCGGGCTGTCGCTGGCAAAGCCGCGCGGCGCACGCGACTATCGCGGCACCATTTCCGGGCTCGACAATGTCGAGATCGCCTATCTCTCCGCGAGCGAGATCGCTTCGCAGTTGGCGCGCGGCATGGTGCATCTCGGCGTCACCGGCGAAGATTTGTTGCGCGAAAGCATCGCGGACGCCGACAAGCGCGTGCTGCTGATCGACAATCTCGGTTTCGGCAGCGCCAATGTCGTGGTCGCGGTGCCGCAGGCCTGGATCGACGTTCGCACCATGGCCGATCTCGACGACGTCACCACCGGCTTTCGCGCCCAGCATAACCGGCGGATGCGGGTCGCGACCAAATACATCAATTTGACGCGGGCGTTCTTTGCTACGCACGGCGTGGTCGATTACCGCATCGTCGAGAGCGCAGGCGCCACCGAAGGCGCGCCCGCGGTCGGCACCGCCGAAATGATCGTCGACATCACCACGACCGGCGCGACCCTTGCCGCCAATGGGCTGAAGGTGCTCGACGACGGCGTGATCCTGCGTAGCCAGGCTAATCTCGTGGCGTCGAAAGACGCCGACTGGTCGAGCGAGGCTCGCGAAACCGCGCGCGTCATCCTGGATCATATCGCGGCGCGTGCCCGCGCCAGCAAATTTCGCGAGGTACGCACTCGTTTCACCGGCTGCAACGAGGCGCTGCTGGCGGAAGCGCATAACCGCTTCGGCGTGGTCGCCCCGTTCGGCGGGCCGACGTCGTCGGGCATGCTGACGCTGCACTGCCCGCCGATGCAGCTCTACGCGCTCGGAAGTTTCCTGCGCGAGCACGGTGCCGATACGGTTTCGGTGGCTTCCCTCGACTATGTGCTCGATCGCGAAAACCCGCTATTCGCCAAGCTTGACGCGTTCTTGCGACAATAATGCAGCGCACCGCCGCCGGCCCCTGTGGCGACAAGACGCAGCGATTGCCATATGCTGCCTGTGAGCAAGGTTGGAACTGATACGATGATGCTGGGTACGGATGTCTCCGGGCTGTCCACCACCGCGGCCGACGCCGCGGCGCAGGGACTGTCGATTGTCGTGCCGCTTTATAACGAGGCCGCGGGACTTTCGTTTCTGCACGAGCGGCTGATCGGCCTCGCCAAGACACTGAAGACCCGGTACGACCTCAACTGCGACGTGGTCTATGTCGATGACGGCAGCGCCGATACGACATTGGCGATCGCGCGGGGGCTCAAGGCCGAGGCGCTCGACATCCAGGTGGTGTCGCTGTCGCGCAATTTCGGCAAGGAAGCCGCCCTGATGGCGGGACTGGACCATGCCAGGCGCGGCGCGATCCTGTTCATGGACGGCGACGGCCAGCATCCGCCGACGCTGGTCGAGAAGCTCGTCGGTCACTGGATCGATGATGGTTACGATGTCGTCTATACGGCGAAAGCGCATCGCGACAATGAATCTTTCCTGCGCCGCCAGGCCGTGCACGGCTTCTACGCGCTGATCAATTGGGGTGCGCGGCAAAAAATCCCCGAGGATGCCGGCGACTTCCGCCTGTTGTCGCCGCGCGCAGCCGCAGCGCTTCGGCAACTCCCCGAGCGCAATCGTTTCTTCAAGGGGCTCGCAAGCTGGATCGGCTTCCGCCAGATCCGCGTCGATTATGAGCCGGCGGCCCGCGCGCATGGCGTCACGACGTTCAGCCCGGGCCGGCTGGTCGGCCTGTCGATCGAAGGCCTGACCTCGTTCTCGGTGGCGCCGCTGCGCTTTGCGAGCCTGCTCGGCGTGCTGCTGGCGACGGTGGCGTTCCTGTTCGGCCTGTCAATTCTCTGGGAAACGTGGACCACCGGCAAATCGGTCCCCGGCTATCCCTCGCTGGTGATTGGCCTGATGACAATCGGCGGCGTGCAGCTCATCATGATCGGCATTGTCGGCGAATATATCGGCAAGATCCTTTCCGAGCTGAAAGCACGTCCGATCTATTTCGTCGCCGAACACTCCGAGAAGCGGGCAGAATCTGACACGCCCGCAAGCGTCACCGAACGGACCGCCGCCGAATGAACGATACCGCGCCGCCGCGCCGTATCTGGCTGTGCGCCGACGATTACGGTCTCAGCGAAGGCGTCAACCGCGCGATCCGCGACCTGATCGGGCGCGGCCGTCTCAACGCCACATCGGCGATGGTGGTCGGTCCTGCGATCGGCCGCGACGAGGTCGCAGCGCTTCAGAGTGTCGCCGCCAACAGCCCGCGCTGCGCGATCGGCCTGCACGCGACGCTGACGGCGCCGTTCCGTCCACTGACGATGCATTTTCGCCCGCTCGACGGCGGTATGTTTTTGGGCTTTCCGGCGATGCTGCGCGCGGGCTTTTTGCGGCGGCTCGATCCCGAAATCATCCACGCCGAATTGATGGTTCAGCTTTCGGCCTTCAAGGAATTGTTCGGCCGCGCCCCGGATTTCGTCGACGGCCACCAGCATGTGCAATTATTCCCTGGAGTGCGCGAGGCATTTCTGCGCGCGGTGAAAGAATCCGCACCGGGCGCGTGGGTCCGCCAGGGCGGACGAATCCAGCCGCTGGCGCAGCGGCTCGGCGCGCCCAAGGCGCTGGTGCTCGATGTCCTGAGCGCTCAATTTCGCAAGCGTGCAGCCTCAGCCGGCATCCCGTTCAACCCGGCCTTCGCCGGCGCCTATGACTTCTCAGGGGCGACCGAGTTTGGCGCGCTGATGCGGCAATTCCTCGATGGGTTACCGGAAGGCGGGCTCGTGATGTGCCACCCTGGATTCGTCGATGAAACGCTGGTCAGCCTCGATCCCCTGACCACCCAACGCGAAAACGAACACGCGTTTCTCGGTGGCGAGCGATTTCCGCCGCTGCTGGCGGCGAATAATGTAACACTTGCCTGAAATCGTTACCGAAAGCCGCCCGGCGGTTTTGTCGCATACAGAAATTTAATTCGGCCGCCCACTACTTGCGACAGAAACCCCGCATACATTTGCTGCGCGTTTCGGTCCCCGACGCGATGGAGAAGGCCATGACACCGCAAGAACGCCAACTGATTGACGACCTTTTCGGCCGGCTCGCCAAGCTGGAGGCCGCTCCACGCGACCCCGAGGCAATGTCCGCGATCATGCAGGGCCTGCGCACCGCGCCCAATGCGGTTTATGCGCTGGTGCAGACCGCGCTCGTGCAGGACGAGGCGCTCAAGCGTGCCGACGCCCGCATCCAGGAACTGGAAGCGGCTCACTCGGGCGAACAGACTCAATCCGGCGGGTTCCTCGATTCGATGCGCGGCGCGATCTTCGGGCAGAATCAGGCGCAAGGCTCTCGTTCAGGCTCGGTGCCGAACGTCGCTGCCCCCGATATGGGCGGCCGACCGGTGTGGAACAGCGGCCAGGTGATGCAGCAGGCCCAGGCGCCCGGCCAATATGGTCAGCAGCAATATGGTCAGCCGCAATACGGCCAGCCGCCCGGCTATGGTCAGCCTTACGGTGCGCCGCAGCCTGCGGCCGGCGGCGGTGGCGGCTCGTTCCTCGGAACCGCGGCAGCGGCGGCGGCCGGCGTCGTCGGCGGCTCGTTGCTGGCCGGCAGCATCCGCTCGATGATGGGCGGCGGCGGCCACCAGCAGCAGGCCTTCGGCGATTCCTCAGGCCTCGGCGGCGGAAGCGGAAACCAGAAGCCGTGGAGCGATCAGTCCGGCAGCGATCTGGCGCGTGACGCCGGGATCAAGGACATCGGCTCGTCGTCCTCCGGCCAGCGTGCCGACAGCAGTGACAATTCGCGCGCGGGATTTTTCGATACCGCCTCGAACGATGACGATCATAACGACGACACGGATCATGATTCCGACGGCTTCGATGACGATGGCGGCGGCGATGACGGCGGCAGCGATTACGCCTGAGCGACGTCAGGTTTGAAAGGAAAACGGCCGCTCGATCGAGCGGCCGTTTTTATTTCGACGTTTTTTGTTTTGACGCGTTTTCTTCACGCGAACCGGTACCCACTTCGCTCGAAAACGCTGTTGCCCAATCAGATCACGACAACCTTGGCGCCGACGCCGACGCGGCCGTAGAGATCGATCACGTCTTCATTGCGCATCCGGATGCAGCCGGACGAGACGTTGGTGCCGATGGTCCATGGTTCGTTGGAGCCGTGGATACGATAGAGCGACGATCCCAGATACATCGCGCGCGCGCCGAGCGGATTTTCCGGGCCGCCTTCCATATGCCGCGGCAAATCGGGGCGGCGCGCCAGCATTTCCGGCGGCGGTGTCCAGGCCGGCCATTCCTTCTTGGCGGAGATCGTCTTGACGCCCGACCAGGTGAAGCCGGGACGGCCGACACCGATGCCGTAGCGCAACGCCTTGCCGTCGCCCTGCACCAGGAACAGGAACTTGTTGGGCGTATCGACCACGATGGTGCCGGCGCTTTCCTTGCCGTGATACTCGACCATTTGCTTTTCATAGATCGGGTTGAAACGCTGCCCAGGCTCGCTCGCCTCGTCCTGCCGACGCATCGATTGCCGCGGATCCATCGGCAGCAGCAATTCACGCCGCGAACCGTAATCCGGCTGCTGCTGATACATCTGCTGCTGTTGCTGATAGCGCCCGCCCTGCGGCGCGTCGCCGAACAGGAACTCAATGAAACCACCGCCCATCTGGGAGCGTTCGGCATAGGCGGTACGCACCGGCTGCGGCCGCGCGGGCTCGCGAGCATAAATCACGTTGGGCTCAGTGAACGGTGCGGCATCGATCGCGGCGGCGGGATCCACAAAGCCAAGAGAATATCCAAGGCAAGACGCGCTCGCGAGGAGCGCAAGAGTGAGTTTTTTTGACATCGACGTACTCTGTACTGTTTCGTCGTGAGTGCGCTCAAACGGCGCCGTTGCACGCGATCAATACAAACGAAAACCTAATCGGTTTGGTAAACAGAAACGGCGTTTCGATTCACCACATCGTCAAACGCGCGCGGATTTTCCGGACAGCGTTTATTTTGAATGAATGCCGCGCACCCATGGTTAATCGTTGGTGTGCGGGGCCCGTCGTCGTCGGCAGCGACGTGTTCCCGCGTGAACCTGACGTTAAATCGCCTTGGTCTAGAACACCTGAAGTGAAGGGGTGGGAAAAACTCATGTCGGTCAGTCGCAAACGTTTTCGTATCGAAGAATCCTTTATGGGCGAAATGCCGGTCGGCGAAGGCGGCGACATCGGCCCGATGCACCGCGAGATCATGGCCGAGCTTCGCTCGATCCGAGCCCAGATGGCGGCCGTCGGCCCTGCCCGCGCGACGGTGACCGAATCCGGGGAGTCTATCGCGCGCGAAGTTGCCGAGGCGCACACGCTGCTGGAAACCTATCGCGCCCAGATCGAGCAATGCGCGAAACTCAAGATCGAGCTTGACCTGATCCACGACGCCATCAGCCGCACCAAGCGGGAAATAGCGGTGCTGCACGGCAACAGCTTCAACGGCGAAGAAATGGCCAAGGTCAATGGCGAGCTCGGCGCCGTCGTCGGCGGCACCGAACAGGCCACCCAGCAGATCCTCGAAGCCACCGAGGCGATCGACCAGGCGGCGACCGCTCTCTCCAAGAACACCTCACCGGACCAGCAGAAGCTGCTCAGCGAGGAAATCCAGGAACGCGTCGTCTCGATCTTCGAGGCCTGCAATTTCCAGGACCTCACCGGTCAGCGCATCAGCAAGGTGATGAACACGATGAAGTTCATCGAGCAGCACATCAATGCGATGATGGACATCTGGGGCGGCGTCGACGCGATCAAGGCCCACGCGACTCCGATCATCGATACCCGCGAAGGCGACGCCAAGCTGCTCAACGGGCCGAAGCTCGATGGCGACGTCGGCCACGCCTCGCAGGACGACATCGACGCGCTGTTCGATTAGGTTTTTGCATATGCCGGGTGGCAACGCCCGGCTCACAAGAAAAACGCCGGCATCGATGTCGGCGTTTTTTGTTTTTGGAGGCTGTCATTCCGGGATGGTGCGAAGCACCAGACCTCAGGTGTGCAATTGCACACCGGGGAATCTCGAGATTCTCCGATGTGCAATAGCACATCGTAGTTCGACGCTTCGCATCGCCCCGGAATGACGGTGGTTGGAGATTACTAATTCAGCCGCTCACGCCCGCGGCGCGCAGCGGACATAGACCATGTTGCCGTAACGGGTCGCGGCGTCCTTGTCGATGAAGCGGGTGACAAGCACGCGGCCGTCGAACGAGACGATTTCGCGGTCCTGTTCGCCGGGGGTCGGGCCGGCCGGGCCGATGTAATTCTTGCCGCTCGGGCTGCCCTTGAGGCGCAGTTCCTGCGGCGT
>Ga0068868_100003676_pt1 | contig 10713 bp, 8 predicted proteins | sample KBSMisM42_FD_64660 | JGI IMG/M metagenome (GOLD analysis project Ga0068868, IMG submission 64660) | Miscanthus rhizosphere microbial communities from Kellogg Biological Station, Michigan, USA - KBS Miscanthus M4-2 | ecosystem: Host-associated > Plants > Roots > Rhizosphere > Soil ...
TCGGCGACCGCCTCGATCACGCGGGCGATCTCCGCCGTGGGCGCGGCGAGGTCGTCGATCAGCGCGTTGACGGCACGGGCCCCGTCGCCCCACGAGCCGTCGTAGGACTCCTCGTCGAGCCGGTCGCCCATCCGGCCCTCACGGCCGACGCTGCGCCCGATCCGCAAGAGGTCGCGGTTGTGGCGTTGCGCAACGGCGGCCATGTCGTTGAACTGATCGGCGAGCGCGCCCGCGGCGCCCTCCCGGCGCGGCAGCCGCACGTCGAACCGACCCCGGCGCAGCTGTGCCAACGCGTCGGTGAGCTCGGCGAGCAACGCTTCCGCCGGAACGGCGGCAGCGTGGTGATCGGCGGGATCGAGCCGCGCCTTCCGGGCCGTCGTCACGGTCTCGGCCTCCCCTCTCGGGCGCCAGGGCCGCCCGCCAACTGCTCGACAACTGCTCGACGCCCGACACCGGTTCGCCAGCGTAGTGGACCGGATCCCCGGGGTGGCCCGCCCGGTGCCCGCCGCCCCGCCGCGCCGGGGGGAGACAGCGCAAGCGGCTCCGAGCGGCACCGGGCACACTGCACCCGTGCCTGCCTTGCTGCATCGGCGGATCCGTCTGCCACCCGACGCGCGGTCGGCCCGGCAGGCCCGCCGGATGCTGCAGGAGGTGCTCGACGCCGTCGGCGGCCTCGACCCCGAAGTCACCGACACCGCGGTGCTCCTGGCCAGCGAGCTCGCCGAGAACGCCGTGCTGCACGCGGGCACCGAGTTCGAGCTGAGCGTCGACGTCGACGAGGCCTCGCTCACCGTCACCGTCACCGACCGCGGTTCCGGCCCCCTCGAAGCGCACCTCGCCGAGCCCCGGCGCCGGTACGGCCGGGCCGCGTCCCACGGCCGCGGGCTGGGCCTCATCGCGAGCCTCGCCGCCGCCTGGGGCACCCACCACAACGCCGACGGTCGGCACGCGATCTGGTTCACGCTTACGAGCACCCCCACCGAACCCGAGCCCGCCCCGGCCGCGCCGCCGGACCGGCCGCCGCGCCGGGTCAGCCCCGAGCAGGCCCGGCGGCTGCTGCACGTGCCCGCGGGCCTCGCGGACCGCCTCCAGCCCCTGGAGCTGGTCGAGGAGCTCGTGCGGCGCCTGCGGGACGTGCTCGACGTGCGCGCCGTGGCCGTGGTCGTCGACGAGGGCGACGGCGGGGGGGCCGCCGAGCTCGCCCGCGCCGGACCCGCGGGCGGGACGGTCGTGCTCGACGTCGCGCTGCCCGTCACACCGCCGCTGCGCGGTTCGATCCGGCTGCTCGGGCCGCCGAGCGACCGCGACGGCGGCGAGGACCTCGTCGAGCTGGTCGCCTACCGCGTCGCCATGGCCGTGGAGTCGCGCTGGCTGCGCGCCGTCGACCAGCGGCGCCGCGCCTGGATGGCCTACCTCGCCGAGGCCAGCGAGCTGCTGGGGCAGTCGCTGTCGGTGGAGCTGGCGGTCGCCGTCGTCCCCCAGGTCGTGGTGCCCCGGCTGGGGCGCTGGTGCGCCGTGTACCTGTCCGACACGGGCACGCAGCGCCTGGCCGCGCTCACCCACGCCGACGAGGACGAGCTGCCCGAGCTGCGCGCGGCGTTGGACCCCGCCGCCCGGCCGGGGCCCGCCCCGGAGCTGCGCGCCCTGCTCGACAGCCCCGCGCCGGAGGCGGCGCCGGTGCGCATCGCCACGCCGACCGACGGGCTCGCCGTGTCGCTGCGGTCTCGCGGCACCACGATCGGCACCTTGCTGGTGGGGCGGCCCGACGGGCGACCGCACGCGCCCGAGGACGTCGTCCTCGTCGCCGACATCGCCCGGCGCGCGGCCCTCGCCGTGCAGAACGCGCAGAGCGCCGCCGCCCACGTCGCGGTGTCGCAGGCGCTGCAGCAGGCGCTGCTGCCCCGAGCCCTGCCCTCGGCGGCCGGGATCGACCTCGCGTCGGAGTACGTGCCCGCGAGCCGCGGCACGGACGTCGGCGGGGACTTCTACGACGTCCTCACCGTCGACAGCGGGCAGCTCCTCGTGTCGATCGGCGACGTCTGCGGCAAGGGCGCCCGCGCCGCGGCCCGCACCGGGCTCGTCCGCGACGTCCTGCGCGTGCTGGTGCGCGGCGGGCGCGGGCTCGCCGAGGCGGTGCACCTGCTCAACGAGGTGATGATGGAGGCCGCCGACGCCCTCCAGTTCTGCACGCTCGCCACCGCGCTCGTGCAGCGCGACGGCGAGGGTTCCGGCGGCCTCGCCGTGGAGCTGCTCCTCGCGGGCCACGAGCGGCCGGTGGTGGTCCGGGCGGACGGGCTGGTCGAGCAGGTCGGGGAGTACGGCTCGGCGGTCGGGCTGCTGCCGAAGATGCTGGTCGAGGTCACCACCCACCGGCTCGAGCCCGGCGACACGCTGCTGCTCTACACCGACGGCGTCACCGAGCGCCGCCGCGGCAAGGAGCAGTTCGGGCCGGAACGGCTGCTGGCGCTCGCGGCGCGCACGGCGGGCAGGCCCGCCCGCCAGGTCGTCGCGGCCGTACGCGACGCCGTCGAGCGGTTCTCGCCGGATCCCGCGACCGACGACGTCGCGCTGCTGGCGGTGCGGGCGCTCCCGGAATAGCCGTCGCCCGCCGCCCCTTCCGTCCACAGCACGCACGGCGCATGCTGGGCACGCCGGTTCGACCAGCAGGAGGGGGCCCGCCCTGTACGACCGACGCAGGAGCCGGACCGCCCTGCGCCAGTGGCCGACCGTCGCGCTCGTGGCGTTCTGCCTGCTCGTGGGCATACCGACCACGATCGCGCTCACGCCGGGCCGCGACGTCGTGGCGTTCGGCCAGGTCATCACCGTGGGCGCGCGGCCCGTGCAGCTCTCCCCGGAAGGCCCGGCCCGGCTGGTGCAGGTCGGGAACACCGCTATCGACCTGCGTCCGCTGACGGTCTGGGGGCCGCTGCGGCCCCAGCTCACGATGGGCCCGGTGCAGCGCAACGCCGCGGCCGCCGCCGTTTTCGACGCCGACCGCGGCCCCGCGGCACGCGACGCGGCCGTCACCGCGATCGTCGACGGCTTCCTCGACTGGTACGTCTGGGCGGGCGTGGGTCTGCTGGCGTTCACGCTGGTCGCGGCGCTCGCCGCGGTCGGCATCCGCAGCCTCGTGGTGTTGCGCCGGGTCGCGCACGACGGGCTCGCGCCGCCCCCCGACCTCTGGCGGCGCAGCGTGCGGGCCACCCGGCGGATGACCGCACTCGCGCTCGCCGTCTCCGCGCTCGCGTGGGTGGGCTGCGGCGCGCTGGCCTGGGCGGGCACCACGGCGGGCCTGCGCGGGGTCACCTCGCTCGCCCAGCTCGTCGGCGCCTACCACCTCTCCCCCGACCCCGTCGGCCCGCCGGTCACCGGCTACACCGGGGCGGTCATCGGCGATTCGCGGGCCGCCCGGCTCGGCGGGCCACCGGTGCCGACGGACGGGCCCGCCGCCCGTCCCGACGACGCCGTGTGCAAGCGCAGCACCGACTCGCTCGCCGCCGAGATCGGCGACCTCCTGCCCGCCCGCGTGCTCAACCTCGCCTGCCCGGACGCGACGGTCACGGCGGGCCTGCGGGGGCCGCAGGACATCGGGGGCCTGCAGGTGCCCGCGCAGGTCGGCGTGCTGCGCCAGGTGCAGGGCCTGCGCTTCGTGGTCGTGGAGATCGGCCCGAACGACGTGGGGTGGACCGACTTCCTCCGCTACTGCTACGGGGTGCCCGACTGCGCCGACGCGCTCACCCAGAACGAGTTCGACTACCGGCTGGCCGCGTTCGACCGCGCCTACGGCGACCTGCTCGTCGACCTCAACGACCTGCCCGGCCGCCCGCAGGTGATCGTCGTGGCCTCCTACGGCGCGTTCGCGGGCAACGCCGACTGCTCCGACACCAAGGCCGCGGGTTACCCGGGCCTGGACCCCACCAAGATCGCGTTGCTGACGGCGCGCAACGACCAGCTCAACACCGTGCTCACCGCGGGCGCCGACAAGTACGGCTTCGCGATGGCCCGCCCCGAGCTGTCACTCCTGTGCGACCCGCACTCCGACGGCCTCGGCCCCGACATCCAGGGCATGGCCGACCCGTTCCCGTTCCACCCCACGGGCGTCGGCTCCCTGCGCACCGCCTCCTCGGTGGTCCGACTGGTCAACCCGCCGCCACAGCGTTAGGCCGCCTCCCGCGGTTCGCGGCCGATGGGCTTCGGGATCCAGTCGGTTCCCGGCAAGGCGGAGGGCGGCTCTCGTACCGGGCGTACTCGAGTCGCCCGACAACGCAGCCGGGGGCCGACTGGGCGCGAAGACCGCGGTTGTCGATCCGCGGGAGGTGGTCTAAGAACGCCCCGTGTACCGCGTCCTGCACGTCGACCTCGACCAGTTCATCGCGGCGGTCGAGATCCTGCGCCGCCCGGAGCTGGCCGGGCGCCCCGTGGTCGTCGGGGGCAAGGACGCGGACCGGACCCGGCGCGGCGTCGTCGCCACGGCCAACTACGTCGCCCGCGAGTACGGCGTCCGCTCCGGGATGCCGCTGCGCACGGCGGTGAAACGCTGCCCGGACGCCGTGTTCCTGCCCGCCGACAAGCCCGCGTACGAGGCCGCGTCGGAGCGGGTCATGGCGGTGCTGCGCGGCTTCGCCGGGGTGACCGTCGAGGTGATGGGCTGGGACGAGGCGTTCGTCGGTGCCGCGGTGGCCGACGACGCCGCCGCGGAGGAGCTGGCGCGGCGGATCCAGGCCGCCGTCGCGGCGGAGACGCGGCTGACGTGCGCGGTGGGGATCGGCGACAACCTGCTGCGCGCCAAGATCGCGACCGAGTTCGGCAAGCCCGGCGGGCGGTTCACGCTCACCGCGGAGAACTGGGTCGAGGTGATGGGGCACCGGCCGACGCGGGCGCTGTGGGGCATCGGCGCGAAGACCGCGGCGAAGCTCGCCGAGCGCGGGCTCACCACCGTGGACGAGCTCGCCGCGGCCGACCCGGAGGCGCTCGCCGCCGAGCTCGGGCCCGCGCTGGGCCCCTGGTACGTGCAGCTGGGGCGCGGGATCGGCCGGGCCGAGGTGCGCGGCGAGCCGTGGGTCGCGCGCTCGCACGGGCGGGAGGAGACCTTCCCGGCCGACCTCACCGACTGGGCGGACGTGCGGGCGGCCGCCGTGACGCTCGCGCACCGCGTCGCCGAGGACGTGCGGGCCGAGGGCAGGCCCGCCGCGCGCGTGGGGGTGAAGGTGCGGTTCGCGCCGTTCACGACGAAGACCCGCAGCATGACGCTGCCGGAGCCGACCTCCGACACCGCGACGTTGGAAGCGGCCGCGCTCGAGGTGCTGGAGCGCTTCCACCCCGGCAGGCCCGTGCGGCTGGTGGGCGTCAGGGCAGAGCTCGCAGCCACTCCACCGCCTCCTCGACGGTAGCCACGGTCGTGACCCCGTGCGGGGCGGGCGGCCGGTCCACCATCACGACGGGCAGGCCCAGCTCCCGCGCCGCGACGAGCTTGGCGGCGGTGAGGTCGCCGCCGCTGTCCCGGCAGACCACCACCTCGATGCGGTGCTCGCGCAGCAGCGCGCGCTCGGCGTCCGCGGTGACCAGGCCGGGGCCGCGCACGAAGCGGTGCCGGGCGGGCAGCGGCCCGGTGGGCGGCTCGTCGGCGCGCAGCAGGAACCAGCCCGGCGCGTCGGTGAAGGCGGCGAAGTCGGCGGGCCCGGTCGCGAGGAACGCGCGCTCGCCCAGCCGTGAGGCCGCCGCCGCGGCCGCGGCCATGTCGGGCACCCGGTGCCAGTCGTCGCCCGGCCCGGCGGTCCAGCCGGGCCTGCGCAGCACCAGGAGCGGCAGGCGCAGCTCCGCGGCGGCCGCGACCGCCTCGTCGGTCATCCGCGTGGCGAACGGGTGGGTGGCGTCGACCACCGCGTCGGTGTCGTGGTCGCGCAGCCAGCGGGTGAGCCCCGCGCCGCCGAAGCCGCCGATCCGCACGTCGCCCTCCGGCAGCAACGGCACGGGGACCGCGCCCGCGAGTGACGACGTGAGCTCGATCCCCCGCTGCCCCCCGACGGCGGCGGCGAGCCGCCGGGCCTCGGCCGTGCCCGCCAGGAGGAGCACTCGCGTCGCCATGACCCGACGCTAGTGTCTCGAGTGGGAGGTTCGGGGCACTAGCCCGCGCCCCGCTCGAACCGGCCGGGCACCCGTATCACGAGCGCGCCCGCGTCCACCCGGATCCGCAGCTCACGGGCCTCGCCGATGAGGTCGCCGTCGACCTGGGCGGGCTGGGCGACGTCCGATGTGATGACGACCTCGTGCGCTTGCCAGTGCTCGATCCGCCTGCTGCCCCGCCGGTTGCGGCTCACCACGCGGGCCAGCACGGCCACCCAGCCGAGCAGGCCCTTCGGCGCGAGGCTCACCACGTCCAGCCGCCCGTCGTCGACGGTGGCGTCGGGCATCAGCGCGAGGCCGCCGCCGAGGGTGCCGGTGTTGCCGACGACGACCATGCGCGTGCTGCGCCGCAGCGGCGGCGCGCCGTCGATCGCGATCGACACCCTGGCCCGCTGCCCGCGCATCGCCCGCAGCCCCGAGATGATGTACGCCAGCGGCCCGACGCGGCCCTTCAGGTCTTCCGGCGTGCTCTGCATGATCGTCGCGTCCAGCCCGGTGCCCGCCATCACGAGGAAGACCCGCTCGTCGGCGCGGTCGCCGGGGTCGGCCGGGTCGTCCGAGAGGTCGTCGGCGGGGTCCTCGGGGTCCGAGCAGAGGCGCCCGACGTCGATGGCGCGGTCGTCGCCGGTCAGCGCGACCCGCGTGGCGGAGGCGACGTCGAGGGGGATGCGCAGGGTGCGCGCGAGCAGGTTGCCGGTGCCCGTGGGCACCAGACCCATCGCGACGCGGGTGCCTGCGAGCGACTGCGCGACCGCCCGCACCGTTCCGTCGCCACCGCAGGCGATCACCACGTCCGCGCCGCGGGCGACCGCCGCGCGCGCCTGGCCGGTGCCCGGGTCCTCGGGGGTGGTCGGCAGCCACAGCGGCGGTGCCCACCCCAGCTGGGCGCAGACGGCGGCGATGTCCTCGCGGCTCAGCTCGTCGATCTTCACCGGGTTGACCACCACGGCCGCGAGCGGCCGGTCCTCCGGCTCGGCGGTGATGACGTGCTCGCTCGCGCGGTCGCGGCGCCGCAGCGTGAGGGCCGTGCCGACCAGGCCCCCGACGAGCAGCACGGCGACCACGCCGAGCACGACGAGCCACCAGAGGTCGGGCACATCGCGCACCCTACGACCCGGCGATCAGCCGGACCGGTACGAACTCCCCCGGCGCGCCCTTCTCACGCGGGTAGCAGCGCGCCCGGCTCCGTGTAGGGCAGGCCGAGGTCGTGCGCGACCTGCAGGCTGTGCAGCGCGCCGCGGTGCGTCGACAGCCCGGCGGCGAGCGCGGGGTCGGCGGCGAGCGCGGCCTCCCAGCCCAGGTCGGCCAGGCGCAGCACGTAGGGCAGCGTGGCGTTGGTGAGCGCGTACGTCGAGGTGTGCGGCACGGCACCGGGCATGTTCGCCACGCAGTAGAACACCGAGTTGTGCACCCGGTAGGTCGGGTCGGCGTGCGTGGTGGGCCGCGAGTCGGCGAAGCAGCCGCCCTGGTCGATCGCGATGTCGACGAGGACGGAGCCCGGCTTCATGCGGCGCACCAGGTCGTTCGAGACGAGCTTGGGCGCACGGGCCCCGGGCACGAGCACGGCGCCGATCACGAGGTCGGCCTCCAGGCAGGCCACCTCCAGCTCGTGGGCGTTGGAGACGACGGTGCGCACGCGGCCCGCGTAGCGGTCGTCGAGGTGGCGCAGCTTGGCGACGTCGAGGTCGAGCACGGTGACGTCGGCGCCGAGACCGACGGCCATCGCGACCGCGTTCTGGCCGGAGACGCCCGCCCCGATCACCACGACCTTGCCGGGCCGCACGCCGGGCACGCCGCCGAGCAGCACCCCCCGCCCGCCCGCGGCGGCCAGCAAGGCTCCCGCGCCCGCCTGCGGGGCGAGCCTGCCCGCCACCTCGCTCATCGGGGCGAGCAGCGGCAGGGTGCCGTCGGGGAGCCGCACGGTCTCGTAGGCGATCGCGGTGGTGCCGGACTCGAGCAGCGCCTCCGTGCAGGGCCGCGACGCGGCGAGGTGCAGGTAGGTGAACAGCACCTGGTCACGGCGGAGGCGGTGGTACTCCTGCTCGATCGGCTCCTTGACCTTGAGCAGCAGGTCCGCCGATGCCCAGACCTCGTCGGCGGTGGGCACGATGTGCGCGCCCACGGCCGTGAAGTCGGCGTCGGCGAGGGAGCTGCCCACGCCCGCGCCGCGCTCCACGAGCACGTCGTGCCCGGAGCGGACGAGCTCGCGCGCCCCGGCCGGGGTCAGCGCGATGCGGTACTCGTGGTTCTTGACCTCGCGGGGTACACCGATTCGCATGCCCTGATGGTGAAGATGTGGCTGACTGAACGGCAACTTTCTCGCAGGAGATTCTCTATAGTGCCGTTGTGCCCTTGCCTTCTGCAGGAGCGGCCGTCGTCCGGCGGGGCCCGTCGAAGGATCTGCGGCCGCTCGACGACACCGACCGCGCGCTGCTGCGCGCGCTCGTCGAGGACGCCCGCGTCTCGAACAAGGAGCTGGCCGCGAAGGTCGGCATCGCGCAGTCCACGTGCCTGGCCCGGGTGCGGGCGTTGCGCGCGACGGGGGTGATCCGGGGTTACCACGCCGACGTCGATCCCGAGGCCCTCGGGCACGACCTCCAGGCGATGATCGCGATCCGCCTGCAGCCGCACGCCCGCGGGGCGATGGCGCAGTTCACCGCCAACCTGTCGCGACGCCCGGAGGTGCTCGAGGTCTACTTCGTGGCGGGGGCCAACGACTTCCTCGTCCACGTGGCCACGGCGAGCACCGATGCGCTGCGGCGCTTCGTGGGCGAGACGCTCAACCGCGACCCGGCCATCGCGGGCACCGAGACCAACCTGATCTTCGAGCACACCCGCGCCGGGCCGCGCGCCTGAGTCTGTGGCACCGTGGGCCCGTGGATCAGGGGGACCGGCGGCAGACCGGGCACGGGGACGAGGCCGACGCGGCGCGGCGGCGGCGCGTGGTCGGCGCCACGTCGGTCGTCGGGGCGGGCGTGCTCGGGGCCGGGCTGTCGACCCGTCCCGGCTCATCCGCGTTCTACGCGCTCACCGGCGCCACCGCGCTCACATGGACGACAGGTGGCCTCGCGGCCGGTCCGCTGCACCGCGGGCGCACGCGGGCCGAGCACCGCCCGGTGGTCGCACCGGTGCTCACCGGCGTGGCGGCGTTCGGCACGTTCTACCTCGCGGCGTTGGTGGCGCGCCGCATCCCGCTGCTGGACCGGGCTCTCCGCAAGGTGCTCCGCTACGCCGACGAAGGCCGGGGTGGGCTGGTCTTCGCCACCACGTTGGTCAACGGCGCGGCCGAGGAGCTGTTCTTCCGCGGCGCGGTGTACGACGCCGCGGGTGCCCGTGCGGTGCCCGTCTCCACCGCTGCCTACGTGCTCGCCACCGTCCCCACCCGCAACCCGGCCCTGATGCTCGCGTCCGTGGTGATGGGTGTGCTCTTCGCCGAGCAGCGCCGCCGCACGGGCGGGCTGCAGGCGCCGCTCATCACCCACCTCACGTGGTCCGCGCTGATGTTGCGGTTCCTGCCGCCGCTGTTCAAGAAGCGGCGAACGCGCTGAGCGCCTCCAGGAGCCGGTCGACGTCGGTGTCGTCGACGTAGGGCGCGAGCCCCACGCGCAGAGCGCCGGTGTCGCCGAGCCCGAGCCGCCGCGACGCCTCCAGCGCGTAGAACGACCCGGCGGGCGCGTTCACGCCGCGCGCAGCCAGGAACGCGTACGCCTCCTGCTCGCGCCCGCCCATGCCGAGCAGCAGGGTCGGGGTGCGGTACGCGGCGCGGGAGTACACGGTGATGCCCGGCAGCTCCGCGAGGCCCGCCTCGATCCGGGCGCGCAGGCCGTCCTCGTAGGCCTCGAGCGCGGCCATCGACACCAGGAGCCGCTCACGGCGCGACCCGCGACCGTTCCCGATCGCGGCGAGGAACTCGACGGCCGCCGTGGTGCCCGCGAGCAGCTCGTAGGGCAGCGTGCCGAGCTCGAACCGCTCCGGCACGGCGTCGCTCGACGGCGCGAGCTTCGCCGGGCGCAGCGTCTCGAGCAAGGCCGGGTCGGCCGCGAGCACCCCGCAGTGCGGGCCGAGGAACTTGTACGGCGAGCAGGCGTAGAAATCGGCACCGAGCGCGCTGACGTGCACGGGGGCGTGCGCGGTGTTGTGCACCCCGTCGACGTAGACCAGCGCGCCGACGGCGTGCGCGAGGTCGGCGACGGCGCGCACCGGCGGCCGCGTGCCGAGCAGGTTCGACGCCGCGGTGATCGCCACCAACCGGGTGCGCGGGGAGAGCACGGCGGCCACGTCGTCCTCGGTGAGCTCGGCCGAGGCCGGGTCGAACTCGGCCCAGCGCACGGTGGCGCCGACCGCCGCGGCGGCGATGATCCACGGCCGGATGTTCGCGTCGTGGTCGAGGCGGGTGACGACCACCTCGTCGCCGGGCTCCCACGTGACGGCGAGCGTGCGGGCCATGGCGAACGTGAGCTCGGTCATGCTGCGGCCGAAGACCACGCCGCGGGCGTCCGCCCCGAGCAGGTCGGCCACCGCGGCGCGAGCGTCGTGGACGATGCCGTCGGCCGTGCGCTCGGCCTCGGTGACCGTGCCCCGGTTGGCCAG
>Ga0068868_100003688_pt1 | contig 10695 bp, 9 predicted proteins | sample KBSMisM42_FD_64660 | JGI IMG/M metagenome (GOLD analysis project Ga0068868, IMG submission 64660) | Miscanthus rhizosphere microbial communities from Kellogg Biological Station, Michigan, USA - KBS Miscanthus M4-2 | ecosystem: Host-associated > Plants > Roots > Rhizosphere > Soil ...
AAAGACATTCCTGAAATAGATCTGGTTGGCGTGACGTGTCATATGGGTTCACAGATTACGCAATTGAGTCCATTCGAAGAAGCGCTTGCGAGTATCGGAGAACTCATCGGCGAAATAAACAGCAGGGGAATCCACCTCCAGTATCTCGATTTCGGAGGAGGACTTGGAATTTCATACAATGGCGAGGAACCGCCATCTCCCGCCTGCTATGCCGCGGCGATTATTAATGCAACAAAGAACATGGGATTGACAGTCGTGCTCGAACCCGGGCGCGTGATTGTGGGTAATGCCGGGATTCTTCTGACTCGCGTCGTCGTTCGAAAGAAACAAGGCGACAAGCGATTCGTCATCATCGACGCGGGCATGAATGACCTGATTCGTCCTCCGCTGTACGGTTCGCACCACAATATCTGGCCAATCCAGGAAATCGAATCGGCCGGCGGCCGGGAGATTGCAGACGTGGTGGGTCCGATTTGTGAATCTGCCGATTTCATTGCCCAGGATCGGGATCTGCCAGTATTCGAGACCGGAGACCTGATGGCTGTCATGAGCGCTGGCGCTTACGGATTCAGTCTTTCCTCGAACTACAATTCCCGCCCCCGTGTGGCAGAGGTCCTTGTGACTGGAGATAGCTACGAAGTGATCGGCCGCCGCGAGACGTATGAGGATCTCATCCGACTGGAAACGTAGAAGGGACCTGATCAATTCAGTTCTTCGGGTTCCTACCGGCCGCCAGATTCGTCCAGCTTCGCTCGTATCCTGGGGGTCAATACATTCGGATCGACCAGCAATGAGCCGCGCATTTGGACATTGCCTTCTTTGTCCACGACTGCAAAGTCCGAGCTGCGAATGTCCAGAAGCCGCGATCCGTTATTGAAAACCATGGGGAATGTTGTCCCGGCGGGCCGCTCCTGATTACGGCTCGTGACACCGAGAATGCGGACTTCCTTCCGACTTCCGAATGCCTGGTAAAGCTTCTGAATATTTTGTGCGGCCTCCGGCTGATCTTCAGACCAGACACCGATGACCAGGACGCGACCGCGATAATCCTCGAGGTTGGTGGAATATCCTGCAGGATCCGTCACAAGGAATGCGGGCGAGGTGTTCGTGATTGGCGGTTCGGGGCCCGGTTTAATCCCTGGCGATTTCGGGGCGGGAGCATCCGGCTTCGCCCTGAGGGCCGGAATTTCATCATCGACCTTCACATCATTGCTGTTCTGGCTGTTCGGGCGACTTTCGCTTTGGAGAGTCGTCTGGCTGGCTGGCAGAAGGTCGCCGAGTCCGCCGGTACGACCCATGACCACGAATACCAGAACTCCCACTAGTGCCACAGCTGTGCCTGCAAGTCCGAGCTGGAATGCAGCACTGCGCTTTGGGGCATGCGCCGCCGCGAGAGCTTTCGTCATTCTAAGTTTCAGAACTTGTTTGACCAGCGGATCCATATCCCGGAGGGCTTGAACTTCGCTGCGACAGCTTAAACACGTTTTCAGGTGTTCCGAGGCCAATTGAAGTTGCTGGGCATCGAGGCTATCGGAAAAGAACGCTTCAAGGTTGGTGCTAAGCCACTGGCAATCGACTTTCATTATTTTCTGTTTCGCTCCAATCGGTTTTCCAATGCGCTCTTCAGACGCTTGCGAGCATAAAAGACGCGCGATTTTACAGTTCCCTGAGGGATCTCCAGAATCTCGGCGATTTCAGGTATTGTCATGCCATCTACCGCGAGCATCATCAGCGGAACCTTGAATTCGGTCGGCAAGCGGTTCACCTGCCGATCGACATCCATGATTTTTTCGCGCGGAACGCTCCGGGAGCGGTCCGGCGGATCAAATTCATGGTGAGTTCCGTCCTCGTGCTCCATCTCGACGTCACCGAAGAACACCCAACGTTTCAGTCTTCGCGCAGCACTACGATGGTGATTGATTGCCACACGTACCACGATTCGTGACAGCCAGATACGAAGCGGACAATCTCCCCGAAATCGCTGGATACCCCGGTAGCCACGCAATAGCGCCTCCTGAACGATATCCTCCGCATCCACGGGATTGCGAGCCGATGCCACAGCGATCTGCAGCAGGAATGGCCGGCAATCGCGGGCAGCCGCTTCGAAATCGTACTGGGGGTCTGGGGCCGCCACCATGTTCTATTTAACTGACAGCCGCTGGGCGGGAAAGGTTCAAAGACGAGTCTTGGGAACCTTGTTCTTGATCTGGTCGAGTTTCTTCTTGACCATGTCGGCTTCCTTGGGCTCAGTGGCCAGTTGGATCGCCTTCTGCCACTCCAATGCGGCTTCCGGATACTTCATGAGCTTGTTGTACAGGTCGCCGAGGTGGTCGTGCATCGTGGAATCGGTGCTGGCAAATCGGACCGCTTTCTTCAGGTATTGTTCGGCCTCCGTCAGCCGGTTCATCTTGTAATATACCCATCCCAGGCTGTCCAGATATGCTCCGCTGATCGGATCAGAATCCACCGCCTTTTGAATCATGAGCAACGCTTCATCCAGCTTGATTCCACGGTCGGCATACATGTATCCAAGATAATTCAGAGTGGCGGGACTGTCGCTGTCGAGTTCGAGCGAGCGGCGGAAAGCCTTTTCGGCCTCCGCGTCCTTCTTTTGTTTTTCATACATGGCGCCTTGAAGGAAATACACTTCAGATTCCATCGGGAAGCTGCGGACTGCGCGATCGAGAACCGCCTGTGCCTCGTCCCATTTTTTTGCCCGCTGGTAGATTTCGGACATTGCGGAAAGCAGTTGGAGATCGGGTTGGCCGCCCTTGGTAAGACTCTCCAAAGCCTTGATGCCTTCGTCGACTTTTCCCTTCTCTGCAACCATGTCCGCAGAAATAATCTGAAGTTGCCGGCTGTTTGGCGATTCTTTCAGAGCCACAGATTGCAGGTATTGGTTAGCCTTCTCCTGATTCTTCGCGGCGCGGAAAGTTTCAATGATCATCGCGTCAATGCGATCCTTCTCCGGTGAAAGAGGGCGCATGTCCAGATAAGCCTGAACTGCCTGGTCGTAGTGGCCCAGTGACGAATTGAGCACGGCGAGATTGGTCAGGAAAACGACCCTGTTCTGTTGTTCCGAAGGAGTGTACTTTCCGTTGGGGTGTTCCGAGCCCTTGGCAAGTTTTCCCAGCCTTGCCAATGCGTCTTCAAGCTTGCCTTCATCGCGGTCGACCAGGTACAGGTTGAACTGAACTTCAGAATTATTGGGAACGAGCTTATCTGCCGCCTCCAGTGTGTCGCGCGCCTTGTCGAATTTCATGGTGCGACGATAGATCTGAGCCAGCCGCAGCAACGTCCCTGCGTCATTCGGATCTTCCTTCAACAGCTTCTCGAACACGGCAGCGGCTTCGTCAAAACGTTCGTCCATGAAAAGGGCCTGCGCATAGCTGTTCGGGACGTCCTGATCCTCGGATCCCAGAGAGAGAGCTTTCTTATAGTTGTCGGCAGCCTTTCCATATTCCTGGAGTGCGAAATAGGCGTCGCCGAGTTCCTTGGCCGCACGGTCGGAGTCAGGCCGCGATTTCAGAAAATCTTCCAGCATCGCCGCCGCGCCCTTATTGTCGCCGGCTTTGACATGAAGTTCGGCCAGCGCCAGAACGCCTTCCTCCGATCCCGGATCGGCAGTCAGGTGTTTCTTGTAGATTTCTTCAGCTTTGCTGGGTTGATTGATCGCCTGATACAGCTGTCCCAGCAGGATAAAAGCCTGTGGATCTGTCGGGTCGATACGGATGATTTCCTCGTACTCGTGTATTGCGGAGTTGATCTGGGCGTCCGAAGGTTTTCCCTTGCTGCTGATGAGTGCCTGCCAGTAAACCTGGCTGAGCAGCATGTGAGCGTCGATATTGTCTGGATTGATTTCCACCGCCTTGTTGGCGGCAGTAACGGCTTCGGCCACTCGCGAGTTCTTCAAGTACGATTGAGCCATCTGCGAATACAGATTGGAGTTCCTGGGATCGAGGTCCAGCGCTTTCTTGTATTCGTCTATCGCTTCCGTGAATCGTCCTTCAGCGTCGCGCAGGCGCGCCAGTGAAAAGTGATAGTACGAATCCGCCCGTCTGGGCTGTTGCGCGCCTGGCGCAGCCGGGGTCTGGGCCGTTGTTTGAGCAAAGACCGAAGGCGCAAAAGCTACAATGAGCAGCGCGGAGAATCCTTTTTTCATAACCCACCCAGTCGAAAGAATTGAGGAGAAATAACGTTGTGGAATTATACAACTAGCCCCTAGTGTTTGAAATGCCTTAAACCCGTGAAAACCATTGCGATACCATGCTCGTTTGCAGCCTGTATGGTCTCCTGGTCCTTCAGGGACCCGCCGGGTTGAATGATTGCGGTAATTCCCGCTTTTGCCGCTTCGTCAATTCCATCCCGGAAAGGGAAGAACGCATCGGACGCCATCACAGAACCTTTCGACGTTGGGTGGGCCTTTTGGATACTTATCTTTACCGAATCCACTCGGCTCATCTGTCCTGCACCCACTCCTACCGTGCGACCCTCTTTCGCCAAAACGATGGCGTTGGACTTCACATGTTTGGCGACACGCCAGGCGAATTCCAAATCGTGCCGTTCGTCGTCTGACGGTTTGCGGTCCGTCGCAACCCGAGTTTCGGCGTCCGAAAGGGTGCTGTCATGCTCCTGTACGAGGATGCCCCCGGATACGCGTTTGATTTCATACTCGTCAGTGTCCGCTACACCTTTCGGGTTGACCACGATGAGGCGGAGATTTTTCCTCGTCGAAAGTACTTCCATAGCCTCGTTATTGAATCCCGGCGCCACGATCACCTCAACAAAAAGCTTCGAGACTTCGACTGCCGTTTGTTGGTCGACGGTTTTGTTGAAACCCATCACGGAGCCGAATGCCGATATCGGGTCCGCTTCGTACGCCTTCAGGTAAGCGCTGTGGAGACAATCGGCGACAGCGGTGCCGCAGGGATTGGTGTGTTTGATAATGCAGCATGCCGGCTCACTGAATTCCTGGATCAGATTCCACGCCGCTTCAATATCCACAATGTTGTTATAGGAAAGTTCCTTACCTTGAAGCTGTCTTGCGGCCGCAATCCCATAAGGTTTTTGCCCGCCCCATCGATAAAACGCCGCACGCTGATGTGGATTTTCGCCGTAGCGCAGACTCTCGATTCTTTCAAAATCCATGAAGAGATTGGGTGGGAATCTTTCGTTGCCGGTTCCAATACCGGATAAATGTTGCGCAATCTGAGCATCGTAGCGTGCTGTACAAAGGAACGCTTTCTTCGCAAGATCAAAAAGCGCCTTGCGATCCAGAATGCCCGCACTCTCCTGAAGAGCCAGGAGAACGGGACCATAATCGCCAGGCGACGTCACAACGGCGACATCCTGAAAGTTTTTTGCTGCAGCTCGGATCATCGACGGGCCGCCGATGTCGATGTTTTCGATGACTTCGTCAAATTGGACGCCGGGCTTTCGAATGGTATCGGCAAATGGATACAAATTGACGCAAACGAGGTCGATCATGCGGATCTGGTGTTCAGCCACCTGTCGTGCGTGTTCGGGATTTTCCCGAATGGCCAGCAGCCCGGCGGCAATACGGGGATTGATCGTCTTGACCCGTCCATCGAGAATTTCGGGGAAGCCAGTGAGCTCTGAAACTTCGCGTACCGGAATGTCATTCGAGGAAAGCAGCTTGTGCGTTCCTCCCGTCGATATGATCTCGACATTCAACGCAGCCAGACCCTTGGCAAATTCCACGATACCGGTTTTGTCATAGACGCTGATCAGTGCGCGCTCAATTCGTCTCAACAGGTGCTCCTACTGAAGGTCGCCATGAGACTCCTTCCAGATATAAAACCAGACATTCACAACATCGGTTGCGGCATGGGAAAAAGCGATGGAGGCAATTCCGTAATTTGGTGAAAGTTCGACCGTCGTGTTTCGGTCTGGCAGTTCGGCGGAACGATTCAAACGGCGGAGCAGCTGTTGGCGCTCCGGAGTGCGAATCCGCAGAAATCCCGCCAGATCTCCCGCCAGAATCCGTTCGTGGTATCCGTAAAATACGACGGAGAACTTTGCGGCGTTCGCGTCGACAAGCGAATCCAGATTGGGGTCATTCAATGCGGCCGCAGCACAACCGGCATCACGCATTGCGGCTACCGCCAGTCGTGGATTAACTTCATTCCTCGTCAATTGTTCGATTGCCACCTTCGAGGCCGCTTCCACCGTCTGTTTCTGGCAGGGCTCCATCAGGATGGGCTCGAAATTCTTCAACAGGGCGGCCAGGGATTTCGGCAGAGGGTGCAGCGCATTCTGAAATATCTTGGGATACGTCGAGGCGGGCCATGCTCCCAGGTTGCCCGGCAGCATGCAAAGAAGAGCGAGCATCGGGATCCAACGTCGATTCATATTCCGCCCAGTTTGAGAACAGTCTTAATTGCGGACTCGCTCCACGTACTTGCCCTCGGTTGTATCCACGCGAATGACTTCGCCTTCCTGTATGAAGTGCGGGACGCCGACAACCAGCCCGGTCTCCATCGTTGCCGGCTTCATGACATTGCTTACCGTTGCAGAAGGCATTCCCGGATCTGTCCGTATCACTTTCAAGTCGACTGTTGCAGGCAGATCCACTCCAAGGGGACGTCCCTCATAGAACTGCACATGAATCCTGGAGTTCGCCACAAGGTATTTTGCGGAATCGCCGAGGATCTCTTCATTCAGATGAATCTGTTCGTAATTCTGTGTGTCCATGAAATGGTGATCGGTTCCGTCGGCATAGAGATATTCCATTTCGCGGTCGTCCAGAATGGCGCGTTCGCACCGGTCTTCCGACCGGAAACGATGATCGACGATAGCTCCCGTCCGGAGATTGCGTAACTTGGTCTGGACCATGCCCCGCCAGTTTCCCGGTGTGATGTGCTGATAATCGACGACCTGAAAAAGCTCACCATTGTGAAGAATTGTGTTTCCGCGGCGAAGTTGCGTTGCTTGGATCATTCCAGACTGGCTCTCCTGTTCAGTTACGAAAACGGAAATTGTACCTTACCATCGCAAAAGTACGAAAGGGGTTGGAGCGCGGGGCCGCGATTAGGTGTTCGCCCCACGGATCTTGAAATTGCAGAATGTGTGGAATCGACGAGAGGAAAGCTGCCGATTATCTGGGGAGCACGCCGATCGTTTTGTGCCGGTCGCAACGTACGTGCTTCCCAATCCCTCTCGTTTTGGGCGAGGGATTTTCGAGCGGACCGCTACAATCCCTTCAGCCAGCGGTGAAGCTTCACGTGAAGTGCGGACATCAGGCCCATATAAATGAATCCGACGACAAACAGCATCAGGAAGGGAATTGTCGGATAGTTCTGGTTGCTGATTGCGTAATAGACGACAAGCACGAAATACAACCCCAGCATGATCTCGACGATGGGCATGATGCCGGTACGTCCCAGATACTTCTTTGAAGTCCAGATGTCGGACTTCTTCTCAATCCGATATTTCGGCGTTCTCTTGAAACTGGTCTTGATCCCCAGCAGGGCTTCGATCACCGCTTTGGAATTGCTGACCGAGAGGCCGATCCCGACTGCCATCAGAAACGGCAGATACTTGAGCCTGGACCGCCAGTCGGCATAAAGCTCTCGCTGCGCGACCAGGTAGAACGTCGACACCGATGCGGTTGCAGCCAGCCAAAGAGGCAAGTCGATGTAGAGCATCTGAAACCACCCCTGATTGAATCTCACAATCATTGCAGGCAGCATCAAAAGCGAGAGCACAATCATCAGCGGGTATGAAATGTTTGCGCTCAAATGAAAGAACGCCTCAATCTTGATTTTCAGTGGAAGATTGCTTCGAAGAATTCGCGGCAGAAGCTTCATGCCAGTCTGGACGAGGCCTTTAGCCCAACGAAACTGCTGGGTTTTGAACGCGTTCATTTCGACAGGCAGCTCTGCAGGGCAGACGATGTGGGGAAGATAGAGGAAATTCCATCCGATCATTTGAGCTCTGTAACTGAGATCGGTGTCTTCCGTCAGTGTATCGTGCTGCCAGCCCCCTGCGGTTTCAATCGCCTCGCGCCGCCAGATTCCAGCCGTTCCATTGAAATTGAAAAAGCGTCCGGACAGGTGACGGCCGCCATGTTCGATAACAAAGTGCCCATCGAGAACTACCGATTCCACCTGGGTCAGCAGCGAATATTCCCGATTGATGTGACCCCATCGGACCTGAATCATTCCCACTTTGGGATCTGTGAAATGCTGGATGACGTCTTCGAGGAAGTTTGGTGCGGGAATGAAATCGGCATCGAAGATTGCGATGAATTTGCCGGTGGCCGTTCTCAATCCATTTTCAAGGGCGCCGGCCTTGAAGCCCATTCGATTCGTGCGTCGGATGTGATGAATATCGAACCCATCGTTCTTCATTCGTTCAGCGCATTCCGCTGCGATCTCGTGGGTCCCATCGGTGGAGTCATCCAGGATCTGGATTTCAAGGAGCTCCTTCGGGTAGCGAATGCGGCAGGCGGCGTCGACGAGGCGCTCGACCACATACATCTCGTTGTAAATCGGAAGCTGTATCGTGACCTTCGGAAGGCTCTCAAAGATTCCGGGTGGCACTGTCTTGCGGTGTTTGTTCTTCAGATAAAGAAACACCAGGTGATATCGGTGGATGCCATAGATCGCGAGAATCGTCAGAATTGCAAGGTACGGAATGAGGATGAATACATCGAATCCGGTAAGGTGGTAAAGCCCGGTGAAGCGATCGAGTTCGTAGAACCGAGCCAGATCTGGAGGTCGGAAAAGTAAAATTGACATGAGCATGGTGTTCACCTAACTAGAATATCCGCAGCAAACGTTAAAAGTAACAGGAAGCTGACATATCCATTCAGCGAGAAAAACGCCACATTCACCCGGCTGAAATCGTCGGGCTTCACGATTCGATGTTCCCAGAAAAGTATCGCGGCCACGACAGCAATTCCAGCAAAAGCCACATTCCCAAGATTCGCCATCAACGCCGTGGCTACAAGCAGTCCCACGGTGGCAGCATGGAATGCCGCCGATATATGCAGTGCGGGCGCAATGCCGACGCGCGAAGGAAGAGAGAATAGTTTCGCACTTCGGTCGAATTCCGCGTCCTGCAACGAATAGATCACGTCGAATCCTGCTACCCAGAACATCACTGCCAGGCTGAGCAGAACCGGCGGCCATGCAAATTGTCCTTGAATCGCCAGCCATGCCGCCAGGGGAGCCATTCCAATCGACGCGCCCAGGAACAGATGGCTGAATACCGTAAAACGCTTGGTATAAGAATATAAAAGCAAAATCCCGAGTAAAGGAAAAGAAAGATAAAAGCAAAGCGGATTCAGTTCCCACGCGGCAACGATGAACAGCGCAGAAGTGGCGGCAGTGAAGACCACTGCAAATCGTTTCGACAGCGTTCCGGCAGGAAGGGCGCGAGTTGCAGTTCTCGGATTGAGACGGTCGAATCGGACGTCGACGACCCTGTTAAAGGCCATCGCCGCGCTGCGGGCTCCAACCATTGCGATCACAATCCAGGTGATCTGGTGTGCGGTGGGAAGCCCGTGGCTCGCAAGCAATGCTCCGATCAGAGCGAATGGAAGCGCGAAAATTGTATGCTCGAACTTGATCATCTCCAGCGTGATTGTCAGCTTGTTCCACATCCGCATGCGAGCGCTCATTATGAGGCAATCCGGGCGAGTACTCCAGCACATCGGGTACAATGTCGTCCTGCCATGACCGAGGACGAGATTCGCCAAATTCTCCACGACCACAAGTCCGGAGACCTCTCCGACGAAGGTGCGGTGGAGCGCTTTCGCAATTTGCCTTTTGAAGACCTCGGCTTTGCCAATGTGGATCATCACCGCAGTCTCCGGCAGGGGTTTCCAGAAGCCATTTTCGGAGCCGGAAAAACGCCGGAGCAAGTGGCAGGGATCGTCGAGTCCCTGGCGAAGAATACGCACAATATCCTTGTGACCCGTGCGACCGTGGAGCAATACGCCCGCGTTCGAGACGTCATTCCTGATGCGGAATTTCATGCGGCCGCTCGAACCATCGTGGTGCGGAAGGACGAAACTATTCGCGGAAAGGGCACCGTACTTGTGATCTCAGCGGGCACATCGGATGTTCCGGTTGCCGAAGAAGCCGTCGTAACGCTCAAGGTTCTCGGCAACAATGTGGATCCACTCTATGACGTTGGAGTTGCCGGATTGCATCGGCTGCTGGATAGGCGTGACCGTCTCACGAGTGCGCGAGTGATCATCGTTGTTGCCGGGATGGAAGGTGCACTGCCGAGCGTGGTCGGCGGACTGGTTTCGGCACCGGTGATTGCCGTGCCCACGAGCATCGGCTACGGCGCCAGCTTTGGCGGTGTTGCCGCGCTGCTGGGCATGTTGAACAGCTGCGCTTCGAACGTAACCGTCGTGAACATCGATAACGGTTTCGGGGCGGCGATGGTTGCCAGCCTGATCAACCGAATTTAACGAAGAAGTTTGCTTTATTTCCGAGCAGCGACTTTGTCGCGCGTCTGCGCCACCTGGTTCCGGTCCGCTGCTTTGGGATTGTCTCGGAGATATGCATCCAGATAATCAAGGGCCTGAGCCCACTTCTGCTGCTTGATGTAGACATTGGCCAGAACGAGCTCAGCCGTCCCCATGCCTTTTTCGAGTTGCAGTGCGTGGATCAAGTGCTGCTCCGCCTTCATGAACTGGCCACCGGTGTAATAGGTAGT
>Ga0068868_100003694_pt1 | contig 10688 bp, 8 predicted proteins | sample KBSMisM42_FD_64660 | JGI IMG/M metagenome (GOLD analysis project Ga0068868, IMG submission 64660) | Miscanthus rhizosphere microbial communities from Kellogg Biological Station, Michigan, USA - KBS Miscanthus M4-2 | ecosystem: Host-associated > Plants > Roots > Rhizosphere > Soil ...
TCCACGTCTTCGACGCGGCCTCGAGCTGGTCGCCGAGGTGGCCCGTCACCGCTTGATTGCACGAGCAGGAGAGGCACACGTGGAGGATCGGGAAGCACGTGCCGTTGCCGGGCGCAGCGCCGCAGTCGCAGCCGATGCCTTGCGTGTCGCCCGACGTCAGCGCGACGTAGTTCGGCAAGCTCGGGTGCGAGACGCCGTGATAGTCGGCGCCCGTCGCGTACTGGCCTTGCCAAGTCTTGAGGTTCGGGGCGTTGTTGTTGTTGATGCCGTTCTCGAGCGTCGAGAGCGTCGTGTTCTCCATCAGGATGACGAACACGTTCGTGAAGAGCGGGATCTGCGTCTTGTTCGAACGGCACACGGGCAGGCTGTTCGCGCTGCCACACGTGTAGCCCGTCGGGCACGTGCCGCATCCTTGTTGCGGAGAATCGCTCGTCGCGTCCGTCGACTGCGAGCCGTCCTTCGAGGCGTCGACTTGCGTCGAGCCGTCTTTCCCCGTGCTCGAATCGACGCCGCCGTCGACTTGGCTCGAATCGTCCCCACCACCGTTCGCGCCGCAAGCAACCAAACCAGCGGCAAGCAATGCTCCCCAGTACTTCATGGCGCGCGGAGTCTACCCACGAGACGCACATGCGCCACACATTCGTGATATGCGCCACCCGATATGCGCATCTTGTCCCCCAAGGACGGCGGAAAAATCCAGCTACTGCGGTCTGACGGCCTGAGCGCGAGGCTCGGCATCCGCACGGACGATCGCTCCACCGAGTTCCGCCAGTTCTTCTCGTTCGTCGCGCGCGATCTCGAGCGCGGTCGCGAGCACACGTTCGAGATCGGCAACGCCGGCGACTGCACCTACGGCGACGCGTTCGAGGAGTACCGCGTTTGCGCCAGCGTCGGTGACGAGGACGACTGGTTCCGCGTCCCGACCGAGTTCGACGGCACGACGCTCCGTTTCTCTTTCCAATCGGAAGACGACGTCGCCGCCGCGAAGTTCGCCTACTTCGCTCCGTACTCGCGCGCTCGCCGCCTCGATCTGATCGACCGCGTGCAGAAGACCGATCGCGTCGGCGTCGAGATCGCCGGCAAGACGGTGATGGGCGAGCCGATGCATCTCCTGTCGCTCGGCAACCAGGATGAAGACGCGCGCAAGCTCTGGATCGTCGCGCAGCAGCACCCCGGCGAGACGATGGCCGGATGGTTCATGGAAGGCCTCGCCTCGCGCCTCGCGTTCGACGACGACGAGGTCGTGGAGCGCCTCCTCGAGACGTCCAGAATTTTCCTTGTATTGTGCATGAATCCCGACGGCGCCTTCGCGGGCAACCACCGCACGAACGAAGCCGGCAAAGATTTGAACCGCTGCTGGTGGGAAGCCGACGAAAAAGACAGCCCCGAGGTGCTCGCGATCCGCAAGGCGATGTACGAGCACGGCGTCGACTTCTTTCTCGATGTGCACGGCGACGAGCACGTCCCGTACGTCTTCGTCGCGGGCGCAGAAGGCAACCCGCACTACACCGAGCGCATCGAAGGGCTCGAGGACGCGTATTCGAACGCCATGCTCGAAGCGAGCGAGGACTTCCAAACCGAGCAGGGCTACCCGAAGGACGCCCCCGGCAAAGGCGACCTCCGCTGCGCCGGCAACTACGTCGGCGAAGCCTTCGACTGCCTCTCGCTCACGCTAGAGATGCCCTTCAAAGACAACGCCAACGCCCCCGACGAGCGCGTCGGCTGGTCACCGGACCGCTGCCGCACGCTCGGCGCGACGACATTGAAGGCGCTCTCCGAAATGGTCGACGAATTGCGGTAAAGTAACGCGCGATGTTGGGCGAAGGTGCGTGGGTGACACCGAACGTTCGCCTCGAGCGGCCACTTGGCGCGGGCGGGATGGGGAGCGTTTGGGTCGCCGAGCACACCACGCTGAAGACGCGCGTCGTCGTGAAGCTGATGCGGCCGGAGCTCGCGAAGGATCCGGAGACGCTGCAGAGATTTTCGCGCGAGGCGGCCGCGGCGGCGAACGTGAAGAGCCCGCACGTCGTGTCGGTGCTCGATCATGGCGTCGCGCCGGATGGGTCGCCGTTCATCACGATGGAGCTTCTCGAAGGCGAAGATTTGGGCGCGCGGTTGAAGCGCGGGCCGATCGCGCCGGATGAGGCCGCCGTGATCATGTCGCAGACGTGCAAGGCGCTCGCGCGGGCACACGAACGAGGCATCGTCCATCGCGACGTGAAGCCGCAGAACGTCTTCTTGTGCTCGGGCTACGGCGAGACGTTCGTGAAGGTGCTCGACTTCGGCATCGCGAAGGCGGGCGGCGATTTGCAGGCGGGGCTCGACACGACGAACACGGGCGCGGTGATGGGGACGCCGTTCTACATGAGCCCGGAGCAGGCGCTCGGGCAGAAGACGATCGATTTTCGAACGGACGTGTGGGCGTGCGGCGTGATGGGCTTCGAGATGCTGACGGGGCACAAGCCTTTCATCGGCGATACGGTCGGCGCGCTCGCGGTCGCGATCTGCACGCAGCCGCTCCCGATCCCTTCACGAATCAACCCGGCGCTGGGTGCGTCGATCGACATGTGGTTCCAGCGTGCGTGCGCGCGCGAGCCGGCGGCGCGATTCGTTTCCACGAAAGAGCTCTCGGACGCGTTCGCCGCGGCGCTCTCGGGGCCGACGTCTTTGGGGCTCGCGAAGACGGTGCCGAGCGTGCCGCCGCAGGTCGTGCCCGCGCTCACCTCGACGACGACGGGGCCGACGAGCCAGCGCGCGTCGGGTCCGCATTCGATGCCGCCGCCGCCGAAGTCGTCGCCCGTCGCGGCGATCGTCGCCGTCGTGATCGCGCTCGCGTTCCTCGGAGGAGGCGTCGCGATCTTCAAGATGCGTCCGACGAACACTGGTGCACCGGCCGTGAATTCCGCGCCGCCGAAGCCGACGCACGTCGAGCCGACGCCGATTCCGACCCTCACGTCGAGCACTGAAGCGGTCTCGATCGATTCGCTTCCGCGCGCGTCCGCCACGCCCACGCCAACGCACACGCCCACGTCAACGCAAACGCGCACGCCAACGCAAACGCAAACGCAAACGCGCCCGACGACGACGACGAAGCCCGCGACGAGCTTCGATCGCAATTCGATCGACTGATGCGCGCCATCGTCTTCGCATCGGCGCTCGTCCTCGTCGCTGCGGTCGCGCACGCCGACGAGCCGAACCCGGCCGATCGCGAGACGGCGCGCATCGCGTTCGCGGACGGCAACAAGCTCCGCGACGAAGGCAACGTGCGCGGCGCGCTCGAGAAATACAAAGCCGCGTTCGCCCTCGCGCCTACGCCCGTGACGGCACTCGAGGTCGGACGCGCGGAGAGCGATCTCGGTCAGCTCCTCGAAGCGCGCGAGACGCTCTTGCGCGTCGAGTCGATGCCGTCGAAGAACGAATCGCCGAAAGCGCAGGCCTCGCGCGCCGAAGCGTCGGCGATGGCGTCGAAGCTCGTCTCGCGCATTCCGAAGGTCACGCTGCACGTGAACGGGTCGATGGAGGGCGCGAGCATCACGATCGACGGCGTCGCGATCCCACAAGAGGCGCTGACGGTCGCGCGCGTCTTGAATCCGGGCCGCCACGTCGCGCTCGCGATCGTCGCAGGTCATACGGCGCAGCAGACGTTCGACGTGAGGGAAGGCGAGACGCGCGAGGTGACGCTCGATTTGCCTCGCGGCGCGGCGAATACGACGACGCAACAGATTCCACACGTGCAAGGGCTGCAAACGCCGCCGGCCTCGGGCGCAGGCGTCATCGCGTTCAACACGCCCGACGACAACCACAACTGGACGCTCCGCGATCCTCACAACGCGAACGTCTGCGCGCTTCCGTGCACGCAATCGCTCGGCTTCGCGACGGGCTACAAGCTCGTGCGCGACGACGGAGAGAGCGTCGTCGTTCCTTCGGGGCTCGCCGTTCTTCCGGGAAGCGGGGCGCAAGTCACGCCGAGCGGATCGGCCGGAAATCCCGTCGCGGGATGGGCGCTCGTCGGGGCCGGTGGCGGCGTCTTCGTGATTGGGACCGTCGTCTTCGCAGCAACGGCAGGCAGCAACAACTCGAGCGTGCAAGGCGCGGGCGTCGGAACGTTCCTCGCGGGGACCGTCGTCGGCGCGATCGGGCTGACGGTCGGCTTCTTCATGGTGCTGCTCTCACACGGGCCGATGCTCGTTCGTACCGACATGGGCGTGCCGATGCGCATCGCTCGCGGCATCGTGGGGACGTTCTGATGCGCTCCCCGATCGTCGTCGCCGCGATCCTGCTCTCTTCTTCGATGGCGTTCGCACAGGGCGCGGCGGACATCGCCACCGCGCGCGATCTCTTCCGCGAAGGCATGGAGCTGCGCACGGCGGGTCATCTCTCCGAAGCGCTCTCGAAGCTGAAGGCGGCCCACGAGCTCTACGAGACGCCTCCATCGGCGCTCGAGCTCGCGCGGACGCAGATCGATCTCGGCCGCCTCGCCGAAGGCTACGAGACGCTGCTCTCGATCGAGCGCATTCCGACGGCGAAGGACTCGGAGCGCAGCAAGCAGGCACGCGTCGAAGCCAAGGATCTCGAAGCCAAGACGAAGACGCGCATCCCGACGTTGCGCATCGACGTGCGAGGAAACGCTTCCGTCACGCTCGATGGCGCCGTCGTCTCGCCCGCGCTCTTCGGCATCGCGCGCAAGATCGATCCCGGAAAGCACGTGGTCGGCTGCGACGCGAAGCGCACCGAGGTCGACGTCCCCGAAGGCCAGCAGGTCACGCTCCCTTGCGAGTCGCAGATGCAGGTGCTCGCCGTGATGGGCGGTCTCGGCACGCCGGTCCAGACGCAGCCGCGCGCCGATCGATTCAGTGTACTTTACAAGTTTCTCCCGCCGAAGCCCGATGAGCGCTGGACGCTCCACGCGCGCGGAGGCGGGACGACGTGCGCACTTCCGTGCGAGCAGTGGATCGGCGAGCACAGCGGCGCGTACTTGATGCGCGCGCCCACGGCGGACGACGATCAGGCGAGGCGCGTCGACGTGAGCGAGACGCTGCCCGCGACGATCGGCAGCACGGTGACCGCGCGCCCGCACGCCGGAAAGGGCTCGCCCGCGGCCGGATTCGTGGGCGGGATGTTCGCCGCGCTCGGCGTCCTCGGCGTCATCGGCGGCCCGATCACGCTCGTCGTGGGCTTGGCCGACCTCAAAGACACGAGCGCCACGGGCCGCGACACCGCGATCGTCGGAGGCGTGATGACGGGCATCTCCGCCGTGTTCCTCGCGATCGGCGTCCTCGTGGCAGGCAACAACTACCCCGCGCGCATCGACTACGTCGTCGGCCCTTGATAGAGCACTCGGCCATGGCCGACGATCTCCGCTCCCTTCGGGTCGAGCTCTCCGCGTGCGACGAACGAATCGTCGCGCTGCTCGGCGAACGCATGCGCCTCATTCGGCGCGTCGCCGAGGTCAAAGCCGCCGCTGGCTTGCCGTCGTTCGATCGCGAGCGCGAGGGCGCGCACATGGACGACCTGCACGCGCGCGCCGCGATGGCAGGCGTCCCCGCCGAGGTCCTTCGCGACGTCTACGGCACGCTCTTCGCCGCCTCGCGCGAGGCACAACGCGAAGCGCTCCACGCCGGCGACGAGCGCTTCTCGATCGGCATCATCGGCGGCACGTCCGGCATGGGCTCGTTCCTCGCGCGGCTCTTCACCCGCGCGGGCTACGCCGTCGAGACGACCGGCGTCATCGCCGTCTCGCCTGGAGGACCCGGCGAAACACGTCACGTCGGCGCGTCGAACGTCGACGTCGCATCGAGGCACGACGTCGTCCTCGTCGCCGTGCCCATCTCCGTCACGGTGGACGTCATCCGCGAGATCGCTCCGCACGTCCGCGCCGGCGCGTGCCTCTGCGACGTCACGAGCGTGAAGCGCGCCCCTCTCGAGGCGATGTTGCAACACGCGCCCGAGACCGTCGACGTCGTCGGCACGCACCCGATGTTCGGCCCGAGCGGCGACGACATGGACCGCCAGCGCGTCGTCCTCTGTCGCGGTCGCGGCAGCGCCGGCGAAGCGCGCGTCCGCCGCCTCTTCGAGTCGTTCGGCGCCGAGATCATCGAGGCCACCGCCGAAGAGCACGACGCGCAGATGTCGCTCATCCAAGTCCTCGTCCACGAAAAGACGATGATCCTCGGCTCCGTCATGGAGCGCCTCAAGGCCGATCTCCCGCGCAGCCTCCAATTCGCGAGCCCCATCTACCGCATCGAGCTCGCCACCATCGGCCGCATGTTCTCCCAGCGCGCCGAGCTCTACGCCGACATCCTCACGTCCAACCCCGACGGTGCCGCCGTGAGCCACCTCTTCGAACAAGAGGCCGCGCACTTCTCTCGCGCCGTAGCGATGCACGATCGCGAAACGATGCTCGCCCGCTTCCGCGAAATCGCGACCTTCATGACCGAGTTCGCTGCCTGGGCCAAAAAAGAATCCGACGCCATCCTCCGCGACATCGTCCGCCACGGCTGACGACGGATCACAAGTAGAGCTTGAAGCCTTCGTGCGAGCGGACGAAGCCGAGGCGCTCGTAGAAACGGTGGGCGTCGGCGCGCTTCTTGTTGCTCGTGAGCTGGATGCGCTGGCAACCGCGTCGGCGCGCTTCGTCGATCGCGAAGCGCATCATCTCGGCGCCGATGCCGCGGCTGCGTTCGCTCTCGAGCACGTGCACGGCTTCGACGAGCATCGCGCGGGCGCCACCGAAGGACAGATAACGAAGCGTCGTGAGATGAAAGGTGCCGACGACGCGCTCACCGCCGAGCGTGGCGACGCAGAGCATTTGCTTCGGATCGGAGTCGATTTCCGCGAACGCTTCGGAGCGATCGGCGTCCAGTGGCTCGTCGCCGTGGAGCGAAGACGATGCGTACATCGCGACGATCGTGGGAATGTCGTCGCGCGTGGCGCGGCGGATGATTATTTCTTCGCGCACCACGGGCACGCGCACTTTTTCTTCGCGGCGGCGACAAGCTTCATCGTCTTGGCATCCATCTCTTCGTACTCCGTGAAGTCGTACTCGGGGAGCTGCCAGAAGACGCCGTCGTCATCGGGGTGGCCGATGCCTTGGCTCGCGACGAAGAATTTGTCCGTGCTCTTCTCGAGGTACTCGCCTTGGATGGCGTAGCCGAGCTTCGCGAGCTCTTTCTCCCAGTCCTTGCGCGCTTCGATCATCGCGAGGCGGAGCCAGTGCTCGCACAGCGCGAGGCCCCACTCGACGGAGTCGTAGAAGTAGAAGAGGACCTCGGTCGCCGGCGCGGTCGCGTCTTCTTCTTCGAGCCGTTCGTTGTCGAAGGTGCCGATCGTCATGAGCGAGTCGAGGCCGTTGTCGACCCATTCGATCGCGCCGTCCTTGTACTTCTTCGGCAGCTTCGCCTTCCACGTCTTCACGAGGAGCGCGCGCGTCGCGTCGTAGACGTCCTTGCACGGCGCGGCGGGTTTGCCTTTGCCGAGCTGCTTCAGGGAAACGCCGATCGCCGAGCCACCCATGTCAGTTGACGGTGCGGAGCTCTTCCGGCTTGCGCGCGCCCGCCTGCGCGAGGCGTTGGTCGCGATATTCGAGCGCGGCCTTCACGAAACGCGCGAAGAGCGGGTGCGGCGCGGTCGGCCGCGACTTGAACTCGGGGTGGAACTGACACGCGACGAAGTACGGGTGGTTCGGAAGCTCCACCATCTCGACGAGTCGCTTGTCCGGCGAGGTGCCCGAGAAGACGAGCCCCGCGTGCTCGAGCCGCTCGCGGAAGTCGTTGTTGAACTCGTAGCGATGGCGATGCCGCTCGCTGATCTCGACGGCGCCGTACGCTTCGGCGGCCTTCGTTCCGGGTTGAAGAACGCAGGCGAACGCGCCGAGCCGCATCGTCGCGCCCTTGTTCTTCAAGTTGCGCTGCTCCGGCAGGAGATCGATCACGGGCTCTTTCGTGTCCGGATCGAACTCCGTCGAGTTCGCGTTCTGAAGGCCCGCGACGTTACGCGCGAAATCCACGACAGCCATCTGCATGCCGAGGCAAATGCCGAAGAACGGCACGCCGTGCTCTCGCGCCCAGGCGATCGCCGTGATTTTCCCTTCGGTGCCGCGATCGCCGAAGCCGCCCGGAACGAGAATCGCGTCGAGGTGATCGAGCGATGTCCCGACGCCGGATTTTTCGATCTGCTCCGAGTCGATGTACTCGAAGTCCACCATCGCGTCGTTGCCGATGGCGCCGTGCACGAGCGCTTCGTGGAGCGATTTGTAGGCGTCCTTGAGGTGCACGTACTTGCCGATGATGCCGATCTTGGTGGCGCCGCGCGCCGGCTTCTTGAAGCGATCGACGATGCGCTGCCACGCGCCCAAATCGGGCTGGCGCGACCAGATGTTGAGCCGATCGGCGATGAGATCGTCGAGCCCTTCTTTGTGGAAGTAGAGCGGGACCTCGTAGATGCACGAGACGTCGATCGCCGAGATGACGGCCTCGACGGGCACGTTCGAGAAGAGCGCGATCTTCTCTTTGGTGCCTTGCGAGAGTGCCACCTGCGTACGGCAAATGAGGATGTCCGGCTGGATACCGATGCCGAGCATCTCCTTTACGGAGTGCTGCGTCGGCTTCGTCTTCAGCTCGCCCGCCGTCGCGATGTACGGGACGAGCGTCACGTGCATCGAGAGCGCGTTTTGCGGCCCCGCCTCGACCTTCATCTGTCGAATCGCTTCGAGGAAGGGGAGGGATTCGATGTCGCCGACGGTGCCGCCGATCTCGATGATCGCGACGTCCGCGCCTTCGGTCGCGCCTTGGACGCGCGCTTTGATCTCGTCGGTGATGTGCGGGATGACCTGCACCGTCGCCCCGAGGTATTCGCCGCGCCGCTCCTTCGAGATGACCGCCTCGTAGATGCGGCCCGTCGTGAAGTTGTTGTTGCGCGTCATGCGCGCGGAGGTGAAGCGCTCGTAGTGGCCGAGATCGAGATCCGTCTCGGCGCCGTCGTCGGTCACGAACACCTCGCCGTGCTGATACGGCGACATCGTCCCTGGATCGACGTTGATGTAAGGGTCGAGCTTCAGGTGCGTGACCCGCAGCCCGCGAGCTTCGAGAAGGGCCCCAACGGATGCGCTGGCGAGTCCTTTCCCGATCGACGACACGACGCCGCCCGTCACGAATACGTACTTCGTCGGCTTCCGGCTCATGGAACTGCCGCAGAAGTATACAGCATCGGGACGTTGCGATCAGCAACGTTCCGAGGCCGGGCCCCACGGAGCGGCGCCAGCCGCGACGAGGGCATGTAGAGTGGTCTCGTGATCGCGAATCGGTACGAGCTCGGTCTCGCCATCGGATCGGGAGGCTTCGCGACGGTGTATCGCGCGCGAGATGCTGTGGAAAATCGCGAAGTCGCGATCAAGATCATTCCTGAAACGGTAGAGGAGATCACGGAGCGCTTTCGGCTCGAGGCCCTGGCTCTGTCGCAGCTGCGCTCGCCGAACGTCGCGCGCGTCTACGATTTCGGCAAGGACGACAAGTACGGGCTCTACCTCGTCATGGAGCTCATCGATGGCGTGGCGCTCGATCCGGGCAAGCTGGGAAGGGTCCTCCTCGGACACGAAGTGCTGCGTGCGGCGCGTGCGCTCTTGTCCGGTTTGGCGGAGGCCCATGCTTCGCGCCTCGTGCATCGCGACATCAAGCCGGCGAACGTCGTCGTTCCGAACGGCATCGCAGGCCTCGGAGAGCTCAAGCTGCTCGACTTCGGCATCGCGCAGTCGGAGCACCGCGCGATCATGGAATCGCTGCTGACGCCGAAAGACGGGCGCACGATCGGCACGCCCGCGTACATGGCGCCGGAGCTCCTGACGGGCGGGGCGAGCTCGCCGGCGTCGGACGTCTACGCAGCGGGGCTCGTCCTCTACGAGCTCCTCGGGCACACGCTCCTCTTTCCCGACCGGCCGGCGCGCGATCAGCTCAAGGCGCGCACCGAGGGGGATCCTGCGCTCGCCGTGCGCGTGCCTTCGCCGCTCGACGAGATCCTCGGGCGCATGCTCGCGCGCGATCCGGAGCGGCGCTTCATCGACGCGGGCGAAGCGCTCTCGGAGCTCGTGAACATGGAGACCGCGCCGATCGAGATCGCGGAGCTCGTGCCGCAGCCCCCCGCGTCGGTCCCGCCTTCGCGAAGGCGCTCGATGCCGCCGCCGAGCTATTCACGGCCGACCCTCGGCACGATGCGCATGTCGCGCCTCGACGCCGATCCGCTCGGCGCGCTTCGAACCACGCTCCACGCGCTCGATCTTCCGATGATCGAGGCGCTCGCGCGGCGGGAGCGAGGCACGGAGATCGGTCGCGTGGCGCGCGCGCTTTCGCTCGGTCTTCGCCTCGAGATCGACGCGGCGACGCTGGTCCTCGAGCCGCTCGCGGAGCGGACGGAGCTCGCGCGGGCCGTCGCTGCGTGCGTTCTTTCGCCGCGGGCGCGCGTCTCGACGAAGGCGCGCATCGAGAAGGGCATCGCGAACGCGCCGGACTGGACGGAAGGCGTCGACGTCGAGCTCGGCGAGCTCCTCGTGGGCGTCGAGGCCGCGCTCTGCGGGCCCGAAGCGATCTCGCGATGCCTCACGCGGTGCGAGAAGCTCCTCTCGCGCGACGCGTCGACGTCTTCGGCGCGAACGAACGTCGAGCTCGTGAAGCTCGCGCTGACGGCGCGCTCGCGCGGGA
>Ga0068868_100003697_pt1 | contig 10681 bp, 8 predicted proteins | sample KBSMisM42_FD_64660 | JGI IMG/M metagenome (GOLD analysis project Ga0068868, IMG submission 64660) | Miscanthus rhizosphere microbial communities from Kellogg Biological Station, Michigan, USA - KBS Miscanthus M4-2 | ecosystem: Host-associated > Plants > Roots > Rhizosphere > Soil ...
CGGTATCAGTGATGCCGATGGCGCTGTACCCGAGTGTTGCCGCGCGAACGGCCAGAGCTTCTGGTGAGGTGCCGCCGTCGCCGAAGGAAAAAGCGGTATGGGCCCTGAGCTCGACGAATCCCATGCCTCAGTTTATGCCCGAACATATCCCGAAGCAAGGGCGAGTTCAACAAAGAACCCACAGCAGCCGTTAAGTGACTAAAATTCAACGTCCTACAAACAGAGTCCCCACCAGATAATGGCAACGAAAGTCCCTCCAGTCAGTTCTGACCGGAACAGCTACGCGGCGCCGGCAGCTAAGGCGAGCAGGGCCGCTTCGAACGGAAACGGGTACCAGCCGTCATACATTCCGGCGGCGATCGCCTCGCTGCTCGTCTTCATTCTCTATCTGATCACGCTGGCGCCATCGGTGGCGATGTGGGACACCGGCGAGTACATGGCCGCGGTGAAGACCCTCGGAATTCCGCACCCGCCCGGGAACCCGTTTTTCGTCATACTCGGTCACGCCTTCGCGTCGCTGCCGATTCCGGTTTCGTACGCGGCGAAGATCAACATCATGGCGGCGCTGGCGAGCGCCATCTCGGCCGGATTCTGGTTCCTGATCACGGAGCGAATCGTCGCCAGGTGGATCGAAGACCGGCTGCAGCGCCTCGTCGTGGCGGGCCTCGCCACCTTGATTGGCGCGACAGCATTTACGGTGTGGAATCAGTCGGTCGTGAACGAGAAGGTCTACACGATCTCACTTCTCTTCTTCACGATCGTTTCGTGGATCGTCATCGAGTGGATCGAGGAGCCCGACACCCGCCGCGCCGATCGCCTCATCATCCTCGTTTGCTTCCTGCTCGGCCTCGGCTACTCGAACCATCCCGCAGGCTTTCTTCCGCTTCCAGCAGCTGGTCTGGCGCTGCTGACGACTCGCTGGCGCACGCTTCTGCGCTGGAAGCTGGTTCTCGCCGGAATTGGCGCGCTGATACTTGGCCTGACGCCATTCATCTTCGAGCCCGTGCGCGCGGCCTATTTCCCGCCGATCAACGAAGGCGCGCCTACCGCGTGCGAGACGAAGATCGCGGCCAGCTGCACCTTCACTGACCTCACCCAGAAGCGGCTGATGGACAACATCAACCGCGTTCAGTACGGAGAAAAAGTCGAGCGCGGCGCGCCGTATTCCGCGCAAGTCGGAATGTGGTGGCTCTACTTCAAGTGGCAGTGGATCCGCGACTCGTTCCAGACGATGCCGGGACTCCAGTACATCGTGGCGTTCCTGTTCCTCGGTCTTGGATTATTGGGAGGATACATCCACTTCCAGCGAGACCGAAAAACGTTCTGGTATTTCGGTCCGCTGATGTTCACGATGACGCTCGCCCTCATCTACTACCTGAACTTCAAGTACGGCTGGTCACAGGATCCAGATCTTGGCAGCTCCGTAGCGCGTGAAGTTCGCGATCGAGACTACTTCTATATCTGGAGCTACTCTGCCTGGGGTGTGTGGGCGGCGATCGGGCTCGGCTTTCTCTGGGAGCAGCTGGCGCTCGCAGTCGGCGGGCCGGCGAGCTCTGAAGAGCGACCGGCTATAAAGACTCAACACGTGGTTTCTACCTGGCCGTCGAGGCGCGGGCTCATGATCGCTGCGCCGCTCCTGCTGATAGCGCTGATTCCCCTCGTCTCCAACTGGAAGTTCGCGTCGCGCGCCGGCCACTACTTCACGCAGCAGTGGGCCCACGACTACCTGAACTCGCTCGAGCCCTACGCGATCGTGGTCACCAACGGCGACAACGACACCTTCCCTCTGTGGTACGCGCAGGAAGTAGAGGGAGTCAGGCGTGATGTCACAGTCGCAGTCACCACTTATCTGGATACTGACTGGTTCGTGCGGCAGATGATTCGTCGTCCCATCGAGACCTACGATGCGGCCAAAGGTCCTGCCATCTATCGCGACAAGCAGTGGAAGAAACCGTCGGGTCCGCCACTCAAGATGACGTTCGCCGATGCAGACGCAATTCCGGAGTACATCCAGATCAATCAGCCGCAGGTCTTCAGACAGGGCAACATCGTCCTCAACATCCCGCCTGGATATCTGGTGCGTGACGAGCTCGTGCTGCTGCGCATGATCAAGGATGCTTTGCCGGAGCGCCCGATTTACCTGTCGACTGGCGGCGGTGGCCAGACGCTCGGCCAGCTCCTTCAGCCGTATCTGCTATCGCAGGGCTTCGTGCAAAAAATCGTAGACAATCCAATCCCTGACACTGCCGACACACCGCACATACTCGGCTTGCGGGTGGATCTGCCGCGTACCAAGGCACTGTGGGACACTGTCTACCACGCGCCGGAAGCGCTCATGAAAGAGGGCAACTGGGTGGATCGCGCATCATTTGGCATCGCGTACACCTACGCTTTCACCGGAGCGGTGCTGAACGAAGCGTTGAAGGCGCGAGGAGACGTGAAGGGCGCCGAGACAGTCATGAACCGGGTGCGCGGTATCGTAAAAGCAGCACGCATCTCGAACTTCCCGGGAGCATAGCCCCTTCGGCCGTCGCTAGTTCGGCGGTCCGAAGCGGTTCCACACATCGAGCATCCGATTCCTGGCTGCCGCGGCATCGTCCGGCAGCAGGAATCGCTGCGTGATGAGCAGAGCGATCGCCTGATCGACGCGGCGCTGGAACTCACGCCGGTTTCCGTAGAGTGATTGGATGCTTGGACGCGGGTCGCCACTCGCGCGCCGCTCTGCTTCTGTGCGCGGCAGTGGGATGAAGGTGCCACGGAAGCTCACCAGCTGGTCGGCACCGCCTGCCATTCCCGTGCGCAGCTGCCACGGGTAGTACGTCGCGAGAGGAGCAAGTATCTCGACGCTCCTGATTCCGCCGAGGTCATTGCCGATCGAATCCACGCGCGACACGAACACCGGATAGGGCGCGCCGAGGGTCGGCGGATCGCGATCGATGATACCCTGACTCCAGCGCGAACCGAAATCCATTCGGTACGGCTGATGTGGTTTTCGCGCGACGGGAAGATTCGGAATGCCGGGAAACTTCACATCCGCCGGCCGCACCAGTGTTCGCGTGGCGAGTGTTGGGTAGGTCGAAGGCGGCGGCTCTTTCTGCTGCACGACCCAGTCGATGAGCGATGACATCAGCGCCCGCAGGGCCAGTCGCTGGTCGAGCGGATTTCCACGATAGGCACTGGTACCGGGAAATTTTACGGAATCGGGAAGCGGCCAGGCGGACGGACTCGAGTGCTGCGCTGAAGAGATGACGTATCGCCTCTCAGTCGGGAGAAACCCGACGTCACGCTCTCCGTCAGGAGTAGTGTGGGTCAGCGAGGCAGCGCGTCCCCAGTACTCGTAGCCACCATCGACGTAGAAGACTTTCGTTTTGCTCGAGCCGCGGAGATCATCACGCAGTCCCGCGCGCCGACCGCTTGCGGGGTCAGTTGTGCGGACGCTGGTGAATGGAAAGACGTCTGTCGGATAAAAAAATGTCGAGTACGGCTGTGCATCACGCGACGGCTGCGCAAAGCGGTGATTGAAGCTTCCCCGTCCGGCGCCCGCGGTGTGCGCAAAGAAACCATCGAACGCCGGTCGTCCCGCTTCATCGGCATTGAAACCCTGATAGAGGAAGTGGCGGATGAATCTTCCCGTCTGGGAAACCCCATAACCGATTCCGTAAGCAACGTGCGCGATCGCGGTCGTGTCGTATTTGAGATAGGAGATGATGTCGCGGATCGCGGCGAGTGAAGTGCCCACGACAACCGGATTCTCGGCGCGGTACACGACCTCGTAGATCTTGCCCGCCGTAAAGCCTCTCGGCATGTAGACTGAGCGATCGTCGGGAAGCACTGAACCGTTCTCGCCGCGCGCAAACTGCCACTCCGTTCGCGGAACGACCGTGCGAGCACCAGTCGGCGTATCCCGAACATAAAGCACGTTGGCGGGATCGTTTCGATCGGCGACAGGATACGGCACGGCGACATTGCCACCGACCGTATGACCGAGCGAGATGGTGTTCGTCGGAGCGTCGACGGTGACATCGCTGCGCACGAGGCCTGTGATTCTTTGCGAAGCAGAGCCCGCCGTCGGCGGCTGGAAGTGAAGACCGTTGCCTCCGGGCGGCACATCCCATTGCCAGCCGAGCGCGACGATCGTGACACCGCGCTTCATCAATAGAGCATCGCCGTAGAATTCCGCCGTGAGCGGTGAAGCGCCTGCCGTTCGATTGAGGTTGAAAACGAAGGTGGTGATCCCGCCCCGGTTCACGATGTCGATCACCGCAAGGTGCGCCGACTGAGCGTCGGCTTTCGGCCGAAGCATCACGAACTCGCTCACCGCCTCGACTTCTCCATTCGCATTCCGTGGCGCGAGGCTCAGATCGACGATCTGCTTGTTGTATGGATTCGATGGGTCGAACGCGAAGTACACGCGCCCGGTTAGTCGTTCGTAAACTTTGCCGGCGAACGTGCCGGTGATGTCGGAGCGGGTGAGGATCTCCACTCTGACGACGCGCCCCAGAGCGGGGACCGGGAAGACGAAGGCAGCGGCAACGAGGAGAACGGCGAGGGCGCGCGCGGGACGCATCGGGATAAGATAGACCAAAAGCGAACTGAACGGCAGAAAGCTGTACGACTGAAAGTCTCAAGTCATAAGCTCACGACGTCGGGACGTCTGTAAGCGCCATTCGTGGCACAGGCGCGACGCCAGTTAGTCCCACCACCCATGCACGAACCACTCATCGGTCCGTGCGTCCCGAAAGAGCCAGACCATCATCCCATCATCCGTCACGCAGCGGAAATACTCGCGAGCGTACGGCTCGGTCCACTGCCCTCCCGAGACACGATCAGGGCCGGCAGCTGAAACCAGAGTCGTCCACTCCTTGTCTCGGTACTGCGTCGGGATCTGGTGATCGCGACGGCGCTTTGTCGTCACCGCGATGCGGCGAGGCTCGGGCAGGAGCTGCAGCGTCAGCCGGGGAGCTGCCGTCGCCTTTACTACCCGCTCTCTCAACTGAATTCGCGCCGAGGCCTGCGCTGGTTCCTGACTGACCCACTCGGTGCGGCGATCGATGAGAGGGTGCTGGGTGTTGCGCGGAGTGACGACGATCGCTCCCTGGTCATCGAGCAGCTGCGCGATCGTCTCCTCGGCGGCGCGCGCGGTGGCGAAGCCACGATCGAAGATGTCGCCCTGCCGCTCGACTTCGCCCGTCACGGACTCCACGCGCATGGTGATGCCGACGACGCCGTCCGGCAGAGTGATCCTGTCCAGGTGAGTGCGGATCAGCCGCATCCATGCCTTGTGACTGGCTGTCGAGCGCGCCGGCCGCACCAGATGATCGTAGGTCTCACGGTTGGCGAGCGAAAAGCTCATCGTCATCTCCCGCGCGCACTGGCCGCGTGAAGCGAGATCAGTCGTGATGTTGCCGACCAGCGCGTTGATGATGAAAACGAGCCGCTCCGGATCCTTGAGCGTGTAGTCGACCCAGTCGAGCGAAGCTGATGGCAGCGAGCGGGGAACGGTGGTGAAGATGCGACGCGAATCGTCGGCTCTCGACAATCGCCACAGACGCGCACCCTCGGCGCCGAAACGAACCTCGATGGATTCCAGATCGAGCCGCGCCAGATCGGCGCAGCATTCGATGCCGATGCCATCGAGCAGTGTCGACAGAGCGAGCGATGGCTCGAGAACACCAATCGGGTAGCGCGCGAGAAAGTCGCGCTCGGTGCCGGGCGGGATGGCGATGAGACTTCGTCGTTCGGGCAGTCCGTCTCCTGATCTCGCGCTGTCTCCGTACAGCGCGGCGACTTCAGCACAGATGGGAACGAGAGAAATGGCTACTCGCACTTTCTCGACTCCCTTGTCCCGATAGATCGCGACGAGATCCCTGGCCAGAGATTCGGCGTTCAATCCGCGCGCATCAGCCCAGACAACTCCCTTTGATCCGATCATTACCCGGGGCGCCACGCCCAAAAGCGCCGGGACGAGCTGCTGCAGCAATTCGTTCTCTGGAGGATCCTCGGCTGGAGTGGTGAAGGCGGAGGACGGAGGAAGAGCGGCGGGAGTCCAGAGGCAGATGAAGCTCATTTCGATTCGAAACCGGGGATCAACTATATGCCGAACATATCCCGAAGGCAAGAGGCAGGCCGTTTGGTCCTACAACTACAAACGGCGAGCTCCGAACCGGAGCCCGCCCTCTACGATTGATGGGATCGCTGACTAAACAGCTCGCCGACGCAGCTGCGCTTCGTAAAGCTTTCCACCGATCCAGGCGCAGGGGAACGACACCAGCAGCAGCACAATCGGATACCAGTGCGGACCGAACTCAGGCCCCTTGTTCCACGTCGCAATCGCGCCGATCGCGCTGACGACGACACCAAGCGCGCCCAACCAGAGAGCGTGCGTCATAGGCCGGTTCGGAGCGAGGCGCGCAGTGATGTAACACCCGAAGATGCTGACAATTATTCGATAGATCGTCGCCCAGGCGAACAGGCCATCGCTCATTGCCTGTCCGTAAGGTGGAAAGACGCCCGTCACGTGCATGATCGCATCGAGCGCGGTCGACAAGACGAAGATGACCAAAAAGCCTGCGACAACGGCCCAGATGCTTCTCCCCTTGGTGGACGTAGCTGCGGGTGCTGTCACCATGACCTCTTTGGTTGTTGGGTTCCCTGCTCGCCGTGCAGAGGATCTCGCTCGCTGGTGCGGGCGTCAAGGCTAATCCGCCGTGAATGGTTTTAGATTCCTTTGCGGAGGGTGAATGCACGCTCGTTTATCCGAGATAATGGATTTCGTCGAAGCGCAGCGCGCGTCGCTGCTCCAGTCGCTGAAGGGAGTGCCGACCGATCGCTTGCGCCGACGCACGGCGACCGACGGTTGGTCCGTGGCCGAGATCCTCGATCACTTGCAGAAAGTGGAGACGGGTGTGGCGCGGCTGATCACCAAGCGAGTGGCAAAGGCGAAGGAAATGGGACTGGGTGACGAAACTTCGACCGCTTCAGTCCTGTCTTCGTTGGACGAGTATCAGGCGGAGCTCGAGAGCGCCACGCTACAGGCGCCGGAGCCAGTACGTCCCCGCTCGGATGCCGATCCCGACGCCGCGCTGCACGCGCTCGGCGATTCGCGAGAGGCACTGCGGACGGCGGCGATGACAGCGAACGGGCTGGCGATTGGCGAGATCAAGCACACCCACGCGATCCTTGGCGAGCTCGATCTGTATCAGTGGTTGATCTTTCTTGGCCAGCACGAGCGCCGGCACACCCGGCAGATTGAACGAACACTCAAATCCTTATCTGAATGACACGCTCTCTGAAAACTCTGGCATCGATCGCCGCATTCAGTGCGATCGCCTTAACGACCGCGGCTGTGAGGGTAAGCACTCACGAATCGACGGCGAAGAAACCAACGATCACCGTTTACAAGGATCCCAACTGCGGCTGCTGCAAGAACTGGATCCAGTATCTGGTGAAGCACGGCTACAAGGTCGACGCCAAGGATACGCCGGACATGCAATCGGTGAAGCAGACGCTCGGCGTGCCGGCCAAGCTTGCTTCCTGTCACACCGCTGTCGTCAACGGCTACCTCATCGAGGGCCACGTTTCTGCCGAGGACATTGATCGGCTACTGACACAGAAGCCGAAGATCGCCGGCCTGGCCGTGCCGGGGATGCCGGCCAGCTCGCCCGGAATGGACGCGCCCCGCACCAGCGGGTACCAGGTCATGGCCTTCGACAAGACCGGGAAGACGAGCGTCTACAGCACCCACTAGTCGTTGGTGGCCGGGCTGCGTGGCCGTCGGGCGCCCGACCACGGAACACTTGCGTCACTGGGGATGTTTATATATACATTCCCCATGCATAATTTCCCAGCCACCGCCTCCGCCCTCCGGGCCCCGAAGCCGCGCAAGAAAGCCGCGCTGCCGACGGTTCGTCGTGCGGTCAGAGCGGATGCCGGACAGATCCTGGAGCTGGTTAGCCAGTACGCGGCGCAGGGGCTCATGCTCCCGCGCACGCTGGAGCAGATCGCGTCCCGCATCGACAACTACGTCGTTGCCGCCGACGCGGCGGGCAAAGTTGTAGCGTGTGCCGCTCTCGAGGAGTACTCGCCTTCACTGGCCGAAGTCTCCTCAGTGGCGGTTGCGCCCTCGCATCACGGCAAGGGTCTGGGGACCCAGGTAGTGCTCGGCGTGGAGCGGCTGGCCCGCGCCAGGGATATCGAGGAGCTTTTCGCCCTCAGCCTGACGGACAACTTTTTTCTCTCGCTCGCCTACAAGGCGACCACGGTCTCGCGGTATCCCGAGAAGCTCGCGCGCTACGACGTGCTCTCGCGCTCGGGCGTGGAGATCGTTCCCAAGCGCTGCTTCCAGAAAACTCTGGCTAAGTGGGGCGGGCCGAAGCTCGTCTAGTTTCTCGGCGTAGAGACTCGGCCGGGTCACTGGCATCCACAGAACTGAAGCGGGGAGCTGATAGCTTAGCGAGCTGAATAGCTGGCAGCTCCCTGCCACACGTACGCATCAGCGTGGAGCTGAGAGCGAGCTTGGAGCTCCCTGCTCACACTGTAACGCGGGTAGTGCCGACTCCCCGCTATGAAGCTGACCTGCTATGAGCTCCCCGCTTCAGTATTGAACCAAGCCAGATTGCGCTGCGATCTGGACGCCGAGAGCCGTCCCCGCTTCCGTATTGAACCAAGCCAGATCGCGTCGAGACCCCGACGCCGAGGTTTTATCGTTCGACTATATCCTGCAGTACCTGCCTGACCGCCGGGTCCGAGTTTCTCGACAGAGCGGTAACAGCGCGGCGTCGCAGCTGCTGATTCTGCTCGTTGCGCGCAATCCAAACCAGTTTGTCCGTCGCCGCCTTGTCGGAGAGCCGCGAGTAGATGTTTATCAGCGAGCTCCGAAGCTGAGGGGCAGTCGTTGGATCGTAGAGCGCCACCAGCGATGAGGCGGTGGCGCCCGCGCGAGCCGCGGATTCGAGCGCACGCCGGCGACTCTGTTCAGGGAGCTTTTCGTCGCGCACGATTTCCATCAGCCATTGCAGGTTTTCAGTCCCGCCAAGCTCGGAGATGGAGGCGAGCACCGCATCGCGAGACCGATCGCCTGTCAGACGCGGGTAAAGCGAGCGCAGCAGGTTCGCGTCCTGCCCAGTGACATAGTTGCGACCAAGTCCGCGAATCGCGACCGCCTGCACTTCGTCCGGAAGGTCCGTTCGCTGAGCGGTAGTGCGCAGAAACTGCCGCGCCCGAGGATCGCCCGACGAGGCGAGCACTCGCATACTCTCTCGCGCGATCCACGAACTGGGATTGCCGTTCGCGAGCTGGATCAGCGACTGGATTCCGCCACTGTGATCGAGGCGCGACAGAACAGAGAGTGCGTGGGAGCGAACTCCCTGCACTTCGTTTTCATTGGTGGCTATCTGAAGCAGCGCCGTCGCAACACGATCTCCCTGTCGCGAGTCGATGCGCAATCCCGAGATCGCGGCGCGTCGCGTTTCGAGCGGTCTGGCCTGGTCACGCGCAATGTCGAGCAGGCGATTGGTCAGATCGACGCTGTCGCCTAGCAGTGCGGCCGATATGGCGTCACGCCCGACGCGACCGTCCGCCCGCGCGGCCACAGTTAGCAGGTAATCAGCCGCATCGGCCGGAGCGACCGTGCCCAGATCTCTCACCCCCGCGTCGGGAACCGTTGACGCACCGACGAACGTGCGCATTGCGACGACGTTACGGTCGGCGAGATCGACTACCACCCTCACCGGACCCGCCATGCATTCATCGGCGGACGAAGAATTGAAAGTGCCGTTGAGGTTGCCCGGCGCGGTGGAGTAATAGCTCCGCCCGTCACCGCAAACTCCCGGACGCGCTTTGAAGGAAAACTGCACGGAGCGGTCGGATGCAGACGCGATACGATTGGCGAGCGACTGCGCGTTCGCCAACGGCGCGATCGAGATTAGCGCGACGAGGAGTGATACCGTATGGGTGAGGCGCGTGGTCATTTGTCGATGATCTCCATGAGGAGCTTCTTGGTTCGTGGATCGTTCTTTCTCGCGAGCGCGGAGATAGCGTAGCGCCTCATGTCGGGATCGGTCCCGCTGCGGGCGATCTCGAGCAGCTTGTCCGTGGCGGCGGGCTCGGTGCTCCGTGAGTAGAGCGCGATCAGCTGCTCGCGCAGCGGTCGGTCGCCCGCCACATCGTACATCCGGGTGAGCTCGGCGATTGGAATCGTGGAACGGCCGGCGTATCTCAGCGCCATGGCGCGGACGTCGGACGGCTCGTTCTGGTTGCGCACGATCGAGAGGAGCCATTGCTCGTTGTCACTCCCCCCGATCTGTGCCGCTGCTCTGAGTGCGGCCTGCTTCAGCCGCGGCGTCTCCAGTCGCGGATACAACGCCCTGATGTAGGCACCGTTGTCGGTGGTATTGTCGGCATCGACGCTGCTGAGCGCAGTTATGCGCAAGTTCTCGGGCACGTCGCTGCGCTCGGCTATGCTGCGCAGACTCTGTCGCGCGCGAGGGTTCTCGCTCCTGCCGAGCGCGGCAATGGCAGCACGTTGCAGCTGCTCATTGCCCGGGGTGCGTGCCATCTCCTCGATGGTCGCGATCGACTCGTCGCCAGGCATCGCTGCCAGAAAACGCAGAGCATCGGCGCGCACCTTGATGTCAGGATCATTTCGGGCGGCGCCGATGACGAGTTTTCGGGCGGCGTCGTC
>Ga0068868_100003699_pt1 | contig 10679 bp, 11 predicted proteins | sample KBSMisM42_FD_64660 | JGI IMG/M metagenome (GOLD analysis project Ga0068868, IMG submission 64660) | Miscanthus rhizosphere microbial communities from Kellogg Biological Station, Michigan, USA - KBS Miscanthus M4-2 | ecosystem: Host-associated > Plants > Roots > Rhizosphere > Soil ...
CGACCTCGGCGCCGACGTCGATCGCCTTGCGCTGTTCGAGCATCCGGCGCTGCTTGCTGCGCTGCGACCGGCTGAACATGACGACGACCAGGACCACCAGCCCGAGCAGGACGAGCGTCCCGTAAGGACTGCCGCTGCTCTTGCCGCCGCTGCTGGCGGCGAGCACGGTGGACGTGAGGCTGTGGGCGAGCACCGGCCGAGTCTACGGGCCATCCACCTCAAACAGGACGGCGTCGGCGGCCGAGGGTGTCGGCGGTCGCAGCCCGAGGTGCTGCCATGCGGCGGCGGTGGCGACCCGGCCGCGGGGGGTGCGGGCCAGCAGGCCGGCGCGGACCAGGAACGGTTCGGCGACGGTCTCGACGGTCTCCGGTTCCTCGGCGACCGCGACCGCCAGGGTGGTCAGTCCGACCGGACCGCCACCGAAACGCCGGAGCAGCGCGTCGAGCACCGCCATGTCGAGCCGGTCGAGGCCGAGCTCGTCGACGTCGTACACGGCGAGCGCCGCCCGGGCGACCTCGCGCGTGACGATGCCGTCCGCGCGCACCTCGGCGTAGTCGCGGACCCGGCGCAGCAGCCGGTTGGCGATCCGCGGCGTACCGCGGGCCCGGCGCGAGATCTCCCGCGCGCCGTCGGGCCGCAGCGGCACCCCGAGCAGCGCGGCGCTGCGGACGAGCACGCGTTCGAGCTCGTCGGGCGAGTAGAAGTCGAGGTGGCCGACGAAGCCGAAGCGGTCCCGCAGCGGACCCGGCAGCAACCCGGCGCGGGTGGTCGCGCCGACCAGCGTGAACGGCGCGACGTCGAGTGGGATCGCGGTCGCGCCCGGGCCCTTGCCGATGACGACGTCGACCCGGAAGTCCTCCATCGCGACGTAGAGCATCTCCTCGGCCGGCCGGGCCATCCGGTGGATCTCGTCGAGGAACAGCACCTCGCCCTCGGTGAGGGTCGACAGCAGCGCGGCGAGGTCGCCGGCGCGTTCGATCGCGGGGCCGCTGGTGATCCGCAGCGGCGCGCCGAGCTCGCTGGCGATGATCATCGCGAGGGTCGTCTTGCCGAGCCCGGGCGAACCCGACAGCAGCACGTGGTCGGGCGGCCGCTGGCGCGCCTTGGCCGCGTCGAGCACGAGGCTCAGCTGCTCGCGCACCCGTTCCTGGCCGACGAACTCGTGGAGCACCTTCGGGCGCAGCGCGGCCTCGACGACGGATTCGTCGTCGGTCATGTTCGCGGACAGCACCGGCTCACTGGTCATGCACGGCTCAGCATCCGCAGGCTGGTCTTGAGCAGTACGGCGACGTCCGGCTCGTCGCCGACGGCGAGCGCGGCTTCGGCCTCCGGGCCGACGGCGGCGAGCGCTTCGTCGACCTCGCGGGCCGACCAGCCGAGGCCGGTGAGGGCCTGGCGGAGCTGGTCGCGCCAGGCGTAGGTGGGCTGGCCGGGCAACCGGACGACGGTCTCGGCGCTGCCGCCGGCCAGCTTGTCCTTGAGCTCGAGCACCAATCGCTGCGCGCCCTTCTTGCCGATGCCCGGCACCAGCGTGAGCGCGCCCAGGTCGTCGGTCGCGACCGCGACCCGGACCGCGTCCGGCGAGTGCACCGCGAGCACCGCCTGGGCGAGCTTCGGGCCGACACCGCTGACCGACTGCAGGATGTCGAAGACCGCCCGCTCGTCGTCGGTCGCGAACCCGAAGAGGGTGAGCGAGTCCTCGCGGACGACGAGGCTGGTCGCGAGCCGGGTGTCGATGCCCGGCCGCAACGTCGCGAGAGTGGACGGGGTGCATTGCACGGCGAGCCCGACGCCCCCGACTTCGACGACCGCGACCTCGCCGGAGACCGCCGCGACCCGGCCGCTGACGCTGGCGATCATCGCGCCGCCGCCGCCGCTCGGTCTCGCGCCGCCATGGCGGCGCCGCGCCAGACCGCGCAGATGCCGAGCGCGAGCGCGTCCGCGGTGTCGGCGGGGGTCGGCGGCGCGGCCAGGCCGAGCAGCCGGGTGACCATCGCGCCGACCTGCGCCTTGTCGGCCCGCCCGTTGCCGGTGACCGCGGCCTTGACCTCGCTGGGGGTGTGCAGCGCGACCGGCACGCCGACCCGGGCGGCGGCGGCGAGCGCGATGGCGGCGGCCTGCGCCGTACCCATCACGGTGCGGACGTTGTGCTGGCTGAAGACCCGCTCGACCGCGACCAGCTCCGGCTCGAACTTCGCGATCCACGCGGTGATCTGGCCGTCGAGGTCGAGCAACCTGGTCGCGATGTCAGCCTCGGCCGGGGTGCGGGCCACGCCGTAGCCGACCGCGGTCAGCCGCCGGCCCGGCTCGCCCTCGACGACGCCGAGGCCGCAGCGGGTCAGACCCGGATCGACTCCCAAGACGCGCACTGCGCTCCTCCCGAACACCTGTTCGGAAGGCTACGGCGCCGCCCGCCGCGAGTCCCGGACCGACACGCGCGCCGCGCCACCCAGCCGCCGATCATGCGCGAGTGGGGCTTATCCGGCGCTCAAAACCCCCACAACTGCATGATCGCGGGCGGCCAGGACGGTCAGACCGACTCGAGGACCTCGTCGGAGACGTCGAAGTTGGCCCAGACGTTCTGCACGTCGTCGCTGTCTTCGAGCGCGTCGACGAGCCGCAGCACCTTGCGGCCGGTCTCGTCGTCGAGCGGCACCGACACCGAAGGCAGGAACGAGACGTCGGCCGACTCGACCGCGATGCCGGCCGCTTCCAGCGCGACCCGTACGGCGTGCGCGTCGGTCGCCTCGGCGATGACCTCGAACGTGTCGCCGAGGTCGTTGACCTCCTCGGCGCCGGCGTCGAGCACCGCACCGAGCACGTCGTCCTCGGTCAGCGACCCCGCCTTTGGCACCAGCACGACGCCCTTGCGCGCGAACAGGTAGGCCACCGACCCCGGGTCGGCGAGCGAGCCGCCGTTGCGCGTGAACGCGGTCCGCACCTCGGACGCCGCGCGGTTGCGGTTGTCGGTGAGGCATTCGACGAGTACGGCGACACCGCCCGGCCCGTAGCCCTCGTACATGATCGATTCCCAGTCGGCGCCACCCGCGTCGAGCCCGGCGCCGCGGCGTACCGCGCGGTCGATGTTGTCGTTGGGGACCGAGTTGCCCTTCGCCTTCGCGATGGCGTCGGCGAGCGTCGGGTTGCCGGCCGGGTCACCGCCGCCCGAGCGGGCGGCGACCTCGATGTTCTTGATCAGCTTGGCGAACAGCTTGCCGCGCCGGGCGTCGACGACGGCCTTCTTGTGCTTCGTCGTCGCCCATTTGCTGTGTCCACTCATTGGGGGCCGCTCATAGTTCCGCCTGCTCCTTGACCATCGAGACGAACAGCGCGTGCACCCGCGGGTCGCCGGTCAACTCCGGGTGGAACGCCGTCGCGAGGAGCGGCCCTTGCCGCACCGCGACGATTCTATCGGCGGCGCGCGCGAGCACCTCGACCTCGGCGCCGCACTCCTCCACCCACGGCGCGCGGATGAAGACCGCGTGGATCGGATCGCCGTCGAAGTCGACGTCGCCCTCCCACGAGTCGACCTGGCGGCCGAACGCGTTGCGCCGCACGGTCATGTCGATGCCGCCGATCCCGACCTGATCCGCCGTCCCGTCGAGCACCCGGTCGGCGAGCAGGATCATCCCGGCACACGAACCGAACGCCGGCATCCCGTCGCGCACCCGCTTGCGCACCGGTTCGAGCAGCCCGAACGTCACGAGCAGCTTGCCGATGGTCGTCGACTCACCGCCCGGGATCACTAGGGCGTCGACGTCGTCGAGCTCGTGCGGCGTCCGGACCCGGACCGCCTCGGCACCGGCCGCGCCGAGCGCCGCGGTGTGCTCGCGCACATCACCTTGCAGCGCGAGTACGCCGATCCTCACCAACCGCGCTCCGCCAGCCGGCGCCCGACCGGCAGCTGTTCGACGTTGATGCCGACCATCGCCTCGCCGAGCCCACGCGAGACCTTCGCGACGACGTCGGGGTCGTCGTACATGGTGGTTGCCTCGACGATGGCGCGGGCGCGCTTCGCCGGGTCGCCGGACTTGAAGATGCCGCTGCCGACGAACACGCCGTCGGCGCCGAGCTGCATCATCATCGCCGCGTCGGCGGGGGTCGCGATGCCACCGGCGGTGAACAGGACGACCGGCAGCGAGCCGCGCTCCGCGACCTCGCGGACCAACTCGTACGGCGCCGCGAGCTCCTTCGCCGCGACGTACAGCTCGTCGGCGGACATCGACGTCAGCCGGTTGATCTCGCCGCGGATCGCGCGCATGTGCGTCACCGCGTTGGACACGTCGCCGGTGCCGGCTTCGCCCTTCGAGCGGATCATCGCCGCGCCCTCGGCCAGCCGGCGCAGCGCCTCGCCGAGGTTGGTCGCGCCGCACACGAACGGCACCGTGAACTGCCACTTGTCGACGTGGTGCGCGTAGTCGGCCGGAGTGAGCACCTCGGACTCGTCGATGTAGTCGACGCCGAGCGCTTGCAGCACCTGCGCCTCGGCGAAGTGGCCGATCCGGCACTTCGCCATTACCGGGATCGACACCGCGGCGATGATGCCTTCGATCATGTCGGGGTCGCTCATCCGCGACACGCCGCCCTCGGCGCGAATGTCGGCCGGCACCCGCTCCAGCGCCATCACCGCGACCGCGCCCGCGTCTTCGGCGATCTTCGCCTGCTCGGCGGTGACGACGTCCATGATGACGCCGCCCTTGAGCATCTCGGCCATGCCGCGCTTGACCCGGGCAGTTCCTACCTCAGTTGGCTCGCTCACACCTCAATCGTACGGCGGGCCCCGGCGGCCTCGTCCATTTCAAAAAATGCCGGTAACCGCGCGGATCCGGCCAGCCGGAACACCCGGACGATCCGCCGCCGACGTACGACGAGGGCGTCGCGCACGGTGTCGTTGTAGAAAGCGCGGGCGTACCCGGCGCGGGCGTTCGCCGTGACGAGCGTCTCGTCGGCGCCGGCCGTGCCGATCGCGCGGGACAGCGCACTCTCCGCCTGCTCCCGGTCGCGGCCGAGCCCGTCGACGGCGAGGGCGGCCACCGCCGCCTGGTTGGCGGCCCGGGACGCGACCGCGGCGTTCGCCCGTACCCGCAACTGCTCGTCGAGCGCCGCGGCGGCGGCGTCGACGCGCTGGTGCAGGCGGTCGAGACGCCGTGCGATCCACAGCGCGTAACCGGCGTGGACGGCCAGCACGGACGCGACCAGCGCCCAGACGACGTCCACGAACGCGACGTTACGGCAGGAACTGCCGCTCCACCTCGGCGATCGCGTTATCCGTGTCCGCCACGACGCGCCCGCCGTGGTGCCCGGCGATCGCGGTCTCGTAGACGTGCATCACCTCGGTCGCGACCACCGACCAGTCGTACTGGCGGACCACGCGCCGGCCTCGCTCCCGCAGCGCCTCCCGCCGGGCGGGGGCGTCGAGCAGCGCGCCGCAGGCGGCCGCGAGCGACGCCGCGTCGCCGACCTTCGCGAGCTCGCCGGCGAGCGTGCCGTCGCCGCCGTCGAGCACCCGGCGGAACGCGTCGAGGTCGCTCGCGACGATCGGCGTCCCCGCCGCCATCGCCTCGAGCAGCACGATGCCGAAGCTCTCGCCGCCGGTGTTGGGCGCGACGAACACGTCGGCGGACTTGTAGACGCGGGCCTTGTCGGCCTCCGACACGAGACCGAGCGCGGTCACACCGGCGGGCAGCTCGTCATGCTCGCCCGGACCGGCGACGAGCAGCCGGAGCCCCGGCCGGTCCGCCCGCAGCCGGGCGAACGCACCGAGCAACACCTCGAGCCCCTTGCGCGGTTCGTCGACGCGACCGACGAACGCGAGCGCGCCGCCGTCGCCCGGCCAGCCGGGCAGCGGCTCGGCGTCGGCGTACCGCGCAGCGTGCACGCCATTGGGGATCAGTACCGCGTCGGCGCCGAGGTGCTCGACGATGGTCTTGCGGGCCGCCGGCGACACCGCGATCCGCCCGGATAGCTTCTCCAGCCGAACCTGCAGCGGCGACTGCATCATCGCGAGGACGCGCGAGCGCGGGTTCGCGGCATGGAACGTTGCGACGATCGGCCCGCGCGCGATGAACACCGCGAGCAACGACAACGACAACGTCTCCGGCGAGTGCACGTGCAGGACGTCGAAGTCGCCTTCGCGGATCCACCGGCCGACCCGCGTCGCACTCACCGGGCCGAAGGCGAGCCGCGACACCGACCCGTTGAACGGCACCGGAACGCTGCGCCCGGCCCGCACGACGTACGGCGGGACCGGGCTGTCTTCGTCGTCGACCGGGGTGATGACCGAGACGTCGTGACCGGTGCCGATGAGCGTCTCGGCGAGGTCGCGGACGTGCGCGACGACGCCGCCCGGCACGTCCCAGGGGTACGGCGAGACGAGGCCGACCCTCACACCGTCACCGCCGACGGCGACAGCCGGTCCGGGTCGAGGTCGTCGACCCAGATCCGTTGCAGCATGTGCCAGTCCTGCGGATGCTCGGTGATCGCAACCGCGAACGCGTCCGCGAGCTGTTGGGTCATCTGCCGGATCTTCGACGCGCGGTCGCCGCCGGCCGGCACCTCGATCCGCGGGTGGATCGTCGCGTGCCAGTTGTGGCGATCCGGGAAGTGCAATGTCGTGGGCAGCAACGCCGCGCCGGTGTCGTGCGCCAGCGCGGCCGGCCCGGCCGGCATCCGCGCGGTCGCGCCGAAGAACTCGACGTCGACCCCGGTCGCGGTCAGGTCGCGGTCGCTCAACAGGCACAGCGTGCCGCCGGCGCGGAGCCGGTCCGCGAGGATCTCGTACGGCGCCCGCTCGCCACCGGTCAGCGGGATGACTTCCATGCCGAGCGACTCGCGGAACTCGACGAAGCGGTCGAACAGCGATGCGGGCTCCAGCCGTTCGGCGACCGTCGTGAACGGCACACCGGTGCCGGCGAGCCAGGCGCCCGCGTGATCCCAGTTGCCGCTGTGCGGCAGCGCCAGGATCATCCCGTCGCCGGCGGCGACCGCGTCCCGCAGCCGCCACTCGTCGGTGGTGCTCATCCGCGCGACGAGGTCGGCCGTCGGTATCCGCGGCATCTGGAAGACCTCGCACCAGTAGCGCAGGTACGAGCGCATGCCGAGATGCGTCGTACGGCGGACTTCGCGCGCGGATGCCCGCGGGCCGAGCACGCGGCGAAGGTTGCTCTCGAGGCGTTGCACGCTGCGACCGTGCCGCATCCACGCAGCGTCGGCGATCGCGTCGAACTGCCGCCGGGCGATCGGTTCCGGCAGGCCGCGGACGACCCGCCAACCCGCGGCGTAGACGGCGTCCTGCAGCTGTGCCTTCATCGTGGCGCGGCGTTCATGCGGTCGAGAGTGCGCGGGCCTGCCGCCGTACCTCGACCATGCGTTGCGCGACGGTGATCGTCGTCGCGACGGCCAGCGCCCACAACGCGATGTCGCGCAGCACGTCGACACCGAACAGGCCGGACAGCCCGGTCAGCACGAGGATCGTGAGCAGCCGCTCGCTGCGTTCGGCGATGCCCACGTTGCAGGTCATGCCGAGCGACTCCGCGCGCGCCTTCGCGTACGACGTGACGGCGCCGGCGACGAGGTCGTAGATCGCGACCGCGCACAGCACGAGGTCGTCGCCGCGGCCGGCGTACCAGAGGGCGAGCGCGCCGAACACCGCGCCGTCGCCGACCCGGTCGAGGGTCGAGTCGAGGAAGGCGCCCCACGGGCCGCTGGTGCCGCGGACCCGCGCGACCGCGCCGTCGAGCAGGTCGCTGAACACGAACGCCGTGATGACCAGCGTGCCGACGAAGAAGTGCCCGCGCGGGTAGAACGCGAGGGCGCCGCCGGCGACGCCGAGGGTGCCCACGATCGTCAACGCGTCCGGCGTGACGCCCCACCGGACGAGCGTGCGGGCCACCGGCTCGGTGACCTTGTTGATCTGCGGCCGGGCGTGGATTCCGAGCATGGCAACCGCAGGATAGCCATCGCGACTTCGGAGGGCTGGCGACCACGACACGCCGACAAGAGTCGACAAAGTTGGTCACCAGCCCTCCGAAGTGGAGCGGGCGGTCCGGTGCCGGCTAGATCAACGTGCGGTCCGGCGCGGCCCGCGGCGCCGGCGTGGCCGCGCCGATCGACGCGGCGGCGGCGATCGCCTCGGTGATCTCGTCGCCGATCAGCTCTTCGCGGACGAGCAGGACGTCGCGCAGGCCCTCCACGACATGGCGGTTGGCGCCCAGCATGGTGCGCACCTCGTCGCGGGACCGGCCGAGCAGCGCCTCGATCCGCGCCTTCCCGTCGTCGGACGACGAGACCTTCGCGACCACGTTCGCGTGCGGGGTGTCGACGGCCTCGTAGGAGAACAGCGAGCCGTCCATGCCGAGCGAGCCGATCATCATCGCGGCCCACGTCGTCGCGGCCCGCAGGTCGCTCGCCGGACCGGACGTGATCTCGCCGAAGAACAGCTCCTCGGCGACCATCCCGCCCAGCGCGATCTGTACGAGTGCGTGCATCTCGGACTCGGACTTCAGGAACCGCTCCTCGAGATCGGAGTGCGCGAGCAGCCCGAGGGCTTCTTTGCGCTTGACGATGGTGAGCACTTCGAGCTTGCGGCTCTTGCCGACCAGCCAGGCGACCACCGCGTGCCCGGCCTCGTGGGTCGCGATCGTGCGCCGCTCCGCCTCGGTGTACTCGACCGGTTGCGCGAGGCCGATCTCCTCGGTCATCTTCGCCCGCTGCACGTCGGCCCACGACAGCCCCGGCGCGCCGCGGCGGATCGCCCACACCAGCGCCTCGTCGAGCAGGTGCTCGATCATCACCGGCGAGTAGCCGGAGGTCATCGCGGCGAGCCGGTCGCGCAAGGCGGCGCCGTCGAGCTCGGCGTCGTGTGCCTTCTTGCCGAGGTAGTAGTCGATGATCTCGCGCCGGCCGGACCGCGACGGCAGGTCGAAGTAGACCGACCGGTCGAAGCGGCCGGGACGCAGCAACGCCGGGTCGAGGTCGCCGGCCCGGTTGGTCGCGCCGATCACGAGGATGTTCGCGGGCACCAGCGGCGGCTTGCGCAACTGCATGGTGTCCGGCAGCAGCGTGTTCACCAGCTCGGTCAGGCTGTTGGCGATCCGCCGGGCGAACGGCGGCTCGTCGAACGACTGCAGCTGGATCAGCAGCTCGTTGACGACGCCGGTGATGCCTTCGCCCTTCGCGCCGCCCATGCCCGCGCGGGACGCACCGACCGCGTCGATCTCCTCGATGAACCCGATCGCGCCGCCGCTCTTGCGCGCGTGCTTGCGCAAGGCCTTGAAGTACGAGCGGATCTTGCGATTCGTCTGGCCGTAGTACATCGACTGGAACGCCGACGACGACACGAACAGGAACGGCACGCCGGCTTCCCGGGCCATCGCCTTGGCGAGATACGTCTTGCCGGTGCCCGGCGGTCCCTCGAACAGGATCGCGCGGCGCGCCGTACCGCCCATCTGCTCCTTGAACGTCTTGTGCGCGAGGAACAGGTTGAGCGTCTTCACGACCTCCTCGACGACGACCTGCGCGCCCTTCACGTCGTCGAACGACGTGTCGATCTCGCTCGACCGGTAGAGCACGTGCGGCGACCGCCCCGCCATCAGCAACGGGAGCACCACCGCGCCGCCGAGGATGACCACCAGCAGCAGCATCGGCAGCAGCTGCGCCGTACGACCGGAGGGGTGCGGCAACACCGGGTACGGCGGCTTGTCCTCCAGCAGCCGGATCCACATCCACAACGCCGCGGCGGCGATGAGGAACCCGATCCACCGCAACCGCCGGAGGCGCGACCGTTCCCGGCTGACCGCGACGTCGGCCCCCGCGGCCGGCACGACACGGTCGGTGTTCAAGGTGGTCAGGTCCATGATTTCCGAATCCCCCCTTGCCCCATGTCCCCCGTGGGTGGAGAGTGGCGGCACTGCTCACACGTGGAGGTTGTCGTGGCCGACAAGTCGAACACCGCCGGGGCCGCCGTAGGCAGAGCACCTATGGTCGACGAGCCCGCCCGCATCCGCAACGTCGTGCTCGTCGGCCATTCAGGGGCGGGCAAGACGACTCTGGTCGAGGCCCTCCTCGTGGCGACCGGAACGATCCCGCGCCCCGGCCGCGTCGAGGACGGCACCACGACGAGCGACTTCGACGAGGCGGAGATCCGCCAGCAACGGTCGATCTCGCTCACGGTCGCGCCGTTCGAGCACGACGGCGTCAAGGTCAACCTGCTCGACACCCCGGGATACGCCGACTTCACCGGCGACCTGCGGGCCGGGCTGCGCGCCGCCGATGCGGCGCTGTTCGTCGTCAGCGCCGCCGACGGCATCGACGGCACAACCCGGATGATCTGGGAGGAATGCGCGAGTGTCGGCATGCCGCGCGCGGTCGTCGTCACCCGACTCGACTCCCCTCGCGCGAACTTCGAGGACACCCTCACCGCATGCCAGGAGGCGTTCGGCGACGGTGTGCTGCCGCTGTACCTGCCATTACACGCCGATGACGAGTCCGTCGCGGGGCTAATCGGATTACTGTCCCAACAAATCTTCGACTACAGCGGCGGCAGCCGGCAGCAGCGCGATCCCGACCCGCAGCACCTGCCGTTGATCCAGGAGCACCGCAACGCGCTGATCGAAGGCATCATCGCCGAGTCCGAGGACGAGTCGCTGATGGACCGCTACCTCGGCGGCGAGGACATCGAC
>Ga0068868_100003708_pt1 | contig 10672 bp, 7 predicted proteins | sample KBSMisM42_FD_64660 | JGI IMG/M metagenome (GOLD analysis project Ga0068868, IMG submission 64660) | Miscanthus rhizosphere microbial communities from Kellogg Biological Station, Michigan, USA - KBS Miscanthus M4-2 | ecosystem: Host-associated > Plants > Roots > Rhizosphere > Soil ...
AGGCATGGCACGGACGCTGAGGATTGAATATGAGGGAGCGCTTTATCATGTGATCAATCGCGGGAATTACCGGAGGGATGTCTTCGAAACGGCAGGAGCGGCGCAGGCGTTTGTGACGGCACTGGAAGAGGCGACAGAGCGGTATGGGTGGAAGGTGCATGCCTATGTTGTGATGAGGAATCATTACCATTTGGCCGTGGAAACCGTGCGTCCCAACCTGGGAGATGGGATGCATTGGCTGCAGAGCACCTTGGCCATCCGGTTCAACCGCCTGCGAAGCGAGCGTGGGCATCTTTTTCAGGGCCGTTATCAGGCTTTGCTAATTGAGAATCGCGCAGTGCTTTGCCGGGTGGTGGACTATATTCATCTCAATCCGGTGCGGGCACATATCGTGGCCGCGGATCAGGTGGCTTCGTTCCGCTGGAGCAGTCTGGCGAGCTTTGTGCGAGGTGCAGGCAACCGGTTCAAAGGGCTGGAGCCGGACTATTGGCTGGACGAGCACGGGTGGAAAGACGACCGGGCGGGCTGGCGTGATTACACGAATTTTTTGACGAACTTGGCGGCAGACGAAGCCGAGCAAAAGCGCAGGGGATTCGAGGTCATGTGCCAAGGCTGGCTACTGGGGACGGAGGGATGGAAGAAGGCGATGGTCAAAGACCATGCTCACCTTAAGCTGACTGCGGGAATTGATCGGCTCCAGGTGCGTGAACTGAAGGAGGCGAGATGGGGGCAGCGGCTTGTCGAATTGCTTCAGGAGCACGGTAAGGGGAACTTGAAGGAAGGCCCGAAGAACCAGAAGTGGAAATTGGAAATCGCATTGAGGCTTCGGCGGGAAGAAGGCGCTCCGGTCTCGTGGCTGGCCCGCACCCTGCACTTAGGGACCTCCGCCACCGCTCGTAATTACCTTAGCAAAGAACGCCGCAAACAAAAATGACGAAACTCGCCTTGACCCCTTTTGACCGTTCCCTTTTGACCGTTCACCCCTTTTGACCGTTCCCTTTTGGCCGTTCCTCCCAAGGCGGATGCATGAATCCATCGCCTGAACAAGGTAAAACATGACCCCTTTTCTGACTCTTTCTGACTTGGAGATTGTGCGCGGTCGCGCACAATCGGCGGGGCGGTGTTGTGAAGATTTGGGCCCGACTGTTGATCGGGCTGCCGGGTGATCGAGCCCACGGAACCCGACCGGCGGTCAGGTCTACATTTTGTGCGGCGAGTTTGTGGCTTCTTCCCTCTTTCTCTTAATCTTTATCTTTCGTCAGGAGCGGAACGCGAAACCCCGAACGCCGACCGGAGGGAGAAAGATAAAGATTAAGAGGAAAGAGAAAGAGTCGGGGCGCGGGCTTTACAGTGGCTGGGCGCCGAGGGTGCCGTCGAGGCTGGCGAGGTAGGCCGGGCTTTGCACGCGGGCGAGTTCTTCTTTCGCATGCGCGAGGCGGGGTTTCAGGCCCATGCGCGTGACGACGTCTTTGTAAACGGGTTCGTCGAGGATGGCCTCCAGCGTTTTGACGTGGCGCTGCCAGAGCTTCGTTTCGCCTTCCTGTTTCGCCTCAAGGCGGGCGCGATACCATTCGCTTTCGATCAGGGCGTCGCGGGTGAAGAGGTTGCGGACTTCGGGGGAGTCGAGGCCGCGGCCTTTGTAGTCGCCGTTGGCCATGATGCTGAGGAGGGCCTTCAGGGGCGGGCAGGCGAGGGCGATGCCGCCGTCGGCAAAGTAGCTTTCGGCGACGCGTTTGTGGGTCGTCACCATGGTGTCCATGCCGTCGGCAAAGATATCCATGCTCTGGAGTTCGGGGCGGAGCATTTCGTCGGTGAAGACGACGTGCGGGTGGGTGAAGACGCGGGCGAAGTAGATGCGGACGAAGCGCGTGGTGATGCGGTAGCCGAGGCGGCTGGAGAGCACTTTCTTGCCGTCGTGTTCGAGGTCGGTGCAGCGTTCGAGGCAGCCTTGGGCGATGAGGGCCTTGGCGGAGCGTTCGGCGGGCGTCATGCGCGAGAAGACCTCGGGGATGAGGAGCGAGACGTCGTGGTCGACGCGGACCTTGGGGCCGACGCAGCCGGCGGCGGAGACGAACACGTCGTGGCCGGTGAGGATGAGGCCGACGAGGGTGGCGTTGAGGTCGATGACGGGGGGGAGGGCGTTGAAGGGGCCCTTGGTGAGCGCGCCTTCGGAGCCGGCGCCGGTGGTGGAGGGCGACTTGCCGGTCATGGAGCTGATGAACTCCATGAAGAGCTCGGGCAGTTCCAGATAGTGGATGGGGTTGAACACGCAGAGCGGGCGGACGCCGGGCTCGGGCGGGTTGTTGCGGCGGCCGGGGACGACGATGTCGACGGGGGTGTGAAGCGGGGCGCCGGGCGCGAGGCGGCGGTGGAGGCGCTGGCCGAGGGCGGCGAGCGCGGTGGCGCGGGGGTTGGCGATGTCGGGCCGGACCTGGAGGTAGCGGGGGTTTTTGGTGGGCTTGCCGTCTACGATGCGCGGGTGGGCGGAGGAAACAAAGTAGGCGGGCGAACCGGCGGTGGCGGCGGCCTTGCGGATGAGCTGCTGCATCGGCTCGGTGTAGGCGGAGAAGCCGACGGCGTCCTCGATGAGGGCGCGGGCGTCCTCGGCGGTGAGCGGGGCGTAGTTGGAGATGAAGGTGCCGGGCGCGGCCATGTCGGCCTCGGCCTGTTTGTCGTAGCCGCGATGGATGGCGTCGTCGGGGCGTTGGAAGAGGAGGGCTTCGCAGTTTTCGACGAACTTGAGGGACGCCGCAGGCGTTGTGGGCGAAGGACCGGAGGCGAGAGGCGAGAGGCCGGAGAGGACGGAGGCGGGGGCGACGACGGAGGCGGTGATGTCGTCTTCGCGCTGGACCTTGGCGGCGGGGTGGAAGTCGTGGCGGAGGCCGAAGACGCGCCAGGAGCCGTCTTCCTCGTAGCCGACGCGGAGGGTGTTCACGATGAGTTTGCGGCCTTCGAGTTTCAGTTCGTTGCCGGGGAAGCCGTTGATGATGTCGACGGAGAAGTGGCTGCGCCAGTCGGCGCCCCACTCGGGCTTGTAATAACGCTTCACCACGAAAACGAGTTCCTTGATGTGCTGGGGGATGGAGCGCAGCCAGGCGTTGTAGTCGTCGGTGTATTCGACGCGGGAGGGCGTGAGGAGCTTGATGACGGAGCCGAGGGTGCGTTTCTCGCTCAGGATGGGGCGGTGGTCGGAGCTGATGCGGGAGATGTCCTTGAAGCGGGCGGAGCAATCGCGGGCGAGGAGGGCGGCGACGGCGTCGAAGTCCTTTTCGATGTCGGCGATGAAGACGTGGCCGGGGAGGATGGCGTCGGAGATGGCCTTGGAGATCTCGGACTTGCCGCCGCCGGAGACGGTGCAGGGCTTGTGGCAGAGGAAGCCTTCGGCGACGGTGCCGACGAGGCGCCACTGGCCGCGCTGGCCGCGGACCGGCTCCATGTGGACGCGGTAGCCGCTGGGACGGACGTAGGACTTGCCGGCGAGGAGCTTGAGTTTGAAAGGAGTGCCGGCGGCGGTTTTCCAGGCGATGCTCTGGGTGCGGAGGTTGAAACGGGTCAGCTCGGGCACGAGCACGATGGCGGGATCGGCGAGGTCGAAGGCGTGGCCTTCGGGCTGGAGGACGAAGCGTTGCGGATCGCGGGCGACGACGGCTTCGACGGTGTAGGTGGTGTCGACCTCGGCGTAGCCGCCGAAATCGTCGCCGAGATCGTAGCTGGGGAACACGAGGGCGCCGCCGGCGTGTTCTTCCTCGCCGAGGCCGTAGAGGTTGCTGGCGAAACTGACCTGGGTCTTCACCTCTTTCTTGCAGTAGCCGTAGTAGTTGTCGGCGATGAGGGTGACCATGACGCCGCCGGCGTCGCGGGCGCAGAGCTTGAAGGCGCTGCCGCCGTTGTAGAGCTCGTCCTCGCTTTTCCAGCACATGCCGTCGCGGCGCTGGCGGGGGGTGGCGAGATCGTAGGGCGGGAGGCCGAGGAGGAGTTTGCGCACGCCGATGAGGTGGGGGGCGAGGATGACGCAGCCGGTGTGGCCGGACCAGCCGTCGACATCGAGGCCGGCGTCATTTTCGGGCAGATACGGGTCGCCGGTGTTGCCGAAGATGGACTCGACGAAATCGAGGTTGGAAACGAGGGAGCCGGGCGCGAAGAAACGGATTTCCATGCGTTTCTCGCCGATGAAGCCGGGGACGGCGGGCACGACGAGCGGGCGGAGCAGGAGGGAGACGAGGCACTCGGCTTCCCCGGGCCGGCCGGAGGTGTAGGGCAGGCGGAGGAGGTCGCGGGGCGGCTTGAGCGCGAGGCCGAGCATGCGCGAGAAGGCGATCTTGGGGACGGCGAGCTTGTCGTCGGGGACGGGCAGGCCGCCCTCGGCGATGTGGAAAACGCCCTGGGTGGTGCGACGGTCCTTGGCGGGGTTGTGGAGGACGCCGTTGTGGAGGCGGTAGCTTTTGAGCAGGGGCGACTCGACGACGTCTCCGTTGGCGGGGAGGGAGATGGCGCGGGCGAGGCCGGGCTGGTCGAGGACGAAGGTGCGCGAAGGCAGGCGGGGGGCGGGGCCGGTGTCGCTCAGGTAAGTGTTGAGGAAGGACTGGATGCGCTCGTCGACGGGCGGGAGGCCTTGCGAAAGCCGGCGGGTGATCTCGCGCTGCTGGGCAAAGATGGGGGCGGCGATTGCCGCCAGGGAGGCGGATTGGTCGTCCTCGACCGGCTGGCACCCGAGAAGCGCGAGGCGGAGGTTGATGGCGTGGCGGAGGTTTTCAGCGGAGGGCGAGGAAGTGGCCATGGGTCGGGAAACGGTTAAGCGGAACTCAGGGGGGATGGTAAAGCAAACGGCACGCCGGAACAACGCATTGGTTGTAAAGATTCGGGCATCTTCAGACCTCCCAAGAGGGAGGGAATCGGGTGGCAGGGGATCATGGCCCGTGCGGTTCAGCCGGTTATCCAGTGCAGGAACGACTGCGCGAGCTTGAACACATAGGACCCGAAATAGGTGAAGAAAACGCCGTTGAGCGCGAAGGCGACATAGCCGGCAAGCACGAAGAGGCCGTCGCGTTCGAGCAGGCCGACCGCCATGATCACGATGCAGGCGGCCGGGGGAAAATTGGTGCCCGGCGGGAGCGGCAGGAGCAGCACGGCGGCGGCCAGAAAGATGATGAACGAGTGCATCTGGACGAGCAGGGGGGACGTCAGCCAGAGCAGGCGCGGACGCAGCATCACCTCAAGAAAACGCAGGAAACGGCGGGCGCTCCCGAACACGGTGGGGAAGAATTTTTCAGGGAGCTTCTTGTCGAGCAGGCGGGCGGGCAGCCAGGGTTTTTGGCCGAGAGTGAGGCGGGCGGCGATGAGCGCGATGACGAGCCCGAGGGCGGTTGAGAGACCGGGCAGCGGAACGGGCAGCAGGAAGGGCAGCGCCAGCAGCAGCATGAGCAGATTGTAGGCGCGGCCCTGCAGCACCACGATCACCTCGCGCAGGGTGACCTCGCGGTCCTCGATGATGCACTCCAGTTCCTCGGAGAGCTTTCGGGCGGGGCGGCCGGCGAAGGGCACGAGGGCGCCGGCGGCGTTCGCGGAAGCGGCCTTCGGGCCGGTCTCGGGAGGCTCAGGTGCCGCGTTTGTTGCCATAAAGTTCGATATGCAGGCGGTGAGCATACCGATAACCGCGGGTCTTGCAAAGTTCGCCGAGCCAGGCGGAGCGTTCGCGCATGCGGTCGAGCGAGACGGCTTCGGGCATGAGGAGGATTTTATGGCGAGGGATGTCGCGGCCGAGGGTCGCGAGAAGGGCTTCCAGCTCCTCGACGTCGGCGGGGGTGGAGACGACGAACTTGAACTGATACGCGTAGCCGTCGAGCCAGGCGCGCACGGCGTCGGGATTCCAGCGGGCGGCCTCGTGGCGCTCGCGCCAGGCGGCGGGCAGGCGGTCGTCGGGGAGTGAGTTGCGGAGCTTAGGCGAAAGCGAGGCGAGGTCGCAGGCGATGCCGTCGGGCGCGACGGTGGCGGCCGTCTCGATGGTGATGTGCAGCCCGGCGGCGCGCAGCGAGGCGGCGAGCTCACGGATGTTTTTCGCGATCATCGGCTCGCCGCCCGTGAGGACGACATGGCGGGAGGGATGGCGGCGGACTTCGGCCACGAGATCGTCGACGCCGCGCTCGATGCCCTCGGGATTCCACGAGGCGTAGGGGGTGTCGCACCAGTTGCAGCGGAGGTTGCAGCCGGAGGTGCGGATGAAGACCGACGGCACGCCGGTGAGCTCGCCTTCGCCTTGGAGCGAATAGAAGGTTTCGGAGATGAACATCGGCTTCAGGCGGGACGCGAGGGGAGTTCGTCGGTGCTTTCGTAGGCGGTGGGATCGGGCACGCCGGCCTCGATAAACGCCTCGCGGCGTTCCACGCAGGTGCCGCATTTGCCGCAGTGGATCGCGGCGCCCTTGTAGCACGACCAGGTGCGGCCGAAGTTCACGCCGAGCCGCGCGCCCTCGGCGACGATGCGGCCTTTGGTGTGGGCGATGAAGGGCCGCAGCAACGCGATCTCCGCATAGGTGCCGAGCCGCATGGCGTCGCCCATCGCGCGCATGAACGACTCCCGGCAGTCCGGGTAGATCGCGTGGTCGCCGCCGTGCGCGGCGATGACGAGGCCCTCGGCGCCGGCGCTTTCGGCGAAGCCGGTGGCGATGGAGAGCATCACGGCGTTGCGGAAAGGGACGACCGTCTGCTTCATGTTGGCCGCCTCGTAGTGCCCTTCGGGGATGGCGCCGCCGGATGTGAGCAGGTCGGAGGCGAACAGGCGGTTTACGAAATCCAGCTTCACGATCTCGTGGCGCACGCCGAGCCGGTCGGCATGCTCGGCAGCGAAAGGCAGTTCGCGGGCGTTGTGCTTCGCCCCGTAGTCGAAGCTGATGGCGGCCGCGAGCGTGTGATGCGCGCGCGCCCAGTGGAGCGCGGTCACCGAATCCATCCCGCCGGAACAAAGCACGACAACCTTCATGTGCCTGCGATGGCGTCAAAACGCGGCCCAAAGCGCAAAGCGAAACCGCGCGGACTTTTTCGGCCGGCGCGGAGCTTTTCGCATTTCGCGCTTCCGTCCGGAGGGGGTTGGGCGTTTTCTGGGCGCAGGTGAACGACTTCCTGCCCGCATACACGTTGATAGAACAGCCCGACCAGCTCGCGCCGCTTCTGGCGGCGCTCGATACGGTCGACGAAGTGGCGCTCGATACGGAGGCGGACAACATGTTCCACTACCGCACGCGGGTGTGCCTGCTGCAATTTTTGGTGGCCGGGAAAATCTTCCTCGTCGACGTGCTCGCGCCGCTCCCGCTCGCGACGCTCTGGGAAAAACTGGCGACCAAGCATCTCCTGATGCACGGAAGCGATTTCGACATCCGCCTCCTCGCCGATCTGTGCCAGTTCCGCCCCAAGAGCCTCTTCGACACCATGCTGGCGGCGCAGTTGCTCAACCACTCCCGCATCGGTCTCGCCGGCCTGCTCGAGCAGCACTTCGGCGTCATTCTGGACAAGGAAGGCCAGAAGGCCAACTGGTCCCGCCGCCCTATCACCAAAAAACTTCTCGATTACGCCGCGCTCGACGTCTGGCACCTGCCCGCCCTGCGCGACATCCTCACCCGCGAACTCGTCCGCCTCGACCGCATCGACTGGCTCGACCAGCAATGCCGCCGCCAGATCGAGTCCGGCCTCCTCGGTTTTCCGCAGGACGACGAAAACGACTGGCGCATCGGCCGCTCCGAACGCCTGCGCGGCGCCGGCCTCGGCGTGCTCCACGCCATCTGGCACTGGCGCCAGGATTGGGCGCAAAAGCTCGATGTTCCTCCCTTTAAAGTGTGCAGCGGCGATCTCCTCCTCGACATCGCCTATGCCGCCGAGGACGGCGAGTCCGAGGCGGCCATCATGGCCAAGGTCAATCTCGGCAAACGCCACGACCGCCTCTCCCCCCCGCTCGCCTCGGCCCTCCGCCAAGGACTCGCCCGCGATCCGCAGACCCTTCCGCGCCGCCGCCGCTCCGAGCATGCGCCGCTCACGCAGACCGAGGTGGCCTTGCAGGACCGCATCAAGGCCGATCGCGACCGCGTCGCCGCGAAGCTGGAGATCGAGCCCACGCTTATCGCCAACCGCTCCCAACTCGCCCAGATCGCCCGCGCCCCTGACAAAATCACCGAGATTCTCCTCCCGTGGCAGGCCTCCCTGTTGCGGGCCGAACCGTCGCTCAATCCTGTTTGAAGCCCCGCTTAATTTCGCATTTTCCCCACTTGCCAAGCATCGGGGTGTGCGACAACTTCACCTCCTACCCTATGAATTCGAAGACCCTTCTAGCCCTCGGGCTCTGTGCTTTGGCCGCCTCGGTTTTTGCAGGTTGCTCCACCCAAAAGACCGGCACCGGTCGCAATAATTCCGTCATCGGCGGTTTGGTGGAAGTCAACACCGGCAGCTACCTGCCGCCCGGCCCCAATACCATTGATATCGACGGCACCCAGTTTGACGGTCGCGTCAATCCGTCCGGCGATCAGATCAAGCTGTTCTGGGGAGCCATCACCTACAGCGATTTCTGATTTTCTGTCCGCATCCGCCCTTTTGACCCCGCTCCGGCCCCGTGCCGCGCGGGGTTTTTCTTTGCCAACGTCGGCGGTTTCGTGAGTTTCGCCTGACCCGTGTCTCCGGATAACGCCAATATCGCGCGCCATCTTTCGCTTATGGCGGCCAGCCAGCCGCATACCGCCGCCCTCAAGATCCCGCGCGGACGCACGCGCGCCGGCGACATCGATTATCTGGCGCTTTCCTTCGCCGACCTCGACGCCGAGGTGGCCGCCTGGCGCGCCGATCTGACCGCCCGCGGCGTGCGCCGCGGCGACCGCGTGCTCGTGATGGTAAAGCCGGGTCTCCCGCTCATCGCCGCCGCCTTCGCCCTTTTCGGACTCGGGGCCGTTCCCGTGGTGATCGATCCCGGCATGGGCCTGAAGAGCTTCCTCGCCTGCGTCGCCCGTTCGCGTCCGCGCGTGCTGCTCGGCATCCCGCTCGCGCAGTGGGTGGCGCGTATTTTCAGAAAGCCGTTTCGCAGCGTTGAAATTCGCATCCGTGTAAGCGGCTCGCCCACCGCTCGGCTGACGCCGAAATACCAAATCCCAAATCCGAAATCCCAAATCGAAGGGAACGCCGCCTCGGATCTCGCCGCCGTGCTGTTTACGTCCGGCTCCACCGGCGCGCCCAAGGGCGTGTGCTATACGCATGGGATGTTCGACGCCCAGGTGCGGCTCATCCGCGAGACCTACAACATCCGCCCCGGCGAGATCGACCTGCCGATGCTGCCCATCTTCGCGCTGTTCAACCCCGCGCTGGGCATGACGACCATCGTGCCCGAGATCGACCCGAGCCGCCCCGCGAGCGTTGACCCGAAGAAAATCATCCAGGCCATCCATCAGGAAAAGGTCACCAGCTCCTTCGGCTCGCCCACCCTGTGGCGAAAAATCGCCGTCCACTGCCACGAGCATCATGTCGCGTTGCCCACCATGAAGCGCGTGCTCTGCGCCGGCGCGCCCGTGCCGCCGGACCTGTGGGAACTGATGTCCGCCGTCCTGCCCCACGGGACGCTGCACAGTCCCTATGGAGCGACCGAGGCGCTCCCCGTGAGCAGCATCGGCGCGGCGGAAGTGATCGCCGGCACCGCCATTGCCACGGAGCATGGCGCCGGCACCTGTGTCGGCCGCGTGCTGGCCGCCAACGAAGTCAAAATCATCGCCATCACCGACGGGCCGCTCGCCACGCTGGCCGACGCCCGCGAACTGCCCGCCGGCGAGACCGGCGAGATCATCGTGCGCGGTCCGACCGTCACGCACGCCTACGACGCGCTGCCCGAAGCGACCGCCGCCGCGAAGATCACGGATGTTTCCGGAGCGGTCTGGCACCGCCTGGGCGATCTCGGCTACTTTGATGCGGAGGGCCGCCTCTGGTTTTGCGGACGCAAGGCCGAGCGCGTCGAAGCCATGTCGGGTCCGCTCTACACCGAGCAGGTCGAGCCGCTCTTCACTGCACACGCCGAAGTAAACCGTGTCGCCCTGATCGGCCTCGGCGAACGCGGACGCCACCGTGTCGCCCTCGTGGTCGAGCCCGTGGCGAAGGCCGCGGTCGCGACCAGCGACGACTGCCGCCGGTTCGCGCGCGAACTGCGGGCCATCGCGCTGCGGCATCCGCATACGTCGGGCATAAAGCTGTTCTATTTTCACCTGCGTTTTCCCGTGGACGTGCGCCACAACGCCAAGATCCACCGCCTCGCCCTCGCAAACTGGGCCGTTGATGCCGTCGGCTACGAATCCGACCCGAAGCGCTAAGAACCAAACGAAGCCTTCGCCATGCCCGACATTGGACATTCGACATTGGACATTCGACATTCCGACGCCTCCGGCGGCGGTGCGCTTGTGACCGGCGGCACGGGCTTTCTCGGCCGGCGTTTGGTTGATCGTCTCCTCTCGCAAGGGCGCGCCGTCACGGTGCTGGCGCGCACGCCCGCGCCGGAGCTGGAGGCGCGCGGCGTGCGTTTCGTGCGCGCCGCGCTCGACGACGAGGCGGCGGTGCGGGCGGCCTGTCGCGGGGTGGGCACGGTTTTCCATGTCGCGGCGAAGGTCGGCGTATGGGGACGCTACGATGATTTTTTTCGGGCCAACGTCCTGGGCGCGCGG
>Ga0068868_100003710_pt1 | contig 10669 bp, 10 predicted proteins | sample KBSMisM42_FD_64660 | JGI IMG/M metagenome (GOLD analysis project Ga0068868, IMG submission 64660) | Miscanthus rhizosphere microbial communities from Kellogg Biological Station, Michigan, USA - KBS Miscanthus M4-2 | ecosystem: Host-associated > Plants > Roots > Rhizosphere > Soil ...
TGCGCGCGCGCATTCGGTGTCCACAACCACCTCCGGGGGAGGCTGGGGAATCCGCGACCGCCGCGGATTCACGGCGCTCTGCCTGATCGAAGTGCTCGATTCCAGCACCCGCACCGGGTTCATGACTTTCATCGCGTTTCTGCTGCTCGCGAAGGGGCTGCCGGAGCACTGGGCGGTGCTCTCGGTTCCGCTCGTCCTGGTGGGCGGCATGGCCGGCAAGCTCGCTTGCGGCCTGCTTGCAGAGCGTCTCGGCATCGCTCGCATGATCGTCCTCACCGAGGTGGCGACCGGCGGCGGAATTCTCGCCGTGCTGGCGCTGCCGGGCTTCGCGGCGTTTCTGCTGCTACCGCTGCTCGGCGTGGTGCTGCAGGGCACCTCTTCGGTCCTCTACGCGACGATCGGCGAGTACGTGGAGCCCGAGCGGCTGCCGCGCGCGTTCGGCTTTTTCTACACCATCGGCTCGGTTTGCGGCATCGCGGCACCGCTGGGCTACGGACTGCTTGGCAATCGCTACGGCGTCGAAGCGAGCATCGCCGTCATGGGCGCGGCCATCCTGCTCACGCTCCCGCTTGCGCTGGTGCTCGCGAAATCGGGCGCCCAGAGCAAAGTTCCGAGCTACTGAAACCAGAGGAGGTGAGGTATGGAGATCCGCAGGCTGCTCGTCACCAAGGACGTGGTCTATTCCGAGGCCGGACGAAACGCGCCGCGCCCGATCACGCGTGCGATCGCGCTCGCCGTGATCCACAACCCGTTCGCCGGAAGGCACGTCGAGGACTTGTCGCCGCTCTTCGACGTCGGCGCGCAGCTCGCCGAGCTGGTGATGCCGCAGCTCGTGGCGCTGCTGCCGCACAAGGCCGAGTCCTACGGCAAGGGCGCGATCGTCGGCGTGAACGGCGACCTCGAGCATGCGGCGGCGCTTTGCCATCCCAAGATGGGCAAGCCGATGCGCGCGGCGCTCGGCGGCGGCGAGGCGCTGATCCCGTCCACGCAGCGGGTCGCCGCCGCAGGCGCGACGCTCGACCTGCCGCTCGGCCACAAGGACAACCCGTGGTCGTTCGACCACTTCGAGACGGTGACCGTCGGGGTACCCGATGCGCCGCGCCCCGACGAGATCGTCGTCGCGATCGGCATCGCCGACGGCGGCCGCGTGAACCCGCGCGTCGGCAAGCAAAGAATTCTGTAGACGGTTCATGAAAATCTCTAGTCGAGGGCCGTTGCGGATCGGCCGCTGCCGCGGGCACAATCGGCGCTGGAGGCGTCCCACTTGTATCCAGGTCCAGAGCAGCGCGCCGGGAGCACGCGTTACACCGGAGTCGCGAAGGCGCTCCACTGGCTGCTCGCCGCGCTGATCTTCGGCCAGATCGCGTTCGGCTGGTACCTGCAGAGCGTTCCGCGCAAGACGCCCTCGCGGACCGTGTACGTGAACTTGCACAAGTCGACCGGCCTGACGCTGGGCCTCTTCGTGCTGGTGCGCCTGGGCTGGCGTCTTACCCACAAGGCACCGCCGCTCCCCGCGTCCGTGCCGGCATGGGAGCGCGCAGCAGCGCGCGCGAGCCACATCGGCCTCTATGCGTGCATGCTCGTCATGCCCGCTGCGGGCTATCTCGCGTCGAACTTCAGCAAGTTCGGGGTGAACCTCTTCAACGCGGTCCTGCTTCCCCCGTGGGGCGTCGACGACCGGCGCCTTTACGCCGTGTTCAACACGACGCATGTCGTGACCTCGTATGTCTTCGTGGCGCTGATCGCCGTGCACGTCCTGGCGGCGCTGCGGCACCTGTACCTTCGCGACGGCGTCTTTATCCGGATGTGGCCGCAGCGGAGCTCGCCGTGAACTTCGCTGCCCACGAGCGGCGCTTCGGCGCGGCGCTTGCCGCGTCGGTGGTCATCCATGCCGGCGCGATGATGCTGTCACCGTCCACGCCGAAGGCGCCTTCGTTCGACGCAGCGGTGCCTCTGCATGTGGAGCTGGTTCGGTATTCCGCACCCCCGGTGCAGGAAGTGGCGCGCCACGCGACGAGACCTGCGCCGGTAAAGCGGGTGCACGCACGGAAAAACCCCGTTGCCGCAGTCCAGCCGGCTACCGAACGGCCGCAGCCTGCTGAGACTGTCCAAAGTGCGCAGACGACCGATGCGGCGCCTGCAACCACGGAGGAGCCGCTCGCTCCGCCGCCGCTCGCTGTCGCGCCGGAGTCCGCGCCGGAAACCGTCTCGCTGCTTGCCCCTGCGCCGCCACTGCGGCTTGCTCCGTCGGCCGAGGCGTTGTCCGAATACACCAGGAGCGTTTCGAAGGCGCTCGAGCGCTACAAGGAATATCCGCGGATCGCCGAGTTGCGCGGGTGGGAGGGCTCGGTGACCATGCGGCTGCGCGTGGCGTCTTCGGGCCGCCTGATCGAGGCGCGGGTGTACAAGTCGAGCGGCTTCGACGTGCTCGACCAGCAGGCGATCGCGATGGTTTCAAAGGCTGGAGCGCTGCCGGTTCCGCCCGAAGGATTGGACGCCGATGGGGTACCGGTGCTCGTACCGGTCAACTTCCGCCTCGAGCGCTGACGGCGCGTCGAAAGCCGTTTTCTAGTTTTTCCGGCCGCTTTCGTAACGCAGGCCGATCCACGCCGCGCGCGGCAGCCCCGGCGTGCGGAACTGCTCCGGCTGGATGTTGCCGGCGTCGAAGCTGTTGCCGGGTCCGGTAAAGAAGTTCGCCCCGAGCACGCCGAAGCTCGCATAGGTCCGGTCGAAGAGGTTGGTCACGGTGGCGAAGAGCTCCCAGTCGCCGGTGAAACGCCAGCGCGCGTCGAGGTTGACCACCGCGTAGCCCGGCACCTGCCCGTTGCGGTCCTGGTTGTTCTCGTCGCCGCGTGCGTACTGGCCCGAGAAGGCGAGCAGCGTCGCGCCGAACGTCGCACGCTCGAACGCGTCGAGCTCGCCGCGCAGCTTGAGCGCATCGCGCGGGATGCCGGGAATCCGGTCGCCGGCCCGCACTTGGATGTCGCCGGCCGCGTCGGCCGACGAGTTGTTCGGGCTGAATGCGGTGAACGGCGACTCGAATGTCGCATTGACGTGGGCGTATCGCGCGGCGAAGCGCGCCCGGCCGGTCCCGCCCTCCAGCGCGAGCTCGAGACCCTGGCGGCGCGTGTCGCCGACGTTCTGGAAGAATCCCGAGTTGATCGCGGTGCCGCTCGTGCTGATGAACTGGATATCGTCGGAAAGATCGGTCCTGAACACAGCCGCGCTCACGCGCAGGTTCGCGCCCAGCGCCTGGCGCAGTCCCAGCTCCAGCGTGCGCGACACCACCTTCTTCAGCGGCGGGTCGGCGAGAAAGATGTTGGGCAGCTTGCAAGGCGCCGCCGGATCCGCGCAGGTGAGCTCGACCGGAGTCGGCGCGCGCATCCCCTCGCTATAGTTCGCGTAGAAGGAGTCGCCGCGGCGCGGCGACCAGGCGACGCCAGCGGCCGGGTTGACGCGGAAGAAGCTGTGGTCGCCGTTCAGCTCCGGCTGCGTGCCGCTCGTGTCCTCGATGCGCACGCGCGCCCCGTTCGCGCTCGCGGCGAGCGTGACGCTCCAGGCATCGGTGACCGAGAGGACGTCCTGCGCGTAGAGGCTGTAGAGCTCCTGCCGCGCCCGCACGGCCGTGTCGAGCTCGAACGGCTCGCTCGAGTCCCTGGTGCCGCGGTCGGCGGTGAAGCCGGCCGGCTGCGATTCCCCGGTGAACCGCGTACGGGCGCTATCGAGATTGCCGCCGAGCGTGAGCTGGTTCTTGCGCCCGCCGACGGGCGCGAGCCGCGTGTATTGCAGTGAGGCGCCGACGCGGTCCTGGTCGATGTCGGTCCGGTTGTTGACCGCTGAAAACGCACAGGCTCCCGTCGCGCAGTCGTCGTTGACGTTGCTGTTGAATACGCTCGTCCTGGTCTCGCGGTAGTAAAGGTTGGCGAAGAGGAGGTTTTGCTCGTCGAGCACGCGGCTTGCCCGCAGGTTCAGGCCGCCGAGGCGGTTTTCCGTTTCGTCGGGCCAGGTGTAAGCCTGCCGCGGCGAACCGAGCATCGAGAGCGGCAGCGCCTGCGTGCCGGCGAGCTTGTTGTCGGCCATGGTCACGGAGAGATCGAGGTCGTTGCGCGCATCCTCGCGGCCGAGCTTGGCGAAGACCTGGTTGATCTCGCTCGAGCTGTGCTCGCGCCAGCCGGACTCGCGGAACGCGGTGCCGGCGACGAAGAAGTCGGCGCCGCCGCGCCTGCCGCCGGCCTCGGCCTCGAGCGCCCAGCGCCCGAACGAGCCGCCGTAGGCCTGCGCCGCGACGCCGGGGTAGGTGGAGCCGCTCTTGGTGATCACCGCGAGCGCTCCGCCGAGCGTGTTCAGGCCGAACACCGGGTTCGTGCCGGGGATCAGCGTGACGCTGGAGATCGCGTTCTTCGGCATGAGGTCCCAGTTCACCACGTCGCCGAAGGGCTCGTTCACCCGCACGCCATCCACATATACCGATAGGCCCTGCGGCGTGCCGAGGAGCGGCGAGGCGCTGAAGCCGCGGAAGCTCACATCCGGCTGGAAGGGATTGCCCTGCGAGGTCGACGAGACGAAGCCGCCCATCGAGCGCTCGAAGAAATCGGGCAGCGCCGGCGAGGGCAGCGCCTCGAGCTGGCGGTCGGTCGCGGTCTGCACGTTGGCGGGAACCTTCGAGATCGGCGTGCCGACGCCCGGGAGCGGCGTAGTGCCGACCACGTCGACCACCGGCGCCTCGAGCTCCGCCGCCGGATTCGCTGCGTGACCAGCTTGATCCGCGAAAAAAAGGAACAAGGTTCCAGCCAACAGGAAGCATGCCCCCTCATGCTTCATCGGCTGGTCCTACTCGAAGATGGCGACGCCCCAGGGCGTCTTCCCGACCGGGATGTCCTTGACCTTGGCGTTCTTGGCGGTGTCGATCACCGACACGCTGTCCGAGCGGCCGTTCGCGACGTAGAGCTTGGCGCCGTCGCGCGTGAGTGCCATGTTCCAGGGGCGCTGGCCGACCGGGATGGTCGCGGTCACGCTGTCGGTGGCGGTATCGATCACCATCACGTTGCCGGCGCCGCCGTTGGTGAGATACACGCGCTTGCCGTCGGGGTGCATCGCGAGGCCGTTGGAGCGCAGGCCGGCCTTGATCGTGCGCAGGATCTTGTGCTCGCGCGCATCGAGCACGTAGACCGTGTCGGCGCGCTCGCAGGCGACATACGCCTTGGCGCCGTCGGGGGTGAAGGCGATGCCGCGCGGCCGCGTGCCGACCTTGAGCTGCGCCACGAGCTTGCGTGCCGCGACGTCGATCACCTCGAGCTTGTCGTCCTCCTCGGCGCTCACGTAGACGAAGCGCGCGTCGGGCGAGAACACCGCGTGCTCGGGATTCTCGCCCTTGATCTTGACCCGGAAGACGACCGCATCGGTCGCGGTGTCGATGAAGGCGACGCTGTTGGTGAGCTCGACCGCGGCGCTCACCCATCTGCCATCGGGCGAGATATAGACGCCTTCCGGCGATTCACCGAGGTCGATCTTCTTCGTTACGGCACGCTTTTCCAGGTCGACGACCAGGAGCGCGTTGCTCGGCTGGTCCGACACGTAGGCGAGCTTGCGTGCGGCGTGGATCGCCGCGCCGCGCGGCTTGCCGCCGGTCTTGATCTCGCCCACGACCTCGTCGCGCGTGGTGTCGATCAGGCTGATAGTGCCGCTGTTCTCGTTACCGACCAGCGCGAGGCCGGCGGCGCCCGTACCCGGCGCCAGCGCGAGGGCTAGGAGCAGGGTTTTCAGCACCTTCTTCATCGTCTTCTCCTCGTCGGTGAAGCTAGAGAACAGTGATATTGCGCATCATCATCCCGTCCTCGTGCTCCAGGTTGTGGCAGTGGAACATGTAGCGTTGCGGGCCGCCGAACGCCGCTTCCCGCGGCAGCGTGAAGTCGAGCGCGAGCCACAGCGTCTCGTTCGGCCACGCGAGCACCGTGTCCTTGACGCCGAGGTCGGTGGCGAAGCGTCCGCCCGGTTCGGTGGCGAGCCTGCGCGCCGCGCCGAAGGTGCCCTGCCGGCGCAGCACGCGGAACCCGAAGCCGTGCACGTGCATCGGGTGCGGCATCGAGATCGGGCTGTTCTTGATCTCCCACACCTCATGTGCCCCGCGCCTCACGTCGAACCCGGTCTCGTCGATCGCATAAGGCGTCTGGTCGATCAGGAAGCCCCCGTGCTCGTCGAGGTCGAGCCGGATGCGCCGAGTCGGCGCGTCCGGCGGGGAAGACGAATCGGGCAGGGCCGAGAGGCGCGAGGGCAGGGTCGGCACCCGGTCCGCTCCGCGGCCCTCGATTCGCAGCGTGAAAAGCGCGAGCTCCGAGCCGTCGGCCGGACGATCGCCTTCGGGCGAATCACTTTGGCAAACCGCGTCGGCAGCAAGCGGCGCGTAGCGCTCGCGCGCCGGATGACGGTGCGCGGCGGCTGCCCCCTGCGTGTGGCGGCGGGCGTCGAATTCGAGGCTGACGGCCTGCAGCGCGCGCCGGCCGCTCGCGTCGAGCGCGACGTCGACCCGCTCGCCGCCGTACAGGAAGACGCGATCGAGCTCCCGCGGTGCCGTGAGCAGACCGCCATCGGTCCCGAGCAAGTGGAAGGGAATCGGCTTCTCCTTCCTGCCTTCACTCAGATCGAAGAAACCGAGCAGCAAGCCGCGGGCGTTGCACGCGTTGAGAATCTGCAGCCTCACCCAGCCCGGCGCCACCGTCCAGGCCGCGCCGAGCTGGCCATTCACCAGCGCCTGGTTGCCGAGCCAGCCGTGCAGGCAGTCTGCGGCGCCTGGAGCGTAGGGGCGGATGACGCCGTTGGCGACGCGAACGTCTGCGATGGCGAGCGCGAGCCGGTTCCGAGGCGCGAGCGCGAGCGCCGCGTCGAGCGCTTGGTCCTCGTCGTCGGTCACGACCAGCAGCCCGGCGAGCCCGGCGTACACCTGCTCGGCGGTGAACCCGTGCGGGTGCGGATGGAACCAGTACAGGCCCGAGCGGTTTTGCACCTCGAAGCGCACGCGCTTGCGCTCGCCTGGCGCAAGCGGATCGAACCCCGCGCCGTCCTGGGCCTGCGAAAGCGTCAGTCCGTGGAAGTGGACCGTGGTGGGCTGGGGGAGGGCATTCTCGATCAACGCGTCGAAGCCCTCGCCTCGTCGGGCGAACAGGATCGGCTGCATGACTTGCCGGGTGCCGAGGTCGGCGACGAACCTGCAGCGCCCGGCGACCGGATCGACGCGCTCGGCCACCAGGCGCCGCACTTGTGAGAGCGAGACCCGGGCCGGCGGGGAAGGCTCGGGCCTTACTTGAGGTGCGCCGCATGCGGCGCCGAGCGAGGCGAGGCCGGCGGCGAGAAAGCCGCGCCGGTTCATCGTGCGCGTCCCGCCGGAACGTGGATCATCGGCTCGTAGGCGGATTCCCGCGAGAAGCGCCAGCTCGCCACCGCGGCCGATGCGAGCGTCGCCGCGGCGAGCACGGCGAGGTCGAGCGCGACGGAGAAATCCGCGCCCGCACCGCCGCGGAGCAGCGCGTGCTTGAGGAGGTCGACTCCGTAGGTATAGGGGTTCAGGGTCGCGGCCCAGTAGAGCAGGGGCGGCAGCTCGCGGACCGGGTAGAGCGAGCCGCTCAGGAAGAACACCGGGAAAATGACGAAGTTCATGATGCCCGCGAAGTTCTCGAGCGTTCGGGAGAAGGAAGCCGTGAGCATGCCGATGCCGGCGCAGGCGAACGAGGTGGCGGCGATCGCGGCGGCGAGCAGGCCCCACTCGGAGCCTCGTCCCACGTAGCCGAGCAGCGCGAGCAGCACGAGGAGCAGCAGCGCCTGCACGGCCGCGGCCACCGCGGCGGCGATGAGCTTGGCGACGACCATCCAGGCGCGGGGCAGGGGCGCGACCAGCATCATGCGCATGACGCCGGATTCCTTGTCGTAGACCGTGCCGAGGGCGGCGAGCATGGCGCCGAAGAGCATGGTCATGCCGAGGACGCCGGGCACGAGAAAGCTCTTGTAGTCGGCGCCGGCAATCGCGGCGAATCCCCCGCCGATCACGAGGAGCCAGATGAGCGGCCGCACCATCGCGGCGACGAGCCGCGTGCGCTGTCGGACCATCCTCAGCAGCTCGCGCTCGAGAACCGCATAGATCGGGCGAATCGGCATCAGGCCACTCGCTTTCCCGCCGCAACCCAGAGAAAGACGTCGTTCAGGTTGGGGCGCCGGACGCGCCACGCCGAGGCCTTTCCCCCGCTCTCGGCCTGAAGTTGGGCAAGCAGGGCGAGGTCCTCGTCGCGGCAGCGGAAATGCGCGACGTCGCCCTCGCGCAGCGCCGGGCCGAGCTTCTGCTCGAGCGCAGCGGCGAGACCGTCGAGGTCGGCGCCTTCCACCTCCAGGATGTACCGGCCGAGCCGCGCCACCAACTCGCGAGGCGCACCCGATTCCACCAGCCGGCCCTTGCGGATGAATACGACGCGGTCGCAGCCGTCGGCTTCCTCCAGGTAGTGGGTCGTGAGCAGCACGGTCATCCCGGTGCGCGCGCGCAGGCGCTCGATGAAGCGCCAGATGCGCCGCCGGTTGGGCAGGTCGAGGCCGATGGTCGGCTCGTCGAGCAGCAGGCAGCGCGGCTGGTGCAGCACGCCGCGCACGATGTCGAGCGCCCGGCGCATCCCGCCCGAAAGCGCCGCCACCGGCTGGTCGCGCCGCCCGGTGAGATCGAAGAGCTCGAGCAGCTCGCGGCCGCGTTCTTCGATCACGCGCGGCGGCAGGTCGTGCAGCAGGCCCGCGAAGCGCAGGTTCTGCGCCACGGTGAGCGTGCGATCGAGCGCCGATTCCTGGAACACCAGGCCGATCGAGGCGCGCACCTGCACCGGCGCGCCCGCGATGTCGAAGCCCGCGACGCGCGCCGTGCCGGCGCTCGGCCGGACGAGCGTCGCGAGCATGTGCATCGTGGTGGTCTTGCCCGAGCCGTTCGGACCGAGCAGGCCGAAGAACTCGCCCGGCGCGATCTCCAGGTCGAGGCCCTCGACCGCGGCGAGCTCGCCGTAGCGCTTGGAGAGGCCCACCGCGCTCACCGCGGCGCTGGTGGTCACGCCGGGGGCCTGCGGCGCGTTCATACCGGATCTTTTGCTTTTTGGGCTGAAAGCCTTCGCGAGGTCTCGTCATCCCGATAGAGCAGGACCGGCTTGGTCTCTACCTTGACGGTGCCCTCCCGGGCCCGCGCCGTGATGTCGGTGATAAGGGAATGATGCGGGGACTTGTCGCAAACCGGATCGGCATTCGCAGCTTCGCCGGTGACGAGATAGGCCTGGCAGCGGCAGCCGCCGAAGTCGCGGCCCTTCTCGGGACAGCTGCGGCAGGGTTCGCGCATCCACTCGTCGCCGCGATAGCGGTTGAAGCCCGGGGAGTCGCGCCAGATCCAGCCGAGGTCGTGGCCGCGCACGCTGGGAAACTCGAGCCCGGGCAGCATGCGCGCCTCGTGGCAGGGAAGCGCGACGCCGTCGGCGGTCACGCACAGGAACACCGAGCCCCAGCCGTTCATGCACGCCTTCGGCCGGTTCGCGTAGTAGTCCGGGACCACGAAAAAGATCTTCATCCGCTCGCCGATGCGGGCGCGGAAGGCGTTGGTGACCTCTTCGGCGCGCTCGAGCTGCGCGCGCGACGGCAGAAGCGACTCGCGGTTGGCGTAGGCGAAGCCGTAGTACTGCGTATTGGCGAGCTCGACGTAGTCGGCTTCGAGCTCGGCTGCCATGTCCAGGATCTGGCCGACGTGGTCGATGTTCAGGCGGTGCAGCACGACGTTGAGCACCATCGGATAGCCGTGCGCCTTCACCATCTTCGCCACGCGGCGCTTGAGCTCGAAGGTGCGCGTGCTCGAGAGAAAATCGTTCATCTCGCGCGTCGAGTCCTGGAACGACACCTGGATGTGGTCGAGGCCGGCCTCCTTGAGCGCCGCGATGCGCCGCTCGTTGAGCCCCACCCCCGATGTGATGAGATTCGAGTAGTAGCCCAGGCGCCGCGCTTCGGCGGCGAGCGCTTCCAGGTCGTCGCGCATCAGCGGCTCGCCGCCCGAGAAGCCGAGCTGAGTCGCGCCGAGCTCGCGCGCCTCGCGCAGCACGCGCAGCCACTCCTCGGTGGTGAGCTCTTCCTTGTACTGCGTGTAGTCGACCGGGTTCGAGCAGTACACGCAGTGCAGCGGACAGCGGTAGGTCAGCTCCGCGAGGAGCCAGAGCGGCGGTCCGGGTTCAGGCCGGGCGGACACGAAGCCATCCCTTGTCGCGCGCATGCGCGAGAAATTCGGTCACGTCGCGCCGCAGGTCGGTGCCCGGGAAGGCGCGTTCGAGGTCGGCGACGATCGCCGAAACTGGCGAGGCGCCGTCGACGCGTTTGAGGATCTCTCCGGCGCTGCCGCCGAGCTTCACCATGCCCTCCGGGTAGAGGAGAACATACGCGTTTTGCGCCGCTTCCCACTGGAATCGGTAGTGGCCCGCGAGCTCGAAAATCGTGTCTTCACTCATTCCCTATTCCTGCCTGTCCAATCCCGTAGGCAATCTGCATTGCATCAAGCATGCTCCAGAGGATGTCGAGCTTGAATTGCAGAATCTCCAGCGCGCGCTCCTGCTCGCCGCGGGTGCGGAAATGCTCGAGGGTTACTTCCAGGCCGTGCTCGACGTCGCGACGTGCCTCGGCG